>ENA-UEYI01000240-UEYI01000240.1-human-gut-metagenome-genome-assembly--contig:-NODE-240-length-57032-cov-5.267825_pt1 | contig 57032 bp, 62 predicted proteins | sample MGYA00242900_ERZ507916 | MGnify/ENA primary metagenome ERZ507916 (study PRJEB26167, sample SAMN06115521) | human gut metagenome | host: Homo sapiens | place: China:Chongqing | collected 2015-09-02...
GTCGTTGTGACCGGAATGAACACTTTGAACATTATCCACGCCGTATAATCTACATAAATTATCCTTGGTTATATTCCCCTCAGAAAATCGCGACGAAATAATCTCATGCTTAAAATTATAAAAGGCAAAGTATTCAATCCCATACAAATGATGCCTTTGAAAATATTTCACCATGAATCTCTCATCAACATTTCCATAAGTCAATATTGTTCGCTCTTTTAATTCGTAAGTATGAATCAACTCATCAACTTCATCCTGAGTTAGTGGCAAGCAATTTTTCAGGTCACTTGTCGTAATACCATTTATCTCCGTTCGTGTTGCTTCTGAATTTAGCTCTAATGGCAAAAAGCGATTATACATTTCACCAGTATCTGGCTTGTAAATAGATATAGATAAAAGATCGTCTCTTACTGATGAAAGGCCATTTGTTTCAACATCAAGAACAACATATTTTGAAGGGTCAACATTTGGTGAATCTGACTTCAATATGGTTCATCCTTTCCTGAATCATATTATCATTTGCTCCTATGTCTAATAGATGCGCCCTGCTTTTATGGCGCACGCACATTGCAGATGCTATATAATTGCTTTTTACTATATCAACTGAGCGTGGTTTTGTCGAGGAAAATTTTTACTCATACCGTGAAAGTTCAAGAAATAACCTACCACCGACCCGCAGATTGGTGGATGTTTTCGCTCAGTCGAGCAGTCTTGCAAGCTCACCGGCGTCGGCAGCAAACTGCTGCGCACCGGCGCGCTCGAGCACGTCCCGGTCACGAAAGCCCCACAGCACGCTGATACACGGCAGATTTGCCGCGCGCGCCGTGGCAATGTCGACCTCGGAATCGCCGACAAAGACCGTCTTGTCAGGGTCGGCACCGAGCTTTTCCATGGCGGCCAGCAGCATGTCCGGCGCCGGCTTGCGCCGGATGGCCGCCGTCTCACCGACGGCGATCGGGACTGCGTCGGCAAAGAAATCTGCCCGCAGTGCGCGCACGGCCTCGTCCGGCTTGTTGGATACGATGGCGAGTTTGCGCCCCTGCGCGTGCAGCTTAAGCAGCAGCGCGGCGACACCGGGGTAGGGGGCAGTCTCGATGCGGCAGTGGGCGGCGTAGTCGGCGTTGTATTCCGTCAGCAGCGTTTCGAACAGCGCACTGTCCGTTCCGGCTGGCACGGACAGCTCCATCAGCCGCCGGGCCCCGTTGCCGAGCGCGGTGCGCATCTGCTGCCGCGTGCGCTCCGGCAGGCCGTGGCGGGTGAGCGTGCGGTTCATGGCGGCGGTCAGGTCGGCGAGCGTGTCGAGCAGCGTGCCGTCGAGGTCGAAAAGTATGGATGTATAGCGCATATCATGTCTCTCCTTTGCTCTGGCACACTTATAACGCATTTTGCGTACGGTGTCAACCAAAAAACAAGTTGACATCCGCTGCCGAATATGCTACTATAATGCAGCGCGCTGGCCGCGCGTCCATATGGAAAGTGGAATTCGGCTTGGAGAAGTACCCAAGTGGCCGAAGGGGCTCCCCTGCTAAGGGAGTAGGCTGTGATAAGCGGCGCGAGGGTTCAAATCCCTCCTTCTCCGCCAAAAGAAAGAACCGTTGAAGAATCAAGAAATCTTGGTTTTTCAACGGTTTTTCTTTGCTTTTTGTTTCGGAATGTTTCGGAACATTTCGGGAGGTTTCAGAGGGCCTACGACACAGAAACTACACAGTGAAAAGGCTATTTTTTGCGCAGCTTCTCGTTGATCTGCTGCGCGACTTCGGTGCGATGTGTATCGCGGATATGTGTGTAAATGTCCTGTGTCATGGCGGCGGTGGAGTGGCCGAGAAGATCCTGCGCATCTTTTACGGGCACATCGCACTCAAAAAGCATCGTTGCATAGCTGTGCCGGAGCTGGTGGGCCGTGCATTGGATGCCGGTGGCCTCGACGAACTGTGACCAATGATGCTGATACTGCATCTCAGAGAGCGGTGTCTGGCCGCCGTCGTCCGAAAACAGATAGAGGGACTTCTTGCGGGAGCGCGGAAGTTTCGGCAGGAGCGGGTCGAGGATCGGCACGGTGCGAATACCGGCGGCTGTCTTTGGCTGCTTGATGTACGGCTTGTTATTGACAACGTAGACGCTTTTTGAGACGTGGATAACATTCGCGGCACGGTCGATGTCGCCATACGTGAGCGCCAGCGCCTCGCCCTTGCGGAGACCGGTGTAGAGGATCAGGTAAGGCAGGAGCCACACATCCGCCGCAGCCTTAACTTTTTGCTCGTCTTCTGGGCTGGCGGCCTCTCGCCGCTTTTTTGGAAGCGCCTTCGGGACGGTGACATTGGTGCAGGGGTTATACTCGATCTCGCCGTTTTCGGCAGCGTAGCGAAAAATCAGGGATGTGACGAGGAGCTGGTTCGTGACGGTCTTCTGCGCGCGGCTGGCCATGCTGCCCGGGTGCGCAAACTCCGTGATGAAGCGCTTGATCTCCGGCGCTTTGATATTCCGGATGGGTGTGTCGCCGAAGCGGTCAACGGCGCGCCTCGCTGCGGGCCGGTAGCCCTTGAGCGTGTTCGCCGTGAGCGTGGGGAAGTGCTCGGCCTCCCATTCCTCTTCGACCTCGCGGAAGAGACGGCCACGCGCGACCTCGCCCTGGTAGGCGATCATCTTCTGCTCGACCTCATGCGGTGTGCGGCCGCGGAAGGCTTTGCGCTTGCCGTTGACGACGCGGATGGCCTCATACAGGCCGTCCGGCCGCTGATAATATTTCTTTTTTGCCATGGGCATCTCCCTTTCTTGAAAAGAGGAACGAACGGCCGCTTTGGTGCTGCAGCACCGTGGCGGCTTTTTTTGTTACACTGTGACAGCGTGACGGTATGCACGGCGGAAACCTTTGTTTTCCGCTTCACGAACGGTCTGTGCGTAGCATTCGCCCGTGCCGGGAATGATAGCGACGTGGTTGTATTGCTGGTCAAACGGCAGGTGATAGATGCGATCGCCGGTCGATTTGTTGATGTTGCATTTGATGCGGGGAAAATCCCTGTATTCATAAAACTCTGAATACTGGACCTTCAGATAGTCTGCGTACTGCTTTGCGGTATCGGACAAAGCGCAGGTGCAGACGAGCAGCGGCGTGACAGCCTGGCCGGGATGCTCCAGTTGGTAAGCGACCGTGGTGGCATAAAGCTGAAAAACAACATTTTCATGAATGCACTTCTCTGCGGAAGCCCAGCGCTTGCACTGCACGACGACCGTGTGGCCGGATTTTGTGCAGATCAAGTCGCGGCCGAGATCGTCCATGTGCTTAACTGCACCGTAGTATATAACGCGGTAGCCGTCGGTTTCGTACCGGTAGCCGACGTACTGCTCAAACTCGACGCCAATGTCCCAAGGGGATTTCTTCCGCTTCGACCAGCGGTCGAGCGCAAGCTGCGACTTTTCGGCAGACGGCAGGGAACGATATTCCTCCTCGGAAAGCCAGCGCAGGAGCGGGTCACAGTCGGAGGCCGGTTCTTCCGGGGGCGTGGGCGGGATGTCATCCCACTCCGGGAATTTGAGGTGATACAGATAAAGGCGGTATTCCATCGCCTTTGCGGAGCGGCGCAGGTCGCGCATTTGCGCAAGATACTCCTGCTCGATGCGCGCGGCGGTTTTCTTGGCCGGGCGCGCACGCTCGCGCAAGTGCTCGACCAGTTCGGCGTCAAACTGCGCATGAAAATCCGCATACAGCTTGGCCAACCAATCGGGGTTATAGCCGTATGTATCCAACGAGCGGAGAAAATTTTTTTGCACGGACGCCTCCTGCCGCGCACGCTCGTTGAGCTTCTGCTGTTCGCGTGCGAGGCTGCGCTGATCGGCCGCAAGGTCTTTCCGTTCCGACGCAACCTGACCAAGGGCAACGTGGATATCGTCGATCGCGTCCATCACGGCAGCCTCATTGACGGTAGAGAGAAGGCCGAGGCGCAGCGCCAGATAGTACATGTGTTTGCACGGATGGCGGCGCACCTGATAATCTTTGCAGGTGCAGCTTTTCAGCGTGGTTTTATAGACTTCACCATGCTCTCCGCGAACGCTGCAGGAAACGGAAATGGGCGGTAAAAGTGAAATTTCCCCGAAGCATGCAGCGTAGAGGCGCTCATTTTGGAGCGCATCTTTGCTGCCCAAATCCTGAAATATCTGGTATTCCGAGAACGTCGGGCCAAGACAGCTGCGGGAACATAGCGCGGCGGCGTTCTGATAGGCAAGCGCATCCTGCCGAGCGGCCTTTTCTTCATATGTGCGGCGGGCAGCAGCGCAGTCGCTGCGCTCGCGTTCAAGTGCGGAACGGTTCTGCTCCAACTCGGCTTTCAGGCGTTGTGTGTCGTCAAGCTCTTCGCTGAGCGAACGCCTTAATTTGGCGGTTTCGGTGCGCTCCTTCTCATTAGAAAAATATGTAATGATACAATGAATGACAAAGAAAACTGCGCAGAGAAGCGCGGCAAACAGTATAGAAGCGATAGGGCATCACCATCATTCTTCAGGCGTTTTATATTTTTGGCCGCGATGTGGCAAGCTATTCTCGCGGCCGGCTGCGTGCAGTATACCATATAAAAGTGCGAAAGTCCAGAAAAAGGAGAAAGCGGACTGATTTCGGGCCAAAAAGCACACAGAGCCGACACTTTATGATATGGTGATAACATGAAATGGGAAACAAAGTGAAAGAATACAGAGAATACCTCGGCATGAGCCAGCGGTGGCTGGCGAGAAAGGTGGGATGCGGGAAGACAACGATCAGCGAGGTGGAGCGCGGGCGGCTGCCGAACGTGGTGACGGCAATCAAGATCGCCCGGGCGCTCGAAACGACTGTGGAGAAGCTATGGGAGGATGAGCTATGACAGACGAGGAATGGAGGGCGTACTTACGGCGCGAGATCGAGCGGCTGCTGGATGAAGCGAGCGAACAAAAGCTGCGGCTGACGCTGGCACTGCTGCGCGCAGCGTAAAGAAAAACAGAAAAGCAAAGAAAGAGGAGCAGGAAATCAATCCTGCTCCTCTTTCGTGTTTTCTGCGGTGATCTGCCGGGCAAAGTCCTCGATGTCGGCCCAGCGCTCTTCCGGAAGACGGGCAAGCGCCAGAAGGAAACGTCGCTTAAAGTCGTCGCCTTCGCCAATGGTCGCTCGGCCGACGAAGTCCATGATCTCTTCGTCGCGCGTGGTCGCCGTAAACATCTTGCCGTCACCGGTACGCAGCCAATGTTCGTCAACATGAAACTCACGGCAAATCAAGCTGATAATGGCGTCAATGGGTTCGTTCCTGCCAACTTCGTAATTGGCAACGGCGCCGCGCTTAATACCGATTCTGTCGGCAAATTCCTGTTGCGAAAGGCCGAGGGCTGTGCGGACTTCCTTGATGCGATCGTGCATAAGCATCACTCCTCACGCAAGAGAATAGCACAATGTTGCGAGAGTGTCAACATTTTTTGCAACAACAGCACAAAAACACCTTGACAACAGTAACGGCGTGGCGTATTATAGCAACAGTAGCACATATCAATGCAACAAAGTGCGAGGAGGTGACGAAAATGCTGACGAAGAACGAGCAGAAAACCATTGAGCGGCTGGGACGCATGATGAAGAACATGAACGACATGCAGAAGGCGCAGCTGTGCGCCTTCACGGAGGGGCTGGCGATGGCGCTGGAGGACGACCGGCGCGCATCGTAAAGCGGACAGGCGGAGACAAGGCGCTGAAGGAGGCACAATGATGGAAGAAAAACGATGCTGGCTGTGCGGCAGGAACGGCGCGGACGACCCGCTGGATGTGCACCACATCTTCGGCGGGGCGAACCGGAAGCTCTCCGACAAGTTCGGGCTGACGGTGTATCTGTGCCACGAGCGGTGCCACATCTTCGGGCCGGAGGCGGCGCACCGGAGCGGCGAGACCGCCGAGCGGCTGCACCGCTACGGCCAGGAGAAGGCCATGCGGGAGCAGGGGTGGAACCGGGAGCAGTTCCGCATGGTGTTCGGAAAGAACTATCTGGACGAGGAGCCGGAGAGGGCGGCGCCGGCGCCGTTTACCTTCCGCGAGACGGAGCTGGTGGTGGACTTTGCCGGGTGAGGACCTGAGCTGCGGCGCGGAGCCTTTTCCGCGCCGGAACTGAGGGGCGCGACGGGTGGCGCGAACCTCACATATCCTTTCTGTGGCCGCGGCGGCCTTTTGGACATCTTTCACCGCCGCGGCATTTTCAGGCGAAACGAAGGAGGAGATGCCTGTGCCAAAGGAAAAGGAAGGGTTCCGCGAGCAGCTGGAGCGGCTGTGCGAGCTGTTTCCAGAAAGGGAGACGATCTCCATGCCGGAGGCGTGCAAGGTCGTGGGCCTGTGCCGCGACACGCTGCTGCAGGACAAGACATTCCCGGCGAAGAAGCCGGGAAACCGAAGAAACGGAAAAATCGTAGTGCCGCTGGTCGCGCTGGCCAGATGGATGGTATGAAAGGAGAAAAAACAACATGAAAAAAGCAACCGGGATCGTGCGCCGGGTGGACGAGCTGGGCAGGATCGTGCTGCCGATCGAGCTGCGGCGCGTGCTGGGCATCCAGGAGAAGGACAAGCTGGAGATCTACACGGAGGGCGACACGATCATCCTGCACAAGTATGCGCCGGGGTGCGTGTTCTGCGGGGACACGGACGCGAAGGAGGTGCGCGGCGTGCGCATCTGCGAGCGGTGCGCGGGAGAAGCGATCCGCGCGTTCGGGGGTGAAGGGTGATGAAGGTGTTCGGCGACCCGAAGGCGAAGGCGAAGGTACGCAGGTACATCGTATGGGGCGTTGAGGACGGCATCGTCTGCGCGAGCTTTCTCGCGGGTGGCTGCCTGGCGGGGTGGCTGTTTCATGTGATTTTCTCCGCGTTGGGGGTGGCGTGATGCAGGGCGCGGAAGCGATCAGCAAGGCGCGGGAGATGCTGGGACGGCCGCGCTCGAGCACGGACTTTTCGCCGGCGGCGCGGTACACGGTGAGCAAGCTGTGCGACTACGCCGAGCAGGAGCACGAGCTGCGCGAGAAAGCGGAGGAACGCTATTGCCAGGAGCAGAAAAAGGCGCTGCAGTTTTCCGGCACGATGGCAAAGCAGGAGCGCACGATCGACGACCTGCGGCAGCAGCTGTCGTTTATGCAGCAGGCGCTGCGGGACGCGGGGGGGTGTGAGCGATGGAGAGGCTGACGTTTGACGGCAATTTTTGCGACATTGCTCAGTGCCGGGAGCTGCCGTGCCCGCACGGTGGCAGCTGCACACAGCGCAAGGTGTGGGAAAAGCTCAAAGCCTACGAGGATCTCGGCTTCGAACCGGAGGAGTACAAGCGCGCCATGAGTGCAGACATCATGGTCCGCGCAGCGGCTGTTGCGCTTGGCGTTGCGGCTGAGAGGCTGCGCGAGCTAGCGGAAGTAGACAAGGCCGGGCGCGTGGTGGTGCTGCCGGGAGGGGGAGAAAGCGATGGCTGAATACATTGAGCGCAGCGCGGCGATTGAGGCCGCAAAGCACGCGTGGGCAAAAGGTCTTGAGCCGTCGCAGTACATCGAGATTATCCCTGCTGCCGACGCCGCGCCGGTGGCGCATGGGCGGTGGCGTGCGCTCAGGAAATACGATGCCCGCAGGACATACCGTTGCAGCGTTTGCGGCCGGACGATACGGTTGTCACTGGCAATAGACATAAACGAGTACGCGCCGTACTGCAACTGCGGCGCGAGGATGGACGGTGACGATGATGCCAAAGCGGATTAACCCGCGCCGGAGACCGGCGACACAGGCGGACGTGCAGCGCGCAAAAGACACGGCGACGGCGGATGCCTGCCGCGTGACGCTGGCGATCTTTTTCACGGCCCTGCTGGACAAAGAGGGCATGGAGGCCGAGCAGCTCCAGCGCATCTGGCGCGAAGTAGAGGCGCTGTCGGAGAGCGTGCGGGACGGATATGTATCAGCGCCGGACCTGATCCGCGTGCTGCGCGAGGAATATGAGATTGACATCATAGGGGGATGACGGATGCTCAACAGCGAGAATTTACAAACGTCGCTTTTTGCCGACAATCCAGAGTATAACGATTTTGTCGCAAAATTCGAGCCAAAAAAGACGACGGACGACTGCTACACGCCGCCGATCGTCTACGACGCCATCCGTGACTGGGCGTGCGAGCAGTATGGCATCGACCCAGACAGCATCGTCCGCCCGTTTTATCCGGGCGGAGACTATGAGGAATTTGACTACCAGGATGGATGTGTCGTGCTCGACAATCCGCCGTTTTCGATTCTGTCTCAGATCTGCGATTTTTATCTCAACAGGGGCATCCCGTTTTTCCTTTTCGCGCCGAGCCTCACAGCGTTTTCCGGGAAAAGTGTGGCTATGCGAATGAACCACATTGTCTGCGACGCAGATATAATTTATGAAAACGGCGCGTGCGTTAGGACGGCCTTTGTGACAAGCTATGGCGGTGATATTGTGGCGCAGACTGCGCCGGATCTCGGAGCAAAAATCGGTGAGGCGGTAAAAAAGATCAAAGCGATGACGACAGCCACAAAGCCGAAGTACATTTATCCGGATCACATCGTCACCGCTGCGATGCTGCAAAGATACAGCAAGTACGGCGTCGATTTCCGGGTGCGGCGCGGGGACTGCGTGCTGATCGCAGCACTCGATGACCAGCGCCGCGCGGGTAAATCCATTTTTGGTGGCGGACTGCTGCTGTCGGAGAAAGCTGCGGCGGAGAAAGCTGCGGCGGAGAAAGCTGCGGCGGAGAAAGCTGCGGCGGAAACGTGGAGGCTGTCGCCACGCGAAAAAGCGATTATTGCGACCCTGGGAGGCATGGATGGCAAAAACAAAAAGGCTTAAAAAGCAGACGGCCGGCTGGTGCGGGCTGTGTGCTGCGGGAAGAGTATGAGATCGACATCATAGGAGGATAAAACGATGAACAGATTGGACACCCTGAAGGCCGCCGCCGAATGCGTGTGCGGCAGCCGGGAAGAAGACTACGGTAGCCCGGAGGATAACTTCGCCGTGATCGCGGGGCTGTGAGGAGGCTCGGGCGGATGTATCTGGAGCGGTGCCCGTGCTGCGGGGCGAGAGCGCGGATGCACAGGACCGGCGACGCCGAACACGCGGCGTACTGGGTGCAGTGCGAGAACGCGGAGTGCAGACTGATGAGCGGATACAGCGCGAGCGCGGGGATCGCCGAGGCGCGGTGGAACCGGCGCGAGCTGTGAGACAGACAAGAGGAGATGTGCCTGTTATGAACGAATTTTATGAGAAAGCCATCGAGCGGCTGCGCGATGACAAGGGACTGAGCGGAAACAAGGAACGCGCCATGGCGCCGGCCGTGCGCGAGGCGCTGGAGAAGTTCTGCGCGGATGACGGCGAGTTTGCGCAGGCCGTGGCGCAGGGCGGGAGCTTCCCGGAGTGCATGACGGCCGTGGCCAAAGGCGTGGGCGGGAGCATATCGGATATTGAGGCGTACCGCCGGGCGGTGCAGTTCTACTTCCCGGGCGCGGAGATCGAGGTGCAGATGCACGTGCGGCTGTGCAGCGATGACGCGAAGCCGGAGGGCCTGCTGCTGAAGCTGGACGATTTCTTCGGGGTGTGAGCCATGCGGTACTTAAAGTGCAACCTGCCGCCGGAGCGGCACGAGGAGATCCTGGGGAAGTTCTGGCACTACCCGACGCAGGAGGAAGAGGACGCAGTGCACGATCTGTTCACGCCGCACGTGTTTTTCGAGACCTATGGCAACGAACGCGAGGCATGGGCAACGTGCTGCCGCCAGCATGGGATCATCGGCAAGCACGGCCCGAAGCACGGCAGCGAGGCCAACTGCCCGTTTTGCGGGCAAACGGCCGTGTGGAATGCCATCGGCAAATACGGCGAGCAGATGCGTTCCTTGCGGGAGAGCGAGCACGTGGCATTCTTGCGCCGGGACGGCGACGCGCTGCTGATCGAGGCGATGCAGATCGAGATCAGCTACACAAAGGACCTGATCTATGGGGGAATCTACTACGACATGAACTGCTGGGGGCAGAAAGCCTACTATCTCGCGCCGGGGACGGTGCAGATGTGGGAGCGGACGCGGGAATGGAGCTGCGGAGAGTGGACGCTGCCGTACTGGAAGGCGAAGACAACGCACGCGAGCACGGACTGCTGACCGGGGAAAACACGAGCGGCTCGGCGGTGGAAGAAAACGCGCGCGTGATGCGTGAAGCGCAGGAGAACGAGGCGAAGCGGCAGGAACTGCGAGACAACCATGTGGAGCCGGGCACGCATGCGGAAAGGATGGGCGTGAAGATCAGCCACCCGTTCGCACCGATCACGAACGTAGACGACCTCGTGGTGCAGGAACGGTACGCGAAGAAGGCGAACCGGGACGTGACAAAGAAAATCGAAGAACTGAACCCGACGCCGGCAGAGAAAGAGTTCGCAAGGGGGATCGCAAAAGGGGCGTCATTCGACGGCGCCGGAAACATCGTTGGCGGAACCTACACCGTGGAACAGATCCCGGCAACCGTGTCAAAGGAAAAGGTGACGCGGCTCGCGTACTACTATATGGCGCAAAACGACTATGCGAGACAACTGATCCGGCAGCGCAAGCGATCCGCACAGCGGCAGCAGGAACAGCAGCTGGAGCAGTATCTCGCAACGTCGAACGAGAAGACGGTTCCGGGAGCGCTGAGCATGCAGCTGAATACAATGCAGCGTAACGTAGAGAAGACGTTTGGGCAGGCGGAGGGGAGAAAAATCAACGAGGAGTATTTCGACCCGGTGATTGAAAACTCTGCAGAAAAGATCCGCTTCGTGAACCGTATGTTCGACCGTGTGCGCGGGTTCAAGCTGAGCGAATCGGAGAGCGCGCTGGTGCAGCAAGTGCTGGAGGGAACTGCAGCAGCAGACCAGGTGAGCAAGCTGGACCCGGACATGCAAAAGCGCGTGACGGATGCGGCAACGAGCACGGACGTGAAGAAGACCGCGGCGGAAATGAACATTCCGCGGGAGCAAATGGAGCTCGTGGAGCGGTACAAGGCGTGGCTGGACACGCAGGCAAGGCTGCAGGGCGCGGACGTGGACGCAAAGAAAATCGAAGACGCCGCGGCGGAATACAAAAAAGCCTATAACGAATTCTACGACCTGATCAACGAATTCCTCGTGAGCCATGGGTATGATCCGATCGGTTACGTGAAGGGGTACGCGCCACACATGCAGCCGGAGAAGGCGCAGGAGGGAACGGCAAAGTTCCTGAAACTGATTGGGATCGACACGCAGGTGTCGGAGCTGCCGACGGCAATCGCGGGCAGAACGGACAGCTTCCGGCCGGGAAAGCAGTGGAACCCGTACTTCCTAGAACGTACAAAAACGAGCAACGATAACGTGGAATATGATGCGGTCGGTGGATATGAATCCTACGTCAACTACATGGCGAACGTCTTGTACCACACGGACGACATCATGAAGCTGCGCGAAATGTCCAAATATCTGCGCGGGAAGTATGCGCGTGACGGGATCGGCGACCGGATCGCGCAGGCGAAGGAGATGCACAATGCAACGCTGGAGCAGAAGATCGGATTCCTGGAATCGGCGGACCGGATCGCGGAGGGCACGCGCCTGACGGAGGAGCAGGCGGACGCGGCACTGGACAAATACATCGACAGTCTGTATGAGAACATCAATGGGATGACGAAGTACGGGCAGTTCGTGTCCGTGCTGGATGACTACACAAACAAACTGGCAGGGAAGCAGACGAAGGTAGACCGCGTGTTTGAAGACAAGTTCGGGCGAAACTTTCTGAACCTTGGCAACAAGCTATCGGCCATTTTCGGCCAGAGCACCATCGTTGGCAACCTGTCATCCGCACTGAATCAGACGGCACAGATCCCGATGCTGACAGCGGAGGTGGGCGTGGGAAACGTCGCAGAAGCTGTGCGGGATATCGCGACAGGAAAGACGAAGACGGACGGATGGGAAGGCGCGAGCGATTTCCTGACCGGCAAGCGAGGAATTGACCAATTGACGGAGACTAAAGGGCTGGGGAAGGTGATGGACGTCGCCGCCATCCCGTTCGAAGCGGTGGACGACGTGGCAAGCCGCGTAATCGTGCGTGCAAAGTACCTGCAGGAAGTGAAAAGCGGCGCAACGCATGAGGAAGCCATGAGGGCAGCGGATGAATATGCCAGCAGGATGGTGGGAAACCGCATCCAGGGCGCGAAGCCGATGGCGTTTGAGGACAAAAATGTTTTTTCGAAGGCACTGACGACGTTCCAGCTCGAGGTGGCAAACGCGTGGAGCCATATCTCGCACGACTTGCCAATGGAGTTTCAGACGATGGCAAAGACGCAGGGGAAGAACGTCGCCGTGAAGAAGTTTGCGGGGCTGGCGATGAAGTACCTGCTGGAAGCGTTCCTATTTAACCGCTTGACAGAATGGATCTACGGAGGCACACCGGCGCCGTTTGACGTGATCGGATATGTGACCGGCGCTATCGGCGCAGGCGAGGGACTGAGCACGAACCAGTATCTGTTGACAGCGGCAGACAATGCGCTGGAAGCCATGACCGGAGAACGTGGGCTTGGAACAGAAAAACCAGATGGAGGCTTTGACACAGAGGCGGCCGCGAAACAGCTTGGATACACGGCGTCAGGCGACATCCCGTTCTTTTCAAACGCGCTGTCTGCGGTAGGGGCGAGTGACAGCAACATGCCGCTGCCGACTATCCCGTTGAAAACGGGAGCGGATGTCGCAAAAATGGTTGTTGGCAAAGATGCGGACACGCGCAAAGACGCGGCGCAGAAGCTGACGGAGGATGCACCGAAGGAGCTGAAGACATGGCTGCCGATGGGAAACCAGATATACAAGACCGGCAAGGGCGTCGAGGCACTTGTGCGCGGCGGCGCATATTCCGGGTATGGAGACTCCGAGCGGCTGAAGTATCCAGTGGACACGAGCGGGCCGAAGGGCCTGCTAAAAGGAACGCAGATGGTGCTGTTCGGGCCGAATGCGACGCAGGACGCGAACGAGTTCTACGCATCCGGTGACAGGAGCCTGACCGTAAAGCAGACGCAGGCGTATCGGGATATCGTCGAAAGCGGGGCGGATAAAAAGACAGTGTACGAAACCATGCAGGCCGTGCGCAGCGTGGATGACGATGACCCGGAGGCGGCGGCAAAAGCGAAGCGCGACGTGATCCGCAACGCGGATCTGCCGGACAGATACAAGCAGCAGATATATTCGGCCATGATTGGCGACGGGAAGGACGTGAAGTTCAGCGCGCTGCGGTCGGAAAAAATGTCGTGGGACAGCATCATGGATTGCTACGACGTTTACGATCGGATCAACCGGGATGACGAGAAAGCGTCCATAAAGGCGGTCGAGTTTGCAGCGGAGGTGGATCGCATGAACCTTTCCGACGCGCAGAAGGCGGCCGTGAAAAGCAATCTGGTGTTTTACTCCGGTGTGCAGGCAAAGGCTGAAACGTATGAGAAAATCACCGGAGCGGGCGTTGGCACGAGCGACGCGGAAACGCTCGCGCGCACAGTCGGGGCACTGACACCGGAGGAAGGCGCGGACAGCGTGACCGCTATGCAGAAATACAAGGCGATCGTCGACAGCGGCGTTTCCGATGCGACGGCGGCGGCGGCTATGCAGGCAATCATGCCGGAGTCCATCGCTGCAAAGTTCTCGGCGGCGCGCCAGTGGAACGTGCCGGCAGAGAAATATGTCGAAGTGTATGAGGCGACGGAGGGAATCAAAGAAAAGTACGGCAAGACATCTCTGAACGCAGGCATGGCAAAAGCGGCGATCGACTCCGTGAGCGGATTGACGCAGGAGCAGCGCGCGGCACTGTGGCAGATCCAGAATAAGAGCTGGAAGCCGTATAAAAACCCGTACTCTCCCGCGGTGGGCAGCAGTGTACGGGCAAGGCGGGAGAGCGGGACGGTGACGAGCAGCCTCCCGGCGGGCACGAGCAGGGCGGCCGGGGCACTCTGGTTGCCGAGGTGATGGCGGTTGACAAAAGCAGAGGATGAACTTATAATAAAGCCAGCCTCGCGGAAGGGAGGGCGGTAAACTCTCCTTATATGCTGAACACAGTATCTACACACCGCGACGGCTATGTGCTGATATATCGACGTCTTTAAAGGCTTCAAATCCCTCCTTCTCCGCCAAAAGACAAGACGCCGATTTCGGCGTCTTGTTTCTCTATTTGCATATGCGGAGAGTTACCGAAGTGGTCATAACGGGGCGGTCTTGAAAACCGTTAGGCGGCAACGCCACAGGGGTTCGAATCCCTTACTCTCCGCCATAAGTCCACCGTAATTCTGATAGAATTACGGTGGACTTTTTCTATGCCAGAAAACCGCTTGAATCAGGCTATTCAGCTATTTCAGCACATGAGCACCCCCCGCCGCAGAGTATTTCTGTGGCGGGGGTTCGTGTGTTCTATGCCCAGACAGGGATCGTTGGGAACCAACGCAAAGACCGTGCGGTAAGAATGATTGTGCCTGTTGGCGACAGTTTCACAGTGACACAGCGAGATCCGGCACAATCAACAACACGCGCTTCACGAGCTACACTTCATTTTCCCGCAGTCTGCCGAGGGCTCCGGCAGGGTCATGATGCACGGCTACAAGAGCGGCGCGGAGCGGGACTTCTGCGGCGGGGCGCAGATCGCCGTGCAGGGCGGCTATCACGTTCTGCTGGTCGATCAGCGCGCGCACGGGAAGAGCGAGGGCAGGTGCCTCACGTTTGGCATTCAGGGGCGTTATGACTGCCGTGCGTGGGTGAACTACGCCGTCGGGCGCTTCGGCGCGGACACGAAGATCTTGCTGTACGGGGTGTCGATGGGCGCGGCGACCGTGCTGATGGCCGGCGGATTGAATCTCCCGCGCAATGTTGTCGGCATCGTGGCCGACTGCGGGTACAGCTCGCCCGCCGCGATCATTCGTAAGGTCATCCGCGACCAGCATCTCCCCATTTTCCCGGTCTACCAGTTGATCCGCCTGGGCGGGAAAATGTTCGGCGGTTTCGACCTGGAGTCCGCCACGGTCACGGATGCGCTGGCGCATTGCGACATTCCTGTGCTGCTGATTCATGGCGGGGACGACCGCTTTGTCCCCTGCGACATGGGGCACGAAAACTATGCGCACTGCGCAGCGCGCAGCAAGCAGCTGCTGGTCGTGCCGGGCGCGGGACATGGGCTGAGCTACATGGTGGACAGGGAAGCGTATCTGGCCGCGCTGGAGTCGTTCCTCCGGTCCGTGCTGGATTGACCCTGCATACAGGAAAGAATCAGCCGCACCGTGACACCACGGTGCGGCTGATGGTTTGACAGAGCTTGGATATGTCGTGCAGGTCGATCTCGCCGTGTTCCTGTTCAAAGTCCCGGATGCGGTTCGGCTGCTGGGTGCCGGTGCATACGCACGTGCATGGCAAGTGCTGATCCGGGCGCAGCAGCAGGTGGAAGAGCAGTATATCAAAGATAAATGAGCGTTCTATACAGAACCCTGCTTTGCATAAGCGCGGCTTTCCGTTAGAACGCAGATTTTTTTGCAACGCCTTGTCATGCCGCAATCGCGTGCGCTATAATCGACACACTATGAGGGCTTGCCTGTCGGATCGACCGACCACTACAAGTGCCCATGAAAGGAGAAATCATTATGAATCCCAGACTTTCCACCAAAATCCTGCGTCCCGACTTTCAGGGCGAGTTTACGGCAAGCATTCTTGCGGCAGCGGCATCTCCCGACCTGATTTCTTTTGCGGGCGGTCTGCCGAATCCGGTCTCTTTCCCGGTCGAGGCGATGGACAAGGCAACACACAAGGTGCTGGAGAAAAACGGCGTCATGGCGCTCCAGTACAGCGGCACGCAGGGCTATCTGCCGCTGCGTGAGTGGGTCGCAAAGCGCTATGAGACGATGGGCGTCTACGGCGTGACGGCCGACGACATCATCATCACCAACGGCTCGCAGCAGGTGCTGACGATGATCGGCGCGTGCATGCTTGACCCCGGTGATAAGGTGATCGTCGAGAACCCGACCTACCTCGTCGCGCTGCAGTCGTTCCACTTCTTTGACCCCGAGATTCTGCCTGTCACTATCAACCCCGACGGCATCGACTGCGACGAGCTGGCGGCGACCGTGCAGGCTAACCCGGATGCGAAGTTTGCTTATGTCATCCCGAACTTCCAGAACCCCACCGGCCTGAGCTACAGTCAGAAAGTGCATGACCGCGTCGTGGAGATCTTCCGGGGCACGGACATCATCGTGCTGGAGGATAACCCGTATCGTGAGCTGCGTTTTTCCGGCACCGCGACCGACAGTTTCGGCAAGGAGCTGGGCGAGCAGTGCTGCATGCTCGGCACATTCTCCAAGATCGTCGCCCCCGGCATGCGCATCGGCTGGGTGTGCGTGCGCAACAAGGCGCTGCGTGAAAAGCTCCTGAGCTACAAGGCGACTGCCGACCTGCACACCAACATCTTCTCGCAGCTCGTTCTGGCACAGTACCTCGCGGACAACGACATCGACGCGCACATCGAGAAGACGAAAGTGCTCTACAAGCACAAGGCGGAGCTGATGATGGACTGCATGCGCAAGTATCTCCCGGAGGGCGTGGAGTTCACGCCGACGGAGGGCGGCATGTTCCTGTGGGCCAAGCTGCCGAATGGCATGTCCGCAGTCGATCTTTACCGTGTTGCGCTCGCGAAGGGCGTCGCTATCTGCCCGGGCGACCCGTTCTATGAAAAGGAGCGCAATGTCAGCACATTCCGCATCAATTACTCCAACAGCAGCGACGAGGTGATCGAAAAGGGCATCCGCATCCTCGGCGAAGCCTGCGCGGAGCTGATCGCGAAGAAAGAGAACTGATTTCAAACGAAGATAAGCAAACAGCCGCACCGTGGGGCCACGGTGCGGCTGTTTTTTACACGTAGGATCTCGTTCTGCGCATGTCGAGCACCAGCTCCGGATCCTCCGCGCGCATCCGCTCCAGGATGCCGGTCAGTGTGTCCGGGTCGCGCGTGACCGCATCCAGTTCCAGCTGCGTGAGACCGACGAGCTGCAAAAATGCAACCCTGCCGTGTACCGTTTCGATCGGGGCGACGGTCGTGTCACTGACGATGGCCAGCCCCGTGATGGCCGAGCCCAGCTCCGGGTGCAGGGAGCTGCCGTCGCCGGGGATGTAGGCGCCCGGCTCGAAGAAATTGCCGGTCTGGAACGTGTAGCGCGCCAGCTGGGCCAGCAGATCGAGCGCCCATGTGCCGGTCTCGGCATAGCTCTCGCGCACCTTCATCGTCATCTCATAGCCCCACTTGCTGTACTCGGCGCCGAAGGCCGCCATGCTCGGATACAGCTCGCTCATGCCGTAGGTGACGATGTGCTGATAGCCCTTGCCCGTGTCATAGACGGCGAAGCCGTCGAGATATTCGTCGCCGCCGAAGGCCGCGCGGTCGTGCAGCTCGCTCTCAAAGCACACCGGCTCCGTCTTGGGATAGCGCTTGGCAAAGGCTGCCTCGATCGCGTCCCGGCCCGGGGCCCAGTCGGGGTGCTTTTTCATCCGCTTTGCGTATTCTTCTCTCGTCATGTTGTGTCCGCCTTTCGTCGATTTACTCCAGTGCTTCGTGCACGGAAAAATGGTTCTTGTGATAGCTCAGCAGCCCCTCGCGCTGCATCCGCGACAGCTCGCTGCACATGGCGCTGCGATCCACGCCCAGATAGTCGGCCAGTTGCTGGCGGTTGTAGGGGATGTCAAAGCTGTATTGCCCGGCGCGCTTGACGCACTCGGAAAAGTACGACATGAGCCGGGCGCGGATGCCCTTCGGCGCCGTGTGCAGGATGCGCTGCGAGAGCTGCAGGTTCTTAGCCGCGCACACGGTCAGCAGGTTTTGGATGAGCTTGGCGTGAAACGGGCAGGCGTTCGTGCACGTCGTGAGCACCTTGCCGATGTTCAAAAACAGTACCTCGGTGTCCTCCGAGGCGGTCACGCTGATGAGCAGCGGCTCGCCCGGGATGCAGGCATAGGGCTCGGCAAACACCTCACCGGGGCTGACGTGGCCGAGCAGGCTGTGGTTGCCCCAGACATCGTCATAGCCGATCATGGCCATGCCGGAGAGCACCATACCAAGCTGCTCGGTCGGCGCGCCCTCGGCGAGAATGGTCTCGCTCCGGTCGTAGTGCTTTTGCACCGCGCCGAGACATTGCAGCAGCAGCGGCAGCTCGTCACTGCCAATGCCGCGGAAGAGGCGCGTGTTGGATAGCGTGATGTTCATTTTTTCGCTCCATTTGTTGTTCTGACAACAGAATTGTGGCTTTTATTATGCTATCTTATGCTCAGAAAGTCAAGACTGCCGGGCGGGGACCCGGACGATTTTTGGAAAGGGAAGGGATACTATGATCCGTAAGATCATCCACATTGACGAAGAAAAGTGCAACGGCTGCGGCGCGTGCGCGACGGCCTGCCACGAGGGTGCCATCGGCATCGTGAATGGCAAGGCCAAGCTCCTGCGCGACGATTACTGCGACGGTTTCGGCGACTGCCTGCCCGCCTGCCCGATGGATGCCATCCATTTTGTCGAGCGCGAAGCGGCGGCGTATGACGAGGCGGCCGTGCAGGCCAACAAGCGCAAAAAGCAGGCGGAGGCCATGCACGCCGCGCACGCCGGCGGCTGCCCTGGCCACCAGATGCACCGCTTCCAGCGTGAGGAGACGGCACAGGCAGCAGCTCCGGAGGCGCAGCCGTCGCAGCTCGGCCAGTGGCCGTGCCAGATCAAGCTCGTGCCGGTCAACGCGCCGTATTTTCAGGGCGCGAAGCTGCTTATCGCGGCCGACTGCACGGCATATGCCTACGCGAATATGCACAGCGAGTTCATGAAAGGGAAGATCACGCTCATCGGCTGCCCGAAGCTCGACGCGGTGGATTACACCGACAAGCTCACGGAGATTATCCGGGACAACGACATTCAGAGCGTCACCATCGTGCGCATGGAGGTGCCGTGCTGCGGCGGACTCGAGCATGCGGCGCGTGAGGCGCTGCGCACGAGCGGGAAGTTCCTGCCGTGGCAGGTCGTCACGATCTCGATCGACGGGAAGATCCTTGACCGCTGACTCTGTTTTCCGGCTCTGTTTTGCGTGTGCAGACAGAGCCGGAATAAAGATGTTCATTCCGTGAAAAATCTTCGACAATAGGGTTGACAAATCCGAAAATATCTGTATAATATCATTTGTTCGTAGCGGAATTGTGTAATGGTAGCACACCGGACTCTGACTCCGTTTGTGAGGGTTCGAATCCTTCTTCCGCTGCCAACCAAAACGCCCTTGTCATTGACAAGGGCGTTTTTTATTGTATATTCCATACATGAAAAAAGCCTCTGCCCGCCGGCAGAGGCTTTTTCCGTTTCATGCGCTGCTTATTTGTCCAGATAGCTGGTCAGCAGCTCCTGCAGCAGCTCGTCGCGGTCGAGGCGGCAGATGAGGCTGCGGGCGTTGTTGTAGTTGGTGATATACGTCGGATCCTCGGAGAGAATGTAGCCGACGAGCTGGTTGATGGGGTTGTACCCTTTGACAACAAGGGAATGATACACGGAAGTGAGGATCTCCTTCATTTCTGTTTTGTTGTCGATCGCATTAAACCGTCTGGTTGCGTCTTCCATGCGAAGCCCTCCCTTATACGAGTTCTTGTGCTCATTATACCAAAAAACACAAGTCTGTAAAGTCCATTTTCCAACTGTTATCAAAAAAAGTTCTGAAATATTTCTTAAAATATTCCAAATCCCGGCGCTGCTCAGCGGATGGTCGCGTTAAAGGTTTCCTTGAGCGCCTTCAGCACGCTTTGCATGGTCTCCTCGGCGTGGTCGTCGGTGAGCGTCTGGTCGTCGGCACGCAGCGTCAGCGAGAAGGCGACGCTCTTGTAGCCGGCCGGGATCGGCGCGCCGGTGTACACGTCGAACAGCTCGCAGCCCTTGAGATACTGCCCGCCGGCGGCGAGGATGCACGCCGAGAGCTTGGCGACCGGGATGTCCGCGCTGCAGACGATGGCGACGTCGCGCGTCACGGCCGGGAAGCGCGGCAGCGGCGTATAGACCGGGGTCGCGCCGCGGGCGGCAAGCATACCATCAAGCTGGAGTTCGGCCGTGTAGAGCTCGGCGTCCACGCCGTAGTTTGCCGCGGCGAGCGGGTGGATCTGGCCGAGCACGCCCAGCAGCTTGCCGCCGGCATAGACCTTCGCGCAGCGGCCGGGGTGATAGGACGGATTCTCGCTTTCGGCCTCGAATGTCACGTCCGAGATACGCAGACCTGCGAGGATACGCTCGACCGCGCCTTTGAGTTGGAAGAAGTCCATGCCGCCGCCGTAGCCGCCAAGACACAGCAGCTTCGGTTCATCGGCCATGCCGTCCGGGCGGGCGAAGTAGACCTTTCCGATCTCATAGAGGCGCACGGCCTTGTTGCGGTAGTTGTAGTTGCGCGTGAGGATCTCAAGCATGGACGGCAGGATGGTCGTGCGCATGATGGAGGTATCCTCGCCGAGCGGGTTGAGGATCTTCATGGAGTTGCGCAGCGGGGAGTCGGCCGGAAGACGGATCTTGTCGTAGTACGACGGGCTGATGAACGAGTAGGTGATGATCTCGCTGTAGCCGAGCGCGCGGGCCATGACGCCGATGCTGCGCTCTGCCTTCTGCGCGTCGGTATAGCCGCCGCTGGTGGTCTGGCCGCGCATGAGCGTGCAGGGGATGTTGTTGTAACCATAGAAGCGGGCGATCTCTTCGGCGATGTCGGAGTAGTGCTCCACGTCGCCGCGCCAGGACGGGACGATGATCGTGTCGCCGTCGAGCGCGAAGCCGAGCGCGAGCAGGATGCGGCGCATTTCCGCCTCGGACACGTCCGTGCCGAGCAGGCCGTTGACTTTGTCCGGCTCGAGCTTCACGGTCTTGGGCACGATGGGCTCGGGCAGCACGTCGATGGTGCCGCGCATCACCTCGCCGCAGCCGAGCAGCTCCACGAGCTCGCACGCGCGGTCAACGGCCGCGACGGTGTTCATCGGGTCAAGGCCCTTCTCGAAGCGGCCGGAGGCCTCCGTGCGCATGCCGAGCGCGGCGGCCGTGCGGCGGATGCTGGTGCCGTTGAAGTTTGCGCCCTCAAAGACGACCATGGCCGTGTCGCCGACGATCTCGGAGTTGGCACCGCCCATGACGCCGGCCACCGCGACGGGCTTTTCCTCGTCGCAGATGCACAGCATGTTCGGCGTGAGCCTGCGCGCATTGCCGTCGAGCGTCTGGATGGTCTCACCCTCGCGCGCGGTGCGCACGATGATCTGCTTGCCGCCGATGCACGAGAAGTCGAACGCGTGCATGGGCTGGCCGTACTCGAGCATGACATAGTTGGTAATATCGACGATGTTGTTGATCGGGCGCACGCCGCTGTTGCGCAGGCGCTCGCGCATCCATGCCGGGGAAGGCGCGATCTTGACATTGCGCACCATGCGTGCGGTGTAGCGCGGGCAGAGCGCAGGATCGTCGATGCGGATGCTGACGTGGTCATGAATATCTTCGCCGCTGCCGGGGACAACGGGCGTGTGCAGCCGGAGGGGTTTATCAAATGTCACGGCGGCCTCACGTGCCAGACCGATCACGGACAGGCAGTCCGGGCGGTTCGGCGTGATCTCAAACTCGACCACGTGGTCGTCCATGCCGATGACATCCGCAATGTCGTCGCCGGGCTGTACGCCGTCCTCCTGCATGACCCACAGACCGTCCTCGATGGCGTAGGGGTAGTCATGCAGCGTCAGGCCGAGCTCCTTGAGCGAGCACATCATGCCGTTGGACAGTTCGCCGCGCAGCATGCCGGCGTGGATCTCCTTGCCGTCGGGCAGGAGGGAGCCGTCGAGCGCGACGGGCACCATGTCGCCGACCTTCTGGTTCTGTGCACCAGTGACGATCTGCAGCGGCGCATCGCCGCCCACGTCGACCTGACAGACCCACATGTGGTCGGAATTCGTGTGGCGCACCATCTCCACGATGCGGCCCGCAACGACATTCTGAATGTTCTTGTGCAGATCCGTGAACGTCTCCACCTTGGAGCCGGAGAGGGTCATTGCCTCGGAAAAGTCGTGGTCGGCCCAGGCCGAGCAGTCTACGAATTCATTGAGCCATTTTCTGCTTAAAATCATGGTAGCCTCTCCTTTCTCAGAACTGCTGCAGGAAGCGCACGTCGTTTTCGAAGATCAGGCGCAGGTCGCTGATCTTGAACCGGCGCATCGCCAGACGCTCCAGGCCCATGCCGAAGGCCCAGCCGGAGTAGACGTCCGTGTCGATGCCGCAGCCCTCGAGCACCTTCGGGTGGATCATACCGGCGCCGAGGATCTCGATCCAGCCCTCGCCCTTGCAGGTGGGGCAGCCCTTGCCGCCGCACTTGTGGCACTGCACGTCCATCTCGCAGCTCGGCTCGGTGAACGGGAAGTGGTGCGGGCGGAAGCGGGTAACGGTGTTCTCACCGTAGAGCTTTTTCACAAGTGTGTTGAGCGTGCCCTTCAGGTCCGCCATCGTGACGCCCTTGTCGATGACCATGCCCTCGATCTGGTGGAACATGGGCGAGTGCGTGGCGTCGACCTCATCCTTGCGGTAGACGCGGCCGGGGGCGACCATGCGGATCGGCAGCGGCTTGCTCTCCATGGCGCGCACCTGCATCGGGGAGGTCTGCGTGCGCAGGAGGATGCTGCTGTCCTCGGTCAGATAAAACGTGTCCGACCACTCGCGGGCGGGGTGGCCCTCGCTGGTGTTGAGCTTGGTGAAGTTATATTCGGCCTCTTCAATCTCGGGGCCTTCGAGGATCTCAAAGCCCATGCCGACGAAGATGTCCTTGATCTCATCGAGCACGATGTACATCGGGTGCTGGTGGCCGAGCTCCGGTGCTTTTCCGGGCATGGTCACATCGAGCGTCTCGGCCTTGAGGCGCATCTCGAGCATGCGCGCGTTGAGCGCCTCGCGGCGCTGGTCGATCGCTTCCTCCAGCTCGGCGCGCACCTGGTTTGCCAGCTGGCCCATGGCCGGGCGCTCCTCCGCCGACAGACGGCCCATCTGCTTGAGGATGGCGGTCAGCTCACCCTTTTTGCCGAGGTACTTCACGCGCAGGTTTTCCAGCGCGGTGACGTCGTCCGCCTGCAAAATGGCGGCGACGGAAGCCTCGCGCAGCTTCTGCAGCATTTCTTTCATGCAAACAACTCCTCCGTTGCAAGATTTTCGTGGTTCGTTGCGTTTCTTGCCGGATCGCGGACAAAAAAAGATCCTCCCGTCCCGCATACAGGGACGAAAGGAAACTTCCGCGGTACCACCCGAATTCGGCGCGCTGCGCCGCACTCTGTGCGCGGTAACGGGCGGACCCGCCGGGGATTGGCCGGAGCTCACGGGCGAACAAAGCACGTTTCTCGCAGGACGCTCTCAGCCGGCGGCGTCCCTCTCTGGCGCGGAACCTTGGTACTATTTTCCCGATCCAAGCAATAAACTCAATAACAAAGCTATTTATACCACACTTTGCGGCACAAATCAATGTAAAAGGGGAAGAAAATTTGACGCGGCGCGCCGAAAACGTTATAATAATCGGAGAAAAACCACCCCTTTTCCGTCCGGGAGGCAAGCTATGCATCGCATTGTACCCTGCGCGCCGTATTTGCCGCGGCGCGCGTCCGATACCAACAAATATGACTACGGCCGCGTGCTCATCATCGGCGGCTGCGTCGGCTATACCGGCGCGCCGACGCTGTGCGCCCGCGCGGCCCTGCGCTGCGGCGCCGGGCTGGTATCCGTCGGCGTGCCGGAGGCGATCTACACCGTTACCGCCGTGAAAAACGACGAGGCGATGCCGTTCCCGTTGCCGTCGGCGGAGGGAAAGCTGGCGCGTGACGCCTTGCCGGTGCTGCTCGAGCGGCTGCAAAAGAGCGATGTGTGCGTGCTCGGCCCCGGTCTCGGACGCAGTGATGCGCTCACGGCACTGGTGCAGGCGGTCGTTACGCAGTCCGGCACACCGTTCGTGCTCGACGCCGACGCGCTCTTTGCCGTCGCGCAGGATGTGACGGTGCTCAAACGTGCGCGCGCGCCCATCGTGCTCACGCCGCACGATGGGGAGTTTGCCCGTCTGGCCGGGCCGGATACGGCCGGCAGGGCAGAGGCGGCGTCCGATTTTGCCGTCCGGCACGGCTGCACGGTCGTGCGCAAGGGCCCGGAGACGGTCTGTGCGTTCCCGGACGGGGACGCGGCGGTGCTGCGTGTTGGCAATCCCGGCATGGCCAAGGGCGGCAGCGGCGACGTGCTGGCGGGCATGTTCGCTGCGCTGCTGTGCCAGATGCCCGCGCGCGACGCGGTGCAGACCGCCGTTTGGCTGCACGGCCGGGCGGGCGACCTCTGCGCAGAACGCATGGGCGAATACGCCATGAATCCGACCGATGTGATCGCGGCCCTGCCGGAGGTCACAAAACCCATCATCCGATAGGAGGCAGTATGCAGCGCAAAGCAATCGCTGCACTGATGATAAGCCTGCTGCTGTTGTCCGCATGCGGACGCGGCGCGGGGGAGCAGAAGTTTGAAGCCTTTCGTGACACGCTGACCGGTCAGCTCGTCGCCACGACGGCGCAGGTGCGCGTCCAGCGCGGCGACACGGTCACGGACTATACGCTCACCTGTCAGGAGCTGCCGGACGGCTATGACCTCACGGTCACGGCACCGGAACAGGCGGCCGGCGTTACGGCCCACCTGCGCGACGGGGCGAGCACGCTCGCCTTTGACGACATCATCCTCCCGGCGGGCGACCTCAACGGCGCGGGCCTGACACCGCTGACGGCGCTGCCCTATGTGGTGGAGTCCATCCGCAGCGGCTATGTCGACCTGACGTGGACGGAGGACGGGCTGCAGGTCGTGCAGCTCATCACGGACGATCACACCGCCGTGCGTCTGTATCTGGACGGCACGGTGCCGCAGTGCGCGGAGCTGTCGGTCGATGACACGCTCTGTCTGCGCTGCACCATAGAAAACTGGAATCTGGAACAAGGAAGTACGAACGATGAATCGCAAGATCAGAACATGGGTAGAGATCAGTCTCAATGACTTGGAACACAATTATCGCGAGATCAGCAGCCGCCTGCCGGACGGCTGCCAGATGCTCGGCGTCTGCAAGGCCAATGCCTACGGCCACGGCGCGGTGCGCGTGGCGCAGCGGCTGCAGCGGGCGGGCTGCCAGTGGGTGGCCGTCAACTGCTATGACGAGGCGGAGGAGCTGCGCGCCGCCGGTGTGACGATGAACATCCTGCTGCTCGGCCCGCAGTCGGCGAACATTGCGGTCGATCTGGCCACGCTCGGCGTGACGCAGGCGGTCGGCAGCATCGAATATGCACGCGAGCTCAACCGCTTTCTCGCCGGTACCGGCCTGCGGCTGGACGCGCACATGAAGCTCGAGACCGGCATGGGCCGCACGGGCTTTGACGTGCACGACGACAGCCATCTCGATGAGATGATCGAGGCGCTCTCGCTGCCGCACCTGAACTTCACGGGCGTGTTTACGCACTTTGCCGTCTCGGACGAGTACGGAGATCCGTACACGCAGCTGCAGTTTTCGCGCTTTACGCATGCGATCGAGCGCATGGAGCAGGCGACCGGCCATCACTTCGCCATCCGTCACTGCGCCAACAGCGGCGCTGTCATTAATTATCCTGAGATGCACCTCGACATGGTGCGCCCCGGCCTGCTGCTCTACGGCGTGTTTCCGGCCAAAGAGACCGGCGGGCTCGACCTGCGCCCGGCCATGTCGCTCTACAGCCGCGTGTCCGAGGTGACGCACCACCATACGGGCGATACGATCAGCTACGGCCGCACGTTCACCTGCCCGCACGATATGCGCCTGGCCGTGCTGCCGGTCGGTTATGCCGACGGGCTGCTGCGCAGCCTCTCCGGCAAGGGCGATGTGCTGCTGCACGGCAAGCGCGCACCGCAGGTCGGCCGCATCTGCATGGATATGTGCATGGTCGATGTCACGGACATCCCCGAGGTGCAGCCCGGCGACGTGGCCACGATCTTCGGCCGCGATCTCTCGGTGGCAGAGCAGGCGGAAAAGGCCGGCACCATCCCGTATGAGCTGCTGTGCGCCATGAGCCAGCGCGTGCAGCGCGTGTACATCGACTGAAGTATAAATTTCGCTCCGATGGCGAAAATAACTGTGCCCCTACATATCGACCGGGGCAAATATTCCATCGGAGATGAAAATTATGCATCCAGTTCGACGCGGAGATATCTATTATGCCGACCTCAGCCCGGTGGTCGGCAGTGAGCAGGGCGGCATGCGCCCTGTGCTCATCATTCAGAACGACACCGGCAACCGCCACAGCCCGACGGTGATCGCCGCCGCGATCACGTCACAGACCGGCAAGGCCAACCTGCCCACGCACATCTCGCTCGCAGCGCGCAGCTGCGGCCTGACGCGTGACAGCGTGATCCTGCTTGAGCAGGTGCGCACGCTCGACAAATCACGCCTGCGTGAGCGCATGGGCCGCCTGGACGAGCCTGCGATGCACCAGGTGGACAACGCGATCGCCGTGAGCTTTGGCCTGCCGCAGTAAACACCCACGCTTTCTAACGGAGGGACGGTTATGAAGAAAAAGACACTGACCACCATCATCCTCATCGTCGCGCTCGCCATGGTCGCCGCCGTGACCGTGTACGCCGTCGCAAACTACGGCACGAAGGACGACCCGCTCGTCACATCCAGCTATCTGCAGGATGTGGTGCAGCCACGCATGGAGGATGCCTACCGTTCCACGCTCGATGGGCAGATCAGCGAGATGGAGGATCAGTTTGCCGATCAGGTCGCCGCCGCGGGCGGGTTGTATGTACTCGTGACGCTCGAAAACGGCCAGACGCTCACCGGCCGCGCCGGTACGGAGATCCTCATGCGCACGGGCACTGCCGCCGTGGCGCAGAGCGCTGCCATTGACCTCACGACCGGCGAGACCGCTGCCGTCGGGGCAAAACTCACGGAAAACCACCTGTACCTCGTGCAGGCGGACGACGCCGGCATTCAGGCGTCCGCCGACGTCACCGTCATGGTGCGCGGCGGCTACAGTATCGGCTGACTTTGGTTCTAAATCCATCACTCCCGCGCATAGTCTGGTGCGGGAGTGATTTTTTATGCCTGATTATCCGATCCTGCAGCAAAACAAGCCCATCGGCACGCTGACCGTGACGCAGGAGGGGCTGTTCACGGTGTTTTCCGCGCGGGCAAAGACGGACGCCGACCGTCTGCGGCTCGCCGTGTGCGGGGAGCGGTCGCGCGCGTATCTCGGCCTCATGCTGCCGGACGGGAGCGGCTGGCTCACGCTGCGCAGGCGGCTCACGCGGCTCGAGCGCGCGCGTCTGCCGGAGCCGATCCTGTTTGCAGCCGACGAGACATGGGACATTCCGGACGCGCCGGCCCGGCCCCCGGACCCGCCGCGGGCGCAAAAGGCTGCGCCGGATGACGGCCTGGACGTGCTCTGGTATTCCGCGCCGGACGGCGTGCTCACCACGTTTGACGGCAGGCGGATGCTCGTTGCCATCCCGGCGGATACGCCGAATCTGCCGCGCGGCGCCGAGACCGTGCTGCGCGAGATCGACGGCCGGCCGTACCTCATTTTTCCGCGCTGAATTGCAATTCTGCTGTCGTCGTGGTATACTCGTTGCAACAAAAACACAAAGGAGCATATCGCGATGAGAATGAGCGATTTGATCGTGAAAAAGCGCGACGGGCAGGCCCTCACGACGGAGGAGATCCGCTATATGATCGACGGCTACAGCCGTGGGGAGATCCCGGATTATCAGATGTCCGCCATGACTATGGCCATCTATTTCCGCGGTATGGACCGGCGCGAGACGCTGGACCTGACCATGGCTATGATGCACAGCGGCGAGACGCTGGATCTGTCGGGCGTGTCCGGCGTCAAGGCGGACAAACACTCGACCGGCGGTGTGGGCGACAAGACCTCGCTCGTGCTCGTGCCGATGGTGGCGAGCCTCGGCGTGAAGATGGCGAAGATGTCCGGCCGCGGCCTTGGCCACACAGGCGGCACGCTTGACAAGCTCGAGAGCATTCCGGGCTTCAACATCAATCTGCCCATGGAACGTTTTCTGGAGAATGTGGACCGTGTTGGCATGGTCATCGCCGGTCAGACGGCAAATCTCGACCCTGCGGACAAGAAGCTCTACGCCCTGCGTGACGTGACCGGCACCGTGGCGAGCATCCCGCTCATCGTCAGCAGCATCATGTCCAAGAAGCTGGCCGCCGGTGCGGACATCATCGTGCTGGACGTCAAGTGCGGCAGCGGTTCGTTTATGAAGACGCTGGACGATGCGCGCGAGCTCGCGACCGAGATGGTCGAGATCGGAAAAATGGCCGGCCGCAAGACGGTCGCCGTCATCACGGATATGGACGAGCCACTCGGCCATGCCGTCGGCAACGCGCTCGAAGTCAAGGAGGCCATCGCGGCGCTGCGCGGGGAATATAAAAGTGAGCTGCTCGAGCTGTGTCTGACACTCGGCAGCTGTATTCTCACGCAGGCGGGCATGGCGGCCGACGATGCAGCGGCGCGCGCCATGCTGGAGCAGACGATCACGGACGGCTCGGCGCTGAAGAAACTGGCCGAATTCGTTGCGGCGCAGGACGGCGACCTGGCCGCGATCTATGACTCATCGCTCCTGCCCATGGCGCCGGTGCAGATGGAGGTACCATCCCCGGCGAGCGGCTATGTGCGCCACATCGCGGCGACGGATGTGGGCCTCGTGTCCATGCGCCTTGGCGGCGGCCGCGCGACGAAGGACAGCGTCATCGACCACAGCGTCGGCATCGTCCTGCGCAAGAAGGTGTACGAGCCGGTCACGGCAGGGGAGTCGCTCGCGACGATCCATGCGGCCGACGAGGCAGCCGCCCGCAGAGCGGTCGCGGAGCTCGCCGCCTGCTACACCATCACCCCGGACGCGCCCCCGGCGGAGCCGTTTATCAAGGCAATCATCCGCTGAAGACAACAAAAAACTCCCGGAGCTGCGGCTCCGGGAGTTTTCTATGCTTGGATCACGGGTAGGCGTGCGTGCGCAGATAGGTCATCCATGCCTTCATGCCCTCGGCATTGAGGTGCATGCCGTCGCCGTCCTGATAGGTCTGCGGCAGGAATCCGTCGTCCCCGACGAGGCCGCTGGCCATGTCGAGATACTTCACGCTGTTGCTCTCCGCCGCTGCGGCGATCCAGCCGTTGACCTTCTGAATGAGTTCATTTGTGATGTCCTCGTACTGGTAGTTCGACGCGATGGGCGTCAGCGAGCAGCAGATGATCTTCGTGTTCGGGCTCTTGGCCTTGACGGCGTTGATGAGCGTGGTGTAGACGGACTTGATCTGTTCCTCGTTCGTCATGGAGATGTTGTCCGCACTCGGGCAGATGACGAGATAGGCGGGTTTGTTGACCTCGCAGATCTCATCCGCGGGCACGTTGTTGCCGGTCACGGGGGATTTATACTTCGCCGTGTCGAGCGAGGAGGCAGGCAGGGAACCGGTGTCCGGCACCCAGACCTGTTTGGCGGCGTCCTTGCCGGTGAGCATCGTCTCCGACTGCAGGACCTTCAGCGATTTGTCGCCCAGAAAATAGATCTGATCGACATATGTGCTGCCCTTATCCCCCGTCTGTGCGAGTGCGGCGGACGACTGGATGGGCGCGATCGGATTTGCCTGCGGCGTTGGCGTCGGCGTTTCAGTCACGGCCGGCGTGGCTTCTGCCTTCGTCGAGCCCGTGTTGCCGACGGCATTGGTAAACACCAGCACGACGGCCACCAGCGCCAGACACAGCAAAATGGCGCCCGACCAGAAGGTATACATCATGTTTTTGTTCGTGTTTTTCATCAGGGTCCCTCGCTTCCGGATAGACAAAAGAAGCCCGGTGAAGGGCTTCTTTTGCAGTTACAGTTACGCTTCCTGCTCTTTCTTGGCTTCCTCGATGACCTTCTGCTGCACGTTGCCGGGGGCTTCCTCGTAGCGCACAAACTTGCACGAGAAAGAGCCGCGGCCCTGCGTCATGGAGCGCAGGTCGATCGTGTAGGAGCCCATCTCGGCCATCGGGACTTCCGCCTCGACGGTCTGCATGCCGTCCTCCGCCGTCATGCCGAGCACGGTGCCGCGGCGCTTGGAGGAGATGTCGGACATGATGTCGCCCAGGTTGGCGTCCGGGATGGTGACCTTCAGCAGGCCGATCGGCTCGAGGATGGTCGGCTTCGCCTTCGGGATGCCGTCCTGATAGGCCAGACGGGCGGCCGTCTGGAATGCCATATCGTTGGAGTCGACTGGGTGGTAGGAGCCGTCGTACAGCACGGCCTTCAGGCCGACGAGCGGGTAACCGGCGAGCACGCCTTTCTGCACGGCGTTGCGCAGACCCTTTTCGACGGACGGGAAGAAGTTTTTCGGCACGCTGCCGCCGAAGACTTCCTCGGCGAAAATCATGTCGTCGGACTCGTCCTGGGGCTCGAAGCGGATCCAGACGTCGCCGAACTGGCCGCTACCGCCGGACTGCTTCTTGTGGCGGCCGTGGGCCTCGACCTTGCCCTTGATCTTCTCGCGGTAAGCGACGCGGGCGGGCTTGAGCTCGGTCTCGACGCCGAAGCGGCTCTTGAGCTTGGCGCACAGGACGTCGACCTGAATATCGCCGGCGCCGGAGATGACCATCTGATGGGTCTCGGCGTTGTTGACGAGCGTGAAGGAGATGTCCTCCTCGTTCAGGCGGGCAAGGCCGGAAGCGACCTTGTCGTCCTGGCCCTTGGTCTTGGGGCTGATGGCCATGGAGTAGCAGGGCTCTGCCAGCTCGATGGCGGGCAGCTCGACCTCGTTTTTCGGGTCGCAGACGGTGTCGCCGGTCTTCCACTCCATCTTGCCGATGGCCACGATGTCGCCGCAGCAGGCTTCCTTGACCTCGGTGTTCTTCTTGCCGCACATGGTGTACATGCGGCCGAGCTTATCGGTGCTGCTCATGCGCACGTCGCGCAGAGACAGATCGGACGTGACCTTGCCGGACAGGACCTTGATGAAGGAGTACTTGCCGAACTGGTCGGAAATGGTCTTGAACACGAACGCGCACACCGGGCCGTTCGGGTCAATAGCGAGCTTGCCACCGTCAGCCGTGGCGACCTCGCCGACCTCGGCCGGGTCGGGCACGTAATCCACGATCGCCTGCAGCACGGCTTCGGTGCCGATGCCGCTGCCTGCAGCACCGCAAAGCACGGGGAACACGGTGCGGTCCTTCAAGCCCTGACGCAGACCCTTGACGGTATCCTCCTCAGAGAGCATCATGTCCTCAAAGTACTTCTCCATGAGTTCCTCGTCAGCACCGGCGGCCGTCTCAAAGAGTGTCTCGCGCAGCGACTCGACCATATCTGCGTCGGCAGCGGGGACGGCGACCTTTGTGGTCTTGTTGCCCTTGGTCTGATAAGCCACGTTGTGCACCAGGTCGATCACGCCGGTGCCGTCGCTCATCGGAGCGGTCACAGCGCAGACGGCGCTGCCGTATTTCTCCTGCAGGGCGGAGAGGACACCGGCGAAATCGCCGTGATCCTCATCGGTCTTGGAGATGTAGAACATGCAGGGCATGTTGGCGTTCTTGAGGTATTTCCAGCTGCGCTCGGCGCCGACGGCGATGCCGTCTTTCGCGGTGCAGAAGATCATGCCGGCCTCAACGGCGCGCAGGGCGCACATCACGTCGCCCGCGAAGTCGAAAAAGCCCGGGCAGTCGAGCACATTGATCTTGCAGCCGCCGAAGTTGACCGGCGCGATGCTGGTCGAGATCGTGATCTGGCGCTTGATCTCTTCGGGATCGTAATCGCAGACGGTGTTGCCGTCGGCGGTCTTGCCCTGACGGTCGATCGCACCCGTCATGTACAGCATGCTCTCGGCGAGCGTGGTCTTGCCGCTGCCGCCATGGCCGAGCAGGCACACGTTACGGATATTCTTGGTTTCGTAGCTCATGTAGTGTACTCTCCTTCTATATAGACTATCCAAAATTCCAAACTCCGGAAATCGCGCCGTGCGTGACACACACGACTATAAAAGTATACACGATTTCAAAACTCTTGGCAATCATAAATATGAAAACTCAGCGTTTCAGGCTGAAATTCAGCAAAATGACCGGAACGAGCCACAGGACCATGTACACCAGGAGGTTGCCGACGGTGGCGGAATCGAACGCGCCGATGGCACACAGGGCGAACATCAGCACGACGCCGATGACCGTGCACAGCAGCGCGAGAATGACGCAGATGCGCACTGTTGCGTACAGCTGGCGGCCGAGACCGGCGATGCTCACGAGCGGGCCGAGACCGTCGCGCGCCACGATGCCGGCGGTCTGCGTGTAGTCGGACGGTTCCGCTGCCGACATGGCATAGCGCTTGGAGTAGGCCGGGAAGTCAAAGCCGTCGGTGGACATCTTGAACTTCTGGCTGAGCATCAGCGGCGTGATGTTAAAGTCACGCACGGCGAAGATCGGCGCGATCTTCGTGCGCAACAGGCCGAAGAGCGCGTTCTGCACCGACTGCACCGGCACATACTTGATCTTGAAGCTGGCGACGAACAGACCGTTAATCGATGTGAACACGGCATTTTTCGCGTTGAGCTGCTGCGGCAGGTGCACGCCCTTGAGGTTCATGAAGGCACTGCTGCCGACGAGCACTTCCTCGCCGTTGACGAGGGCGGTCAGGCCGCCGCTTTCGTTGCAGGTGAAGGATTCGACCGGCATGAGTGTGCAGTTGTTGCGCTGCATGAGATCGGTGAACACGGTGGCAAGGCAGCTGCCGGAGGCAACGATCACGCTGCCGGTATAGGAGATGACCTTGTCCGGGAACGCACCGTCGAGGATGCGGATATCCTCGATTGAGATGTTGCGCGCGGTGAACAGATCCTTATCCGTGACGATCAGGTGCTTGCTGCGGCCAATGTCGCTCGCGCCGCTCCAGCCGGCGATGGCGCTGCCGGTGCGAGCGAGCTTGCGCGCGGCGGTCCGGAACGGGACTGCGAATGCCACGAGCGCCGCAAACGGCGCGCACGGCGCGGTGACGGCGGCAAACACATGCAGGATGCTGGCATAATCGCCGCTGAGGATCGTGGCCAGCAGGCCGAGGATCACGGACGCGGCGATCAGATACGGCGCGAGCGAGGCATAGATCGTGTCGGCCGGGCCGGCCTCCTCGCTGCGGTGGATGAAGCCCGCGGTGCCGCGCTTGGACTTGAGCACGGTGATGCTGTCTTTGACGACCTCACTGTCCGCACTGACGGTGTAGGGGTCCTTGTCGACCGCGAGCGTGCGGAACGTGGACTTGAAGCCGCGGCAGGTGTTCAGCGCGCTCCACAGGCAGCAGGCCACGGCAAACGCGGACACGGCACAAAACGGCAGGCCGACGGCGTCTGACCCCGTGGCAGCCAGCACGACCGCATCGAGCGCGGAAAAGACACAGTTGAGAAATACGAGCGATTCCAGCCCCGGCGTGCGGCGCACGAGGTTGAAAAAGCCGTTGGTAATGATGTCCAGACCGATGAGCATTACGGTCAGCTGCATCATCAGGCACACGAGCGCCGCAACGGACGGGCTGCTCTTGAGCACGCCGAACACCGGCAGTCCGAGCGAGATGTAGATCAGCGGGATGCAGACGATCATGGCCGCCCGGCAGCGGAAGCGCAGGGATTTGACCTGGCCGCCGTAATACCGCGCTGCGTCCTCGGCGTCCGGTTCCGGGCCGAGGTCCTCCTCGGCGTCGGCCGAGGCGTGCACGGCGCTGTTATGTTCGCGGATGCGGTAGGCCACGGCGGCGAGCCGGGCCATGAGCGGATTGAGCACCGTGTCCTGAAAGCTGCGGCGCGCAGGGCCATCCGTACCGTCGTCCGCGGCGGTGTAGTCACCGGCGCGGGCGTAGGATGCGTGCCCGGCCGCACTGTCATCCATGCCTTCTTCCGTGACGGCCTGAAACACGCGCGTCGGCTCCTCCGGCTCCGGCTCCGGGTCATACAGGCCCTCCGGCACCTCCGGCGGGGCGGAGACGGGGATGGCGGCGTCCTCTGCCGGGGGCGCCTCCTCGGGCTCCACCGGCTCGTCCGGCACGACCTCCGAGAGCTTCGAGGCGAAATGCTTCAGCCCCGAAATGCCTTTCTTGGCCAGACGCTTGGCATTGGCCTTCGTCTCGTTCCACTTTTCGATTTCTTCCTCGGTCGCGTGATCGCGCTGGCGCTTCGGCTGATAGCGCTTGACGTCGTGGTCTTCGTGCGGCGGGGCGTCCGGCGCGTCTGTGCCGGTCTCCGGAGTGATATCCTCCAGCGCACTGTCGAGCTCGGCGGACATGAGTATGTCTTCGGCCGCGGCATCCTCGGCCTCTTCTTCCTCGATCATTTCCGCCGTGACGGGCCGGCTGCGATAGGCCGGCTGCGGACGGGGTGCAGGGGCATCCGTCTGAAAATCCTTATATTCGTCCAGAATGGATTCCAGGGAGAATTCTTCGGCGTCCAGATCGAAAGAAACGTCCTCTGGCGAGCGATCAAATTGGTCCATATGGTCAACTCCTTTTTATAGCGTAGGGGTGCGGGCGTTCAGCTCCGCTGGCGCAGCGCCTCATAGAGCAGCACGGCTGCGGCCGCAGATGCGTTGAGCGAGGAGATCTGCCCGCGCAGCGGAATGCTGACGAGAAAATCGCATTTTTCCCGTACCAGACGGCTGATGCCGTCGCCCTCCGACCCGATGACGATGCAGGCCGGGCCGGTCAGGTCCGTTTTCCACAGCTCGTTCGTGCCCTCGGCGGCGGCGCCGTAGATCCAGAGGCCGTTTTTCTTGAGCGTCTCAATCGCGGCGGCGAGATTCGGCACGCGCGCGACGGCCATGTGCTCAAGCGCTCCGGCGGACGCCTTGTCTACAACGGCGGTCAGCCCTGCGCTGCGGCGCTTCGGGATGATGACGCCGTGTGCGCCGACGCACTCGGCCGTGCGGATGATGGCGCCGAGGTTGTGCGGGTCGGAGATCTCGTCGCACAGCACGAGAAACGGCGCCTCGCCGCGCTCGGCTGCGATGGCGAGCATGTCCTCGATCGTGCTGTATTCCTTGACGGCGCACAGCGCGATCACACCCTGATGCGCGTGCGTCTGGCTCATGGCGTCGAGCTTGCGGCGGTCGGCCTCCGTGACGACGATACCGGCGCTGCGTGCCTTCGAGGCGATGTGCCCGAGCGTCTTGTCCACGTCGCCCTTGGCGATGAAAATTTTATCGATCGTGCGGCCCGCGCGCAGGGCCTCCATGACCGCGTTGCGGCCCTCGATCAGATCATTGCGCGCTTCTGTTTCAAATTCCTGTATTTGTTCCATAATATACCCATACCTTGCGACATAATAATACAGATATCATCATACCACACGATCACCCATTAAGAAAGCACAAATCTGCGATTCCGGATATTTTTTTATGGACTTTGCGGTTTTAAGAAGGTATCATGGACATACGTTGTATTTACGGAGGAACCCCATGAGAAAACTGATGAACAAAATCGACCGATTTTGCTATACGCACCCGCGTTTCGGCATCCCGAACCTGATGCTGATCATCGTCATCGGCAACGCGGCCGTCTGGCTGCTGACGAAAATGGACACGACCGGGCAGATTGTCTCGCTCCTGAGCGGCTCGGCGCAGGGCATCCTGCACGGGCAGGTCTGGCGGCTTGTGACGTATGTGTTCGTGCCGACGGAGGCCAGCCCCATCTGGCTGCTGGTGATGCTGTATTTTTATTATTGGATCGGCTCGTGTCTCGAGCGCGAGTGGGGCAACGGCAAATTCACGATCTATTATGTGAGCGGCATGCTGCTCACGGCGATCTACGGCGTGGTGCTCTCGGCCATCCTCGGGCGCGACGTGATCGTCTCGACCACGTATCTGAACCTGTCCATGTTCTTCGCCTTTGCCACGCTCTATCCGGATATGCAGGTGCTGCTGTTTTTCATCATCCCGATCAAGGTGAAGTATCTGGCATATGTGGACGCGGCGCTGTTCGTGCTCGGCATCATCACGACGGCGTTCCCGCTGAACCTGCTGCCGGTGGTGGCGGTGCTCAACTACCTGGTCTACTGCGGCGACTGGCTGTTTGACTTTTTCCGCCCGTCGCATGTGCGCCAGCGGCAGAAAACGGTGAACTTCAAGCGCGAGGCCCGGCGCATCCAGCGCGAGCAGGCAAACAAGCCCTATCATTATAAATGCGCCGTCTGCGGCCGCACAGACACGGACTATCCGGAGCTGGAGTTCCGTTACTGCTCGCGCTGCGTGGGCTATCACTGCTTCTGTCAGGACCACATCAACAACCATGTCCATTTCACGGAGTGACCGGCCATGCAGACTGCGGAGATGAAAAAAGACTATGCCGTCGCGGTGCTCGACCCGGCGGGCAACGTCACGGCGCTGGTGCTCTCGGACGTGCCGGCGGCGGAGCGCGTACAGGTCGCGGCGCGTCTGCTGTGTCTGCCGGAGCTGCACATTGAGCAGGCCGCGTTTCTGACCGCGCCGCGCTGCGGCGGGGAGATCCGGCTGGAGATGATGGGCGGCGAGTTTTGCGGCAATGCGCTGCGCTGTGCGGGCTTTTATCACGCGCTGCGCACCGGCGCGCAGGGCAAGACCTGCGTCTTTGCCGAGATCAGCGGAGCAGAGGGTGTCCAGCCGGTCATGGCGGACACGGCGGCGGGGGAGGCGTCCACGGCGATGCCGCTGCCGCGTGCGGTGCATCCGGCCGATTGGCCGGATGTGCCGGCCGTGTGCGTGACGTTCGACGGCATCACGCACTTCGTCATCGACCGCGCGCAGCCGGACGATGCGCTCGTGCAGCGCGCCATTGCCGCTGCGCCGGAAGCGAGCGCCGTCGGCGCCGTGTTTCTCGACCGGGCGGCCGGCAGTATCCGGCCGGTCGTGTTTGTGCGCGAGACCGGCTCCTGCGTTGCGGAGACGAGCTGCGCCTCCGGCAGCGTCGCGGCAGCCGTGGTGCTCACGGCGGGCTTTGCCGACGGCATCACGGAGATCGGCATCGGCCAGCCTGGCGGTACGCTGGAGGTCGGTGTGCAGCGCACCCATGGCGCGGTGACGGGGCTGTCCATCGGCGGCCCGGTACGCCTGGCGCAGACGCTGACCGTCACGCTGACGGATGTGGCGGCCGCGCCGGGTTAAGCCGTGTTAATTCGTAAACTATGCTTGCATATTTGCGCACAATCATGTAGCATATTGTAAGATATTGCGCAGGGAATTGTACATATGGAGAGGAGAATGTGTGATGAAATGTCCCCGCTGCGGTCATGAAATGACGCTCGATACCCATCGGAAGTATGCGCTGAATATGTGCTACGAGTGCGGCTATATCGAAGGCCGTCTGATCGACCCTGAGAAGAAGGGCGAGACGAACTTTGAGCGCATGAAAAAGCTCAACTTCAACGAAATGGTCGCGTTTCTGACCAAGGGTCTGAACCTGGACGAGGCCAAGCTGGCCGACTGGCTGGACGACGAGGTCAAGTGACCCGCACCACCGTATTTTGCACGCCGCGCCCGATACCGGGTGCGGCGTGTTTTTTTATGGAAGAGGGGAAGCAAATTGATGCATCCGACAAAGATCCTTCGAATTTTCAACTTTTTTCGGCGAATGCGTGCTTTGACGCGCGCCGGATACGGGTGTTATCATCAAGCCATCAAACGCGAAGACACAGAGTAGTAAGCAGGAACGTCCTTTCAGAGAAGTGCCGGGTGGTGCGAGGCACAAAGCGTACAGACCTGCCGAACTGGCTGAACAGCGGCTGCGCTGAACCATGAGTAGGTGCAGACGGGTGCGCCCGTTATTGTGCAGGGATATGATGGTATCCCGAGTGAGTGCGTCCCCGGATCGGGGGCGAAGAAGAGTGGTACCGCGGAGGGTTTTCGGCCTTTCGTCTCTTCTGCCAGAGGGCAGGAAAGACGGAGGGTTTTCTTTTTTCCTGCCAAACCATCAGACTACGCTTTTGCAGGAGGAACGAATCATGAAAACCCGGACCAAAACCAGAACCATACCCAAGACCCCGTTTTTTGCCGCCTTTTCGGTCGGTGCGGTGCTGTTTTCAGCGCACGCCGGCGGCGGCTTTGCGACCGGCAACCAGGCCAACACCTATTACGTCGGCCTCGGCTGGGCCGGCATCGTGTCGGCCATCGTGGCCATGCTGCTGCTCACGCTCACGATGCGCGAAGCCATGATCATGTACAATTCCCGCGGCCTGACGAGCTATAAGCAGCTGTTCGAGACGCTCTACCACCCCTTTGACAAGATCGAGTGGCTGTTCGAGATCTTCTTTTACATCATGGTGCTCATGGCCGTCGCGGCGGCCATCTCGGGCGCGGCCTCCGCGCTCCGCAGCTACTTCGGCGTGAATTATTATCTTGGCGTTGTGGCTGTCGGCTGCCTCGTGCTGCTCCTGACCATTTTCGGTGCGGGCATCGTGCGCGCAGCATCCACCTACATGGGCATCGCCATCCTCGTCACCGCCATCACCATCTACGCCATCGGCATTTTCAAGAGCGAGTCGCCGCTGTTCACGGTGCTCTCTGCAGATTTTCAGACGACCGGCTCTGCCAATGTCCCCAAAGCAATTTTTAACGCCTTCACCTATGCCGGCTTCCAGTGCGTCACGCTCCCGACCATGATCGCCTGCGGCACGACCATGCGCAGCAAGCAGGGCTGTGCCAAGGCCATGTGGATCTCCTTTGCCATGAACGCCGTTGCGCTCGTGTTCTCCGTGTTCATGCTCATCTGCTGGCGCGGCGTCTACACCGCCGTGGACGGCGGCACGACCATCCCCACGCTCACGGTCTGCAACGCCATGGGCATCCGCGCGCTCACCGCGGTTTACGGCGTCTGCCTCATGCTCTGCCTCATCTCCACGGGCGTGACGACGATCTTCGGCTTCGTTGCCCGCTTTGAGAAGCTACCGATGTTCCGCGGCATCCAGTCTGCGCCGGTGCGCAGCGCCATCGTGTCCGCGTTCATCATCATTTTGTCCATGTCCATCTCCATGGCCGGCCTCACCAACATCATCAAGTACGGCTATGGCTATTGCGGCTATCTCGGCATCGCGGTCGTGGTCGTTCCGTTCCTGACCGTCGGCGTTTACAAAAACCGCAAGTACATCCGCGAGCACGGCCTTGCGCAGGGCTTTGCCGCCGCGCAGCCGGAGACCGAAACGACCGAAGCCGCGGCACCCGCCGCCGTCCCCGCCGCGGCGAAATAATCTCATATGATAACACACGTCCCGCAGCAGAGTTTCTGCTGCGGGGCGTACTTTTTTATGACCTTATTTATGCTGCCGGTTCCCACTCAATCGTGTTGAGCATGGACAGCAGCTGGTCGCCCTTATCTGCGAACCAGCCGGCGCCCGGATCGGCCCAGGCAACGATACCGCTATTTTTGCCCTGGAAGCTGAGGAACGTCCAGTTTTTGCCGCCGTCATAATACCCGGCGGAGACGCTGTCCCCGGCGAGCGTCAGCGTTTCTTCCTTCAGACCCGTGCCGCACACGCCGAAGCTGTCCGACCAGTACAGCTGCACGCAGCTGTCCGAGCCGCTGTCTGGCCATATTTTCACGCCGAAAGCCTGATCTGACACCGTCAGCGAACCTGCGGGGCAGACTTCATACTTCCAGCCATCCGGCACCTGCACACGCAGCGTCCCGGCAGTCCCGGACACAGTCACGGTTTCGGCGGGCGCGGGTGTTGGTTGAGATGCGGCCGCGGTCCGGGTTCCGCAGCCGACGGGGAGGAGGAACAGCAGGGCCAGGACCAGTGCGGGGAGCAGTCTTGCTTTTTTCATGAATACCACCTTCCTTTACCGGGAAAGACGGCTTTTGCGGGAAAAGGTTTCGTTCTTTCGGAAAAGTTACGGCAAAATCACCGGTGTGAAATCTGCCTGTTCGTTTCGCTTATGTATGCACGCGTCGCATTTGTGAGCGGCTTGTGGCCTCGGGCCGTAAAATGAGCCCCACGGCGGCCGGGAAACCGTCACCGCGATGATATGGAATTCTGAGCTTCCAGCCAACAACTCCAAATCGAAGCCCAACGCAGCGGGTTCAATTTGGAAAGGAGGCGCAGTGGCATGGGCGCACTCTGACTTATAAAATAAGTCGGAGCAAGCAATATAGAGCTTGCTCCGACATGGTACGCCCGAGGGGACTTGAACCCCTACCCTTGCGGAATGGAACCTAAATCCATCGTGTCTGCCAATTCCACCACGGGCGCAAACAGAAAGCGGCGGTATTGGCCGCCGCTCATAAGCCTCTATTTTGACACGGGGAGGTTCCCGAGGCGGAGCAAAACGCTGTATCCGCGCGCCGTCATAGACGGTGCATTTATCTTACCACAGCCGCGTCGGCTTGACAAGTGGGTAAACGCAAATGCCGCGCAAAACTTTCTTGCTTTTACAAATTGACAACCGTCCGTGAAACTGCTATTATATTCCGTCGAAAGTCTACTCAGGAGGGGTGCAGAATGCAGAAATATACGGCGTCCGTCATCACGGCCGGGTGCCTCTGGGGCCTGATGGGCCTGTTCACGCGCACGCTGGCGACCTATGGTGTGGACTCCACGGGCGCGATCGTACTGCGCTGCGGCATTGCGGCGCTGCTGTTCGCCGTCACACTGCTCGTGCGCGACCCAAAGCAGTTTCGCATCCGGCTCAAAGACATCTGGTGTTTTATCGGAACTGGCATCTGCAGTCTGCTGTTTTTCACGTATTGCTATTTTCAGGCCATCACGCTCATGGACCTGTCCACGGCGGCCGTGCTGCTGTACACAGCGCCGTCGATCGTCATGATCCTCTCGCTGGTCCTGTTTCATGAGCGCATCACGGTGCAGAAGCTCATTGCGCTTGTGCTGGCGTTTGCCGGCTGCTGCCTGGTGTCGCTCGTCGGTGGGGAGCACAAGCTCTCCACGATCGGCATTCTCTACGGCCTCGGCGCGGGCTTCGGCTATGCGCTCTACAGCATCTTTGCCCGCTACGCGCTCGACCGCGGCTACTCGAGCAACACCATCAACTTTTATTCCTGTCTGCTGACCACCATTGGCGCGGTCATTATCTGGGGCGCGGCGCAGCCGCTCGGCGTCATGTTCGGCTCGTGGAAGGGCTTCGGCCTGTGCACGGCGCTCGGCATCGTCACGTGCTACCTGCCGTATCTGCTCTATACCTTCGGCCTTACCGGGCTTGAGACCGGCAAGGCGTCCATCCTCGCGTCGTTTGAGCCGGTCGTGGCGACGCTGGTCGGCATCTTCGTGTTCCACGAAAAGCTCACGCCGCTGAGCGCACTTGGCTGCGTGTGTGTGCTCTCGGCTGTGGTGCTGCTCAATCTCAAGCGCCGGCAGAAAGCCAACTGAATGAAAACGGAAAAGCCGTTCGTTCCACGCGGGAACGAACGGCTTTTTTGTATGTACGAATAGAACTTACTTGTTGTTGTAGGCTTCGATGCCCTTGGCCAGCAGCTCCATGGAGCGCTTGAGGGCGTCCTGATTGATGACATAGGCCATGCGGATCTCGTTGACGCCGGTGTGCGGCGTCTTGTAGAAGCTCTCGGCCGGGGTGAACATGAGCGTGTCGCCGTTGTCGTCAAACTCCTCGAGCATGAACAGCTGGAACTTCTCCGCGTCGTCCACGGGGAGCTTGGCCATGACGTAGAACGCGCCCTTCGGCTCGGAATAGATGACGCCGGGGATCTTCTTGAGTCCTTCGACGAGCGTGTCGCGGCGGGCCTTGTATTCCTTGCGCACGGCGTCGAAGTACTCGGGGCCGACGGTGTAGAGCGCAGCGGACGCGACCTGGTCGATCGTGGAGGCGCACAGACGGCCCTGGCACCACTTCATGGCGTTGTTGTAGAGATCGCTGTTGCGCGTGATCACGCAGCCGATGCGTGCGCCGCAGGCGCTGAAGCGCTTGGACACGGAGTCGATGACGACGACGTTGTCCTCATAACCCTCGAGCTGCAACAGGCTCATGAGCTTCTCGCCGCCGTAGACAAACTCGCGGTACACCTCGTCGCCGATGATGAACAGATTGTGCTCCTTGGCGATGTCGGCCATGAGACGGAGCTCTTCCTCGGTGAGGATGGTGCCGGTCGGGTTGCCGGGGTTCGTGAAGAGGATGGCGCGGGTGTGCTCGTTGATACACGACTCGACGCGCTCACGGATGGCGAACTTGTAGTTCTCCTCCGGCGTTGTGGTGATCGGGCGGATGGTCGCGCCGGTCAGCGTGACGAACGTGCTGTAGTTCGGGTAGAACGGCTCGGGGATGATGATCTCGTCGCCCTCGTCGAGGATGCAGCTGAGCGCGATCTGCAGCGCCTCGCTGCCGCCGGTGGTAATGAGCACCTGCTTGTTGGTGATGGGTGCGTCGATCTTGCCGTAGTAGTTGACGACCGCGTCGATCATCTCGGGCACGCCATCGGACGGGGCGTAGGCCAGGACCGGCTGGCTGAAGTTCTTCACGGCATCAAAATAAGCCTCAGGCGTGGCGATGTCGGGCTGGCCGATGTTCAGGTGGTAGAGTTTCTTGCCTTTTTTGGCAGCCTCGTTTGCATAGGGCGCGAACTTGCGCATGGGCGAGAGGCCGCACTTTTCGATCTTACTGGAAAATTTCATGTTGCTCCTCCGTTTTTTATTTGTATTTTGGTTCTTTTTTGCTCTCAAACACATTTATGATAACGCATTTTTTCAGAAACTACAACTGATTTTTTGGAAAAATCCGGCCACAAATTTAACAATCACGCTCCGCAGGAGCGGCTGCGCATATAAAAGGCCGCCGCAGCATTGCGCTGCGGCGGCCGGTGCGTATTTGGTTTCGATGCAGGCTCAGACCTTGAAGTCCACGGAGGTCGCGCCCTGATCGTCCTGCTCGAAGGTGTAGTCCTTGCCGGGCAGGATGGCGTTGAGCAGGATGCCCACGATGGAGGCGACAGCCAGACCCGACAGGGACACGACGCCGATCTGGATGCTGCCGGAGTAGGTGATGCCGATGGCGAGCACGAGGATGAGCGCGGCGATGATGACGTTGCGGGTGTTGGTGAAGTCGACCTTGTTCTCGACGACGTTGCGCACGCCGACGGCGGAGATCATGCCGTAGAGCACGAGGGACACGCCGCCGATGGTGGCCGTCGGCATGGCGGACACGAGGGCCGCGAACTTCGGGCAGAAGGACACGACGATCGCGATGCAGGCCGCGATGCGGATCACGCGGGGATCGTAGACGCGGGACAGGGCGAGCACGCCGGTGTTCTCACCGTAGGTGGTGTTGGCCGGAGCGCCGAAGAGGGAAGCGAGGGTGGTAGCCAGACCGTCGCCCAGCAGGGTGCGGTGGAAGCCGGGGTCGACCATGTAGTTCTTGCCGCAGGTGGAGGAGATGGCGCAGATGTCGCCGATGTGCTCGACCATGGTGGCCAGCGACAGCGGCACGATCGTCAGCACGGCGGACCAGAGAATGCCGCTGTCGACCGGACCGGCGAGGAGGTGGAACACGCTGTTTTTCCAGACAATCGGCAGGCCGAACCATTTGGCACTGCCGACGGCGGCGGCGACGGAGGCGCGCTCTGCGGGGTCGATGATGATGGCAAAGATGTAAGAACCGAGCACGCCGAGCAGGATCGGGATGATCTTGGCCATGCCCTTGCCCCACATGTTGAAGCCGATGACGATCAGGATCGCGACGATGGCGATGAGCCAGTTGGCACGGCAGTTGGTGATGGCGGAAGAGGACAGCGTCAGGCCGATGGCGATGATGATCGGGCCGGTGACGATCGGCGGGAAGTAGCGCATGACCTTCTTGACGCCAAAGACCTTGAACAGGGTCGACAGGATCACGTACATCAGGCCCGCAATGGCGACGCCGAAGCAGGCGTAGGCCAGTAGGTCGTTGTTATAGATCGCAGAACCGTCCGGATTCGTGCCGATGGTGCGCACGGCGTTGTAGCCGCCGATGAAGGCGAACGAGCTGCCGAGGAAGGCCGGGACCTTGCCCTTGGCCAGCAGGTGGAACAGCAGCGTGCCGAGACCGGCGAACAGCAGCGTCGTTGCGACGTCGAGGCCGGTCAGCGCCGGGACGAGGACGGTCGCGCCGAACATGGCGAACATATGCTGGAGACCCAGAACGAACATTCTGGGCGCGCCGAGTGTACGTGCGTCGTACACCGGCTCGTTGCCGATGGATTTGTTGCTCATAGATTTTTTCCTCCCGTGAAAATTTAATCTATTCTATCTCCTCGTTCGAGGATACAGACACTGTTTTCTCCGTCCGTCTCCTGCAGGCGGACGGCCACGACCTCGCTCTTGGCGGTCGGAATGTTTTTGCCCACGTAGGTGGCCTTGATCGGCAGCTCGGAGTGGCCGCGGTCGATCAGGGCGAAGAGCTGGATGCGCGCCGGACGGCCGAGCTGCATCACGGCGTCGAGCGCTGCGCGCGCGGTGCGGCAGGTGTAGATGACGTCGTCGACCAGCACGACGGTCTTGCCCGCGATGGGGAAGGGAATGTCGGTCCGGTTGAGCACCGGCGCGTCCGCGACTGTGGACAGATCGTCGCGGTAGAGCGTGATGTCCAGCTCGCCGACCGGCAGCTGCACACCGTCGATCTTCTCGATGTTTTTCGCCAGACGGCGGGCAAGCGGCACGCCGCGCGTGTGGATTCCGATCAGGCACAGGTCGTCCGTACCGTCGTTTTTCTCGAGGATCTCATGTGCGATGCGCACGAGCGTGCGGTCGATGGCGGCCTCGTCCATGATCTTTGCCTTGAATTTCAGCTCCACAGCGATCCCTCCTCCGGGCATAAAAAAACACCCTGTCCGGATACAGACAAGGCGGCAACGCGCAGGGAGACCCCGCAAAGATTCCATTGACCGTGACACCTTGCCGGTATCTCGTACCGACTTAAAAATATCATCCAGCGTAAAATACCACCACGGGCGACAATTGTCAATAAGAAATTCACATTTTCGTCACAAAAATTTGTCCCTCCCGTTTTCGGCGGGAGGGACAGGGTACATGATCTTGTGGTCAGGCTTTCTTGAAGCTGTCCTTGAGCGCGACAGCGCGGTTAAAGACCAGGTGCTCCGGGGCCGAGTCCTTATTGTCCACGGCGAAGTAGCCGAGGCGCAGGAACTGGAACGCGGCCGGAGCCTCGGCGCCGGCGAGCATCCGCTCGACCTTGCAGCCGGTGAGCACGGACAGCGAGTCCGGGTTCAGGCACTCCAGATAGTCCTTACCGTCGCCCTCGGGGTCGGCGTCGGCGAAGAGGTTATCATACAGGCGCACCTCGGCGTCGGCGCAGTTGTGGGCATCGACCCAGTGGATCGTGCCGCGCACCTTGCGGCCGTCGGGCGTGTTGCCGCCGCGGGTCTCGGGATCGTATTCGCACAGGACCTCCGTTACATTGCCGTCCGCGTCCTTGACGCAGCCGGTGCAGCGGACGATGTACGCGCCCTTGATGCGCACCTCGTTGCCGGGGTAGAGGCGGTTATACTTCTTCGGCGGCTCCTCCATGAAGTCGTCCGCCTCGATCCACAGCTCGTTGGAGAACGTCACGTCGCGCGTACCGGCGTTTTCGTCCTCGGGGTTGTTCTCGACGGCGAACGTCTCGCTCTGGCCCTCGGGGTAGTTCGTGATGCGCAGCTTCACCGGGTGCAGCACGGCCATGGCGCGCTGCGCATGGAGGTTGAGATCCTCACGCAGGCAGTGCTCCAGAAAACTGTAATCGACCGTGGATGCGACTTTGGATACGCCGATGCGCTCGCAGAAATTGCGGATGGACGCGGGCGTGTAGCCACGGCGGCGCAGGCCGCACAGCGTCGGCATGCGCGGATCGTCCCAGCCGGAGACGTAGCCCTCTTCGACGAGACGGCGCAGCTTGCGCTTGGACATGACGGTGTAGTTGATGCCGAGACGCGAAAACTCGATCTGGCGCGGCTTGCACGGTACGGACACGTTGTTGACCACCCAGTCGTACAGCGGGCGGTGATCCTCATATTCCAGTGAGCACAGCGAGTGCGTGATGCCTTCGAGCGCGTCCTGAATCGGGTGCGCAAAGTCATACATCGGGAAGATGCACCATTTCGTGCCCTGACGGTGGTGCTCGATATAGCGGATGCGGTAGAGCACGGGGTCACGCATGTTGAAGTTGCCGGAGGCAAGGTCAATCTTTGCGCGCAGGGTGTACTTGCCCTCCGGGAATTCGCCGGCGCGCATACGCGCAAACAGATCGAGGTTTTCCTCGATCGGACGGTCACGCCAGGGACTGACGGCAGGGGTGCTCACGTCCCCACGGTATTCGCGGAACTGCTCCGGCGTCAGTTCGCACACATAGGCGAGCCCTTTTTTGATGAGCTCCACGGCGTATTCGTAATCCTTCTCGAAGTAGTCCGAGCCGAAGAAAAACCGGTCGCCCCAGTCAAAGCCGAGCCAGTGGATGTCCTCCTGAATGGCCTCAACGAACTCGTTGTCCTCCTTGGAGGGGTTCGTGTCGTCCATGCGCAGGTTGCAGATGCCGCCGAATTTCTCGGCCGTGCCGAAGTCGATGCACAATGCCTTGCAGTGGCCGATGTGCAGATAGCCGTTCGGCTCCGGCGGGAAACGGGTGTGGACGGTCTGGCCGGCGAAACGGCCGCCGGGTGCGAGATCGGCTTCGACAAAGGCTTCGATAAAGTTTTTGGTATCTTCCATAGTGTCATGTCAACTCCACATAAATTTGCAAAGATATTATACACGATTCATTTTCTGTTTACAATATCGAAAAAGAAATATATAATCCAGACAGAATAGCAAACAACGGAGGTGCGGGCACATGTATGACCTGCTTATCATCGGCGGCGGCCCGGCGGGGTTGTCGGCGGCCATGACGGCGCGCAACCGGAATCTGTCCGTGTGCGTGATCTGCGGCGGCGCGGCCGACAGCGCGCTGCATAAGGCCGGCCACGTCACAAATTACCCCGGTGTGCCGGATGTTTCCGGCCCGGCGCTGCTGGAAGCTATGACGCAGCAGGTGCGTGACCTCGGCGCGAATGTTCTGCGCGAGCGGGCGCTGTCGGCCATGCCGATGGGCAAGGCATTCGGCGTTTCGGCGGGCAAAGAATTTGTGGAGGGCAGGGCGCTTCTGCTTGCGACCGGTATTGCCCAGCGCGGCACGTTTCCCGGGGAAACAGATTATCTCGGCCGTGGCGTGAGCTATTGTGCCACCTGCGACGGTATGCTCTACCGCGGCAAACGCGCTACGGTCATCGGTCTGGCGGCGGATGCCCCGGCGGAGGCGGACTTTCTGCGGGAGATCGGCTGTGACGTGCACTATTACGACGGCAAAAAGCACCGCTTTGAGATCCGCGGCGCCGAGCGGGCGGATACGCTCGTGGTAGACGGCACAGCGGAACCGGCGGATGTCATTTTCGTCCTGCGTGCGGGCTTTGCGGCCGATACGCTCCTGCCCGGCCTTGCCACGCAAAAGGGCCACATCGTCGTGGACGCGGACTACGCCGCGAGCATCCCCGGTGTTTTTGCGGCCGGGGACTGCACCGGCGCGCCCTATCAGATCCCGGCGGCGGTCGGCGAGGGAAACTGCGCGGCGCTTTCGGTCGTGCGCTGGCTCAGAAACGCTTGACAAACGGCACGGCAGGGCCTATAATTTTCCCATCCATTTGCGAAGAAGGGGAGGAGTAGTCTTCCGGCGGACGTCAGAGAGAAGGCGGTTGGTGCAAGCCTTTCGGATGCCGGAGATGAAGGTCGCCCCGGAGCAGCCGGCCTGAACGGAGTAGGGCGGCCGGGTTCTCCCGTTACAGAGACAAGAGTGTCACGCTTCTGCGTGGAATTCAGGTGGTACCGCGGTTTCGATCGCCCTGAAACAGTTCGTTTCGGGGCGATTTTTTTGCGCCCCGGCAATCTTAAAGGAGGAGGAGCCATGAAAGAGCTTCCGAAAGTCTATGACCCCAAACAGGTCGAGAGCAAGATTTATGACATGTGGATGCGCGGCGGCTACTTTGCCGGCAAAGCCGATCCGGACAAAAAGCCGTTTTCCATCGTCATGCCGCCCCCGAACGTCACCGGCCAGCTGCACATGGGCCACGCGCTCGACGCGACGCTGCAGGACATCCTCACGCGCTACAAGCGCATGCAGGGCTATGCCGCCCTGTGGGTGCCCGGCACGGACCATGCCGGCATTGCCACGCAGATCAAGGTCGAGGAGATGCTGCGCAAGGAAGAGGGACTGACCCGCTACGATCTCGGCCGCGATGCGTTTCTGGAGCGCGTCTGGGCGTGGAAAAAGCAGTACGGCAACCGCATCGTCGAGCAGCAGAAGTCGCTCGGCGTGTCCTGCGACTGGGACCGCAGCCGCTTCACCATGGACGAGGGCTGCTCGAAGGCCGTGCGTGAGACGTTTTGCGAGCTGTATGAAAAGGGCCTGATCTACAAGGGCAACCGCATCATCAACTGGTGCCCGCACTGCCGCACCGCCCTGTCTGACGCCGAGGTCGAATACAAGGACATGCCCGGCGCGTTCTGGTATATCCGCTACCCGCTCAAGGACAGCGACGACTATCTCACCATCGCCACCACCCGCCCGGAGACCATGCTCGGCGACACCGGCATTGCGGTCAACCCGGCGGACGAGCGCTACCAGCACCTCGTCGGCAAGACGGCCATCCTGCCGCTCGTGGGCCGCGAGCTGCCCATCGTGGCCGACGATTACGTCGAGCTCGATTTCGGCACCGGCTGCGTCAAGATGACGCCCTGCCACGACCCGAACGACTATGAGGTCGGTCTGCGCCACAACCTCGAGCAGATCCTTATCTTCGACGAGGACGCCCGCGTCATCAACGGCGGCAAGTACAACGGTCTCGACCGTTATGAGGCGCGCAAGGCCATCGTGGCCGATCTCGAGGAGCAGGGCTACCTCATCAAGACCGAGCCCTATAACCACAACGTCGGCACGTGCTACCGCTGCGGCACGGTCGTTGAGCCGATGACGAGCCCGCAGTGGTTCGTCAAGATGAAGCCGCTGGCCGAGCCCGCCATCGAGGCCGTGCGTGACGGACGCATCAAGTTCGTGCCCGAGCGCTTCAGCAAGACCTATTATAACTGGATGGAGAATGTCCACGACTGGTGCATTTCCCGCCAGCTCTGGTGGGGCCACCAGATCCCGGCGTGGTACTGCGACGACTGCGGTCATGTCACCGTCTCGCGCACCGACGCCTGCGAGTGCGAGGCCTGCCACAGCAGGAACATCCACCGCGACCCCGACGTGCTCGACACCTGGTTCAGCTCCGCACTCTGGCCGTTTTCCACGCTCGGCTGGCCGGATAAGGACGCGGAGGACCTGAAGTTCTGGTATCCCACGAGCGTCATGGTCACGGGCTACGACATCATCTTCTTCTGGGTCGCGCGCATGATCTTCTCCGGTCTTGAGCAGATGCAGGATATCCCGTTCCCGACGGTGTTCATCCACGGCCTGGTCCGCGATGATAAGGGCCGCAAGATGTCCAAGTCCCTCGGCAACGGCATCGACCCGCTCGAGATGGCCGACACCTACGGCGCCGACGCCCTGCGCTTCAACCTAATCACGGGCAACAGCCCCGGCAACGACATGCGCTTCTATGTCGAGAAGTGCGGCGCCATGCGCAACTTTGCCAACAAGCTCTGGAACGCTTCCCGCTTTGTGATGATGAACCTCACCATCGACAAAAACGAGCTGCCCGAGACGCTGGAGCTCGAGGACAAGTGGGTGCTCTCGAAGCTCAACACGCTCTCGAAGGAAGTGTGCGAGAACCTCGACAAGTACGAGATCGGCATCGCCGCGGCGAAGATCTACGACTTTATCTGGGACACGTACTGCGACTGGTATATCGAGCTCACGAAACCGCGCCTCAACAGCGGCGACGAGGCCCGCGCCCGCAGCGCGCAGCAGGTGCTGCTGTATGTCCTGACGGATATTCTCAAGCTCCTGCACCCGTTCATGCCGTTTATCACCGAAGAGATCTGGCAGGCCCTGCCGCACGACGGCGAGGCGCTCATGATCGCCCGCTATCCGGAGTATACCGAATCGCTTGCCTTCCCGGCGGAGGAGCGCGATTTTGAGATGGTCATGAACGCTATCCGCGCCGTGCGCAGCCGCCGCGCCGAGATGAACGTGCCGCCGAGCAGAAAGGCGCACCTGTTCATCACGACTGACCGGCAGGACGCCTTCCGCTCCGGTGAGATCTATATCACGAAGCTCGCCTATGCCGAGCAGATCACGATCAGCAGCGAACTGCCGGCCGATGCGGAGAAGATGGTCTCCACCGTCACGGAAGAGGCCAAGCTCTTCATGCCGATGGCCGAGCTCATCGACCTCGACAAGGAGCGCGCGCGTCTGGAAAAAGAGCTCGAAAAGGCGCGCAAGAATTACGAGGGGCAGATGCGCAAGCTCTCGAACGAGAACTTCATCTCCCGTGCGCCGGAGGCCGTCGTGCAGACGGAGCGCGAGCGCGCCGAGAAGGCGAAGGCACTCGTGGAAAATCTCGAGGCCAGCCTGAAAAACCTCGGCTGAGCGCCGCCGTCCGACAAATTCGGCCCACGACTCTGGGCTACAATAGCACCGTGTACGAACAGATCGTACACGGTGCTTTTTCTTTTAATATAGGAGGTACAAGCAGATGCGGATCATAACGCATGATGATGGCCGGTGTCTGACACTGCGGCTGCTCGGCGAGCTGGATCACGCGGCGGCGCAGGAGGCCATGCCCTGCATAGAGGATGCCGTGGAGGAGTACCTGCCGCGCCGCTGTGTGCTCGATCTGTCCGGCTTGAGCTTCATGGACAGCTCCGGGATCGCGGTTATCCTCAAGACCGACCGTCTGCTGCGGCAGACAGGCGGTGCGCTGGCGCTGTGCGGCGTACCACGGCAGGTGCGCCGGGTGCTGGATGTGGCTGGCCTGACCAACATCGTCCCGGTGCTCGAGGACCGGACAAAGGAGTGTGAACAGTGTTGACGCAGAAAAATTATATGAAGCTGGAATTTCCGGCGAAAAGCGTAAATGAAGGCTTTGCGCGTGCGGCTGTGGCGGCCTTTGCCGCGCAGCTCGACCCGACGCTTGCCGAGCTCGGCGATATCAAGACCGCCGTGTCCGAGGCCGTGACGAACGCGGTCGTGCACGCCTATCCGGACGAGCTTGGCACGGTGCAGGTGCGTGTGCGTATCCTGCCGGATGAGCGGCTGGAGATCGTCGTCAAGGATCACGGCATCGGCATCGCCGATGTGGCGCAGGCGCGCACGCCGATGTACACCACCGGTGGGGAGGAGCGCAGCGGCATGGGCTTTACGATCATGGAGAGCTTCATGGACACGCTGCGGGTCAAGTCCGTGCCCGGCCGCGGCACGACCGTGACGATGTGCCGCCGCATCCGCCGCCGCGCATGATCGCGGAGGAGACGCGCGATCTGCTCCGGCGCGCCCAGGCGGGAGACACTGCGGCGGCAGAGCGGATGGTCACGGAAAATACCGGCCTGATCTGGAGCGTGGCGCGGCGGTTTTTTGGCCGCGGTGTCGAGCCGGATGACCTGTACCAGCTCGGCTGCGTCGGTTTCCTGAAGGCTATGCAGGGATTTGACGAGCGGTATGGTACCTGCTTTTCTACATACGCGGTTCCCAAAATATCCGGCGAGATCCGGCGCTTTTTGCGCGATGACGGCGCGGTCAAAGTCAGCCGCAGCATCAAGGAGCGCGCGCAGGGCATCCGCACGGCGCGTACACGACTGGAGCAGGCACTCGGCCGTGAACCGACGCTCTCCGAGCTCTCGGCCGAGACCGGGCTCGAGCCCGAGGAGATCGCTGCCGCCGAGACGGCCACCGGTCCCACGGAGTCCCTGCAGAAGGAGAACGGGGAGACCGGCTTCACACTCGAGCATATGCTCGGTGACTACGATCAGGAAGAGCGCATGGTCGAATATGCCGCCCTGCGCGAGGCGCTGCGTCAGCTCCCGGAGCGGGAGCGGCAGGTCATTGCCCTGCGGTTTTATCACGGCCTGACGCAGCAGCGCGCCGCCGGTATCCTGCATATCTCACAGGTACAGGTGTCGCGCCTGGAGCGGCGCGCCGTGGAGCGGCTGCGCGAATGGCTGGCCACCTAGGCAGCCGGAGATTCATCCTCCGGCTGCTTTTTTGTGCCTTCGTCTTGACGGCACAAGATATATGGTGATATGATGATGCATATCGTATATCTTGTATCAAGCTGGAGGACTGCCGATGTATACCCCCAAAGAAGTCGCGGAGAACTATCTCTCCATCTGCCGGGCCAAGGCGGCGCTGCCGCTGGGGCGGATGTTTCTGCTCGCCTGTATGGCGGGCGCCTTTGTCGCACTGGCGGGTGTCGCATCCACGGCTGCGGCGGCCACGGTGGGCGATCCGTCGCTGGCGAAGCTCATCTCCGGCTGCGTCTTTCCGGCCGGTCTGGCCATGGTCATCGTGGCTGGAAGCGAACTGTTTACCGGCAACAACCTCATGATCATGGGCGTCCTGTCGCGCGTGATCTCAGTGCGGCAGATGCTGCGCAACTGGTGCGTTGTCTATTTGGGCAATTTTGTGGGGGCGGCACTCGTTGCGGCGCTCTGCGTGCTCGGTCATGTGTTTTCCGCATTTGACGGCCGGTTGGCACAGTCTGTCGTGACGATTGCGCAGGCGAAGGCGTCTCTGTCGTTCGGCGACGCTTTCTTTCGCGGCATTTTGTGCAATTTTCTCGTCTGTATCGCCGTCTGGATGGCCAGCGCAGCACGATCCGTCCCCGGGAAGATCATAGCCGTGTTTTTCCCGATCATGACGTTCGTCGTCGCGGGTTTTGAGCACAGTGTTGCCAATATGTATTATCTTATGGCGGGTTTGCTGACGGCGGCGCAGACCGGCGCGGTGGCCGAGGGGCTGACATGGGGCGGGGCACTGGCAGGTAATCTCCTGCCGGTCACGCTCGGCAACCTCGTTGGCGGCGTGCTTTTGGTGGGCGTGAGTGCGTGGTATCTCTACCTGAAACAGGGAAAAACGACTGTTAATTTTTAGACGGCATTGTTAATTCGCAGATAACTGGCATCTTGTCCAGAAATGGCGAGTGAAATTGGTAACGTTCCACAAAACAGAACAACATTTGTTGACGAATTCGCCCGATTGTGCTACTATGATAACCGTTGAGATTTGAATATTTGAATGGATGTATTTCGATTTTTAATACCCATTTGCGCATCTTGAATACCCCTTGAGGGGAGGAGCATCGTTTTGAAAAAGATATATGTTATGATCGGCAACTACGGCAGCGGCAAGAGTGAGCTTGCGCTGAATTTTGCTTTTAAAGCGGCTGAAACCGGAAAGACAGAACTCATTGACCTCGACCTGGTCAATACCTACTTCCGCCTGACTGAGCGCGGCAAGCTCGTGGAGCAGAAAGAGATTCGTCTCATCTCTCCGAACTATGCCTGCTCCGGCGTGGAGACGCTGTCCCTGCCGGCGGAGGTCGCTTCTGCATTTGCCATGAACTGGGACACCGTTGTGTTTGACGTCGGCGGCGACGCCGTCGGTTCCACGGCACTCGGCCGCTATTATGAGGACTTTCAGGACTTTATGGCCATGGGCCCGGAGCAGCTGGAGGTTTTGAACGTGGTCAACATCCGCCGTCCGCTCGCCGGCACGGTGGAGAAGATCATCGACCTGCAGGAGCAGATGCAGATCCATTCGCACCTGAAGATCACGGGTATGATCAACAACACGAACCTCGCCACCATGACCACGCCGGCGGAGCTGCGCGACGGTTATGAGATGCTGCGCGAGGTCAGCGACCGGACGGGCGTTCCGGTCATGTATACGACCGGCAAGAAGGACATGCTCGATATTTTCCTTGCCGAGGGCCACGACCCGAAGTATATCGGCAAACCCGTCGCCATAGATATCATCATGAAGCGCGACTGGGAGAGCTATATCCACAGTCTGTCGGAGAAGAAACAGGCGTAACCCGCTCTTGCGGTTTACATAGGCAATTTCGCAAAACAGAACAGAAAAGAGGTAGCAAAAATGGTAAAGGTGACCATCAACGAGAATCTTTGCAAGGGTTGCGGTCTCTGTGTCAGAGCTTGCCCGAAGGGCGTTCTGGCGCTGGCAAAAGACAAACTCAACGCAAAGGGTTATCATCCGTCCGTCGTCGCGAATCCGGAGGCCTGCATCGGCTGCGCTTCCTGCGCGCGTACTTGCCCGGACGTGGTAATCAGCATTGTGAGAGATTAAGGAGGTACATCGAAAATGGCATTGACGCTTATGAAGGGTAGCGAAGCTATCGCTGAGGCTGCGATCCGTGCAGGCGCGCGTTACTTCTTCGGCTATCCGATCACTCCGCAGACGGAGATTCCTGAATATATGTCCGCACGTATGCCCGAAGTCGGCGGCTGCTTCCTGCAGGCCGAGAGCGAAGTTGCGGCAATCAACATGATCTATGGTGCAGCCGGTGCTGGTGCACGTGCGCTGACCTCTTCCTCCAGCCCCGGTGTCAGCCTGAAGCAGGAAGGCATTTCCTACTGCGCAGGCGCGCAGCTCCCGGCTGTCATCCTGAACGTCATGCGCGGCGGCCCCGGCCTCGGCAACATTCAGGCTTCTCAGGGCGATTACTTCCAGGCTGTCAAGGGCGGCGGCAACGGTGACTACCACCTGCTGACCTACGCTCCGGCATCCGTGCAGGAAGCGATCGACATCATGATGTACGCCTTCGACAAGGCTGAGAAGTACCGTATACCGGTCCTCTTCCTCGCCGACGGCATCATCGCGCAGATGATGGAGCCCGTGGAGATGCCCGAGATGGTCGACTACAAGATCGATCCCGAGAAGAAGCCCTGGGCTTGCACCGGCTGGAAACCGGGCGACGATCCGGCCAAGCGCGGCGTCATCAACTCCATCTACATCGATACAGAGACCCTGTCCGTCCACAACGACGAGCTGCAGGCCTGCTATCGTGAGATCACTGCCAACGAGCAGCAGTGGGAAGAGTACAACCTCGAGGGTGCTGAGTATGTCATCACCGCTTTCGGCACGGTTGCGCGTATCGCCAAGTCCGCCATTGCCGAGCTCAAGGAGCAGGGCATCAACGTTGGTCTGGTTCGCCCGATCACTGTCTGGCCGTTCCCGTACGACGCGGTCAAGAAGGCTGCCGAGCTTCCGGGCGTGAAGGCTGTGCTCGATGTCGAGCTGAACGAAGGCCAGATGCTCGAGGACGTCAAGATCGCCATCAACGGCGCAAAGCCGGTCGACTTCTTTGGCCACCTCGGCAGCCAGATGCCGACCACCGAAGAGATCAAGGCGAAGATTATCAGCATGAAGGAGGGCAAGTAAATGTCTGTTGTTTTTGAAAAGACCAAGCTCCTCACGGACAAGCAGTTCCACTACTGCCCGGGCTGCAACCATGGCATTATCCACCGCCTGGTCGCTGAGGTCATTGATGAGATGAATCTGGACGGCAAGGTCATCGGCGTCGCGCCGGTCGGCTGCTCCGTTTTTGCTTATGATTACTTCAACTGCGATATGTACGAAGCCGCACACGGCCGTGCACCCGCAGTCGCCACCGGCGCCAAGCGCGTCGTCGGCAAGGACACCCTCGTCTTCACCTATCAGGGCGACGGCGACCTGGCCTCCATCGGCACCGCTGAGATCGTTCACGCTGCGCACCGCGGCGAGAAGATCTCCACGATCTTTGTCAACAACGCGATCTACGGCATGACCGGCGGCCAGATGGCTCCGACCACGCTGGTCGGCCAGAAAACCACCACGAGCCCCTACGGCCGTGATGAGGACTGGTGCGGCGCACCTCTGAAGGTCTCCGAGATGCTCGCGGAAGTGCCGTGCTCCTACTACATCGAGCGCGTTGCCGTCAACAACACCCCGAACATCGTCAAGGCGAAGAAGGCCATTTCCAAGGCGTTCCATTATCAGATGGAAGGCAAGGGCTTCACGCTGGTCGAAGTCCTGTCCGCCTGCCCGACGAACTGGGGCCTGAGCCCGATCAAGGCGATGGAGTGGCTGGAAGAGAACATGATTCCGTACTACCCGCTCGGCGTTAAGAAGGACAAGGGGGCTGAATAATATGAAGAAAGAATATATTTTTGCTGGCTTTGGCGGTCAGGGCATGCTCCTGATCGGTAAGTTCCTGGCTATGGCCTGCATGCTCGACGGCAAGCACGTCTCCTGGCTGCCCTCTTACGGCCCCGAGATGCGCGGCGGCACGGCGAACTGCTCCGTCATCGTCTCCGACGATCCGGTCGCATCCCCGCTGGTCGACATGGCTGACTGCGTTGTGGCGATGAACCGTCCGTCCCTGGACAAGTTCGAGAGCCACGTCAAGCCGGGCGGCGTCCTCGTCATCAACAGCTCCATCATCGACCGCAAGGCCGAGCGTGATGACATCCAGGTCGTCTACTGCGACGCCAACGGCATTGCCGAGTCCGTCGGCAACCCGAAGGGTGCGAACGTTGCGATCCTCGGCGCTCTGATGGAGAAGGCTCCGGTCGTCTCCAACGAGATCCTTGGCGAAGCGATCCGCATCGAGCTTGGCGAGAGGAAGGCCAAGTTCCTCGAGGGCAACATGAAGGCGCTCGAGGCCGGCGAAGCCGCTGCGAGAGGCTAAACCGCGTACATTACATAAAAAAGAACCGATCCATCAGGGTCGGTTCTTTTTTTGCGTCGCATACGCGGCAGATGTGTCTATATTATTGCTTGTCTTTGGATTTGAAGCACATGGCCACGAGCAGACCGAAGAAAATGGCCGCGCAGACGCCGGCCGCGCCGGCCGTGAAGCCGCCGGTGAACGCGCCGAGCACGCCTTTTTTGGTCACGGCATCATGCACGCCCTTTGCCAGCAGATTGCCGAACCCGGTCAACGGCACGGTCGCCCCCGCGCCGGCCCATTTGGCAAATGGCTCGTAGATGCCGACCGCACCGAGCACCACACCTGTCACCACGTACAGCGTCAGGATGCGCGCAGGGGTCAGCTTCGTTTTGTCAATCAGCACC
>ENA-UEYI01000242-UEYI01000242.1-human-gut-metagenome-genome-assembly--contig:-NODE-242-length-57004-cov-4.319427_pt1 | contig 57004 bp, 50 predicted proteins | sample MGYA00242900_ERZ507916 | MGnify/ENA primary metagenome ERZ507916 (study PRJEB26167, sample SAMN06115521) | human gut metagenome | host: Homo sapiens | place: China:Chongqing | collected 2015-09-02...
GATTATATGAATCAGCAGCAGCAGCAGGCCCGCGAGACCTGGGGTGTCTGATCGCTCAGCGTTCCAAAGCACTATACTCGACGACGATACCGTGCCGAACGAGAATGTTGTAACCGACGAGAGCGCGCCTACGAAAAAAGAAACCGCACAGACTTCCCGAGATGCTAAAAACGTTTCCATAGAGCCGAGCAATAACGACGAATCGGTCGACAAAGATGAAAAAGACGTTTAGGTCCGAAAGCGGAGGTCGACTCGACGTAATTTTAACGGAACTGACCGGGTATACGCGCTCGTATATCAAGCAACTCGTAGAAAAGGACGCGGTGCGAGTAAACGACGAAGAAGTAAAGAAAAGCGGTCAAATCGTAAAGCCCGCCGACGAAATTACACTCGACGAGCCCGAACTCGTGACCAAAATAGAGAAGAAAGACATACCCGTAGAAATTCTCTACGAGGACGACGATATAGCGGTAATTAACAAGCCGCAAGGGCTGACCGTTCACCCCGCCGGCGGGAATTATACCGATACGCTCGTGAACGCGCTTATGTATCGGCTGGACAATCTGTCGGGAATTAACGGAGAAATTCGCCCCGGTATAGTCCACCGTTTGGATAAGGACACTTCGGGAGTTATGGTAGTGGCGAAAACCGACGCAGCGCACCTTGCGCTGTCCGAACAAATCGCCGCCCGCACGGTCAAGAAAGAATACGTCGCGATTTTGGAAGGAACGCCGGCAAATGGTGAAGGCACGATAATCACTAAAATCGGCAGAAACCCGAAAGACCGCAAACTCATGGCGGTGACGAGCGACGGCAGAGAAGCGGTCACCGACTATAAGGTTGTGACGAGATTTAAAGAAAACTCGTTCGTATTGTTCCGTATTCGCACCGGGCGCACGCATCAGATTCGCGTGCACGCAAAATATATCGGGCATCCTGTGGTTGGCGACAAGTCGTACGGCTACAAAAAGCAGAAGTTCGACCTTAACGGACAATTGCTCCACTCGTATCGGCTTACTATCGTTCATCCGACGAGCGGGAAAGTCATAACTTTCACTGCGCCGCTTCCCGATTATTTCGAAAAAGTCTATAACGTGCTCGCCGCAAAGGACGGTTTGCCGCCGTTTGACCCGTCGATTGTCGTAAATCGCGATTAAATCGTTGATTATTCTTGACACGAGCGTATAAATGTTGTAAAATAATTCGGTAAGACCGAATGCGGAGCGTTTTTGCGCCGATCGGAATAATTACCGAGCGAAACGGAGATATAATTTATGGCTAACAAAGACTCGAACGGATCGGGAAACAATAACAACAAAAGGCGCAACCCGGGCTCGCGCGGAAGTTTACTTAATAACCTCGCGTTCTGGGCGGTGATATTCCTCGCTGCGGTTATGGTGATCAACGCGTTGCTTTGTTTGATCAACAAGTACACCGGCGCGAATATCAGCACCCGCGCAACCGGCATCTTACAGAAGATTGCGTTCGCGATTGCAATCGGTATTACGCTCGTTTCGTCGTATTACGCGGCGCGCGGCAAGGGTAAAAACATGTTTATCCTTTGGCTCGTCTGCGCGATACTCGTAGCGTTAAGTTATATTCTGGGCATTGTGCTCATTTAAGCAGAAGAGAGGTTTTTCAAAATGGCTAACGTAAAGAAACAAAACGTTTTCGCAAGATATTTCGCCGATTTCGGTTTAAGACAGATTTGCGACATTCTTATGATCGTAGGCGCGATTATGCTTATCGTTGGGCTTAGCATTTCCGTTGCTTCGCTTTCGGCTTCGATTATCGTGCTCGGCATAGGTTTGGGCGTTTATATCGTGGCTTCCGGACTTGCAATCGTCCGCGCGGTTCTCGTGCTCACTTCCAAGATAAACCACCGTGCGCCCGAATACAAGCGCGCTATCGTCAACACCGTGATTATGGGCGTGATTTTCGCACTTGCGGTGTTCGCGCTTATCTATCTGCTAGTTTTCTAAAAATCAACCGTGAGAAACCGTCTTATGCAGGCGGTTTTTTTATGCCTTAATTTCGGCGCTTTGGTATTGACAAACGAAGATTTATATGCTATTATTAGCATAGTACGTTTATCCGAGAGATAAATTCGCTGTAGCGAAAGGGAAAATAAGATGACGAAGAACGAACCGGCAGTATTCGAACAAGAATATCTATACGAAGCAAATCGCGACGTCGACGGGCGCTTTTTCGCCGTGCATTATGTGTCCGACGGGCTTAGTCCGCAGTTCCACGCGTGTATGGAAGTCTTTGCGGTAGTTAAAGGCACCGTTCACGCCACGGTAAATAACAATCGTTACGAAGTGTCCGACGGACAGATTCTGCTGATAAACAGTTTTGAACTGCACTCGTACAAAATCGACGGACAAGCGGAAGTGGCATGTTTGCTGCTCGGTAACGAATGCGTGGGCGATTTTACGTCAGAATACCGCAACTACGAGTTTGCGACCGAGTTCCGCGACGAAAAACTCTCCCGCGAAATTATCGACCTTATTATAGATATAGAAAAGCAACAAGAAACGTTCGGACTACTGGAGCAAAAGGGGTACGCCGACCTAGTACTCGGTAAGATCGTCCGCGGCGGCGGTATTCGTCCGCAGAACTGGGCTACCAACGTCAAACTCGCCAACATAATCAAGTTCATTTACGACAATTCGGAAAAAGAAATCACACTTAAAAACATCGCCGACGCTTTTAACTATGCGCCGCTTTCCGTGTCGCACATGTTCAGCAAGTACGTCGGTACCGACCTTCGCTGTTTCGTGAACGACATAAGGATTCAGAAAGCGCACAGAATGATCCACGACGAGAAGTTCAGCGGCGTGTCCGTGCTCGAGATCGCGTCCGACTGCGGTTTTAACAGCGCCGCGACTTTTTACCGCGCGTACAAGCGCCGCTACGGAATTACTCCGCGCAGGTAAATATTGCAAAAAACATATTAACGATACAAAATTCATAAGAAAAATAGCAAATCAGTATATTTCTGAAATAATATTATATAATTTTGAGTTGATTTTTTTTATATAATTGTGTATCCTATAATTAGTATCTACGCGTTAGGAAAACGCTCCGGAACGGTCGCGACCGCGCGAGATATAAGTAATAAACTTTATGGAGGATGACAGATGAGAAAGAAAACGTTATGCGCCTTGCTTGTCGTGTGTCTGAGCGTTTCGCTCTTCGTCGGTTGCAATAACTCGACAATGTACGAACTGAGTTACTACGACGAAATGAACACGGCAAAAGGTTACGACGAAAATCTGTTTTATGAAAACGATATGGAAGCGGCTTGCGCCGATCCTACCGCTATTTATATAACAGATAAGAACGACCCCGACTACGGCTGGTTTTATATGTATCCGACGTCGGCCAGCGACTTCGGTTGTCATGGGTTCTCGGCATACAAGAGCCGCGATCTCAAGAGCTGGCAATACGTAGGGCCCGTATTCGACCCGAAAGAAGAGAGTTGGAGTCACTTTTCGTGTTGGGCGCCGGAATGTATTTATGACGCGGAAACCGGCAAATATTACCTTTTCTATTCGTCGACGGACTATTATAATGCGCTGTCAACGCCCGGACGCGCGAACAATGACGGTTATACGTTTATCAATAACGATGAGAAAAAATATTACCGCGGCATTGAAGCGGATATTGACGCAATCGTCGGAGATAACAAGAAAACGACCAAGGAAAAAATTAACGTTCTTGACTCTGCAATCGACGAATTGAAAAAATTCTACGAAGGCGTAACCGCTGATGTGGAGGCGAGCAACGGAAGAACATATACGCAAGGGCAGATTACCGACGCGCTTAATCAGATCGCTAACCTGGACAAGACTGTTACCGATGAAAGTCAGCGTTTGAATGACGCGCGTACGTGCTTACTTAAGGCAAAAACCGTTGATGTACAGAAGATGTTTACTTCACAAGATTTCGGTATCGGCGTTGCCGTATCCGACAGCCCGAGAGGACCTTTTACGCAGTATACCAACGTTAAGGACGAAGAAGGCTACGACGAAAACAACAGAGAAATCACTATCGATCTTCCGTTCCTAGCGTCTGAGGACGTTTACTACTGGCTGCACGATCACCGCAGCGAATGGTATAAAGGACCGGACACTCCGGAGCAAAATCCCGGTCAGATGACGAACGTCGAATCTTGCACGCCGATGATAGACGTGCATCCGTTTGTGGATCCTGTCAGCGGGGATAAGTATCTTTATATGGTGCGCGACCCGAACGGAGGCGGTCCGGGATTTATTTTCGTAATGAAAATGGGTAAAAAATGGACGGACGACCCGAAGTGGGATACTGCAACGCGCCTTACCCGCTTTGGTTATTATACGACCGACGATCTTTCGAGTTCGAACAAGTCCTCCGATCTTATCGAAGGTACAATTATCAACGAAGGTCCTTACGTATATTATAATAAGGATTCGAACAAGTACTATCTTACTTTGTCTGTAAATTCGTATAACAAGCGTTCGTACTCGGTAGTTCAGGCAATCGGCGACAGCCCGCTCGGACCTTTCCGTAAACTGTCGCGTGCGGAAGGCGGTACCGTAGTCGCTACCGACTTCGACTGGGATCATGTTTCCGGACCCGGTCACCACAGTTTCGTAACGTTCAACGATAATCTTTATATCGTTTACCACGCGCACTATAAACGCGCGACCGGCGGCGATCAGCGCGGAAGTTGCGTTGACGAAGTAGTATGGACGAAGAACGCGCAGGGCGAAACCATAATGCACTGCAACGGTCCTACCTATTCCTATCAACCTAAAATCGGACCCGACGCGGAATACAAAAATATCGCTACTCAAGCGAAAATAACCGCGACGAACGTTGCCGAGGACAGCGATGTTTCACTCCTCAACGACAGACTTATCCGTTTCTTCACATGGGACGAATATCTTAAAGAATTCACTACCGGCAGCAAGAAAGAAACCAAGATCACGCTTACGTTTGACGACTACGTCGCGACCCGCGCTCTTATGGTTTACAACAGTTGGGACTATTCGTTCCACTGGGAGAAAATCGATAGGGTGGAAATGGACTTTGTGAAAACCGTAGACGGTAAAGAAGTCACGGGTACCGCGTATATCGATAATTTGAAATTCGATACCGAGCGTCATATCGGCTATAACAGCGACGAGCAGTACAACTTCATGCGCCCGGGCGGAGCGGCTATCGCCGAGTACGACGAACTCAAAGTCAAAGAGATCCGTCTTACGTTCAAGCACGACGCGCCCATCGCGATCTCCGAGATCTACGTTCTCGGCAAATAGGAGGGTAAAAAGATGAAAAAGAAAATTTCCGTTATCGTTTTATCTTTGGTTCTCGCGCTTGCCGCCGCGGTCATGGTCGCTTGCGGCTCGAGCGGAAAAAAAGGCTTCTTCGGGGATTACGACTTTACCAATCCTCCCGAAACCGTAAAAGTTTACGACACCGATCCGGGTGTAACGCTCGACGGCAAGTTCGACGAGGATTTCTGGAAATCCGGCCTTAACTGGTGGGAAGGCACTTCTTCGGACGGAAGCAACAGTAATAACGCAATCATGGCAGGTTCGCTTACCCCTTGCGACGTAAAGGCTACTTCTTACTTTACCGACAAGGGCGCGTACTTTGCAATGAGTATCTCGGACAGCGTTATCAACGTTCAGCAGACAAGCATGCGCTATCAGGTTTACCAGAAGACGGGTATGTCGCTGTATCTTGCGCCGTTCGGCGTAACCGATCTTCCGGGACACGCGTACGAATTGATTTTTGCAGCTGACGGCAGTACAATGCTTCGCCGTTATTATCTCGGCGGATACAACAATTATCCGCTTACCACGGTCGGCTGTGGCGTCAATATCAAAGGCGCGGTCAACGAACTCGGCAATGCGTCCGGCGTGGACGGCTATGATCTCGAAATATTCGTCCCATGGTCGGCTATCGGCATCGAAAGCAAGCCGGATTACCTTTACGGTATGGTTTCTACTCAGCGTCATCAGAACACAACCGACAAATCGCAGTTCGGCTGGGAACTCGTAACCGAAGGCGCGAATTTCGGACAGCCCAACACCTGGAGCGTATTTACCGGGAACGGCTTGTTCAAGGCTCCCGCACCCACTACTTACAAGGTTGACGGTAACGATGACGATTGGACGGATTATTCGGGCAAAGTTCTGGGCGTCGATTCTTCCGTAGACTCGCGTTATCTCAGATATAAGGCGATCAAGGCGACCGACGGCGTATACTTCTATGCCGAAGCGTTGCAACGCCTTTGGCTTACCGGGAATAGCGAATGGTTCAAAAATACCAATGTCGAGATTGTGTTCACTGATAAGAACGGCGGAAGCAAGCAATATTTTATTAACGCGGACGGGCAAGTTCCCGAAAACGTTACCGCGGTGATGAAACGTGAAACCGTAAATCGCGACGGTAAAGATTATAACCTTATCAAGGTTGAATATTTCATTTCCAATAAGACGTTGAGCCTTTCCGGAGTCGATGAAGTCGACGGTTTGTACAGAGCGGGACTTGCTTTCCGTAACGGCGTGTTCCAGAAAAAAGGCGACGACTTTACCGAAGAGAAAAACGAAACGATTTCAAAAATTACGATCGACGCGCCGGCGGCACAGCCGTTTATCTGGTATGCGCTCGGTTGCAGTCCTTGGGGAGCAAGTCAACGTCCGTATATCAGCGACAAGGGATTCTCCGGAATTATCGCAAAAGATAAGACGATCGACGGCGGCTTCTCCGACTGGAACGATTATTGCGGCGTCGACGCTGTCGCTTACGGCAGATCGAACGTAGAAAGCGGAGTTGCCGATACTTCGTCTATGGGTAAAGGCTTTACTGCAAAAGCGATTAAGGGTACCGACGGCGTATATGTTTACGCGACAGTTCGCCACGCACAGTGGAAAACTACCGATCTCGAGTCGCACATGAATTCAAACCTTGCGGTCGGATTTGCGCTTACCAACACTTCGTACACCGGAAACAATGACACGCTTGAATGGTTCCGCGGTCACGAAATCTTCTTTACGTCCGTCGGATCAAACTACGGACCGGGAGTCGACTTCGTTATGAATCGTAGCGAGGAAAAAGACGATAAAGGATTGTACACAACCGTTATCGAAGGCTTTATCCCGTATAATTTGCTGTTTGATATTAACGCAAACGACGAATGGCACACTAACAAAAAAATAGATTGGTCTGAAATTTTCAACACCGAGACTGGCGAAATCGCAGAAGGTTATGCGCTTCGCGCCGGCTTCCAGTGGCGTACTCGCGAAGAATCCGATTATATGCAGGGCAGAAATAAACGCAACGACTGGATGCCGTGTATTTTTGAAAGCGTTCCGACTAAAGGCAATGCATGGAAAATGTATTTCGTCGACGAGGCGGGTACCCACATCTCGCGTGTTACGGGCAAGCATTTCGGCAAGATCGACTGGGAGAACGGCTATACGGGCTTGACTTCCAAAGTCGAGGGTACCGGTGTCGGGGCGGGTATGAACACCACCACTAAAGCGATACTCAAAGAAGACGGTTTGTATATACGCACTACCGCGAAAATGAAACACTTTACCGGCGGTATTGCGGCTAGCGGCAACTGGTGGGAGTTCTGGTACAAAAATTCCAGCATGGAGATCAAAACCATAACCAATACCAATGCAAACAATAGACTTGCTTACGTTTCTGCCTATGTCGCGGAAAATGCCAACGATATATTCGACATCGATTATGTTTTTAACGTTACGCATGACGGAGAGTATTATAATATCGTTGCCGACGTGTTTATCGACAATGCGTGGATTTTGAAGCAAACCGGTTATTCGGAAATGCCTTCCCGCATTGTACTCGGCGTTGCTTACGGCATAAATTACGACGGCAGTTATAGCGGAATGCCTAAAGAGGATTATATCGACAAAATGAACGATTCTGCACCCAACGGCTTGTGGTGCGGCAACGTCTGGGGCAATACGATCGGTGAAAACGGCTTGTACTACGTCACCGAAAACGGCATGTCCTTGACCTGAACCATAACGTAACTAAAAGAAAAGACGGTATCGCAGAGGTACCGTCTTTTACTATGCTTTTATAAAATTTGAAGTTATTTAGAAATTTTTCTCGTCGGGTTTTTGCGGCGTGACGTTTACGGTTTGCTGATGGGTGTAAATCACTTTGCCGGGAGCCGCGCCGGTAGGCTTTTTGACGTACTTTACGAGAGTGTAGTCGATAGGCACGTTGGCGGACATGGAAGCCTTGGAGTAGTGCGCAACGTACGCTGCAACTTTGTTTATCGTGTCTTGCGGCACGGAAGTGCTTTTAATCACCGCGTGAGAGCCGTGAATTTTTTGCGCATGCAGCCACAGCCAGCCGCCGTCGGACGAGCGCACCAGCGCTTCGTTCTGTATATTATTTTTGCCTATCAGAACTTGCAGTCCGTCCACCGTTAGTTTAACGGGAGAAGAGGGCTTGTTTTTCTTCTTTGAGCCCGAGCGTTTGATAAGTCCCGCACTTTCCATTTCGGCGGTTACGTCCGCGATATCGCTTTCGTTTTCGCAGTTTTCTATCGCTATCAGTAGAGAATCGAGATAGTCCGAGCGTTCCTCGGCGGATTGAGCCTGTTCGCGGGATTTGGCGAGCGCTGTTTTCTTTTTCGAGTACGTTTTATAATATTTTTGCGCGTTCTTTTGCGGCGAGAGTTTCTCGTCTAGCGGAATAACGACGCGTTTTCCGGTGTAGTAATCGTCAACCTCGACTTCGCGCATGCCTTGCTTTATGCGGTAAAGATTAGCCGTAAGAAGTTCGCCGGTAATTCTGTCGTTTTCGTAATCGCCGCTTTCGAGTTCGCGCTCGCGGAAAAGCGCCAGACTTTTCGCGTTCTTTTTGATCGCGTTTTTCACTATCGTCGTAAGGTGCGCCGTCTTGCCGCTCATATAAGTGTGTTCGGCTTTTGCGGAGTAGTACGCGGCGATGGCGGCGTTCAGCGACGGATAGGATTCGTACTCGCCGTCGTCGGAGATAAACGGCGCGACGAAACAGTCCGCGGGCTTGCCGTCGGCAATCTTTACGCAAGGCGCGTTCGCTTCGTTCATATCGTTTATCGCGCGTATCAGTTTTTCGGGCGAACTGCGTACGAGTTCTGGGGCGGGCGTAGTCGTGCCGTAAGCCTTGTATACTATTTCGCGCATCGTAACGGGCGCAAAACCGTACATGCCGCGCATAAGGTAGTCCGAAAGTTTACCGCCGTCGAAACCCGATAAAAGCGCGATGACCGAAGCGGTATCGTCGGGCGAAACCTTGCCGTCCTGAGCGGGCGGCAGAGTATATTTCATGCCGGGCAGCACGGCTCGCGCGGAAAAATCGTCGAAACTTATGCGTTTCAGCGCGTCGGTAATGACGTCGTTTTCGTCGGTGAGTATCACGTTGGAAAACCGTCCGAGCAGTTCGATTCTCAACGTATAGCGTTTTTTATACCCCAGTTCGTCGTACGCTTCTACGCCTACGTTTATTATGCGTTCGCGGGTAACGGATGTGACGTCGGTTATCGTGCCGCCGCCGATACGCTTTCTCAGGTGCATCAAAAACGCGTAAGCCGACAGCGGGTTTTCGGCGCTTTCGGTAGTAATATAAGCGCGCGGGCGCGACGGGTCGGCGGATACGAGCAGCAGTACCGAAGCGCGTTTTTCACCGTTTGAAGCGGGGCGCACTGTAAAAATAACGTCATCCTTGTTTGGCATGCCGACGCGTTCGATCCTGCCGTTTTTGAGGGCGTTATTCAGTTCTTTTGCGGCAAGCGCGTAGGTCAAGGAATCGAATGGCATGGTTTTCTCCGAAATTATCACTTTTTCGCAGAAATATTATACATATATTTGCGCAAGGTTGTCAATAAAATTTGACAAACCCTTTTTAATTTGATATTATATTTAGGTATCGATTTTATAGGTAACAAATTTTGGAGGACATTATGAACTACACAATCGAAGAAAGCAAGGGCGAAGTTAAAATTTCTTTCACGCTCGCCGCCAAGGAATGGGATGACAGCCTCAACAAGGCTTATATCAAGAACAAGTCCAGATTCAATATTCCCGGTTTCCGCAAGGGACACGCAACCCGTAAGATGATCGAGAAAATGTATGGCGAAGGCGTGTTCTTCGACGACGCTTTCAACGACGCGTTTTACGAGGCTTATTCGAAAGCGCTCGGCGAACACGAGGAAATTTTCCCCGTCGACGATCCGAAGGTCGATATCGACGGCATCGATGAGAACGGCGTGAAGTTCCACGCGGTCGTCACCGTAAAGCCCGAAGTGACTTTGGGCGAATATAAGGGTATTAAAGTCGACAAAGTTGAGTATAATGTTACGGCGGACGACGTTAACGCGGAAATCGACCGCGCTCGCAAACAGGCTTCGAGAAAAGTCGAAGTCGAGGGCAGAGCGGTTGAGAACGGCGATATCGTCAACCTCGATTATTCCGGATCGGTAGACGGCGTGAAATTCGAAGGCGGCACCGCTTCCAATCAGGAACTCACCATCGGTTCGCACGCGTTTATCCCGGGCTTCGAGGAGCAGATGGTAGGCATGACCGTGGGCGAAACCCGCGATCTTAACGTACCGTTCCCGACCGATTACCACGCAAAAGAACTCGCGGGCAAGGATTCCGTATTCACCGTGACCGTGAACAAGATACTAAAAGAGGAAATGCCCGAACTTAACGACGAATTCGCGAAAGACGTCAGCAAGTTCGACACGCTCGCCGAGTACAAAGCGGACGTCGAGAAGAGATTGCAGGAAGGTAACGACAGAAGAGCGAACGCCGAAAACGAGAACGCGCTTATCGAAGCCGTCACCGCGACTTCTTCCGTCGAGATTCCGCAGTGCATGATCGACAGCCAGATCGACTACCTCGTGCGCGATATGGAATACAGACTTATGTATATGTATCAGGGCATGAAACTCGAGGACTACCTCAAGTACACCGGCAGCAATATGGAAGAACTTCGCAAGAGCAAAGCGGAAGAGGCTAAGCGCGACGTCAAGATCCGTCTCGTGCTCGAGGCTATCGTAAAAGCCGAGAACCTCGACGTGACCGACGCCGAACTCGACGCCGAACTCGCTCGCATCGCGGAATCTGCCGGCAAGTCCGTAGAAGAGTACCGCAAGGGCGTTGACGACAGACAACTTTCTTACATTAAGAACGATTTGCTTATGAAGAAACTTATCGAGTTTCTTAAGGCGAACAACACGTTCGAAGTGAAGAAAGCAGAGAAAAAGACCGCGGCTAAGAAACCCGCCGCAAAGAAAGCCGAAAACGGCGAAGAAAAAGCGGCTGCTCCTAAAAAGACCGCCGCTAAAAAATCTACCGCGAAAAAGACTACCGAAGAAAACGCGTAATCGGATTTGCGGATCAGGGAGTTTATAATGATTAAAAACAATCTCGTACCGATGGTGGTCGAGCAGACTAATCGCGGCGAACGTTCCTACGATATTTATTCGAGACTTCTCGAGGATCGTATCGTATTCCTTACCGGCGAAATCGACGATCTTACCGCCGATATCGTTATCGCGCAGTTGATATATCTCGAAGGCAAAGATCCCGAAAAGGACATCAGTCTTTATATCAACAGCCCGGGCGGAAGCGTTACCGCGGGCATGGGTATTTACGACACTATGAATTATATCAAGTGCGACGTAAGCACCATTTGCGTAGGCATGGCGGCGTCGATGGGCGCGTTCTTGCTGTCGTCCGGCGCGAAAGGTAAGCGTTACACGCTCCCGAACAGCGAGATTATGATTCATCAGCCGCTCGGCGGCGCGCAGGGTCAAGCCAGCGATATTGCCATTCAGGCCGAACATATCATAAAGATCAAGCAAAGAATGAACCGTATTCTTGCCGCAAACACTTCGCAACCGCTCGAGAAAATCGAAAAGGACGTCGATCGCGATTTCTATATGAACGCGGAAGAAGCGCTCGCTTACGGACTGGTTGACAAGATTTTCGACAAGAGGCAATAGGAGTAGACGTTGATAAATAAGAATATAGAACCGAGATGCTCGTTTTGCGGCAGACCGCAGTCGCAAGTCGGCAAACTTATTACCGGACCCGACGACGTTAATATTTGCGACGAGTGCATAGACCGTTGCAGTCACTTGTTGAGAGTAGACGCCGCGACGAACGATTTGCCGGTCAAATTGCCCACGCCGCGCGAAATGCTCGAAAAACTCGACGAGTACATTATCGGTCAAGAGGACGCTAAACGCGTTCTGTGCGTCGCGGTATACAATCACTACAAGCGCATCGAGTACAATAAAAAGAATTCCGACGGCAAAAACGACGATATCGAACTTAAGAAAAGCAATATTCTTATGCTCGGTCCTACCGGTTGCGGAAAAACGCTTCTCGCGCAAACGTTGTCTAAGATTCTTAACGTGCCGTTTGCCGTTGCAGACGCAACTACGCTTACCGAAGCGGGCTACGTCGGAGAAGACGTGGAGAACGTGCTTCTGAAACTTATTCAGAACGCAGATTACGACATTAAAAAGGCAGAGAAAGGCATAATCTATATCGACGAAATCGACAAGATCGCACGTAAATCGGAAAACGTAAGCATTACCCGCGACGTTTCGGGCGAGGGCGTACAACAAGCGCTTCTCAAGATTGTCGAAAGCACGGTCGCTTCCGTTCCTCCGCAGGGTGGCAGAAAGCACCCGCAACAAGAATGTCTTACTATCGACACCACGAATATTCTGTTTATTTTCGGCGGAGCGTTCGTAGGACTTGACAAGATTATCGAGAAACGCCTCAGTTCTTCATCGCTCGGTTTCGGCGGCGAACTCAAGGCGCAGAAAGAGGACGCAGACGAAGCGCTTAGACAACTTCAGCCGCAGGATCTTATCAAGTTCGGACTTATTCCGGAGTTTATCGGTCGTGTGCCCGTTACCGTCAGCCTTACAGCGCTCGACGAGAACGCGCTCGTTCGTATACTCACCGAACCTAAAGATTCGCTCGTCAAGCAGTATATCAAACTGCTCGAGATGGACGGAGTGAAACTCGTGTTCGAAGACGACGCAGTCAGAGCAATCGCGCACAAGGCGATCGAACTCAACACCGGCGCGCGCGGACTTCGCTCGATTATGGAAGACATTATGCTCGACACCATGTTCAACGCGCCCGACGATCGTTCGGTAAAGAAAATCGTCATAACGAAAGACGTAATCGAAAAGAAAGCCAAACCCGTGGCTGTAGCCGACGACGGCGAGCAGAGCGCTTGAGCGGCGGGTTATCAAGTCAAATGACAAAGAAGCGAGGTTGTAGCCGTAATAAGGCACAACCTCTTGCTTTAATATCATAAAATAGACTTGTAATTTTCTTAATTTTGTGATACAATAACTACACTTTACGATACGATCGTCGAATTTAACCGTAAACCCGACGATCGGCGTCTATTCCGAACCGTGGAGCAATTCCGGCGAAAGGAGGTAATTATATGGACGAATTTAATTTCGGCAGTATGGCGGGCGAGAGCGGCGCTTCCGTCGCGGCTCAGTTGCCGACGTATAAAATGATCGCGCTTCGCGGCGTGGTGGTATTCCCGGGTCAGACCGTGCATTTCGAGATAGGCAGGGATAAATCCATGGCTGCGCTCGAGCGAGCCGCATCCGAACGCGAAAAAATCTTTCTCGTCGCGCAAAAAGACAAGGAAGTCGCGAATCCTTCAGAAAAAGATATTTACCGCGTTGGCGTACTTGCGCGTATTCAGCAAATAATCAAACTGCCCAACGATACGGCGAGAGTGCTCGTAACCGGGCTTGAGCGTATGACGATCGGCGAGTACGTTTCTTATTCGCCGTATTTCGAAGTTACGCTCGCGCCGTTCGAAGTTAAGCCCGATAATGCCGACGACGTTGCTGCGATAAAAAAGGCGGTAATGGATCAAATCAAGGAATTTTCGGGGTTCGATCACAAGATTCCGAAAGAAAATATCGCGCTGATTTCGTCACAGGACTCGGAAAAAGCGGTAGCCGCGGCTGCAAGCAGTATTTTCGACAGCGATGCGGATAAGCAAGATCTTCTAGAAACGAACAGTCTTTACGGACAACTCGAGAAAATCTACGCGCGGCTCGTCAATCTTTGCGAAATACTCGCCGCGGAAAAACGTATCGCCGCCAGAGTGCGCGAGAGCGTCGATAAAAATCAGAAAGAATACTATCTTCGCGAGCAGATAAAGGCTATTCACGCCGAACTCGGTGACGACGAAGAGGAGATCGAAACTTTCAGACAAAAAGCCGCGGAGAAAAACTTACCCGACTACGCCGTGGAAAAACTAGAAAAGGAACTTGCCCGCATGAGCAAGATGGCTCCTACTTCGCCGGAAGCGGGCGTTATCCGCACCTACGTCGAGTGGATGCTCGATTTACCGTGGAGCGAAAGTACTTCCGATCCCATCGACCTCGACAAAGCCGAAGAAGTTCTCGACGAGGATCATTACGGGCTGGAAAAAGTCAAGGAAAGAATTATCGAATACCTTGCCGTACACTCGCTCAGCGGCAACCTAAAGGGCGCGGTTTTGTGTTTCGTGGGACCTCCGGGCGTAGGCAAAACTTCAATCGTTTCTTCGATAGCGCGTGCGGCGGGCAGAAAACTCGTGCAGATGTCGCTCGGCGGAGTACGCGACGAAGCGGAAATTCGAGGGCACCGTCGCACTTATATAGGCGCAATGCCCGGCAGAATTCTGAGCGGAATGAAAACCGCCGGCGTAAACAATCCCGTATTCCTTTTGGATGAAATCGACAAAATGTCCAGCGACTTCAGAGGCGATCCGGCGAGCGCGATGCTGGAAGTCCTCGACCCGAACCAGAACAACGCGTTCAAAGACCATTACCTCGAAATGCCGTACGACTTGTCTAAAACCATGTTCGTTTGCACGGCAAACACGCTCGACACGATTCCCGCGCCGCTTCTCGACAGAATGGAAGTCATCGAACTCAGCGGGTACACTTACGAGGAAAAGTTGCAGATCGCAAAGCGATATTTGTTTCCCAAGCAACTCGAAGCCAACGGAATGAAAGCGGGTAGCGTAACTATTCCAGACGACGTTATGAACGAAATAATCGCGGGTTACACGCGCGAGAGTGGTGTGAGAAACCTCGAACGCGAGATTGCTACCGTAATAAGAAAACTTGCGGTCAAGGCGGTCAAGAATAAGAACGAGAAGAGTAGCTTTACCGTAACTCACGACGATCTTGCGGTATACCTCGGACCAGCCAAATACAAAAACAACGTTAAAAACGAATTAGACAGCGTGGGGCTTGCCACCGGGCTTGCCTGGACGAGCGTCGGCGGCGTAACTCTCAATATCGAAGTTGCGCTTATACCGGGCGGAAAAGGCGAAATCACGCTTACCGGCAATATGGGCGACGTGATGAAAGAGTCCGCGCATATCGCGCTGTCGCTCGTAAGAAGCCGCGCAGACCGCTATTCAGTCCCGAAAGAGAAGTTTACCGAGAATGATATTCACGTCCATATTCCCGAGGGGGCGACGCCTAAGGACGGACCGAGCGCCGGCATAACGCTTGCGACGGCTATGCTTTCCGCGCTGTCGAGTAAAAAAGTCAGCCGCGACGTAGCAATGACGGGCGAAATTACGCTTCTCGGGCGAGTGCTTGCTATCGGTGGACTTAAAGAAAAATCGCTTGCAGCGTTCCGTAGCGGCGTAAAAACTTTGATTATCCCCAAAGAGAATGAAAAAGACGTAGCCGATATCCCGAACGAAGTCAAGGATCACGTCGAAATCAAACTCGTTTCCGAAATCGACGAAGTGTTCGCGCTTGCGATTGTCGAGGGGTAAACTCGCATGAAAATCACAAAAGCGGAATTCGTGACCAGTTTTTCGAGCGACATAAAATACCGCGAGTACGCCGCGACGTGTTCGATCCCCGAGATTTGCGTCGTCGGACGGTCGAACGTAGGTAAATCAACGTTCGTAAACATGCTGAGCGGTCGACAAAAACTTGCCAAAACTTCATCTACGCCGGGGCGAACGCGCCTTATAAACGTGTTTGACTTTAACGACGGCGAATTCAGACTCGTGGACCTACCTGGCTACGGTTACGCGAAAGCGGCGAAAAGCCAGCGCGAAGAATGGAGCGGGTTGATGGAAGGGTATTTGTTGTCCGATAAAAATTTGAAACACACGTTCGTGCTCGTTGACGGCAGACACGAGCCGACCGAACTCGATCGCATGATGACCGAATATCTTTACTATTACAGAATGCCGTTCACGGTTGTGGCGACGAAGTGCGACAAAATTTCCGCGGCGGAACGCGGCAGAAGCGTAATGCGCATTTCGACCGCGCTCAAAATCGGCCGTGACGATATAATTCCCGTCGATATGAACGCGTATGGCAAAGACAAAATCTGCGCAAAAATCGAAAACGTTCTTGCGTATAAGCCTGAAATCTTAATCGAATAGATCGTAACGAAACTTAGTCTCCTGCAATATTATTTATTATACGATATTGCGGGAGGTTTTTATATGGCTAACAATACCAAAGCGGCGGGCAGAATTACCGGAAGTCCGCTATGCGGCTTGTGTGAGAGAGTGTGTATAGAAGCGAAAAAGATATCCGACGGTTGTATCGGGCGTTTCGGCAACGTTACTTTTACGGTAACGCTGTCCGATTTTACCGGCGGCATGACCACGCCGTATACGTTTGAACGCGCGGTTTCGTCAGTGGCTACGACGCTTGAGAATCTGACCGTGACCGCTATCCGCGGGAATCGCTCGCGAGTGGCGTTCGACTCGTTTATACCGATTACCGTTTACTATACCGACGCGGCGGGAGTTGCGGGGACGGCAAAAGGCACCGTTACTTTCAGTCGCGATGTGGTGCTTACCGTGCCGTCCGATTCGGTCGTGCCGTACTCGATAGAAGCGACTACCGCGATTTCGTCGCATATCGGCGCGTTTTCTTCGGACTATGCTTCCGTTACGATTACTTGCTGTATAATTCAGATAGTACGGGTGGTGACGACGGTGGAAATTCTCGTGCCGAGTTACGGATACTGCGAATATCCCGCGTGCGAGAATTACGCCGACGAAGTGTGCGAGGGTGTGTTTGCCCGACCGATTTTTCCTTCCACTACTTGAGTAAAATTTACAGTCCGATAATGCCAAACGATTGCAAAACGCTTTAGTCTTTGCTATAATATAAGTATGAAAGTCTTTGCCGTAAGCGATTTGCATTTATCGATCAACAACCCGAAACCTATGGATATTTTCGGTGAGGTGTGGAATAACTACCTTGACGAAATTTCCGCGTTTTGGGAAAAGAATATCACCGACGACGACGTAGTACTCATCGCCGGCGATATCAGTTGGGCGATGACGCTTGAGAATGTAAAGCCGGATTTGGAATACCTCGGCAAGTTCAAAGGTACAAAAGTCCTGCTTCGCGGCAATCACGATTACTGGTGGCATTCGATCAGCGCGCTAAGGAATATTCTTCCTTATAATATGTACGCAGTTCAGAACGATTGTTTGCGTTTCGGCGATTTGCTCGTTTGCGGTTCGCGCGGGTGGACTACGCCCGAGTCGGGCGGAACGCAGACCGCCGAGGACAAAAAAATCTACGATCGCGAAATAATCCGCATGCGTTTGTCGCTGGAAACAATGGCAAAGATGCGCGGCGAGAATGACAAGGTAATCGTAATGACGCATTATCCGCCGTTTAACAGCAAATTCGAACCGTCGCCGTTTACCGCACTTTTCGAAGAATTCGGCGTAAAAACGGTGGTTTACGGACATTTGCACGGTAAAAACGTGCGGGCAAAACTTACGCTCGAGAAAAACGGCGTGACTTATTATCTCACTTCGTGCGACATGATAAGCAATACGCCGGTTGAAATAATCATTGATTAAGGAGTTATTATGTACGGTCAGAAGTTGTGTTTGGCAACCGGGGTATCGTCCTCGCTTACCGAAGAAGAACAGATTATGCTGTATAAAAGAACTGGGTTCGACGGCTTTTTCGTAGGATACGGCAACGACGAGCATATTCAAAACGTCGCCGCGCTTGCGAAACGCGAAAATATGATTTTCCAGTCTATCCACGCTCCGTTCGGCAGAGTGGATAAACTGTGGCTCGAAGGCGAAGACGGCGAAATCGTACTCAAGGAACTTATCGATTGCGTCGAATCTGCGGCGAAAGCCGGCGTCGAAATCGTCGTAAGTCACGTCTGGATCGGTTTCGATCGACCCGAAAAACCCGGTGCGCTCGGACTCGATCGTTTCGGTAAACTCGTTCGCCTTGCCGCGGACAGAGGAGTGAAGATTGCGTTCGAGAATACCGAGGGCGAAGAATTCCTCGCCGCGATTATGGACGCGTTCAAAAACGAAAAGCATGTCGGTTTCTGTTGGGATACCGGACACGAACAGTGTTACAATATGAGTAAAGACATGACTGCGCTGTACGGCGACAGATTAATCGCAACGCATATCAACGATAATCTAGGCGTAAGCGACTTCGGCGGGCATACGTTCTGGCTCGACGATCTGCATCTTCTGCCGTTCGACGGAATTATCGACTGGACGGATCTTGCGGCTCGGCTCAATAAGTGCGGCTATAACGGATACTTGACGTTTGAACTCAATCGTAACAGTAAGCCCAACCGTCACGACAACGACAAATACGGTTTGATGACCGACGAAACATACGTTGCCGAAGCGTACGCTCGCGCTTGCCGCCTTGCGTTTATAAAGAAACGCCTAGTCGAGAAAAATAACGCCGCAAAGTAACGCTTTGACGATATAAAAGCGGGAAGAGGGCAGCCCGATTTACGTTTCGTGTGCGAGTTAACCACTTTGCGCCACGAACGCCGTCCAAACCGCGAATTTACGACAATTTTTATCTCAAAAACAAATTATGGTTATTAAAACATAACCTAATTTCGGTACAACCGTTCGACAAAATCGAGCGGTTTTTTCGTATAATACGACAAAGTCGGTATAATTTACCCCAAAATTCGCTATCGGGAAGGCGTAATTTCCCTGTTAAAACGGTCAAAGTGGTCGCGGGTCTCCGATATGTGGTCGCCTGTGGCTAAAAATTTCAAAAAAATGTACAAAAGTGGTCAAAAGTGGTTGCTTTTTTAAAATAGATATGATATAATCTAGGTAAATCATAAGAGGAGGTGCCATAGGCTATGATGCTGACCGGTGAATATCATCATCAGATCGACGAAAAGGGTAGAATCCGCATACCCGCAAAGTTAAAAGAAGCCTTAGGCATGTCCCCTGTGATCACTCGCGGCTCTAACGGCTGTCTGTTCGTTTTCTCCAAAGAGAAAGCGGAGAAAATGTTCGAAAGCAGTTTCGAAGTCGACGATCTTGCCGATACTCCGAGAACGCGTGCGTTAAGACTTATTTCGTCCAGCGCGACCGTTGCGGAAGAGGACAAGCAAGGCAGAATCCTTCTTCCTCCGACGCTTATAAAAAAAGCGGGCATCGTCAAGAATATCGTTACCATCGGCGCTTACGACAGAGTTGAAATCTGGAGCGAAGAACGCTGGCAAGCGTACGTCGACGACGACAACATGGACTTCGACGAGTGTCTTAAAAGCCTCAAAAAGACCGTATGAGCGGATATCACGTTCCGGTCATGTTGGAAGAATGCTTAAGTGCGCTTAACGTCCGAAAAGGCGGGATTTATCTTGACGGAACGTTGGGCGGCGGCGGACATTCTTCGGAAATTCTAAAGCGAGGCGGCACGCTTATCGCGCTTGATCGCGACAATGAAGCGATAGCCGAATCGAAGAAACGCTTCGAGGACGAAAAACTTTCGGGTTATACGATAGTGAAAAGCAATTTTCACGACGCGGCGAAAGTTCTTGACGATCTCGGGGTAGACGGAATCGACGGGGCGCTGCTTGATCTAGGGATATCGTCGCATCAGATCGACGACCCGGAACGCGGCTTTTCCTACAGATTCGACGGCAAACTCGACATGCGTATGGACAACGACGGCGGGATAACCGCTTACGACGTCGTGAACGAGTACTCCGAGGACGAACTCGTGAAAATCTTGTTCGGATACGGCGAAGAGAGGTTTGCCAAAAAGATAGCGAGCGCAATAGTCCGAGAACGAAAAATTCAACCGATACGGACGACGACGGAACTTTCGGAACTCGTAAAAAAGAGTACACCCGAGTTTTATCACCGACAGGGACATCCCGCGAAGAAAACGTTTCAAGCGATTCGCATCGAAGTGAACGGTGAACTCGACGGACTGAGCGAGGCCCTGGAGAGCATAGCCGCAAAGATTAAAAGCGGCGGCAGATTCGCGGTTCTAACATTCCACTCGCTGGAAGACAGAATAGTAAAACAAGCGTTCAGACTTATGTGCACCGACTGCATTTGCGACAAGAGTTTACCGGTGTGCGTATGCGGACATAAAGCGACGGCGAAACCGATAGGAAAATTCAAGCCGACGCAAAAGGAAACAAACGAAAACTCCAGAGCGGCAAGCGCGACGCTGAGAGTAATCGAAAAACTGTAATAAACGAAAGGAGAGGAACATAATATGATAACGACGAGAAGAGAAGTCAACATCGACAACGGCAACACCGAACTCAGAAGCCAAACCGTGAAGCGCATAGCGCCCGAAGAAAGAATCATATCTATTAATCCCGAAGTAGAGGTAAAGCCTTTTACCGATGCTGCGGTGTCCTCTGCTAAGGTTGAAAGAGCGACGAGTGCGGAAACTTACAGAGTGACCGCCGATATGAAGTTCGACGAACTTATGCCCACCATTAGGAGCGATAATCGCCTTGAAGAGAAGGAAGAGCAGGAAACGCGCAAACTTTCCAGCAAGACCAAGGTTATGCTTTGCGTGTATATGGCAACCGCGCTTATCCTCGCGCTTATCGTACTCGCAACCGGTCTTGCGATCGGCGGTGCGTCGAAAGAAGTAGCGGTGCTTGAAAACGAAGTCAAATTTCAGAGCGCTCAACTTGCCGAAACCGACGTTAAACTCGCTTATCTCGGCGACGACCTTACCATCACCGGCGCGGCTACCGAACTCGGAATGGTAAAGAATGACGGCGCTACAGAAGTCGAACTTCTCGATTACGTTGACGGAGTAAATTACGAAGCGCGTACAGGTGCGTTCGACAAATTGTGCGACTTTATATCCAAAGTATTCGGAGGTTAATATTCCGATTTGAAATCGAATAGTTTCGCTTTAACACGAAAGAGGTTATTGATTGCGGTTATATCAATAACCTTTTTATTTTGCGTTCTTTGCGGCAGACTCTGCTATCTGCAAGTGTTTACCGGCGAGGAACTTCGCAAGAAAGCCGCCGAGCAATGGTATCGCGACTTACCGCTGAAAGCAAAACGAGGCGCCGTGTACGACTGTGAGGGTCAGGCGATAGTTGATAGTAAAGACGTTTTTACGGTTTACGTTCGTCCCGCCGCCGTAAAAGACAAGTCGCTCGTTGCGAAAGTTCTTGCCGAGCAACTCGAAGTGAACGAAGAGAAGCTGTTCGAAAAGATATCAAAAGCTACGGTCAGCGAAATAACGGTTAAAAAGAACGTGGACTTTTCGACCGGCGGCAAACTCCGCGATATGACACTTGACGGAGTATACTTTTCCGTAGATTCCGCGCGGAATTATCCTTACGACGGCTGTCTGACTCAAGTCATCGGCTACACGAACGCAGACAACGAAGGACAGAACGGACTCGAAGGCTATTACGACAAATATCTTCGCGGAGTGAACGGTTTTTCCGCGACCGAAACGGACAACAAGGGCACGGAACTCGACGGAAACGTAACTAAATACGTTCCCGCGATCCCTGGCGCCGATCTTCACACGACGTTGGACATTTCTGTCCAAGGCTTTGCGGAAACCGCGGTAAGAGGCGCGGTGGTTGAGTGGAAAGCTAAAAGCGCGAGTATGATCGTTATGGACGTCGATACCGGCGGCATAGTCGCTATGGCGAAAACGCCTACTTACGATTTATCCGATATTCCGCGTGATGACGTAAATATGCTGAACGCTTACAGTAAGAACACAATGATAGTAGACGTGTACGAACCGGGTTCGACTTTTAAGATTTTCACGACTGCTGCGGCGATTGAAAGCGGCGCGGTAAGCGATCGCGACACGTTCTTCTGCCTCGGTTATCGTGTGGTGGACGGCAAGCGAATCAAGTGTTGGCGCAGTATCGGTCACGGATCGCAGCATCTTGCCGAGGGAGTAAAGAACAGTTGCAACTGCGTGTTTATGGATCTTGCGCTGAGAATGGGTACGGGAAAATTTTACGACAACTTGCGGAAGTTCGGGTTCGGTTCGAAAACCGGCGTTGACTTTTACTCGGAAAGTTCGGGGCTGATGATGAACGAAAAGAGCGTAAAGACCGTCGATCTCGCGCGAATAGGATTCGGGCAAGCGGTTGCGGTTACGCCTATTCAACTGATTGCGGGAGTGTCTGCCGTCGTGAACGGCGGAATGTATCATACTCCGCATTTCGTAAATACGATTACCGATCAAAACGGTAAAACGGTATATGAACATAGCGGCGAAGAACGAAGAGTGATAAGTCAGGCGACTTCCGAGAAAATGCGCGGACTTTTGGAAAACGTCGTCAAGGAAGGAAGCGGTAAAAAAGCGGGCGTTGCCGGCTATCGTATAGGCGGCAAGACCGGTACGGCGCAAAAGTACGAAAACGGGGCGATAGCGCAGGGAAAATACGTTTCGTCTTTCGTGGGGTTCGCGCCAGTTGAGAATCCGAAGTACGCGGTTTTAATGATTATCGACGAGCCGGGTACTTACGCGTATTACGGAAGTATAGTCGCCGCGCCGTACGTCGGTAACGTGTTCTCGAAGATTTTCGAGAGTAAAGGAATAAAGCCTACCGAGAAGATCGATGACAAAGAGTTGATAAACGTACCGTACCTTTGCGGGAAAAGTGTAAACGCAGCGATAAACGAACTGGAAGCGCTCGGGATAAAATACGAGATTTCCGGTGAGGGCGAAACGGTTTCGGTAACTTTGCCATCGGCGGGCGAACAAGTCGCAAAGGGCGATTATATGCTGTTAGGACTGGAATAAAACGGCTGCGATAAAAGCGACGAGCGAGTGTTCGCCGCTTTTAGTTTGAACGTCGCGCATATTACGGTTTCAGGACAAATATAATAGAACGAATTACCGTAGGAGTGCGCGTATGAAATTAAGCGAATTATTCGAAACAGCCTGCGAGCGTGACGTTGAGATTACGAGTATTGCGTTCGATACGAGAGAAGTTACTTCTGGAAGCTTGTTCTTTTGCCTCGTAGGGAACACGCGCGACGGACACGAATTTCTGCCCGAAGCCGTAAAAAACGGTGCAGTTGCGGCGGTTGTGGAAAAGTCGCAGCCGATTTCTATTCCGCAAATAGTCGTCGGCGACGCTCGTCACGCGCTTGCGATAGCGGCAAAGAAATTTTACGGCAGTGCCGCGGACAGACTGAGTATTTCGGCAGTTACCGGCACGAACGGAAAGACGACCACGACGTATATTTTGAAAAGCATATTCGAAGCGAACGGAAAAACCGTCGGTTTAATCGGCACGAATGAAGTTTCCTATTGTGGAAAAATTCGTGAAGCAAGTCTTACTACGCCCGATCCGACGGAATTTCATCGCACGCTTGAGGATATGGAAAATTGCGGCGTTACGCACGTGGTGGCGGAAGCGTCCGCGCACGCGCTTGCGCTCAGAAAGCTAGACGGTATAAAGTTTGCCGCAGTGGGTTTTACCAACCTTACGCGCGATCACCTAGATTATTTCGGCGATATGTCGACGTACGGCGCGGCAAAAGCGTTGCTATTCGACGGCAAAAGAAGTCGTGCGGAAGTTATAAACGCTGACGACGCGTTTGGCGCGAAACTTTGTTTGGAGCGCAAAGGCGCGATTACTTACGGCGAACGCGAGTTCGTTTCTGCCGAAAACGTAAAATATTCATCGGATGGAACGAAATTTACGCTGAAAATTTGTGGCGAGCGTGTCGATACGCACTTGTCTCTGCCGGGAAAATACAATCTTTATAACGCGCTTTGCGCCGCGGGTATGGCGTTCGGAACGGGAATAGGCGTTGTGGATATCGCGCGCGGATTGTCGCTGCCGATAGCGGTAAAAGGTCGTTTCGAAACGGTTAAAAGTTCGCGCGGTACGGTAATAATCGATTACGCACATACCGACGACGGTCTTAGGAACATACTCAAAGCGGTGCGCGAAATAGCGAAAGGCAGAGTGATAACAGTGTTCGGTTGTGGCGGAAACCGCGACAAAACCAAACGTCCGCTTATGTGGAAAACTGCCGCGGAATATTCTGACTTCGTTGTACTGACTTCGGACAATCCGCGTTTCGAAAAACCCGAGGATATAATCTCGGACGTGCTCGTCGGAATAAAAATCGCGCGAACTGTCGAATATTCTGTACAGCCCGATCGGTATAAAGCGATCGAAACGGCGTTGACCGTTATGGAAAACGGCGATATTGTCGTGATTGCCGGTAAGGGCGCGGAAAAATATCAGGAGATTAACGGAACGAAATATCCGTTCGACGATAAAAAAATCGTAGAAAAACTGCTTGCGGAGAGAAATTGAATGATAAGATATTTGCTTGCGCTTGCGGTGGCGTTTGCGTTTGCCGTTGCGCTTATGCCGGCGGTCATCGCGTTCGCGAAGAAACTGAAAGTACGACAGACAATACTGAGTTACGTGGATAACCACGCTTCAAAAAGCGGTACGCCGACGATGGGCGGCGTAGGATTCGTGGCGGCTGCCGTCGCGGTGACTTTCGCGTTTTTAAGGGGTAGTGCGTCGCTTGCCGTAATGGTAGCGGTACTCACGCTCGGCTTCGGACTTATCGGTTTTATCGACGATTTTATCAAAGTGTTTTTTAAACAAAACAAAGGACTTTCTCCATGGCAGAAAATAGTTTTTCAGTTCGTCGTGGCGATTATCATGGCGTTTTTCGTATATTTCAGCCCGTTCGTCGGGGACAAACTGTACGTTCCGTTCACGCTTAACGAGATTTCGCTCGGGTGGTTTACCGTACCGTTCTACGTTTTCGTGTTCGTCGCGTTCACGAACGCCGTAAACCTTACCGACGGGCTTGACGGGCTTGCCGGTAAAACCGCAGTCGCGTACACGATATTTTTCGCTGCGGTGATTGCGGTTATCGTCTATCGCTTCGGCATTATGCCGGATAGCGGCGCGGAATACAAAAACCTTATCGTATTTTCTTTCGCGCTTATCGGAGCGCTTTGCGGTTTTTTGCTGTTCAACTCCTATCCCGCGGCTATTTTTATGGGCGACACCGGTGCGCTAGCACTCGGCGGAGCGCTTGCGGGACTTGCCGTCGTGAGTAAACTCGTGTTTATCGCGCCCATAATCGGACTGCCGTACGTAGTAAGTTGCGTGTCCGACGTCATTCAGGTGGCGCACTACAAACGCACGAAACGCCGCGTTTTTCTTATGGCGCCGTTTCATCATCACTTAGAGAGAAAAGGTATTCACGAAAATAAAATCGTTACAGGGTACACGCTCGCCACGCTTTTTACGGGCGTAGTCACGCTTCTTATAATTCTCGCGATAAACTAGCGCATTATTTCGTGTGCTTCGGCATAAACATAGGTGTAGAAACGACGGAACGCGGAGGAAATTATGCGGAAGATCGTAGCGAAAAATGCGCTTGTGTACGGAAAGGGAATCAGCGGAACGGGAGCGAAAGCCGCGCTGGAAAAATGCGGCGTAAACTGTACGATCTGCGACGATACGGACTTTGAGGAGAAGTTTATCGGTCAATACGATCTGATCATCGTAAGTCCGTCTATACCGCGAAGTCATAAAATTTTTAAAATCGCCGCGGAAACGGACACGGAAATATTAGGCGAAATCGAACTCGGCGCGAGAATTTGCGATAAACCGCTTATCGCTGTCACAGGAACTAACGGCAAAACCACGGTAACGGAACTTATCGGCAGGGCGCTCGGATACTCTCGCGACGCGTGCGTTTCGGGGAACGTCGGACGGTCGTTCGCTTTGGACGCGACGTTTGACCACGAAATCTACGTTTGCGAAACGTCGAGTTTTCAACTGGAAGCCGTAAGCACGTTTGCGCCGCATATCGCGATAGTTACGAATATAACCGAAGATCACCTCGATCGTCACGGAAGTTTCGAAAACTACTCACGGCTGAAAATGCGTATCGCCGCGGCGCAAACGCCAGCCGACTACCTTATACTGAACGTCGACGCAATACCTGAGTGTGCATTGAAAGACTTTCATCCGCGATCGGACGTTTTGTACACTTCCATGCAAACGCCCGTGAGAGGGGCTTACGTATTAAAAGATAAATTTTACTGGTTCGACGAGCCGATAGCGAAAATAAACAGAATGAAAATGATTGGCTTACATAATGCGGAAAACGCGCTGTCTATGATAGCCGCGGCGAAACTTTTCGACATTTCGAACGCGGATATCGTGCGAGCGCTCGAAGAATTTGAGCCTGACGAGTATCGAATCGCGTACTCGGGTTGCGCGCGCGGCGTAGCGTTCTATAACGATTCGAAGGGAACGAACGTCGCGGCGACGAAAATGGCGATGCGCGCGATGCCGTCGTCGTACACGCTGATAGCCGGCGGTTATGACAAGGGCTTCGGTTATGAAGAACTTTTCGAAAACGCGGATGAGCGCCTTACGGAAGTTTGCGCGATAGGGCAGACGAGAAATTCGGTAGCGGATGCAGCCGCTCGTCACGGCGTAAAGGCGATCGTGTGCGGAACGCTGTCCGAAGCGATAATCGAAGCATATCATTCGGGCGCGGATAACGTGCTGTTCTCACCCGCGACTTCTAGTTTCGATACGTTCAAAGACTATCTCGACCGTGGCGCGGCTTTCGACAAAATCGTCGGGGAAATTATCAAGAGTGAAAAGATCGGATAGCGGCAAAATTTACAACAAGGTCGATCCGGTGCTCGTCGCGGCGGTAGTGGGGCTTATGGCGTTCGGCGTGCTGATGGTATACTCGGCAAGCAGTTACAACGCTCGGGTCAATTACGGTAACGAGTATTACTATATGTTCAAGCAACTCATAGGCGTGGTTCTCGGCTTGGTTGCAATGACCGCGTGCGCGATAACGGATTATCATATTCTGAAAAAATGGCGTTTCGTAATTCTCGCCGTCTCGTTCGCGATGCTCGTAGCAGTGTTTATTCCGGGCGTAGGCGTGGAAAACTATGGCGCGAAAAGGTGGATAAACCTTCCGTTTTTCACAATTCAGGCGAGCGAAATCGCAAAGTTCGGCTTTATAATTTTCACCGCGGCGTATATGGCGAAATACTACGAAAAAATGAGCACGTTTCGCGGATTGATCCCCGTCCTTGCGGTGGGAGTCGCGATGTGCGTGCTCATTATTGCCGAACCGAACATGTCGATTACCATGTGTATGATTATGCTTACGTTCGCGATGCTTTTCGTCGGCGGTGCGAAAATGAAGCATTTTCTCGTGCTTATTGTCCCGGTCGCGTTGCTTGTGCCTGTGCTGATAATGCTCGAGCCGTACAGACTGAAACGGCTCACCGCGTTTCTCGATCCGTGGAGTTCGCCGCTTGGCGAAGGTTACCAACTTATCCAGTCGTTTTACGCGCTCGGAAGCGGCGGGTTGTTCGGACTGGGACTTTTCAATTCCCGACAAAAATATCTGTTTTTGCCGTTTTCGGAAAGCGATTTCATTTTCAGCGTGATAGGCGAGGAACTGGGCTTAGTCGGGTGCGTGGCGGTCGTCGCTGTTTACTGCGTCGTAATCTGGCGAGCGGTAAGAATTGCGAAGAACGCCAACGACCGTTTCGGTTGCTATCTGTCCGCGGGCATAGCCGCGATCACAGCGATACAAACGGCGGTGAATATCGCGGTCGTGACCGGATCGATACCGCCGACCGGGCTTCCGTTACCCTTCGTCAGCGCAGGAACCAGTTCCCTCGTTGTTTTTTGCGCCGGTATCGGTACGCTTCTCAGCGTGGAACGTTTTAGCCATAAAAGTATCGAATGCCTTATTTGCAAGTAGCGCCGCGCCTACGCCGACAGCAATCGCCGCGTCCGCAACCGCGAAGAGATTATAAACGAAACTGTAGCTCCATGCGCCCCAACCTTCCCAAGCGTATTCTTTGAAGAAGATCGCGCCCGAAAGAACGTGACTGGTGTAGCGGACGATTATGTACATGGCCGCGCCGATAAACAACCCGACGTGCGACGGCATCGTGCTTTTATTTTCGGACATAAGCGCGTTGTACTTGTCGCGGCGGAAGGGGAACACGCTGACTAAGATAAGCGAAAGATATGGGATAAAGTAGTCGAGAATGACCTGAAACGGGTGCAATATGTACGGATTCTGCATGAACTGTAAAAGCGTGAACGCGATACATACCGGCAGACTTTTCGTAAAGCCTTGATAGTGACAGTACAGCATGATCGGCAGTACCGAAGCGGGCGTGATGGTGCCGCCTTGAGGCAGTTCGTAGCCGAAGAACGACAATGCGAACGAAGCGGCGATACATACCGCGCCGAACGTGAGGTCGCGGGTAGTCGATTTTTTGTTCGATTTCTTGTCCATCGCGCGTGCTACGACGAACGCCGCGATTACGCCTGCTATTACGATAAAAATCGATAACAGCACCAACCAGTTTTCTTTTAACCATTCCATATAAAAACTCCTTTAATACCACTTAAAAACCCACCGCGGAAAGTACGGTGGGCTGCTTTTGATTCTGCTTGCATTGAAATATTTACAGACAGAGGCTTCCCTACGCGAGTACTGACTCACAGGTTCAAAGGGACAGTCCGATCACGGAACATCTCAGCAACGTTTTCGTTGCACCCCTAGCGGTATCGTGATTATTATAAACCCAACGTATCGATATTGTCAAGCAAGTCTATTATTCTGTTGCAATTATTTTCAGATGGGTGTATAATAAAGTCGTGAAATACGTCCGAATGACATGTAAATATCTTTTTTCGCACGTTCTGCGGCTACTGACGCTGTCCATAGCGCCGGCGGCGGTCGTCGCGTTTTTTATGCAACCCGAGGGCTTCGGACTGATTATACCGACAGCGGCGGTATCGGGCGTGGAGAAATTTACCGATATTTTCTTTCTGGTGTTCAAACGCGAACTTATCACACGCTATCCGTACATGATTCCGGTCGGGTTGTTACTGATGCTGTTGTGCATAAGTTACACTATGGGGATAGAAGAGAAGCATTTCAAGACCGGCAAACTCACGTTCCGACAGCCGTTTTCCACGCTGAATAACTGCGTTCCGCCGATTTTCAAAGTCTTTACGTTGCTTGCGCTTATCTACGTCGCGTATAAGATACTGGTCGTGTGCGTTCTGACTCTGTTCGTATTCGTTCTCGAAAACTTGGGCGCGGCTCCGCTGTGGGTAAGCGTGGCTGTGGGAATATTGTCAGCTATCGGTTTTATCGCATTACTCGTGTGCGTAAGGCCGCTTATGTTTGCTTCTGCCACTATGCTCGTGTACGGGTATTCGTTCAAGGACGCGCTTTCGTCTGCGATAGGACTGAACGGAGCGGACGAAAAAACGTCGCTTAATTTCGCGCTGATATTTCCGTTCATTATATACCTCGTCGTCAGCACGATTATGGTCGGGCTTGCGGCTTCGGCTTTGTTGCAAGTCATAGTGAACAGCGTATTGATCGCGCTCATAATGCAGTACGTCACGACTTACGTTCTGGTTGCTATGTTCGAACTCTCGGGCATCGAACGTCGCGACTGTAAGAAATTTTACTGAGGAGGCGCGCATGTCGTTTAAGAACGCTTTCAAGTTATTGCTGTCGAAGTTTCGCTACGTCTGGACGATCCTCGCGTACTTGGCGGTAATGTTTATCGTGCTTCTGAGTCTTGGACTTACGTTCCTTTTGCCGGTAATTCGAGCGCTTACTGCCGCGGGCGTGGGTGATATGCTGAACGCCGCGCTCGTTACTTTTCTTAACGGCGGTACGATTTTAGGGCTTTTTACCGCGTTCGGAGAAGTGCTGGTGACCGTCAAAAACGTGTTTGCGACCGACGCCAAAACGTTCGTCAATTCTATGCTGTTCGTCGTGCTCGTCGCTACCGTCGCGTACCGGTTTCTTATGGGACTTTATGAATTGCCGCTCGTAAGCGTTATTCAGGGCTTTATGAGCGACAACGCAAGATACTCGTATATGACGAAATACGTTGCGCTTTTCGGAACTTCCGTCAAATTCTCGCTCGTTAAAATGCTCGTGATGACGGTTTACGACTCGCTCATGTATGTCGTGACGTTCTATATAACTCGATTTTGCAGTACGATTTCGTTGATTCTCGCACCTACTGCGCTGACTTTTTCGCTTCTTATATTCCTATCGTTCAGATATGCGTTGATCTCCGCGTGGTCGCCGGCGGTGGTAGTGGAAGGTAAAAAAATCTTTCCCGCGCTTTGGTTTTCGATTAAACATGCGTTCCGACACATGGGATCGCTGTTTTCGTTGTTCTTCATCGTTTGGCTTATAGCGTTCGCACTCAACGTATTCGTTGGTATTTTTACGTTCGGAGTAGGACTGCTTGTGTCCGCGCCTGCGACGATGTTCTTTATCAACCTGGTCAATATGACTTTTTATTACGGCAGAGCGGGCAAGAGTTACTACGTTGACGGCGTCGTGTTCAATCCCGAAATTCGCAAAAAGTAACGTCAACGCAAAAGACGGAGCGGTCGTTTCCGTTCCGTCTTTTGCGTTTCAAAGTTTGACTGCAAGATCATAATAATTATATGGCGTGTAGAACGAGGAAAATATGCAATTATATTGACTTTATTTTTAAAATCGGATATAATATCGTATATACGCCGAAATCGGCGTCGATTACGCTCAGTCAGAGTTCGAGATCGAACACAAGGAAACGGGTGACTTAAATGGAATTATTTACTATCGGAAATTATTCGGTCAGTCTTACCGACGTGATAGTTGCGGCCGTCTGCGTTTTGGCGCTGACGCTGTTTTTGGTTTTCATTATAAAAGATATAAAGAAGTCTAACGCAAAAAAGGTAAGCGGAGATTTCGCCGGTGAAACAAGTAAAAAAAACGCCGTGATCGATTCTGCCGCAAATAATGAAAAAAATTCGAAGGCAGATGCCCGCCGTGCGAAAAAAGCGGAAAAATCGGCAAAGAAGAATTCTAAGAATTCCGAACGCGTTCACGTCGAAATGGATCCGGTTATAAAGATACTCGGATTCGATCCTTACGCGCCGGTAGAAACAGAGAGTTGCGAGATAACCGAAACTTATTACGACGAAGCGCACGAAACCGAGGATATGCGCATTCTGAGAAACAAGATGCGTGCGGCTAAGGATACGGAGAGCAAAATGAAAACGCTCGCCGCTCGTCGCGATAAGGTTAATTACGAACTTGAGAAGATTTCACGCTACGTTCGCGACAATAAGGTAGTAATTTCCACAAGCAAAGCTGCGAGCGAAAAACTCGGAACGGAACTTAACGCGCTGACCGCCGATAAAAAGACCGCGAAAGAAAACAAACAAGCGATTGCAAAAATCAAAACCGAACTCGACGGAAACGTGGCTACCGCGGAAACTTTGCGAGGAAGCGTAGAGAAAAAAGAGGGCGAGGAAAGGCTGCTTAAGAGCGCTTTGAACTATCTCGAGTCCGAAATCGCAAAGACCGATCGCGAACTTGCGTTTATCAATTCCGACGTCGACAGGCTGAACGAAACGGTGGGCGCGGAACTTAAAAAGATAGAGAACGACAATCGTGCGCGTACGCTTATGAATAAGTATGGCGAACTCAAACCGCTTCTTACCGACGCAAACAGAATATACAGAGAGATAGCGAAAGCGGACGTTGAACTCAGTAACGTTCACGCCGATAAGCACGACGTTAAAGCCAAACTTGACGCGGCGATGAACGAACTCAAACTTTCGTACGGAGCGCAGGAAGTCGAACTTACCACGCGTAAAATCGGCGAACTCAATCGCAGACTTATCGTCCTCGACGCAAAGGAAGAAGAACTTATCGCCGCAAAAGAGGATAAACTCGCGCGCTACGCGGTGGCAAAGCGCAAAGCGAACGATTTTCTCGATACTGAAAAGTACGAACTTGCCGATATTATCGTCGCTGAGGACAAAGTCGTTGGCGAACTCGAGTACGAGCAAGTAAAAGCCGATTACGAAAAGAGAAAGTCCGATGCGAAAGCGGTTTACGACGCGGCGCAGAAAAAATCCGATGCGCTTGCCGGAAAAAAAGTCAAATTCGGGAAAAAACAGCAAGATCAGAAACGCGCGTACGAGGACGAAGTTGCCGCGGTATCGTCAGAACTCAGAGCCGCCAGAGCGGACTACGAAAAAGCGGCTTCCGACTGCGACAAGATTTTGCCGTCGCTTTCGCCAACTTCGCTCGTTGAGTCCGGTAGCGGCGTTATATCAAAAGAACGCTTGTCGAAAAAAGCCGCGCTCGACAAGTCTGAACGCGATCGCATGGAGACCGATCGCGCTCGCAGAATCGCGGATTCCATCGTAGCGGAAAAGACCGCGGTATATACTAAAAGAGAAGAACCTACCTTCGAAGTCAAACGCCCGCTTCAAGCGGAAGCGCGCTCCGCGAACTTACCCGCTCGTCCCGGAAACGAAGAACTCCGCAGACTTATGAACAGACTGAACGAGCTCGAGCGAATTGCGTTAAGAGAAAAAGAGCAACGCGCGATGATGCGCGGCGGCGATTACGCGCCGAGTCCGATGAGCAAGGCGAATAAAATCGAGCGCAGAAAAGCGCAAGTGGTCGCGATGCGCAAGAACCTTAAATATATAGACAGTCCGCAATCGGCTAAAGAATTCAAGCAGAAACTTTACAGACTGTCCATATCGCTGGACGAGGACGAAATGAGCGATAACGTTCTTGCGGAAATGATCCGCAGAACGATGAACGAAGCAACAGTGCTCGGCCAACGTGCGGGTAGAGGAAACGAACCCCCGAAACGTTATTGATTTCGACAAACGTAAGTTGTAAGGAGAATTTCTTATGAACGATAATTACGATTACCGCAAAACGGGCGCGTTCGGCGCAGACGACGTTTTCGACGATTTCGAGGACGAGAAACTCGACAGAGTGCTCGACGAGATTGCGGAGATTAAACAGACGATCCAAGGACTTCCGGACGCCTACGATGACTTCGGAAGCGGGTACGACGAGGTCACGAAACTGCGCGACGAAGTGCGCTTTTCGAAAACTACTCAGCGGCTTCAAGACGAAATCAAGCGCTTGTCGAATAGGTTAAACGATTTCCGCGACGAAAGTAACGCCGCGGGCGAACGTACCGAATCCGTTACGCTTGATGAACTGGGTAAACTCGTCGCGTACTGCGAAGAAATTATCCGTTCGGGCAAAGAAGCCGACAAAAAATTCACCGACGCAGTGGCGGAAATCAAGCGCAGATTATATAAACTCGCTTCTTCTGCTGATCTTATGAACGAACTTGACGCGATAAAAGCCGCCGTCAAGAACGCGGAAGAATTGCTGGCGGGCGTCGGAGGTACCGTAGACGAATTGCACGCCGAAGTAAATCGTGAAGCGGGAGCAAACGCAAATACCGAGATTCTCCGTCAGTTTTACGATATCAAAAACTTGCTCGGCAATCCTTCTCCGATAGGCGAGAGAAGAAACGACGAACTTTTAGATCTTTACAATATGCTTGCTTCCGTCAAAAATGCGCTGGAATCGAAATCGGTTTCGTTGGCAGATAAGTACGTGGAGGCAGACAAACTTGCTAAAAAACTTTACGAAACGACAGAGAGCGACGTGCGCCCCATAGCGGACGGATTGAATTCGGTTATCAGAACGCTCGGAAAAACGCCGCTCGATCGCGACGGCGTGGATTCAGTACTTGATTATGCGCGTAACGGCGGCGACGCGTTTTCCGTGTCTGCTTCGCGCAGAGAAACTGTTTCGTCCTACATGGACAGCGTTGAAACGTTCCTTTCGGGCGCAATCGGTAGTAATCTCGACGATCTGCCCGATATTATCGCGCTGAAAAACAATATCCAGAACAATCGCAACGAATTCGAGTGTGAAAACGTTTATTCCGCGGTGCTTAATACGAACATCGCGCTTCTCGGCGAAAAAGATCTTACCAAGCAAAAAGCACTGAGAAAACAATTGAAAGAGCAACTCGAGAGGTTGACTTCGCTTGAAGCGTCCGATCTCGTCGACTACAAGCCTGTTGAAATTAACAAGCCTTACAGAGCGCACAAGCGCGGAGAAGGCGAGGGAATATTCGATAAACTCAATGAACTCAAAAACCTGATTCTTGACGCAAATCTTCGCGTGGGCGGCGATGCCGTTTCTCAGCCGGTCAGCAACGGCATAATCGGTGAAATCAATAGCCTTAAAAACGAAATATACAATCTTAGCAACATAGATAATATTTCGCAGTCAATTCTCGATCTCAAGGGCGATTGTCTTACCATTTTGGATAAACTCGACGAGAGAAACGCCGAGTCTGACGATATGGGCGTAATCGCTTCCGTGCCGTCGCTTTCCGAAATCGTAGCGCAGTTGGACAGACTTTTCGACGACGTTAAAAACCTCGTCGCCGATTCCGAAAACAATGTGCTTTCCTCGTTGGAAGTTATCGGCGAAGCTGTCGGAAACCTCGCGTCCGTAAATAAAGAAAACGCGGAAGAAGCCAAAACCGATCGTAAAAAACTTATGGACGACGTAACGTATATCCGCGACGTTTTAGCCGAAAGAAAACCTGCGGAAATAGTTCCTGCAGTTACCGAATCTGACATAATAGCACCGTCCGAAAACGGAAATGACGAACTTAACGCGAAGATTGCTTCGTTAGAATTGAACCAACGAAAAATTATCGCTATGCTCGAAAAGATGGCGGAGGGAAGCGCAATTACCGCTTCGCTTGACGAGCGTTTGACTGCGCTTGAAGGAAAAGTCAGCGATACTGTGACGAAAGAAACGGGTGCGCTACGCGATCAGTTGTTCGCTATCAGTATGGCAAGCGTTTCCGACGGCGAATCCAACGATTACGAAAGTTACAACAACGTGATTCTCGGTGAAATTTACTCGCTACAAGACTCGCTCGAAGCGATTCGCGAGGCGGTGGAGCGTGGCGGCAACGCGGAAAACGAACAACTGAATAAGGAACTTGCCGAACTTAAGTCCGAAATTTCCGATGCGCTCGGTAAAAGCGGCGATAACGAAGAGATTATAAAAGAACTCAATAAGATTAAAGAAGAGTTTAAATCCAAACCTGCGTCTAAACCGAAGCCCGAGCCGCCCAAAGCGACTACGGTGCAAGTCCGCAAACAGAAAAAAGTAACGCCGATAATGACCTCTGATCCGTCGATAAGCGAACTTATCGCAAAGATCAGCAATACCGATATCGTTATCAAAGAAGATTGACAGAATAGGATTTTTCCGCAACGGGAAACAGGCAATCGGTATACGTAAATTTAATTCAAACTATAAAAGGTACGGTTTTTAGAGCCGTACCTTTTTCCGTTTATCGTATATTATTCGTTTTGTTATGTTTCGTCGGTAGAGGGTGTTTAGTTTTTTTTCCGATCGAGTTTTTTTTCTTTTAAGGATTTTTACATAAAGAAAAATTGCGGCCAGACCGAATGGAGCGGCTAAAACGCCGCCGAAAATTTTACCCCATATCATCGGGTTTTTTACAATCGGCATAACGTCTATAAAAATAACCAAACCGGTTGCCACGGTTACAATGACGTAACGAAACTATTTCGGAATTTTGGGGTTATTGATACGATCCGCTATTATAAATTCCATAATTCGCTCCCTGATATTTATCATTATGAACCGAAAATCGCGTTTGCAAACGATTTGACGGTATATTAATAGAACGGAACGACGCATAAAATCATAAACTGTTAATATATTGATAGTATGCTTTCGCGAAATCGGAAGCAACTACGAACTTACAGAGGCGGGTTTATGGAATATCTTAAAATCAGAGGAGGAAACAGACTTAGCGGAAGCGTCGAGATTACGTCCGCAAAAAACGCGGTATTACCTATTTTGGCGTGTTCGGTTTTGACGAAATCGGACGTAAGAATCAAAAATTGTCCGCGTCTTTCGGACGTGACGGCAATGCTCGACATAGTAAGATCGATAGGCGGAAAGGCCGATTACGACGGGCGCGACGTTGCGGTGAACTGTCGCGACTGCGTTCCGTCTTATATAAGCTCGGATCTGACCGGCGGCATACGCTCGTCGATTTTTATCCTCGGGCCTATTCTCGCAAGGTTTCGGAAAGCGGCTATCAGCTATCCCGGCGGTTGCGAAATAGGACTACGACCGATCGATTTACATATTTTCGGACTGAAAAAATTGAACGTCGCCGTGAAAGAGGAAAACGGCATGCTCGTTTGCAACGGCAGTGAAATGCGTGCCGGAGAAATTGATCTCGATTTTCCCAGTGTGGGGGCAACCGAAAACATAATGATGGCTGCGGTTTTTCTTGACGGTACGAGCGTGATAAGGAACGCCGCTCGAGAACCCGAAATCGTCGATCTCGCTAATTTTATCAATGTTCTCGGCGGGAGAGTTTACGGTGCGGGTAGCGATACAATCGCAATAGAAGGCGTAAAAGGACTAAACGGCGGTGAGTACGCGCCGGTGCCGGATCGGATTGCGGGCGGTACGTTTTTGACGGCTTGCGCGATAGCGGGCGGCAGGATAGATTTGATCGGGCTTACGACGGACAACGTTCATTCCGTTACGGAAAAACTTGTTCGCGCTGGATGTAAAATCGGCGGAGGTAACGATTACGTCAGTATCGAAGCAAATAAAAGAGTGAATGCGATACATAAAATCGAAACTCAGCCTTACCCGGGCTTTCCGACAGACATGCAAGCGCAATTCGTAGCTATGCTTTCGTCTGCGGACGGTTATTCGGTGATGGTAGAAAACTTGTTTGAAAACCGCTACAAATATACCGTGCAACTAAATAAGATGGGCGCGAAGATAACCGTTAAGGACAGAATAGCGGTGGTAAAAGGCGTTAAACGCCTTCACGGCGGCGTGGTAAAAGCGGAGGATCTACGCGGCGGCGCGGCGCTTGCGATTGCGGCTTTGGGTGCAGAGGGCGACAGCGTGATTACGGGTCTTCATCATATCGACAGAGGCTACTATAGAATAGAAGAATCGCTCGCATCGCTTGGTGCTGACGTGAAAAGAATAGAAAATAACAGGTAAAATCGTTATCTTAACGTAACCGCCGTAATCTATCGTAAAACGGAATAAAATCGCGACAAAAAAATTCGGTCGCGACTTTATTTTTGATTAAAAACATTTTTGTAAGTTGCTTTATTTCGGTTGATTTTCGCGTTTTTTTCTGTTATAATATCGATAAGTAAGAACCGCTTTCGGCGCTTTGATAACTATTCGCGCAATATAATCGCTTTTCCGCTTTAGGACGATATATAATCGCTTCGGTTTTTGCAGTTTGCATATGAGAAACAGAAAACTGATCGTTTTATTTTCCATACTTGCGTTTTTGACGTTGCTGGTAGTATTGAGCAGCGTGATTTTTTCCGTGCAAGACGTGTATGCGTCGTGCTACAACGACGAGAACGAAGCGTACGATTCGGCGATCGCTTCGCAAGAAGTGAACGGAATCTCGAAAGGTAAAAGCATTTTTCTTCTCAACGAACAAAAAGCGATTGAAAAGATCGAAGCGAATTACAGCGACGTAAAAGTCATCAATATCGAAAGAAAATTTCCGAATCAGATTTACATAAACTACGTTAGAATATTTCCGTACGTAGCGCTCGAAACGGACGATTGCGTTTTGTACGCGTCGAACACAGGCAAGATACTTTCCAAAGGGGACAAGCAAGAGTCGTACGCGCACCATATCAAACTGATATCGTCGTCGCCGCCGTCGTCGGTAACTCCCGGCGAAACGGTTTATGCCGAAAACACGACCGAGTACGCGTTGGTTTCGGGCATATTAGGAACTATCGAAAGGCTTGATCTCAGAAACGTAATGGTAGATATGTTCGAGTTTATCGATATTTCGTATGCCGAGCACGAAGGAACGGTACCGCGCGTTTACATGAAAACACGCACCGGAACGTACTTCGAACTTCAGGGCGGCGCGGCTAACGTGGATAAGAAAATTCGCCTTGCGATATCGATATATCTCTCAGACGAAACAAAGTATATGCACGGCGGCACGCTTATCGTCAATACTTCCGGCACGAGCGCTTGGTTCTCGAGCGTAAACGGATATGAAAACGTGAAAAAATCGGCTTAAACCCGCTTGACAAGATATTGATGTCAAGCTATAATAAATTAAATCAACGGCGTATTTTGTCGAAAAAGTTTTTTGAATTTTAAGGCAAAATCGGCGTAAAGGAGAGTAAAGTGGCTCACGAAACAGCAATACTGGATTTTGGTTCAAGCAAAATCACCGTGCTTATCGGCGAACGCGGCGTGAACGACACCATTAACGTCAAGGGCTTCGGCGCAAGCAAATACGCCGGGTTCGGAAACGGCGAATGGGTCAAACCCGAGGAACTCGGCGAGGCTATCAATAAGGCGATTACCGCGGCTGAATCGAATTCTGGAATTAAAATAACGCATTTGTACGTCGGCGTGCCGGGCGAATTCACGGCAGTCGACTGCAGAGAAGTCAACGTAGCGCTTCCAAAGCGCAGAAAAATCAACGATAACGACGTGCTTGCGCTTATGGATGCGGGCGACGACTTCGATCAAAGCGTATCGGAAGTTATCAATATCCAGCCTATATACTATAATCTCGACAACGATCGAAGAGTGCTGCAACCTGTCGGCGTAATCAGCTCCAAACTCGGAGGCGTCTTGTCGTATATTACGGCGGAAGTGCGTTTTTCCGGTTTTATCAGAAAAATTCTTGCCGATATGGGCATTGCCTCTGTAGAATACGTTTCGTCGGTGCTTGCCGAATCGCTTCTTTTGTTCGACGAAACGGAACGCGACAATACGGCTGTGCTTATAGACGTAGGGTATTTTACCACGAGTGTGGCAGTGATTCGCGGCGATGGAATTTTGTCGCTCGGCAGTTTCTCGCTCGGTGGCGCGCATATTACCGGCGATCTTGCCGAAGCGCTCGGAATATCGTTTACCGATGCGGAAAACCTTAAAAGAAAGGTCGTTCTGTCGATAAACGCGAGCGATAACGATATTTACGAAATCGGCGGAGATAACGGCGTAAAGACTTTATCTGCGTCACTCGTGAACGAAATAGTAATTCACCGCGTGTTCGTTATCGGCAAAATGGTCGAGAAATGTTTGGAAATGTGTAAGTACGAAACTCCCGACTATATCCCGTACTCGCTTACCGGCGGCGGAATTTCGTACATTCGCGGAGCAAAGGACGTGCTTTCTCAGAAACTCGGCAGAAACGTTGAGGTGGTAACGCCGCGGCTCCCGCAAGTAAACAAGCCCGATATGTCCTCTTCCTGGGGATTGTTGGATATGGTAATTAAAAACGACGTGCCCGTAAAAATGAGTTTCTTCGAGAAAATTGCGGCACTATTCAAAAAGTAACGGAGGTTATAAAATATGTTTGATACTCGTAATATGATAAAGGCGCCCGCTGTAATAGTCGTAGTGGGCGTAGGCGGCGGCGGAAATAACGCCGTAAACAGAATGATCGAAGCGGACATCAAGAGCGCGCGTTTCATTGCAGTCAATACCGACTTGCAAGCGCTTGCCATGTCTAAAGCTGAGTGCAGAATTCAGATCGGCGATAAACTTACTCACGGTCAAGGCGCCGGCGCCGATCCCGAAAAGGGTCAGAAAGCGGCTGAAGAGAGCAGACAGGCTATTTCCGAGTCACTTAAAGACGCTGACCTTGTTTTTATTACCGCAGGTATGGGTGGCGGCACCGGTACCGGAGCGGCTCCGGTTATTGCCAGCATCGCGAAAGAAATGGGTAAACTGACCATCGCAGTCGTTACCAAGCCGTTCGCGTTCGAGGGTAAGCCGCGTATGGATCACGCGGAAATCGGTATTGCGAACCTCAAGAAGGTCGTAGATACGCTCGTTATAATTCCGAACGAAAGACTTATGCAGTATGCGTCCAGAATTCCGATGGTGGAAGCGTTCCGTCACGCCGACGATGTGCTTCGTCAGGGCATACAGGGTATAAGCGATCTTATCGTAACCCCCGCGCTGATCAACCTTGACTTCGCCGACGTTTGCACGGTAATGCGTAACAGCGGTATCGCGCACATGGGTATCGGCAGAGGCAAGGGCGAAAAACGCACAATCGAAGCCGTCAAGCAAGCCGTGTTCAGCCCGCTTCTCGAAACGTCTATCGAAGGCGCGTCTAAAGTCATTCTTAACATCATGGGTTCGCCCGACGTTACGCTCGACGAAATTCAGGAAGCGACTCAACTCGTTCGTGAAGTCGTTCAACCCGGCGCAAACATCATCTTCGGCGCGGATATTCGTGAATCTATGAACGAAGAAATTATGGTCACCATTATCGCGACCGGTTTTGCCGAACCGCAGAAAACCGCGGCGGCGCAAGATTATTACGCTCGTCCCGCGGCACCGCAGCGTCCCGCTCAGCCCGAAAGAACCCGCGAGGAAATTCGCAAAGAAATTCTCGGTTTTAATCCCGGCAATCAGGAGCCGCCGTTCGCTCGTCCCGCTCAGTCGCAACCGCAGCCTGCGCCCGAACAGCCCGCGCAAAGACCCGCGGCTTCATCAAATAGTTCTCGTCTGTCCGTCGAGGATGATTTCCCTGAGTTTCTCAGAAGACTTAACGAGAAGAATAAGAGATAAGCAAATTTTATAGCATTACGAAAAGAATGTACGACCGTTTGTCAATACGACAAGCGGTCTTTTTGTGATGTGATTACGCAATTATTCGTGCGCTTTCGACGTATTTACGCCTAAAATTCGCTCGACTCGATGCTATAATCGCGTTATGGATGTTTATATAGAGTACGTCGTACTCGACAATTTTACCATAACGTTTCTTATCGCCGCGTTGACGTACAAAATCATGCTCAAACGCGTAGCGAAACTGCGTTCCGTAATCGCCGCGACGGTAGGAACGGGAGTTGCGGTCGCGTACCCGTTTGTTTATAGCAACGTGCTCGTATTTCTCGTGAAGCTCGGCTTGTGGCTCGTATTGTCGCTGATATTATTCTGCGGCAAACGAAAATTTTTGTTATGTTCGGTTGCGTTCCTTGCGGTTACTTTCTTGTTCGGCGGTGTGACGTTCGGAATAAATTACTTTGTATGCGGCGACGTATATTCCGCAATGCGAGTAAGTTCGTTTGAATTCCCGATTTCGGTAATTTTGCTGGGCGTGTGTGTTTGTTATTTTTTAGCGAAAAAACTTGCGGTTGCCATACACAGACGAAAAGATGTAATCGGGGCGATATACGGTTTTTCCGTTACGCTGTTCGGTAAAACTCTGGAACTTCGCGGCCTTATGGACACCGGGAATCGGCTGTACGACGAAAGAAGCGGCTTGCCGATCGTAATAATCGGAATAAAGCGTCTTATGGCATTACTAGACGGAGAACAGCTGATTGCTTTAGCTGTAGGTAACGGCGAGTCGTTGCAACACGGAGCGCGGTATATCGAGATTTCGACCGCGACGAAAAGCGGTAAAATTTTGCTCGTAAAACCCGAGTTGTTTGTATTATATTCGGACAAGGGTGAGCATATATTATATGACGTAACGGTAGGCGTGTCCTTCGCTCCGATTAGCGACACGGTGGAATACGATGCGATACTTCACCCGGCGCTTATACAAAAATATCGTCCAGAAACGGAAATAAGGAGATCTGCATAATGAAACTCAAAAAACTGCTGGCGTTTATAAAAAAACTGTTTGGATTAAGCGATGAAACGGTTTTATATTACATAACCGGATCGGACGCTTTGCCTATGCCTCTTTCGGCAGAAGAGGAATCGACGGCGATGGTAAAACTTTCCGCGGGGAACAAAGAAGTCAAGTCGGAACTTATCGAGCATAATTTGCGACTCGTCGTATATATCGCTCGTAAATTCGACAACACGGGAGTAGATATTGAAGATCTCATATCGGTAGGAACGATAGGACTCATAAAGGCGGTCAATAGCTTCGCGCCCGAGAAAAACATTAAACTCGCGACTTACGCGTCACGGTGCATCGAGAACGAAATTCTTATGTATTTGCGGCGTATCGTGCGACTGCGTTCGGAAGTGTCGCTGGACGAGCCGCTCAACGTTGATTTCGACGGTAACGAACTTCTCATGAGCGACGTTTTGGGTACCGATCCGGATCTCGTGTCAAAGAATATCGAAAACACAGTGGAAAAACAACTTTTGTGGGATGCGATAAATAAACTGTCGAAACGAGAAAAAACGATAATGGAAATGCGTTTCGGGTTAACCGGTACGGAAGAAAAGACACAAAAGGAAGTCGCGGACATGATGGGAATTTCGCAGTCGTACATTTCCAGACTGGAAAAGAAAATCATATTGCGACTAAAGAAAGAGATTGCGAAAGCGTTATAATCATTTTTTCTGTTACGGGAATACAAAAAACGCGACGAAATCTAATCGTTCTTCGCGTTTTTTTGATTGTATCACGTTATTTATGCAAGGCTCTTTTTTAGCGCGGACTTCGCGTTTTTTTCAAGCCTAGATACCTGAGCCTGCGATATTCCGATTTCTTCGGAAACCTCGACTTGAGTTTTGCCTTCGTAGAATCTCAGCAGTAAAATTTCGCGTTCGCGTTCGGAAAGTTTGTTAATCGCTTCCGAAATCGAAACGTTCGTGATCCATTTTTCGTCGCAGTTTTTTAGGTCGCTTACCTGATCCATAATCATGACCGTTTCGTTGCCGTCGTGGTAAACCGGATCGTAAAGCGATACAGGGTCGCTGATCGCGTCCATTGCGTATACGAGGTCAGACAGCGGTATGTTAAGCGCTGTTGCGACTTCTTCCATAGTGGCTTCGCGGTTTGTTGCGCTTTCGAGTTCTTGTCTTGTCGTTATCGCGCGATAAGCGGTATCGCGGAGCGATCTGCTAACCCTCACCGGCGAACTATCGCGTAAAAACCGCCGTATTTCGCCTATGATCATGGGTACGGCGTAAGTGGAAAATCTTAGGTTCAGGTCGGTATTGAAGTTTTCCATTGCCTTGATAAGTCCGATACAGCCGACTTGAAAGATATCGTCGACGGATTCTTTCTTTGCGGAAAACCGCTGAACGATGCTCAGAACGAGTCGCATATTAGCCATTACGAAGTCGTTCTTTGCGTTTTCGTCGCCGCTTTGCGCTTTCCTGAGAAGCGCCATCGTTTGTTCGTGGTTGAGTTTCGGTAGTGTGCCGGTGTCTATGCCGCAAATTACTACGCGTTTCGACATTTCGTCCTCCGTGTTCCGAGAGTTTCGGATAAACGGTATTTTGGCTTTTCGGAATCGAGATTATACAATGCAAAAGAAAATTTTTGTAACGAACGTGCTTACACCGCATATATATCGGTATGGATATGAATAACTCGAATAATGAAATTTCATTTACGGAACTCAGATGTAAAGAGGTCGTCAACGCAAGCGACGGTCGAAAACTCGGGCGCATTACCGACATAATTTTCTCCAACGAGTCGGGAAAAATTCGCGGTATCGTTACGCCTTACGTAAAACGTGCGTTTTTCGGGAAAGGGCAGGAAGTTTTTATTCCGTGGAAATGCGTCAAGAAACTCGGCGAGGACGTAATCATAGTCGATATCAGCGGTGTGAACGAGCGGGGCAGAGATAACTTGCCGCCGCCCGAGGAATATTTTGCGCCGCAGAAACCCGTTCAACCCTCGCCCGGAATGCCCGACTGCGACCGAAAGTGCGAAAAGTGTATGCTGTTCGATTGCGAATACCGCTGGAAGAAATAATTATAACAATTTGCACGGCAAATATCTTATAAAATTATGCGCGGACAAGCGTAAATATCATAAATTTGCTCAAAACGCTCGACTAAAACGAGAAAAAAGGTTATAATCGTAATATTAAATCGAGAGGTCGAATACTTATGAAATGCATGTATTGCGGATATACCGAAAGCAAAGTCGTGGACTCGCGTTCTGCTGACGACGGCAACAGCATAAGACGTCGCAGAGAATGTCTTAAATGCGGTAAGCGTTTTACGACTTACGAAACTATCGAAAACACGCCCGTTCTCGTCATCAAAAACGACGGAACTCGCCAACCGTTCGATCCGGGAAAAATTCGCAACGGCATAATCAAATCCTGCGAAAAGCGTCCGGTTGCCATCCATGACATAGACAAGTTGGTCGCCGACATCGAGAAAAAGGTTTACAATACGCTCGAACAAGAGATACCGTCCGCTCGGATAGGCGAGTACGTTATGGACGGACTTAAGGAACTGGATCAGGTCGCGTACATAAGGTTCGCTTCCGTTTACCGTCAGTTCCGTGACGTTACGACCTTTATCGAATTTATCGCGGAGTTTGAAAAACGCATAAAGGAGTAATTCGCGACTTATGACTCTGGCTTCCGCTCGTATCGGTAAAGTGTACAAAATTCTGAGAATCGTCGGCGACGATAAAGAAAAACGCAGACTTTCGGATATGGGGTTTACGCCGGATTGTAAAATTTATCCCGAATTCAAAGCGCCTTTCGGCGATACCGCGCTGGTCAGACTAAGAGATTTTCGCGTTGCGCTGAGGATCGACGCGGCACGGCTTATCGAAGTCGAGGAGGCGTGATCGTGGATTATAGTATCGCGCTCGTCGGCAATCCAAACGTCGGCAAAACCAGCCTGTATAACAGAATTACGCACTCGCTCGAACACGTCGGCAACTGGCACGGCGTAACCGTCGGCGAGGTCAGCAAAACTATCGAATACGAAGGAAAAACGGTAACCCTGACAGATTTGCCGGGGTTATATTCTCTTACGCCGTCTAGCCCGGAAGAGGCGGTTTCGCGCGATTCGGTTATTTCTGAACAACACGACCTAGTCGTTTGCGTTTGCGAAAGCGGCAACCTAACGCGCAACCTCTATCTGTGCGTACAACTTCTGGAAGCAGGCGTCAAAACTTTGCTCGTTGTAAATATGATGGACGAGCTGAATCGCCAAGGTAAAGTGCTCGCCGCAGAGAAACTAGAAGCGCGACTCGGAATCCCGGTCGTACCGGTAAGCGCGAAATACGGCTTTGACGCTGGCGCGTTTTTGAAACGCATAGAAGAGTACGCGGATAAGAAAACAAAAGCAATTACGCTTCCGTATTTGAAATCGTTGCACGTACCCGAGGTTGCAAGCGCTATATCGGCGAAAGCAGAAAAGATAAATCTTAACGCGGCTTGGGCGGCGATTAAACTTATCGAAGACGACGAGTATGTTCGTAATAAATTATCGCTTCCCGAAACGGAAATAAACAAATTAAGAATGCCGTCGCAGGGACAGACGCTCGTAGCAAAAGCGAGATACGATTTTATCGAAGCCGTTACGGAAGGTGTGATAATCGATAAGCTGAGGAGAAAACTACGCGGTAAAAACGAGAAAAAGCGCGATATTACCGCCGTTATCGATAAGGTGGTTTTGAATAAGTTTGCTGCGTTACCGATATTCTTTGCGATTATGCTGGGGATATTTTACGTTACGTTCGGTCCGTTCGGAAGTTTTTTGAGCGGGCTTACGGATAAGTTTTTCGAAATCTGTTTTTATAAGCCGCTTGTCGGAAAAATGCTGTCCGACGGTGCGCCCGCCTGGACGATAGGGCTGGTCGGCGACGGAATAATAATCGGGCTTTGCGGCGTGCTGAAGTTTTTGCCGCAAGTCGCGTTGCTGTTTTTTTTCCTTGCGCTTATGGAAGACAGCGGCTACGTCAGTCGCGTGGCGTTCATGACGGATGGATTGTTCGGGAAAATCGGACTCAGCGGCAGAGCGGTTTTTACTATGATTATGGGCTTCGGGTGTTCGGCTACGGCTGTACTTACCGCGCGCGGACTGGACGACGAGATGATGCGGAAAAAGACGGTTATAATCACGCCGTTTATGTCGTGTTCGGCACGGCTACCGGTGTACACGGTGATTGCGGGCGCGTATTTTTCCGGCGGAGCGATGCCGATTATCGCGCTTTTGTATCTACTCGGAATTGTCGTTGCCGTGGTGACAGCCGCCGTTATGGAACGCCGTTCGAGTAAACTGAAAAGCGGTAAAGCTTCGTTTATCATGGAAATGCCGCCGTATCGCATGCCTACGCTCGAGCGCGTTTTGCAAATACTCGCGCACAACGCAAAAGTATTTTTGATAAAGGTCGGAACGCTCGTGTTCGCGCTTAACGTACTGATATGGTTCCTGACGAATTTTTCGTTACGGAACGGATACGTAAGCGGCGGCGAGGGCAGTATTCTCGCGGGAGTAGCGGGTGCTATCGCGCCGGTGTTTAAACCGCTCGGGTTCGGTAACTGGCGGGCCGTAGCCGCGCTTCTCGGCGGGTTCGTTGCAAAGGAGGCGGTAGTTTCTTCGATAGAGTCGCTGGGCGGCGTTTCGACGGTTTTTTACGGGGAGAACGCGGCGCTCGGCGCGATTACCTTTTTGGTGTATACTCTGTTGTACGTTCCGTGCGTAGCCACGCTTTCTGCCGAAATCAAAGAAATCGGTGTTAAATGGACGCTGTTCGGGCTTGCGTTGCAACTCGTCGCGGCGTATGCCATAGCGCTCGTCGTGCACACGTTAGGGCTGATAATCGTAATTTACGGCACTACGGCGGTTTGGACGATGATCGTCGCGACGGTTGCGCTGATTGCAATAATTACGCTTTTTTCGTGCGTAAAACGTCGAAGTATGTGTGTGGCTTGCGGAAAAATATGCGGATGCGGATACGACAAGGACAAAATTTGTAAAAAAGTACGGAGAAATAACGGGTGAAACCGCTAAAATAAACTCAAACCTTTGACAAATCGCGCAATAAAGGGTATAATAACGAAAGATTATACGAAACTAAGGATCGGTAAAAGATGAAAAGGAAAAAGAAACCGCTTATTACTTGTAAGAACTGCGGAGCGAAGATGCCTGCCGACGCTAAAGAATGTAGCGCTTGCGGCGCATCGGCAAATAAAGATACTGAGGCAATCGCAGCCGATAAGAAAAATCGCAAGAATAAACTGAAAACGCTGCTTATAACGATTATTGCTTCCGTTCTCGGCGTCGCGATTATCGTTACGGGTATCGTGCTTCCGTTCGCGCTCAGCGACGAGTATACCACCGAAGAGAACGTCAATCCTTACGCGGAAATGAAACTCAGCAACGGAATGACTATTCGTTACGAGATTTGGGAAAACGATTGCCCGATCGCAGCGACGAACTTTATCTACCTTGCAAATATCGGCTACTTTAACGGCACGGTTATTTACGACAATCAGAACGGGTGGGTACGCTTCGGCGGCTGGAAAGCGGATTCTACGCACCGCGGCGATTCCGATACCGAGTTTCTCGATAAAATCGATCGTACTTACAAAGACAAGGACTATTCCAAGAATAAGTTCGGATACCGTCTTAAAGCCGATTCAAGCGATAAAGCGAAGTATTCGGCAATCGGCACACTGACTTTCTGCTACGAAAGAAGCGCGACCGAGTTCCAGGTGATTGCGTCCGCAAAGACGGCGAACACGATTCCGAGCGACGATAAAACCGAGTGGAAATCTACCGCATTCGGCATGGTTGACGATGACGAAAGTCTGGAAAATATCAAGAAGATAGAGGCGCTTTCCCGCGACGAAAACGGCGAAAAATTCAAACACGATTACTACCGCGCGCCGCTCGATAAGGACGGACTTATCAAAATCGAATCGGTTAAGGTTCGCAAAAAACTCGAATCCAAGTGGAAGAACTTCGATTTTATGGATTATTTGCTCGATAGCGAAGGCTCACAAAGAAGAAACAGTTGGAATGTATCTACTCAGAAAAAGACCGGCGATAAATAAATTCAAATTAATAGTATAGAACGTAGGAAAATTACCGACCATTATACGGGAGGTAATTTTCTTATGACAATGGGGCTTATAATTCTCGGCATATTCGCGATAGCGTTATTCTTCGAGTTCGGACGCAAGGCGTTCGAGGGACTGAGATTATCGACGTGGGGCGCGTTTTTGGTTATTCTTGCGTTTGCAATCGGCATAATCGTGCCGGTAATTCCTATCGCCGAAATTTACGGAATGAGCGTAGGCGGCTTTATTATGCCGATGATCGCTATGTTTGCGCTTTTATACGTCGTAATTCGCGCTAAAAACGTGTTCAGGGGCTTTGCCGCAATGCTTGCGGTGATCGCCGTTACGACCGTGCTTTTGCTCGTAATGCCTATAGACGGCATGGGGTGGCAGATTCTTACTTCGTTCGTTATAGGAATAATCGCGGGCGGTGCGGCGTATCTCGTGACTATGGACCGCGCGGCGAGCGTGTTCGCGCTTACCGGCGGCGTTGCTTTCGGCGATCTTATTTACAGTCTTATCGACAGATTCGCAATGAACGGAACACCGTTTACGCTCGGTAGTTCAACGGTTTATAACGCGCTTTTCGTCGGCGTGTTCGTTGCGCTCGCGATCGCCCAGACTGCGATTTACGTTGCTCAAAGCGGCAGAGGAAAGACGACGAAGCACGCGTCGAATTTCGAAGCGAGTCAAGACGAAGCGTTTGACGACGATGACGACGGATTTGACGACGAGTTGTTTTAACGCGTAAAAAGCTTTGAAAAACGAAACGGACGAATAAACGCGTCCGTTTTTTAATTGACCGGTAAAAAATATTAGACTTTTTCTGCGCTTTGTGCTACAATATCGGTATTATGATTAAAAAGCCTTTGGTAGCGGTCGTAGGTCGACCGAACGTCGGTAAATCGACGTTTTTCAATAAGATTTGCGGTAAGCGCATTTCAATCGTCAAGGATACGCCCGGAGTAACGCGTGATCGTATTTATGCGGACGCAGAGTGGAGCGGGTATTCTTTCACGCTCGTCGATACCGGCGGTATCGAACTTAAGAGCGAAGACACGATGTTCAAGCATATCCGCGCTCAGGCGGAAATTGCAATGGAACTTGCCGACGTGATACTGTTTTTCGTCGACGCAAAAGCGGGACTGGTTTCCTCGGACTACGACGTTGCCGAGATTTTGCGGCATACTAAAAAACCGGTATTGCTGGTCGTGAACAAACTCGACAACTTCGACGTTGCGGCGACTTATGATTTTTTCTCGCTCGGGCTTGGCACTCCGCATCCGATTTCGTGCGAACAGATGCTTGGGCTTGGAGATCTTCTCGACGAGGTAGTCGCGCTGTTTCCCAAAAGAGTAGAAACCGAAGAGGAGTTCTCGCTGAAAATCGCGGTTGTGGGCAGACCGAACGTAGGTAAGTCCTCGATCGTAAACAGACTTCTAGGCGCTGAACGCGTTATCGTTTCCGACGTTGCCGGTACTACGCGCGACGCCGTCGATACCCCGTTTACCTACATGGGCAGAAGTTATACGATTATCGACACGGCGGGCATGCGCCGTAAGCGCTCGATAGAAAACGAGAGCGTCGAGGACTATTCCGTAATGCGTACGGTCAGTGCGATCGATCGCGCGGACGTGGTTTTGATAGTGTTCGACAGTTCCGAGGAAATTACCGAGCAGGACGTGCGCATCGCGGGTTATGTAAACGAACAGGGCAAGCCGTGCGTTTTGATTATGAACAAGTGGGATAAAGTTGAAAAGGACGCGTATACGATCGATAAACTTAACGCAAAAATCGACAAAGACCTTGCGTTCATGCACTATTTCGAAACGCTTTACATTTCGGCTGCAACCGGACAAAGAACGGATAAAATCATTCCCGCAGTCGACCTTGCTTTCGTTAATTCTTCGCAAAGAGTAGCGACGGGCGTGCTTAACGAAGTCGTGTCCGAGGCGGTGTCTATGACAGAACCGCCGTCACGCTCGGGCCGTCGGCTTAAGATTCTTTACGTCACTCAACCAGAGGCACATCCGCCGCACTTCGTATTCTTCGTCAATGACGACAAGCTCGTGCATTTTTCCTATCGCAGATATCTCGAGAACTCTATCAGAAAAGCGTTCGATTTTACCGGCACGCCGATAAAACTTTCGTTCGTTCCGCGTAAAGAAGGTTAAATCGCGATATGTACGTACTGTATCTGAGTATAATAGGGCTGATAATCGGTTCGTATTTTTTCGGCAACATCAATTTTTCGATAATCATTTCACACTTTCTTAAGCGTGACGTAAGACGCGAGGGTAGCGGCAACCCCGGTACTATGAACATGCTCCGTAATTTCGGGGTTAAACTCGGGGCGCTAACGCTGGTACTCGACGCGATTAAGGGTGCCGTGCCCGCAATAATCGGTTGGTGGCTTATCGGCGGGACTCCCGATAATCCGATGACTGAAATGATGACTTTCGGAAACGATAAGACCGGATTGTTTATCGCCGGAATAAGCGTAGTAATCGGGCATATTTTTCCCGTACTGTACAAATTTAAGGGCGGGAAAGGCGTGGCTTCGTCGATAGGCGTTTGTTTCGTTGCGTCGCCGATAGTGACGGCTGTAGCGTTCGTAATCGGGCTTGTTTTTATGTTTACCGTCAAGATAGGTTCGCTGACCTCGTTTATTATAACGGGCATACCGCTGATATATTGCGGCGTATATGCGATTCTTAGTGATCGTATTGCCGAAGGGGTGCTTTCACTGTGTATATACGCGATAATTCTTTGCGCTCATCACGCTAATTTTGTAAGGATATTTACAGGAAAAGAAAAGCAAACGGTGCTGTTCGGTAAAAATAAATCGGCAAAAAAGAACACGCCACAAACCGATATCGGAGCGACCGAAAAGGTAGACGAAAATAAAACGGAAGAGAAATAAATATAAGATCATAAATAGACGATCCTTCGGCATATACTCTAGTATCAAGCCATGGAGGATCGTTTTTTATGGAAGAATTTGACGTTTATAAAGATATTAGCGAACGAACCGACGGTGACATATATATCGGAGTCGTGGGACCAGTAAGAGCGGGAAAGTCCACGTTTATCACGAATTTTATGAATCGTCTGGTCGTGCCGAAAATCAAGAGTAAGCACGTTCGCGAACGAATGACCGACGAGTTACCGCAGAGTGCAAACGGCAAAGCGATTATGACCACTCAGCCGAAGTTTGTGCCGGGAGAAGCAGTTTCGGTGAATCTGGGCGAAAATATCGATATTCGCATACGTCTTGTCGATTGCGTAGGTTATCTCATCGACGGTGCGACGGGGCATCTCGAGGAGGATAAGCCGCGTATGGTAAAAACGCCTTGGTCGGACGCTGCGATTCCGTTCGCGGAAGCCGCCCAAATCGGTACGCAACAAGTTATAACCGAGCACTCGACCATAGGTATCGTTATGACTTCGGACGGAAGCATCGATACGGAACTTGCGCGCGCCGCTTACGTTCCCGCAGAGGAGAGAGTAGTCGGCGAACTTAAAGAAATCGGCAAGCCGTTTATCGTCGTACTGAATTCCAAAGTGCCCGCGTCTACTGAAACGGTTAAACTAGCTGCTTCGCTTACCGAAAAATACACTACCGCAGTCGTACCGCTTGACGTGCTGAATATGACCGAAAACGATATTAAAGATTTGTTTGCCAAAGTTTTAATGGAATTTCCGCTTCGGGACATTGAGTTTAAGATAGACAAGTGGCTGCAAGCATTGCCCGCCGATGACGAAATCATATCGTCGCTGTTAAAGAAAATAGGCGAAAAGACGGCGGCAATGAAGAAGATGTCCGACTATAAAGTCATGGACGATGCGTTTGCGGACGATAACGATTTTGCCGGGGTCAAGGTGGATTCTGTCGAACTCGGCACGGGTAAAGTCGTGTATGATATTTCCGCTAAGCCCGAACTTTTCTATAAGGCGCTCAGCGCGTCGTGCGGCATGGAAATCAACGACGATTTCGCGCTTATGAGCAATATGAAAGATCTCGTTCACGCGAAGACAGAGTACGACAAAATCAGTGTTGCGCTCGAATCCGTGAAAAAGACCGGATATGGCGTGGTCGCTCCGTCGCTCGATGAAATGACGCTCGAAGATCCGCAGATCGTAAAACAAGGATCGCATTACGGAGTAAAACTGAAAGCGTCTGCGCCGTCGTTGCATATTATGGAAGTCGACATTGCCGCCGAAGTAAGTCCTGTTATGGGCGCGGAAGAGCAGAGCGAAGAAATGGTGCGCAATATGCTCGGTAAATCCATGCACGTTCTGGTCAACGAGGGACTTAATAACAAACTTAATTCCCTTCCCGGCGACGCGCAGAAGAAAATGCGCAAAACCTTATCTCGCATAATCAACGAGGGCAAAGGCGGCGTAATCTGCATTTTGCTGTAAGTCAGTTCCGATAACATAAAAACGTTTTGATAAAATATAAAGTAAAGACGACTAACTTTACGCGGTTAGCCGTCTTTACTTTTACAAAAAAATAAACCATTTAAAAAGCGCAGTTTCCATAGGAAATTATTAAAACTAAATTTTAGAATTGCGCTTTCAAACGATAACAAAAGCCTTTCAGATGTTTTGAAGCGCCCCCCGAATATGTGGGCATTTTCTATATATGGTGCGAAAAGGTTTTGAAAATGAGTAAAATGAATTGTGGGTAAACTTTTGAATTTTTTAATTTACGCGAAAGTGTGGTAAACAGGCTTGATTTTTTGCTAAAAATATGCTAATATATAAAAGACAAAACGTATCATATATTGATACGCGGAACTATTAACGCCGAATAACCTGCAAAAAATACAAAATACAGGCAAAAGGAGTTGACAAGGTATGACAAGTCTGCGACAATCATTAGCAAGTAAGCAAGACGTAAGTCTGCCCTTTGGGGCGAATATATTGAGCTTTAACGCACTGCTGCATAGGTAATAGCCTATGGGGCGGTGCGATTTTGTTTTTATTAAAACGAAAAAGGAGGAAAAATGGAAAAGGAATTAACTTCTCAGACAAAAATTACAAACCGTTACTTGAGAGACATAGAGCAATGGAGAGAGACCGACGTCAACGATTACAACCGCAAGGTGGGTTTTGAACTGTCCGAAGCGTGGACGGGCGCCGTTATCGTATTTGCGTTGATGTTCACCGTCCTCGGGTATGCGTGGGCGCTCATCACTACGGTATTGCCCGATTCTGTCGGCACTACATTAAAAGCATGCATAGGCGTCGGGGTATATCTGATTTTCACGGCTTTGGTTGCTGTTTTTATGTCGAAGAAAAATCTGAATACTTGCGTTTTAAGTCGGCTATAAGAAAATTGTCAGCGGCTTATTTGTCGTCTTTCGGGATGCAAAATAAAGCCGACGTTTACCGACGAGGAAGTCGCGCGGATAATCGGTACGAAATCGAACGGAAAAGCGGATATAATCGCGCTGTTGCTTATAACGACGGGGATACGGTCGGAAACGCTCAGAAGTCTAGCCGTAGGCGATCTGAACGTGAGCGACGGGACATTGACGTTAAGACACCTAAAAAACGGCGAGCAAGCGATTTTGCCGTTGCCTGGCGTGGTGGTGCGGCGCTTAACGCGCTACATCAGAGCGAGCGGGAAACGCTCCGACGATTTACTGTTTACGAACGCCCGCGGCGGGAAATACAGCCGTAACGGTCTTTACGAGTACTTAGAAAAGTACTTGCAACGTAACGGCTTCGAGCATAAGGGCGTGCATATCTTCCGGCATACGTACGCGAAATTGCTTGCGCAGTCGGGTTGCCCGTCAATCACGCTGGCGCGGTGTCTGACACATAGCACGGTCACGCAGTCGGAACATTACGTTAACCTGTACGGAAACGAGTTGCGGAACGCTTGCGAACGGTATAACCCGGTCGTAACGTTCGGGAAAAAAGACAAGAAAAAACCCCGGTAAATTCCGAGGTTGGTGGCTCATCCGGGGATCGAACCCGGGACACCATGATTAAAAGTCATGTGCTCTACCATCTGAGCTAATGAACCTAATGGCTGGGGTGGAGAGATTTGAACTCCCGAATGACGGAGTCAGAGTCCGTAGCCTTACCGCTTGGCGACACCCCATTGGTGGATTTGTTTATGGCTGGGGTAGCAGGATTTGAACCTGCGAATGCGAAAGTCAAAGTCTCGTGCCTTACCGCTTGGCGATACCCCAAGAAAATGAGTGGGGTGAGTAAAGAGATTCGAACTCTTGACCTCCAGGGCCACAACCTGGCGCTCTAACCAACTGAGCTATACCCACCATAACAAATGTTGTGTGGTGCGCCAGAAGGGATTCGAACCCCCGACCCACGCCTTAGAAGGGCGTTGCTCTATCCAGCTGAGCTACTGGCGCATAATGGAGCGGGTGATGGGAATCGGACCCACGCAGCCAGCTTGGAAGGCTGGAACTCTACCATTGAGCTACACCCGCAAGTGGTTTTCACACAACGCTTAAAAATAATACCACAACTAAAATAAAAAGTCAACGATTTTAGCGTCAAAATAAAACAATTTTCGGATTTAGTATTCCGTGTTCGATCGTAACGCTACAAAATGACGCACCGAGTGACCGAGGCTCGCCCAAACTACCCGGATTTACGAGGACTACACTGTTTTTAATGCCGGAATAAGCGACGTGCGTGTGGCCGTAAAACGCGGCTACGCAGTCGTTTTGAAGCGCGAAAAAGTATAGCGAAGTAAGATCGCCGTATCTGACGGAATGAGTGTGTCCGTGAGTGAACAGAATTTTGCCGGCTTCGGTTTCAAGAATTATGTCCGTGGGGTAGTCCAAGCCGAAATCGCAGTTGCCGCCGACTTTATAAACTTCGCACTTTATTTTATCGGCTATCTTATCGATATCGTTTGCGCCGTCGCCGAGGTGAACGAGAAATTTTCCCGAATTTATCTCAGACAAAAGCATGGTTAATTTTTCGTCGGCTTTGCCGTGAGTGTCTGAAATTACCGTAAACTTAGTCATAGCAATTCGCATAGCGCGTGAAGCGCGCGGGCACGGTGACTAATTGCGTTCTTTTCTTCGTCGGTTGCTTCGCCGAAAGTTTTACCGAGTTCGTCGGAAATAAACAGCGGGTCGTAGCCGAAACCGTTGTTCCCGCGCGGAGCGTAGGCGATCTTGCCTTCTACGAAGCCTTTGGCAACTTCCGTACGCTTGCCGTCGTAATAAACTACCGCGGAGCAAAATTTCGCGCTGCGATCAGAAACGCCTTCGAGGTTTTTAAGGAGTTTCGCATTGTTTGCCGCATCGTCGTGACCTTTACCGGCGTATCTTGCGGAATAAACGCCCGGTTTGCCGTCGAGCGCGTCGACGATAAGTCCGCTATCGTCGCTAACGACCGGTTCGTGACAAACGTCGTAGATCGCTTTGGCCTTAATTAGCGCGTTTTCTTCGAAAGTCGTACCGTTTTCTTCGACTTCTATGTTAATTCCCGCGTCTTTCATTGAAACTACGTCGAATTTATCGCCGATAAGTTCGCGGATTTCCTTGATTTTGCTTTTGTTTGAACTTGCCACTATAAGTCGTTGCATAGCGTATCACCTTCGTTAATCGTTTCTTTAATTATAACTTATTTGCGGCGCGGTGTCAAACGCGGAAATAAACGAAATGCAAACAAAAATTGCGTTATTTGTAATTGACTTTTTCTTTGATGTCAGGTACACTTATTTATAGAATGTAATTAATTCGGAGGAGAATATGAAAGTAATAACTTTCGGTGAATTGATGTTGAGATTGCAACCTGAGAATTATCTTAGATTTTTGCAAAGCGAGAAGTTTGAAGCCACTTTCGGCGGCGGTGAAGCGAACGTTGCCGTATCGCTTGCTAACTACGGAATCGACGTAGCGTTCGTCAGCAAGTTCCCAAAACACGAAATCGGGCAGATGGCGGTAAACTCTTTACGTCGTTACGGCGTAGATACTTCGTATATCGTACGCGGTGGTGATCGCTTGGGCATATATTACTGCGAAAAAGGCGCGTCGCAGCGTCCCAGCAAGGTTATTTACGACCGTGCGGGCAGCGCAATCGCTACGGCGGCGCGTTCGGATTTCGACTGGGATAAGATATTCGAGGGAGTGGATTGGTTTCACTTTACCGGCATAACTCCCGCGCTTAACGACAACGTTGCCGAAATTTGCAAAGACGCTTTGATTGAAGCGAAAAAGCACGGCGTTACAGTGTCTTGCGACCTTAACTACCGCAACAAACTTTGGACGAAAGACAAGGCTCGTGAAGTCATGAGCGAACTTATGCAATATGTCGACGTGTGCATTGCCAACGAAGAAGACGCTTCGGACGTGTTCGGTATAAAAGCCGATAATACCGATATTACAGGCGGCAAACTTTCCAAAGAAGGATACAGAAGCGTAGCCGAGAAGCTCGTGGCAAGATTTGGATTTAAGTACGTAGCAATTACTTTGCGCGGCAGTATTTCCGCTAATGACAATAACTGGGCAGGTATGCTTTACGACGGCAAAGATAGCTATTTCTCGAAGAATTACCTTATCCATATTGTTGACAGAGTAGGCGGCGGCGATAGTTTCGGCGGCGGATTGATTTACGCTATGCTGAACGAGTTTACTCCGCAAGAAACCATTGAATTTGCGGTTGCGGCAAGTTGCCTTAAGCACAGCGTTGCGGGCGACTACAATATGGTTACCGTGGACGAAGTTAAAAAACTTGCCGGCGGCGACGGCTCGGGCAGAGTGCAGAGGTAAAATTTTTCATTTAAGGAGATGATATTATGATGACAGCAAAAGAAAAACGCGAGCTTTATATGAAGGCTTACAATGAACACAAGGACGAGGTTGACGCGAGAATTGCCGCCGGCATTGAAAAAAACCGCAAGGGTTGGTGCAAGGTACGCCTTA
>ENA-UEYI01000243-UEYI01000243.1-human-gut-metagenome-genome-assembly--contig:-NODE-243-length-56950-cov-18.621560_pt1 | contig 56950 bp, 46 predicted proteins | sample MGYA00242900_ERZ507916 | MGnify/ENA primary metagenome ERZ507916 (study PRJEB26167, sample SAMN06115521) | human gut metagenome | host: Homo sapiens | place: China:Chongqing | collected 2015-09-02...
AACCTGGAGATCCAGGATAAGGAATTCATCATCTTCGTCGGCCCCTCTGGCTGCGGCAAGTCCACCACCCTGCGCATGATCGCCGGTCTGGAGGAGATCTCCAAGGGCGAGATGTACATCGGCGGCCGTCTGATCAACGACGTTCCCCCGAAGGATCGTGATATCGCCATGGTGTTCCAGAGCTACGCTCTGTACCCCCACATGACCGTTTACAAGAACATCGCTTTCGGTCTGGAACTGCGCAAGACCCCGAAGGACGAGATCGACCGCCGCGTCCACGAGGCTGCTAAGATCCTGGAGATCGAGCACCTGCTGGACCGCAAGCCCAAGGCTCTGTCCGGTGGTCAGCGTCAGCGTGTTGCTCTGGGCCGTGCAATGGTTCGTAACCCGGCAGTCTTCCTGCTGGACGAGCCTCTGTCCAACCTGGATGCTAAGCTGCGTACCTCCATGCGCACCGAGATCATCAAGCTGCACAAGAAGCTGGCTACCACCTTCATCTACGTTACCCACGACCAGACCGAGGCTATGACCATGGGCGATCGTATCGTCGTTATGAAGGACGGCATGATCCAGCAGGTTGATACCCCGCAGAACCTGTACGATTATCCCTGCAACATCTTTGTTGCCGGCTTTATCGGCAGCCCGCAGATGAACTTCCTGGACGGCACCCTGAAGAAGACCGGCGATCAGTTCGTCGTTGATCTGTCCGGCACCGAGGTTCCGCTGCCCAAGGAGAAGACCGCTGACGGCAAGCTGGACGCTTACGTCGGCAAGACCCTGAAGGTCGGCATCCGTCCCGAGGACATCAAGGACGACGAGGAGTTCCTGGAAAAGCATCCCAACAGCCACCTGAGCGCTGAGGTTGAGGTTTCCGAGCTGATGGGCGCTGAGATCTATCTGTACCTGACCTACCAGGGCCAGAACCTGATGGCTCGCGTTGCTCCCACCTCCAAGTCTCGCCGCGGCGACAAGATCACTGTCGCTATGGATACCAACAAGATCCACCTGTTCGATCCCGAGACGGAGAAGACCCTGCTCAACTAATTTTTACAGCATTCATAGCGGTTCCGTTGCGGCGGAACCGCTTTTTTAGTAATACTGCGCCGCAAAAGCCGCGCTGCATCGACAGCTGCCGGAGCACAGCGGCACCAAACGGAGGCTCAAACCATGCGCATCGCCAACTACCTGCGGCCTGACTGCGTCGCACTGCGCCAACGGGCAGACTCGCTCACCGGTGCAGTGCAGCAGATGGTTACACTGCTGGACGGGACTGACAATCTGACTGACACCGCTGTGTTCGCGGCGGACGTCCGCGCCCGGCTGGCGCTGGGCGGCGTCTGTGTGGGCAACGGCCTGGCCATCCCGCACGCCAAAAGCACCGCCGTCAGGCAGCTGCAGCTGGCTGCGCTGACGCTGGACCCGCCGCTGCCCTGCGACACACCGGACGGCAAGCCGCTGGACCTGCTGGTGATGATCGCCGCCCCCGCCGAAGCCAACGACCTGCACGTACAGGTGCTGGCCGAGCTGGCGACGCTCTTTCTGGACACCGATTTCTGCGCCCGCCTGCGGGAGAGTGAGACCCCCGAGGCATTCTGCCGCGCCATCTCCGCGCGGGAGGAGCAGGACGCGCAGGAGCCGCCGTCTGCCCCGTCTGACGCAGCGCCGGGCGCCGCCAAGCCCGGCTATCAGCTGCTGGCCGTGACGGCCTGCCCCACCGGCATCGCGCACACCTATCTGGCGGCGGAGGCGCTCCAGCAGGCCGCGCAGGCCCGCGGCCTGACGCTCAAGGTCGAGACGAACGGCGCTGCCGGTGTCAACGACGAGCTGACCGATGATGAGATCCAGGCCGCAGAGTGCGTGATCGTGGCGGTGGATCGCTCGATCCCGCTGGCGCGGTTCGTTGGCAAGCGGCTGGTCTATGCCTCGGCGGGGGATGCCGTGCGCGACGCGGACAGACTGCTGGAAAAGGCCGTTTCCGGCAAGGCTCCCGTCTACCGCGGCGGGCACGCCTTCCGCACCAGCGACTGGAAGGAGCTGGGCCGCGAATACTACGGCCACCTGATGAGCGGCATCTCCCACATGCTGCCGTTTGTTGTGGCGGGCGGCGTGATGCTGGCGCTTTCCCTGCTGCTGCAGCACCTTTTTGGCCGCAGCGACATCACCACCATGATGACGAACGTCGGCAACGCTGCGTTCAGGATGATGTACCCCGTGCTGGCTGCGTTCATCGCTTACAGCATTGCGGACCGCCCCGGCTTTATGCCCGGCCTGATGGGCGGCTACCTGGCACAGCTCGGCACAACCACCGCCCCCCGGTTGGGCTGGATCTCCAGCGGGTTCTGGGGGGCCATTGTTGCGGGCTTTGCTGCCGGTCTGGCTGTGCGGCTTCTGAATTACCTGTTCCGTCGCATTCCGCAGGAGCTGGATCACATCAAAACCGGGCTGCTGGTCCCGCTGTTGAGTCTGCTGTTTGTCGGTGCCCTGATGGTCATGGCCATCAATCCGCCGCTCGGGCGTTTCAATGCCTGGCTTTCCATCCAGTTGGATGGTATGCAGGGCGGCAGCCGTCTGGTGCTGGGCACGCTGCTGGGCGGCATGATGGCTACCGACTACGGCGGGCCGATCAACAAGGCCGCCTACGTCAGCGGCACGCTGGCACTGGTAGACCAGCAGTATGACCTGATGGCCGCTGTCATGGCGGGCGGCATGATTCCGCCGCTGGGCATTGGGCTGGCCTGCCTGCTGTTCCCGACGCGGTTCACCAGCACCGAGCGCTGCTCTGCGCCGCAGACCCTGCTGATGGGCGCGACCTTCGTGACCGAGGGTGCGCTGCCGTTTGCACTGCGCGATCCGCTGCGGGTCAGCCTCGCCTGCATCGCAGGCAGTGCACTGGCCGGGTTCATAACGATTTTGCTGGGCTGCGGGTGTCCCGCGCCGCACGGCGGGTTGTTTTTGCTGCCGGTCATGGAAAACCCGCCGGGCTTTCTGATTGCGCTGGCTGTCGGCACTCTGACCACAGCCCTGCTGCTGGGCATGCTGAAAAAGCCGCTGAAGCATTGATTTTCGCTTTACTTTTCGTATTTTTCAGCAGTCTTATACAAATTGTATTTACATAAAGCCCCGCTGTGCGTTGCGTACAGCGGGGCTTTATGCTATAATTTAGTATATATGTGATTTTTGTGGAGGAGGGCCCCGTCCCTATGGAACAGGTCAAATCATTTTGTCGGCGGTACCGTCGGCTTCTGCTGGCTGCGGCCTATCTGGCTATTTTTGCCGTGGGCGTGCTGTATCTGCGCGTCACGGTCAACATCCCGCCGGAGGGCGACGATAAGCTGACGCTGAACCTCTGGCTGTATGACTTCCAGCGGATGCCGTTCTGGCAGTATGCTCTGCAGGACCTGCAGGGGCGGCTGCGGTACTTTACGCTGCAGGAGGTCCGTTTTTTCCCGTTCCATTACCCGAACGCCGTCGACCTGCTGTTTTACACCAGCCTGACGCACTACCGGCTCTACATCATTGCCTGGACCGGCGCGGCGGCCTTCGCTGTCAGCCGCGTGGCGGCCAGACTGGGCAGCGGGGATGCGCTGGCGCTGGGCGGCTTTGCGCTGGCGCTGGCCGCGGCCCCCATCTGGAACGAAGGCATGTACAGCTACTACGCCGTACCGCAGCGGGCGCTGTTCTGGGCTATGACGGCCTGGCTCTGCCTGTTTGCGTGGCAGGGGACACGGCACCGCCGCTGGGCTGTGCTGGGCGCGGTGCTGTCTTTTATCGCCTGCGGCACCTATGAGATCGGCTATGTCTTTGCGCTGCTGGCGCTCGTCGTCTGGCTGCTGCGCCGACGCAGCGTCAAAAACGCCCTGCTGGACACGGCTCCCGCGCTGGGCGGCATGGGCGCGGCGCTTGTGTTCCACATTTTGTGCGGGCGCAACGGCGGCACCGGCAACGAGCTTTCTCTGGATATTCCCGCCGTGCTGCGCGTCACCGTGCAGCAGATGGCCGCGTCGCTCCCCGGGCTGAACTCCCGCCTTTTGCAGGAGGACGCCGGGGTCATCACAAACGGGGATCGGCTGTGGCCGCTGGCGCTGGGTGTGCTGGCCGGACTGTTGATCTTCTTCGGCGTGCCGTTTAAAAAGCTGCGCGGCAGAACGCTGGGCGCACTGGCCGGGTTCGGTCTGGCCGTCTGGGCACTGCCCGCGCTGCTGCTGGCTTTGTCCGCCCGCTATCAGCAGCCCGAGGCCATTACCTGGCAGTGGGGCTACATTCCCGCGGCGGCCAGCTCCATCGGCTTTACGCTGCTCGTCGCAGCGCTGCTGGCACTGCTGGCGGGGCTGTGCTGTAAGCTGCCGAAGGTTTTCTCCGTGGTATCACGACTGGCCCTGACGGCGGCGCTGGCGGCGGGTCTCTGCCTGAACGGCGGCTACCTGCGCGGTGTCGTGCGCACCCACCATGCCGAAAACCTCGCTGCCTATCAGTTCTTTGTCCGCACGATTGAGGCCGGTCTTGCCGATGCCGTACAATCCGACGACCTGATTCTCTGCAACGAGAACGTCTGGGACAGCAACGCGGAGGCCGAGTCCGCCTTCTTCAGCCGGTTCACCGGGCGCGCCCTGCACGCACAGGTCCTTTGGACCGAGAACCCCGCCACCGACGGCGACGCCTACGCCTACCAGACCTACCGCAACTACGGCGGCTACGATCTGGCGTGGTGCGGCAGACTGCAAAGCGCCGACAGTGACCTGATGGACGGGGTACAGGTCTATGTGCAGAGCGCCTATGTCCCCGACAACGCTGTCATCAAGTACAAAGTCCGTCTGGCCGACGGCACCGAGGAAGCCCGCGCCATCTGCCTGCTGGACTGCACCCAGACCCCGCGGGACCGGAACGGCGACTATCTGGCCACTGTTGAGGACACGTCCATCGTGAACGCCAAGCTCATGATCTGGGACGGCTGATAAACTGTGAGGGAGCCCCGGATGAAACACTTTTTTGCCTTTTGCCGCCGCAACCGGCTGTTTGCGGCGCTGCTGGCCGCCGAGCTGGCCGTTGTCTGCGCGCTGGCAGCCGGGCTGTTCGGCGCGCCGTATAAGCTGACGCTGACGCCCGGCGACTTTACAAACACCCTGCCCGACATTGCCGCCGCGGACGACGACGGCTTAAAAATCTGGAACCAGATCGGCTATCACAGCGACGACCCGATGACCTTCTCGGCAGACAATATTGCTTTGCCCTCCGGTGCGTATGAGGTCACAGTCCGTTACTTTTCCTGCCAGACGCCCGACGCGCCCACCTTTAATATGCTCAACGCTGCCGGGTCGCTGACCTTTGCCAGTGAACGCAGCCCTGCCGCCGTGACCTTTGACGCGCTGCGGCTGGACGACTGCCACCGCAGCCTGACGACCCGGCTTTGGGTCGGCTTCGGTGCGCGGATGCAGGACCTGACCGCCACCGTCACCTACGACCAGGGCCAGCTGTACATTTACAGCATCACCCTGACCGAGCAGCCCATCTACCGCGCGGCGCGGCTGCTCTGCTTCCTTGTGCTGTTTGCCGCCGCAGACGCCGCACTGCTGCTCCTGTTTGCCCATGTGGGGGAGCGGGGCGCTGCCCGCCGCCGTGCGCTGCGTCTGCCGCTGGCGCTGGCGGGCATCACGCTGCTGGCCTGTCTGCCGCTGTTCAGCAACTATCTGTACTTCGGCCATGATTTGGAATTTCACATGCAGCGCATCGCCGCCATGGCTGCGGAGCTGTCTTATGGGCAGTTCCCGGTGCGGCTGACCACGACCACGCTGAACGGTTATGGCTACGCCAGCCCGCTTTGCTACTGTGAGCTGTTTTTGCTGCTGCCCGCGCTTCTCTACAACCTGTGGCTGCCGCTGCGCACCTGCTACCAGGTCTACCTCTTTGCGGTCACGCTGGCGACCTGCCTGATTGCCTATTTCAGCTTTGCCAAAATCACGGCCAGCCGTCGGCTGGGTCTGCTGGGGGCACTGCTCTACACGCTGTCCGCCTATCGGCTGACCTGCGTCTACACCCGCGCCGCCGTCGGCGAGTTCACGGCCATGGCGTTTTTCCCGCTCGTGCTGCTGGGTCTGTACGGCATCTACACCAGCGACAGGCCCCGCTTCGGGGATTGGCTGCCGATGGCGCTGGGCATGGCGGCCATGGTGCAGAGCCATCTGCTCTCCTGTGAGCTGACGGCGCTGCTGCTGATTTTGTTTTGTCTTTTGCGCCTGCGGGAGACTCTCCGCCCCGCGCGGCTGCTGGCCTGGGTCAAGGCCGCGTTGCTGGCCGTGGGGCTGAGCGCGTGGTATCTTTTCCCGTTTTTTATTTCCACCCGCTCCATCCCGTTCCTTGTCAACCGCAGTGATCTGGTCGGTAAGCTGCAAAAGCACGGTCTGTACGCCGTGCAGCTGTTCAGCTTCTTCGGCACGGCGGGCGGCTCCTCCGCCGAGGGCACGACCCACGACATGGCGCTGACCCCCGGTCTGCCGCTGCTGCTGGCGCTTGCGCTGGCGTTTTACTGCCTGTGGCACGCCCAGGCCCGCGGGGACACACGCCCCGCCGCAAAGCACCTGTACACTGCCACCGGCTTTGCCGTGCTGACGCTCGTGCTCTCGCTCCACGCCTTCCCGTGGGATTTTGTCGAGGGCTGGTTCGGTCCCGCCGTCGGCAAGGTCGTGGGAATGTTCCAGTTCCCGTTCCGCTTTCTCTCGCTGGGCACGCTGCTGCTCTGCGCCGCTGCGCTGTTTGCGCTGCAGCTGCTGCCGGAGCGCCGCGCCGCACTGGCCGCCGCGGGGCTTGTCTGCGCCGCGCTGCTGACCGCCAGCATCACCGAGACGAACATCATGAGTGCCCAGGGCGAAAGCTCCTACGCGACCTACAACCAGAACGCCACCATCAACTCCGTCGGCACGGCAGAATACCTCATCGACGGCGCCAGCTCCTATGAGGCCATCTGGGCGCAGCCCAAGCCCGCCAGCGGCGACCTGCACCTTATCAGCTATGAAAAGCGTGAGGGCGTCGCCTATGTCAGCGTCGAGAACGACGGCGGCGAGGCGGCCATCTCGCTGCCCATCTACAACTACGGCAATTATTATGCCGCCGACGAGAGCGGCGCGCCGTTTGCCATCACCAGCGGCGAGAATATGCGCATCGTACTGACGATCCCCGCGGGCTACACCGGCACGATCCATGTCCGGTACCACGCCCCCGGGTATTGGCGCGCGTTTGAGGCGCTCTCCGCCGTCAGCCTGCTGGGGGTCATCGGCTGCGGCGCTTTTGTCCGCCGCAAGCGCCGCACCCCTGCCACTGTGTAAACGAGGTCACTACCCATGCCCAACCGCATCAACTATCAGCTTGAAATGGAAAAGGTCCTGCGCACGCTGGACGGCACCCGCCCGAAGCTGCTGCTGCACGCCTGCTGTGCGCCGTGCTCGAGCGCGACACTGGAGCGCCTGTCCGCGCACTTTGACCTGACCATTCTTTACTACAATCCCAACATCTACCCGCCGGAGGAATACCACCGCCGCGAGGCCGAGCTGGAACGCTTTGTCGAGCAGGCCGGGTATCACTACCCCGTGGTGGAGCTGCCCTACGACCCGCAGGAGTTCTATACCTCCGTGAAGGGGTTGGAAAACGAGCCGGAGAAGGGCGCGCGCTGCACGGTCTGCTATCGGCTGCGGCTGGAGCAGGCCGCCCGCTATGCCGCCGACCACGGCTTTGACTGGTACTGCACAACGCTCTCGATCTCCCCGATGAAGGACCCCGTGCGGCTGAACGAGCTTGGCACCGAGCTGGGCAGGCAGTACGGCGTACCGTTCCTGCCCAGTGAGTTCCGCAAAAAGGACGGCTACAAGCGCAGCTTACAGTTGAGCGCCGAGTACGGCCTGTACCGGCAGGATTACTGCGGGTGCGTGTTCAGCAAGCGGGAGAGGGAGAAGCAAAACTCTTAATGCCTTCCCCCTTGGGGGGGAAGGTGGCCCCGCAGGGCCGGATGAGGGGCGAGTCTGCCTCTGCCACCCATTTACGGGCAATATCCGCAAGGCTTTCCCCTCATCAGTCAGCGGGCGGGGCCACTGACAGCTTCCCCCTTGGGGGAAGCCATTCCACCCGATAATTTTCTCACATACAGGAGAGCCCCCTATGACCTTCTATCAAATTGTTTTTCTCTTCTTCGCCTACTCGTTCCTCGGCTGGGTGGGGGAGGTCCTCTTTACCGCCGTCGTGCACCGCAAATATCAGGACCGCGGCGTGCTGAGCGGTCCGCTCTGCCTTCTGTACGGCGTCGGCGGGCTGGTCATCACCTTTGCCCTCGGCGACATCCGTGAGGGCTGGTTTTTCCTGCTTGTATTCAGCGCCGTCTATGCCACGGTCATCGAGTGGATCGGCGGGCACATTCTGGAGTACACGACCCATACCCGGTGGTGGGATTACAGCGCCATGCCGTTCAATCTGGACGGCTATGTCTGCCTCGGCGCGTCGCTGACCTGGGGTGCGCTCGGTGTTGTCGTGCTCAAATGGGGCAACCCGCTGCTGCTGGTGCTGTACAGCCTTGTGCCGCGCGGCATCTGGGTTGTTGTGCTGCTGGCCGCGCTCGTCGTGTTCTGCGTCGATCTGGTCGGCACGCTGCTGACCATGGCCGGTCTGCGCTACCGCTGGCACGCCGCCGCGGCTGTAGAAAACCGTCTGGCAAATCTGACCGTCCGCGGCGGCATGTGGATCCTTGACCACGTCGAGCGTCGTATGGCGAAGGCCCATCCCGCACTGACCTTTGTGCGCCCCAAACGGCAGCAGACCGACACGTTTGCCGCCGGGTGCAGCCCGTATAAAATTATTTTACTGTTCTTCATCGGCGCGTTCCTCGGCGACATCACCGAGACGATCTTCTGCCGCGTCACCGGCGGCGAGTGGATGAGCCGCTCCAGCGTCGTGTGGGGGCCGTTCTCCATCGTGTGGGGCCTGGCCATCGCCATGGTCACCCAGCTGCTCTACCGCTACAAGGACAAGCCCGCCAGCTGGCTGTTCGTCATGGGCACGCTGCTGGGCGGTGCGTATGAGTACCTGTGCAGCGTTTTCACCGAGGTCGTTTTCGGTGCGGTGTTCTGGGACTACAGCGCGATCCCGTTCAACCTGGGCGGGCGCATCAACCTGCTGTACTGCTTCTTCTGGGGCTTTGCGGCGATTGCCTGGTTCAAGGTGCTGTTCCCGCCGATCTCCGCCTGCATCGAGAAGCTGCCGCCCCGCGGCGGCAGAGTGCTGACCTGGGCACTGTGCATCTTTATGGCGGCGGACATTGCCGTCAGCTCCGCCGCGCTTGTGCGGTACAATGACCGCCTGAACGGCGTACCTGCGTCCAACAGCGTCGAGGTCTATCTCGACGGGCACTACGGCAATGACCGGATGAATCAGGTCTACCCCAAGGCCGTGCATACGTCCTAAAGCCTTCCCCCTGGGGGGCTGCGCCCGCAGGCGCGTGTCGGAGCGCAACCGCCGGAGGCGGCTCTTAGCGCGTAGACTGAAGGTGGCCCCGCAGGGCCGGATGAGGGGCGAGTGTGCCATCATAACCCGTTCATGGGCAATATCGGCAGGTACAGCCCTCATCAGTCACCTTCGGTGACAGCTTCCCCCGATGGGGAAGCCTTTTAAAATTCTTTGTATATTCCGCACAGATGTGCTATAATAATTTTGTAGCTAATGTATAAGTTTTGAGGAGGCGATGGGTCGTGAACCGTGCAGATGGAATCGATTGCTACCAGAAAGCCCTGCGGCAGGGCCAGCGCGATTACCGCGAGAAGATGAACGCCGGGCAGTCGCCGTTTTTGCCCGTATTGGACGATATTCTGCAAAACGTCCCTGTGGAGAACCAGATCCCACTCGGCCAGGTAGAGATCCCGCTGGAGCTGCTCGTTGGTACCAAGACCTCGGGCCGCACAGCGGCGTTTGCGTCCAACTTTATGCCGCTGCTCGGTCTCAAGACCGAGTTTGCCACCAAGTGGGTCAACCTGTGCGTGTCCCATGTGGATGAGGGCATCCGTGACCCCATCACCTGCTATGAGTACATGGGCCGCTTCTACGTGCAGGAGGGCAATAAGCGCGTCAGCGTGCTGAAGTATTTTGACGCCAGCAGCATCACCGGCAATGTCACCCGCGTCGTGCCGCAGTACAGCGACGACCCCGCCGTGCAGATGTACTACGAGTTCATGCACTTTTACCCGGTCATGCAGAACTATCTGCTGACCTTCACCAAGCCCGGCAGCTATGCCCGCCTGCAAAAAATTCTGGGCAAGGCGCCGGACGAAAAGTGGACTGGCGAGGATCGAACCGAGGTCGTATCGCTGTACAACTGGGTCAAGAAGGCGTTTCTGGCCCACGGCGGCGCACGGCTGCAGTGTACCGTCGGCGACGTGCTGCTGCTTCTGCTGCGCGTCTACACCAAGGAGGAGCTGGCCAATTTAAGCCCCAGCGAGCTGAGCGAAAAGCTCGACGCCCTGTGGGACGATGTGCTGGCCCTGCAGAAATCGGACCCCGTGCAGGTCAGCGACAAGCCCGCCGCCCCGAAACAGACCGGCCTGCTGGATTTTATCCTGCCCGGCAAGCACACCGCGCCCAGCCATTTGAAGGTTGCCTTTGTGCATGAGCGCACCCCCGGCACCAGCTCCTGGACAAGCCAGCATGAGTTTGGCCGCACCCAGCTGGACACTGTGTTTGAGGGCAAGGTCGAGACGGCAGCCTACTTCAACGCCGTCCCGGGCAAGAACGCCGATGCCGTTGTCGAGCAGGCCATCACCGACGGTGCGGATGTCGTCTTTACGACCAGCCCCAAGCTGGTAGGCGCGTCCCTGCGCGCCGCCGTCCGGCACCCGCAGGTACACATCCTGAACTGCTCGATGGAGATGCCCTACGCCAGCATCCGCACCTACTACACCCGCGTGTATGAGGCCAAGTTCATCACCGGCGCGATTGCCGGTGCCATGGCGGGCGGGGACCGCATCGGCTATGTGGCCGACTACCCCAGCTTCGGCGTGCCTGCCAACATCAACGCATTCGCGCTCGGCGCGCGGATGACGAACCCCAACGTCCGCATCGACCTGCAATGGACCTGTCTGCCCGACCAGCTTGACCCGCTGCACGTCTTTACCCAGAAGGGCATCACGGTCATCTCGGGCCGCGACGCACCGATGCCGAACCGCCCGCAGCGGGAGTTCGGCACGTTTCTGGTGCGCCCAGGCGGCGTGCTGCAGGACCTGGCCACGCCGTTCTGGCACTGGGGCCAGTTCTATGAGAACGTCATCCGCACTGTTTTGAACGGCGGCTGGGTGCGGGACAAGTCCGGCACCGATGGCCGCGCCGTCAACTACTGGTGGGGCATGAACAGCGGCGTCATGGACGTGCTGCTCAGCCGCGAGCTGCCGCCCGATGTGACCCATCTGGCGCAGATCCTGCGCACCGGCGTCACCTCCGGCATGATCGACCCGTTCCACTGCCGGATCACCGGGCAGGACGGCAGCGTCAAGAACAGCGGACGCCACGGGCTGGACCTGGAGCAGATCGCCCACATGGACTGGCTGTGCGACGCCGTTGACGGCCACATCCCCGAATATGACGAGCTGGCCGAGGTCTCGAAGCCGATGTACCGGATGCAGGGCATCCACCGCGATCTTCTTCCCGTCGAGAAGGAGGCCGAGCTATGAAGATCCTGGCCGTTGCGGACGAGGAGTGCAAGGCCCTCTGGGACTACTTCACCCCCGACAAGCTCGAGGGCGTCGAACTCATCATTGCCTGCGGCGATTTGAGCCGCCATTATCTGGAATACCTTGCCACCATGGCGCCCGTGCCGCTTTTGTACGTACACGGCAACCATGACGAGAGCTACGACACCCGCCCGCCGCAGGGCGTTATCTGCCTGGATGACGACGTGTACGTACACAACGGCCTGCGCATCGCCGGGCTGGGCGGCAGCTGCCGCTACCGCACCGGCGCCTGGCAGTTTACCGAGGCCGAGATGAAAAAGCGCATCAACCATCTGCGCGGCAAGATCGACCGCCATGGCGGCATTGACATACTGGTCACCCACGCGCCGCTGCACGGCTACGGCGATATGACCGACCTGCCGCACCGCGGCTTCACAGCGTTTTCGGTCCTGCTGGACCGCTACCATCCGCAGCTGATGCTGCACGGGCACATCCATCTGAACTACGGCTGCTCCATCCCGCGGGAGCAACAGTACGGCGCGACCCGCATCGTCAATTGCTATGAGCGGGTGTATCTGGACGTGGACGCCCCCGCCCCCAAGCCCCGCCCGCGGCTGTTTGCTTCGCTGCTGGGACGGAATGTCCGGTAGGGGCGAGGCATGCCTCGGCCTTCCCGTGGGCATTCTTCTGCCTTTCACGCTGAGGGCCGGACACGTCCGGCCCCTGCCAAGCGGCACGGCCAACTTCATCAAACAAGGAGAACTATTCCCATGACAAAAATCGCAGTATTCGGTGCAGGCACCTGGGGCATTGCGCTGGCGCGGCTGCTGGCCGCCAACGGGCGCGACGTCACCGTATGGAGCGCTATCCCCGCCGAGCTGAAGTCTTTAAGCACCACGCACCGCCACCCCAACCTGCCCGGTATGGAGCTGCCCGCCGCAATGCATTACACCGCCGACATTGCCGAGGCCTGCACGGGCCGCGACATCCTGCTCTTTGCCGTACCGTCCCCGTTTGTGCGTGCCACCGCAAAAAAGGCCGCGCCGCACATCCCGGAGGGCCAGCTGATCGTTGACGTCGCCAAGGGCGTCGAGGACAAGACCCTGATGACGATGAGCGAGATCATCGAGGATGAGCTTGCCAAGGCCGGACGCAAAGTGCGCGTTGTGGCACTGTCCGGCCCGACCCACGCCGAGGAGGTCGCCCGCGACATGCCCACCGCCATCGTGGCCGCCAGTGCCGACGAGGACGCCGCCAAAACCGTGCAGAAGGTCTTTACCACACCGGCCTTCCGCGTCTACACCAACGATGACCGCCGCGGCACCGAGCTGGGCGGTGCGGTCAAGAACGTCATTGCGCTGGCTGTCGGCATTGCGCTGGGCCTGGGCTACGGTGACAACGCCAAGGCCGCGCTCATCACCCGCGGCAACGCCGAGCTGTCCCGACTGGGCATCGCCATGGGCTGCAAGGCCGAGACCTTTGCGGGCCTGTCCGGTATGGGCGACCTGATCGTCACCTGCACGAGTATGCACAGCCGCAATCTGCACGCCGGTATGCTGATTGGCCGCGGCAAGTCGGTGGAGGAGGCCAAGACCGAGGTCGGCCAGGTCGTTGAGGGCATCAACGCACTGCCCGCCGCCTGCCGCCTGGCCAGGCAGTATAAGGTCGAAATGCCCATCGTCCAGGCCGTGGAGGCCATTCTGGACGGCAAGCTCGAGGCCCGCAGCGCGCTGATGGCGCTGATGGGCCGCAGCCTCAAGCGCGAATAAGGAGCACCGCCATGGCACAAATCAAGGCCGCATTTTTTGATATTGACGGCACGCTGCTTCCGTTCCACGCCAAGGCCCTGCCGGAATCCACCGTGCAGGCGCTGGCCGCACTGCGAAAAAACGGCGTCAAAACGTTTATTGCCACAGGCCGCCCGCCGGTGCACCTGCCGTACCTGCACGCGCTGGACGGCATCCCGTTTGACGGCTATGTGACGATGAACGGCCAATACTGCTATCTGGCCGACGGCACGCCGCTGTACAGCCGGTACATTGACCGCGCCGCCCTGCGCACGTTGCTGCCGTATATCGAAAAAGAGCGTATCTCCGTCGGTTTTGTGGGCAAGGATTTCTGCCTGTTCAACCACATCAACGATTTGAGCCGCCAGTTTGCGCTGGACCTGCAGCAGGGTGAGGGCGATGTCGCCGCGTGCATCGAGTCCGACGCCATCTATCAATTGAGCGCCTTTTTACCCGAGGAAAACGAGCCGGAGTTTCTGCGCAGCTGCCCCGGCTGCATTGCTGTGCGATGGAGCCCGGATTTCTGTGATATTCTGCCCGCGGGCGGCGGCAAGCCCAACGGCCTGGCCCACACGCTGGCCCATCTGGGCCTGACGCGGGAGCAGTCCATCGCCTTTGGCGACGGCGGCAACGACGTGACGATGCTGGAATATGCCGGGATCGGCGTCGCCATGAGCAACGCCTGCGATGCCGCCAAGGCCGCCGCGGATTATGTCACCGACGACATTACCGCAGACGGCCTTGCAAAGGCACTGGCGCATTTTGGGCTGATTTGAATAAATTGTCTTCCCCCAGAGGGAGACGCCCTGCAGGGGCCGCATATATGCGGCCCGCAGCTCTACGGCAGATGACCTCTTGCGGGAAAGCCGCGGGCCGGGCATGCCCGGCCCCTACCGCTATCTATAAAGCAAGCCCCTGACCATCACTCGGTCAGGGGCTGTTTCTTTTAGGCAATACCGCATAATTCTAAGTGCCGATACGGCGAGCGAGGTGCCGCAGCCGCCGGAGCGGTGCTTAAGCCGTAAGGCGGGAATTATGCGGTGTTGCCTTTACACTTTTTTCCGCACAAACGCCTTTGCCGCAACCACACACGCGGCGTAGACCACGCCCGCAATGGCCCAGATGAACCAGCTGTACTGCGGCTGGCCGTTGCCGTTTGGGCCGAAGGTGTACCACAGGAAGATGGCAACCACCACCAGCCAGTAGGCCGCGGTCAGCGCGGTCAGCCGCCCTTTCACGGCCTTGTGCCCGCGGGTAAAGTCCCCGTCCTCCAGCAGCCGATCCATGGCGTCCTGCACCGTGCCCACCCGCACAAAGGCGTACACACCGCAGGCGACCAGCACCAACAGCAGACAGATGGACATCGACATCAAAAACGACACACCGACCATCACAGCCGCAAACAGGGGCACCGCCGCCAGGATGCAGAGCGCCGCACCAATGCGGTTGGCCCGGTCATACTCCGGCGCAAAGGCGGCACGGCGCTCCCGCACCAGCGCTGTCACGCCGTGCTCGGTCTCGATGGGCTCCTTTTCCAGAAACTCATATTCCCGCACCGCTGCGCCGCACTGCATAAACAGCACAACGGCCACAGCCACCAGCACCACCAGCGCGATCATCCCCAAGCCGCCCGCCAGATCGACGTCCAAACCAAGCAGCCCGAGCTCACTCACCGTACCCAGCGCCAGCAGCGGAATGGGGCTGACGATGCAGAGCGCCGTCGCCAGCGCCATCTGCGGCGCGTTGGCCTGTGCCTTGGTCAGGTAATCCTCCGCCTGCGCCAGCGTCACCCGGGGCAGGGGAGAGGGCGTCTGTGCCGCGGCAGGCTGCGTGTCGTCCTGCGTGTCTTTTAAAAGGCAGTCCGTCGTCACACTGAACAAACTGCTCAACTGTAAAATTTTGTCAATGTCGGGCATCGACTGTGCGCTCTCCCACTTGGAGACCGACTGGCGGCTGATGTTCAGCCGCTCGGCCAGCTCCTCCTGCGACCAGCCCGCCTTTTTGCGCAGAGCAATGAGCTTATCGGAAAATGTCATGGTGTGCCTCCTCCTTGGCAGCCTTATGGCAATCGTAGGGGCGCATTCTATATGTGCCCGTCAACGGCTGCCGGCCTTGCCGGCGGATGTGGAATCCGCCCCTACGGGTTTTCGGAAATTTTCTGACCTTATCTTACCAAATTTCCCGGTTGCGCACCATACAGTTACCCCGTCAATCTGTCAACCGTGGGTTGCGTTTGCGGGCAGACGCCAGTCGATTTCCGCTGCACCGTTGTTTTTTAAAAACGCATTCACCTTGCCGAACGGCGCCGAGCCGAAGAACCCGCGGTAGGCCGACAGCGGGCTGGGGTGGGCGGATTCCAGCACCAGCACCGGGCGATGGGCGGCAGCCCTGTTGAAAATCGGCGCGTACTTCTGCGCGGGCTTGCCCCACAGCACGGCGGCCAACGGGGCGGTGCCGTGGGCGGCAGCGTATTCCAGCGCGGCACGGGTAAACGTCTCCCACCCGCGGCCCGCATGGGCGTTGGCCGCGCCCTGCTCCACGGTCAGCACCGTGTTCAGCAGCAGCACACCCTGTCGCGCCCACAGCGTCAGGTCGGTGTGTGCGGCACAACCGGGGCCAAGCTCTGCCTCCAGCTCCTTAAAAATGTTGCGCAGGCTCGGCGGAGCCTTGCAGCCGTCCGGCACCGAGAAGGACAGCCCCATGGCCTGACCCGGCTCATGGTAGGGGTCCTGCCCCAGAATGACGACCCGCACCGCCGACACCGGGCAGGCACGGAACGCGGCGAAGATGTTCTCCGCCGCGGGGTAGACGGTTTTTTCCGCCGCAGCCGCCGTCACAAAGGCGTCCAGCTCCGCAAAGTACGGCTTTGCGCGCTCCTGCGCAAAAAACAGCTGCCAGTCAGTGCCGGATAATTTGTCGAGTTCAGTGGTCAAAAGCATAGTGGATCTCCTCGGTAGTTTTGTAGGGCCCGCTCGTGTAAAACAGTCGGCCTTTCACGGGAAAACTGCGGGCCGCATATAGGCGGCCCCTGCATAGGTGCCCCACACATTTTTCACAAGTATATCACACCCCCGCAGGGCTTGCAATAGCGGCAAAAATGCGGTATAATAGCATTTATGCTGTGGCGTTGTGCCGCAAAGCCAATCATAAAGGGGAGAACCAATTCATGCGTTCCATTAAAACCAAACTGTTCAGCCTTGCTATGGCTGTTTCCATGGTGCTGGCGCTGGCTGGCTGTGCCATGTCCGCGCCGTCCACCGTCGGCTCCATCGGCGGGGTCGAGATCCCGGCAGGCATCTATCTGCTGGCCCAGTACAACTCCTACAACACCGCCTCCGGTGTTGCGGAGCTGGCCACCGGCGAGACCGCGTCCGACGTCAAGGCCGTGCTGAAGGCCACCTGCACCGGTACGATCAACGGCGAGGATGTCACCGCCGTCGGCAGTGACTACGTTGCCCAGCTGACGACCCGCGCCATTGAGTACTATGCTGCCGTGGAAAAGCAGTTTGCCGAGCAGAACGGCGTGCTGGACGACACTGCCACCGCCGAGGCCGCCAAGACTGCGGACAGCCTGTGGAGCTCCAACGGTGACCTGTACACCGCCAACGGTATCAGCAAGTCCAGCGTGGAGGCCTACCTGCTCAACGCCCAGAAGGCCAAAGTCCTGCTGAAGATGACTTACGGTCCCGACGGCACAAGCCCCGTGACTGACGCCGAGTACACCGACTACATCAACAACGACTGCTACTACATCGAGGCCGTCCAGTTCCCTCTGGTCAACTACTCCACCTACTCGATGGCAGATGACGACCAGAAGGCCGCCATCATGGCCACGGCAGAGAGCTGCATGGCCGAGCTGAACGAGACTGCTACTGCCGAGACTGCGTCCAGCAGCGCCCTGTACACCGCCGCCATGACCTACGTGCCCGAGGCAATGGCCGCCATGGGCAGCACGATGGACGCCAGCCAGGCCGTCTACTACGCCGCATCCCAGCTGTACACGCCCAGCGATCTGAGCAGCTACGGCAGCGACGAGTACAACAACCTGACCGACCCGCTGGATGCCGCCGGTATGAACCACTGGACGACCATCGACCTGGGCACGACGGTTCTCGTCGCCCGCAAGATCGACCCGTTCAAGACCTACACCGTCGAGGATCTGGACAGCATGTACGACCTGCTGACCAGCATGAAATCTGACGCCATCCAGGATGAGCTCTACGCCGCCGGTGCCGCGCTGGACCACAACCTGAACAGCGCCGCCATGAACACCTACAGCGCATTCAAGATCAAAAAGAACGTCTGAACCTGAAAATTCAGCCGGGAGCAGCATTGTTTGCTCCCGGCTTTTTTGTTGAGGAGGGTCCCCCATGACGAAAAACAAATACACAAATCTGCTTTTGCAGACCCTGGGCTGCTTCATCTCCGCCGCCGGTATCTACAGCTTTGCCGTGGCCGCCGAGGTCCCGGTCACCGGCATTGCGGGCATCTGCGCCATCTTATACCGCCTGTTCGGCATCCCCATGGGCCTGAGCAATGTGCTCATCAACATCCCCATCATCCTCTGCACCTATAAATTACTCGGCAGATCGTTCTTTATTCGCAGTGTCTACTGCATGGTGCTCTTTGCAATCTTTACGGACTATCTGCTGCCGCTGATGCCGGTCTACCAGGGGGACCGCCTGTTGGCGACGATTTGCGGCGGCGTGGTCGGCGGTATCGGCGACGCGCTGATCTACATGAACAACTCGAGCACCGGCGGCCTTGACTTCATCACCATGGGCATCAAGGCACGGCATCCGCACCTGCCGTTCGGCAACATCATGTTTGCGGCGGCGCTGGCGGTCATCCTGCTCAACGGTGCGGTGTTCCAGGATGTCGATTCCATTATTTACGGTATCATGTTTAATTTTATCGTGTCTGCTGTCATCAACAAGATGATGTTCGGCTTCTCGTCCTCGATGCTGGCCATGATCGTGACCGATGACGGCAAGGCCGCCTGCGCGGAAATTGACCGCGTGGCGGACCGCGGCTCGACGATTTTGCAGGGTCACGGGGGCTACGGCGGCCAGCCGAAGGACGTCGTGCTCTGCGCCTGCTCCAACAAGCAGCTCTACGAGATCGAGCACGCCGTGCAGGCCATCGACCCCGGCTGCTTCATCATCATGCTGCAATCCAACGAGGTCCACGGCGAGGGCTTCCGGCAGCTGGAGTTGGGGAAGAGCGAGAGCTCGGAGAGCAAATAAACAACATATTACCGCCGGTTTCAGCAGCTCTATGACGCATAGGCTGCCGAAACCGGCGGATTTTCTTTATACTGGGGACAAGACGAAAAGGAGGGCCTGCCGGATGTGTCGCTGCGGCGGGCGCAAGCCTGTTCGGAGGGGTCAAGGACGCCGACCACTGCCGGTTTGCCGCGCGGTAGGGGCCGCACATGTGCGGCCCGCCACATCCCCATAAAACACCCGCCGACGGGACACCACCGGGCCGGGCATGCCCGGCCCCTACCGCAGCACTATAGCATACAAAAACACCGCCGTTGACGATTTGGCTCGTCAGCGGCGGTGCGGTTTATTTTATGTTGGAATCAGTAGTTCTTGGCCTCTTCCTCGCCGGTCATGACGCGGAGAGCGCCCTGGCAGAGGGCGAGCAGCTCGTCCTCGCCGGGGTAGGTGGTGACAGGGGCGATCCAGCCGAGGTACTCGGTCAGGGTCTTGGCGGTAAAGGGGTTGTAGGCAATGCCGCCGGTCAGGATGATCTGGTCGACCTTGCCGTGCAGGACAGCGGCCATAGCGCCGGCATCCTTGGCGATCTGGTAGAAGAATGCTTCCCAGACCTGCTTTGCCAGCGCGTTGCCGGACTCGGCCATCTTGCCGACCTCACGGGCATCGTTCGTGTGCAGATAGCCGTTAAAGCCGCCGTTGCCGCAGATCTTCTTATAAACTTCCTTCTGGGTGTACTTACCGCTGAAGCACATCTTGACGAGGTCGCCGACGGGCACGGTGCCGCTGCGCTCGGGGCTGAAGCAGCCCTCGCCGTCGAGGATGTTGTTGACATCAACGACCTTGCCGTGGTCATGCGCACCGACGGAGACACCGCCGCCCATGTGGATGACGATGAGGTTCAGATCCTCGTAGCGCTTGCCGTTCTCCTTGGCAAAGCGGCGGGCGACGGCCTTCTGGTTCAGCGCGTGGAAGATGGAGCGGCGCGGCAGCTCCGGCATACCGGAAATGCGGGCCTTATCGGTCAGCTCGTCAACAACGACGGGGTCAACAATGTAGCTGGGCACGCCCAGGGAATCACCGATTTCGCGGGCCAGAATGCCGCCCAGGTTGGAGGCGTGCTGGCCCTGCACACCGGCCTTCAGGTCAGCCAGCAGGGCATCGCTGACGGCATAGGTGCCGCCGGGGATGGGCTTGAGCAGGCCGCCGCGGCCCACGATGACGTTCAGGGTCTTGGGGTCGCAGTCTTTCTCCTTCAGGAAGTCCAGAATGATCTCCTTGCGGAAGTCCTTCTGGTCGATGACGCTGGCGTACTTGGCGATCTCCTCGGTGGGGTGGCGCAGCGTTTCTTCAAACAGCAGGGTCTCGTCCTCGAACACGCCGACCTTGGTGGAGGTGGAGCCGGGGTTGATGACCAGGGTTTTGATGGACATTGGTAACGTCTCCTTTTAAAATTCTTTGGTTTCCCCCCTGGGGGAAGCTGCCGCCCGCAGGCGGCTGATGAGGGGCGGCCTCTCCGTGATTGCCCGCAAACGACCAGTCACAGCAGGTACAGCCCTCATCCGGCCTCGCTAAGCTCGGCCACCTTCCCCCGATGGGGAAGGCTTTTTACAATTACTGATCCAGCCCCGCTGCGACCACAGCAGCCAGTGCGATGGAGTTGACCTTCGTCTGGAAGGAATCGGAGCGGCTCGTCAGGATAGCGGGGACCTTGGTACCGGTCAGGATGCAGCCGTTCTTGCAGTCGGCAGTGTGGACCAGCGTCTTGTAGACGAGGTTGCCGGCCTGAATGTCGGGGAACAGCAGGATGTCCGCATGGCCTGCAGCCGGGCGGTCCTGGGCACCCTTGTGGTGGGCAGCCTCGGGATCAATGGCAATGTCCATCGAAAGGGGACCGTCAACGACACAGCCGGTGATCTTGCCCTCGGCGTTCATCTTGCGCAGCTCGTCGGCATCGACGGTGCAGGGCATCTTCGGGTTGACGACCTCAACGGCGGCCAGCGGCGCGACCTTGGGGCACTCGACGCCGCAGGCATGGGCAACGGCGACGGTGTTCTCGATGATATGTACCTTATCCTCCAGCGTCGGGTAGGTCATGAAGGCGACGTCGGTCAGGAACAGCAGCTGCTCAATGCCCTTGACCTCAAACACAGCCACATGAGACAGCGTATTGCCGGTGCGCAGACCGACTTCCTTGTCCAGCACGCTCTTGAGGAAGGTCTTGGTGTCCAGCAGGCCCTTCATGTACATGTTGGCCACGCCGTCGTGGGCCAGCTTGACGGCCTTGAGGGAGGCCTGCACTTTGTCAGGCTCGTTGATGATCTCATAGTCGGAGAGGTCGATGTTCAGCTCGGCTGCGATCTTGCGGATGGCAGCCTCATCGCCGACCAGAATGGCGTCGGCAATGCCCTGCTTGTGGGCGGCGTCGACAGCCTCCAGAACAGCGTCATCCTCGGCGGCGGCCACGGCCAGCTTCTGCTTGCCGCAGGTCTTTACTTTCGCGATCAGGTCCTCAAAATTCATTTTACAGCACCTCGTTTTGCTTCTTTCCAAAGGCGGGGCCGCTCTCAAAAAAGCCCCGTATGTTAAAATAATAACACGTTATGCGCCGTGGGTCAAGAGGGGGAAGGGGAGCGCGGCATCAAAAAATATTTTTCGCCTTTTTTTCGCCTTTTCTGTGTCTGCCTATATAAATAGGTAGGAAATCCTCCTGTTTGCGAAATCCTGACCGATTTTTAATAAATTCGTCATTGACAAAACCTTAACAAGATGGTAAAACTATAGTAGCGGTTCGGGTAACACCGGCCCGCAGCGGCACCTTGCCGCCGTATTTCTGACCCAATGGAGAAGCCCCAAAGAGCCAGCGTCGGCGTCGGTGCCTTGCTTTACCCCTTACGTTGTTTATTTTTTAACAACCAAGGCGCAAATCCAACCGGAAAGGTTCACCACCCATGCCCACCATCGCCATCTATCCCGGCAGCTTCGACCCCGTCACGAACGGGCATCTCGATATTATCAAGCGCTCCAGCCGTATGTTTGACAAGGTAATCGTCGCGGTGCTGGTCAACAGCGCCAAGACCCCGCTTTTTACGGTAGAGGAGCGCGTTGCCATGCTGCGGGAGTCCTGCAAGAACATCCCGAATGTCGAGATCGACTCCTTCAACGGGCTGACGGTCACCTTCGCCAAGCAGAAGGGCGCCACCGTCATGGTGCGCGGTCTGCGCGCGGTCACGGATTTCGAAAATGAAATTCAGCTGGCCCACACGAACTTCGCTATGATGCCCGAGATCGAGACGGTTTTCCTGGCCACGGCCATCAAGTGGAGTTATCTTTCCTCCACCATCGTGCGGGAGGCCGCCCACTACGGGCAGGATGTTTCCCGCTTTGTGCCCCGCAACGTTGAGCGTGCGCTCATTGCCAAGCGCGAGGCAGGGGAGCTGTAAAACCGCATTCAAGCCGCGTCTTCCGTCGGCCTGAAAATAAATTGTTACTCAATAGTCCATCCAAAGAGAGAATTTTTAGGAGGCTACTTATGAAAAAGATCGTCATCGCCAGCGCCTGCCGTACTGCCATTGGCAAGTTCGGCGGCACCCTCGCCAATGTCCCCGCCGCTGAGCTGGGCTCCATCGTCATCAAGGAGGCTTTGAACCGCGCCAACGTCAAGCCGGAGCAGGTCGACCATGTCTACATGGGCTGCGTCATCCAGGCCGGTCTGGGCCAGAACGTCGCTCGTCAGGCTTCCCTGAAGGCCGGCCTGCCCATCGAGACCCCCGCCGTCACCGTCAACGTCGTCTGCGGCTCCGGTCTGAACTGCGTCAACATGGCTGCCCAGATGATCGAGGCCGGCGATGCCGACATCGTCGTTGCAGGCGGCATGGAGAACATGGACATGGCTCCGTTCGCCATGATGAAGGGCCGCTACGGCTACCGCATGGGCTCCCCCATGGGCAAGAGCGAGCTGGTCGACACGATGGTCAACGACGCTCTGTGGGATGCCACCGGCTTCAACATGCACATGGGCATGACCGCCGAGAATGTCTGCACCAACGAGACCTACCAGAAGAAGTACGGCTACAACCCCATCAGCCGTGAGCAGCTGGACGAGTTTGCCTTCCATTCTCAGGAGAAGGCCGCCAAGGCTATTGCCGACGGCGCTTTCAAGGACGAGATCGTTCCCGTTGTCATCAAGGGCAAGAAGGGCGACACCGTGTTTGATACCGACGAAGGCCCCCGCATGAGCTCCATGGAGGTTCTGGGCAAGCTGAAGCCCTGCTTCAAGAAGGACGGCATCGTCACCGCCGCCAACTCCTCCGCCATCAACGACGGCGCTGCTGCTCTGGTCGTCATGAGCGAGGAGAAGGCCAAGGAGCTGGGCGTTGAGCCTCTGGCTACCTGGGTCGCCGGTGCTCTGGCCGGTGTTGAGCCCGAGGTCATGGGCCTGGGCCCCATCGCCGCCACCAAGAAGGTCATGGCCAAGACCGGCCTGACCGTGGACGACATGGATCTGATCGAGGCCAACGAGGCTTTTGCCGCTCAGTCTGTTGCCGTCGGCGAGGCTCTGCACTTCGACCAGAGCAAGCTGAACGTCAACGGCGGCGCTATTGCGCTGGGCCATCCCGTCGGCGCTTCCGGTGCCCGTATCCTCGTCACCCTGCTGTACGCCATGAAGCACCGCGGTGCGCATAAGGGCCTGGCTACCCTGTGCATCGGCGGCGGTATGGGCTGCGCCACCATCGTTGAAATGTAATTACCGGAGGAATACATAATGTCCTTTGTTACTACTGAGATTCAGGACGCCGTTGCCGTCCTGACCATTGACCGCCCGAAGGCGCTGAACGCGCTGAACCCGGAGGTTCTGGCTGATTTGAAGGCCGCCTTTGAGGCCATCGATCAGAACGCCGTCCGCTGCGTCGTCCTGACCGGTGCCGGTGACAAGAGCTTCGTGGCCGGTGCCGACATTGGCTCTATGTCCACGATGACCAAGGCCGAGGGCGAGGCTTTCGGCAAGCTGGGCAACGACGTTTTCCTGATGATTGAGAGCTTCCCGCTGCCCGTCATCGCTGCTGTCAACGGCTTCGCGCTGGGCGGCGGCAATGAGCTGGCCATGAGCTGCGACATCCGCCTCTGCTCCGACAATGCCGTCTTTGGTCAGCCGGAAGTGGGCTTAGGTATCACCCCGGGCTTCGGCGGCACCCAGCGTCTGGCACGCCTTGTCGGCATGGGCATGGCCAAGCAGCTCGTCTACTCTGCCCTGAACATCAAGGCAGACGAGGCCCTGCGCATTGGTCTGGTCAACGCCGTCTACACGCAGGAGGAGCTGATGCCCGCTGCGCTGAAGCTGGCCGGCAAGATCGCCAAGAATGCTCCCATTGCGGTCCGCAACTGCAAGAAGGCCATCAACGACGGCATCAGCCTGCCCATTGAGAAGGCCGTTGAGGTCGAGGAAAAGCTGTTCGGCGACTGCTTCGAGACCCACGACCAGGTCGAGGGCATGGGCTGCTTCCTGAGCCGCGAGAAACCGAAACCGAAGCCGGTTTTCACGAATAACTAAATTCAACTACAATCTTGTAGGGGGGCGGCGTCCCAGACGCCCCGCGGGCGGATGCGAGCACCCGCCCCTACAGCCCCGCAACAACATAATTTGGAGGTACTTACTATGAAGGTAGGCGTTATTGGCGCTGGCACTATGGGCCAGGGCATTGCAAAGGCATTTGCACAGGTTGAGGGCTTCACCGTCGCTCTGTGCGACATCAAGCAGGAGTGGGCCGATGGCGGCAAGAACAAGATCGCTGCCGGTTATGCCAAGCTCGTTGCCAAGGGCAAGCTGGATCAGGCTGAGGTTGACCGCCGTATGGCTGCCATCACCGCTGGCCTGAAAGAGGATCTGTGCGCTGACTGCGACCTGATCGTTGAGGCTGCTTTCGAGGATATGAAGGTCAAGCAGACCACCTTTGGCGAGCTGGACAAGATCTGCAAGCCCGAGTGCGTTTTCGCTTCCAACACTTCCTCTCTGTCCATCACCGAGATCGGCAAGGGTCTGAGCCGTCCTCTGGTCGGCATGCACTTCTTCAACCCCGCTGACCGCATGAAGCTCATCGAGGTCATCGCCGGTGTGAACACCCCCGCCGAGACCGTCGAGACCATCAAGAAGATCAGCGTTGAGATCGGCAAGACCCCCGTTCAGGTCAATGAGGCTGCCGGCTTCGTCGTCAACCGCATCCTGATCCCGATGATCAATGAGGCCGCCTTCATCAAGATGGAGGGCGTCTCCGACATCGCCGGTATCGACACCGCTATGAAGCTGGGTGCCAACCACCCGATGGGCCCCCTGGAGCTGGGCGACTTTGTTGGTCTGGACATCTGCCTGGCCATCATGGACGTTCTGTACAAGGAGACCGGCGACAGCAAGTACCGCGCCTGCCCGCTGATCCGCAAGATGGTCCGCGGCGGCAACCTGGGCTGCAAGACCGGCAAGGGCTTCTACGTTTACAACGCAGACCGCACCAAGACCCCTGTCGACGCCCTGTAATTCAGTGACTTACGCGCCTGGCGCGGTCAAAACCGTGCCGGGCCGCGTTTGTTTGGTCGGGCAGTATAGCCCGGCCCCAGTATATGGAGGTTTTATCAATGGATTTTACTCTGTCTAAACAGCAGCAAATGGTCCAGAAGATGTACAAGGAGTTTGCTGAAAACGAAGTCAAGCCCCTCGCCAAGAAGGTCGACGCGGAAGAGTACTTCCCCAAGGAGACCGTCGAGAAGATGGCTAAGCTGGGCATGATGGGCATCTACTTCCCGAAGTCCGTCGGCGGTGCAGGCGGCGACGTCCTGTCCTACGTCATGGCTGTCGAGGAGCTGTCCAAGGTCTGCGGCACCACAGGTGTTATCCTGTCTGCCCACACCTCTCTGTGCGCAGCTCCCATCTATGAGAACGGCACCCCCGAGCAGAAGGCCAAGTACCTGCCCAAGCTGTGCAGCGGCGAGTGGGTCGGCGCGTTCGGCCTGACCGAGCCCGGTGCCGGTACCGACGCTCAGGGCCAGCAGACCTTCGCCGTTGACGAGGGCGACCACTGGAAGCTGAACGGCTCCAAGATCTTCATCACGAACGCAGGCTTTGCCGATGTGTTCATCATCATTGCCGTCACCGGCTTTGTCACCGACAAGCGCGGCCGCAAGCAGAAGGAGATCAGCGCTTTCATCGTTGAGCGTACTGATCCCGGCTTCAAGGTCGGCAAGCCCGAGGACAAGATGGGCATCCGTGGTTCTTCCACCTGCGAGCTCATCATGGAGGACTGCATCATCCCGAAGGATCGTCTGCTGGGCGTGAAGGGCAAGGGCTTCCAGCTGGCCATGGCTACGCTGGACGGCGGCCGTATCGGCATCGCCTCCCAGGCTCTGGGCATTGCCGAGGGCGCCATCGACGAGACCGTCGCCTATGTCAAGGAGCGCAAGCAGTTTGGCCGCTCCATCGCACAGTTCCAGAACACCCAGTTCGAGCTGGCCGAGATGAAGGCCCGCGTTGACGCCGCCAAGTATCTGGTCTACGCAGCTGCCCAGAAGAAGCAGGCTGCCATGGACGGCCAGAAGGTCCGCTACAGCGTTGAGGCTGCCGAGGCCAAGCTCATTGCCGCCCGCACCGCCAGCGACGTGACCCGCCGCTGCCTGCAGCTGTTCGGCGGTTACGGCTACACCCGCGATTACCCCATCGAGCGCATGATGCGTGATGCCAAGATCACCGAGATCTACGAGGGCACCAGCGAAGTCCAGATGATGGTCATCGGCGGCGCGCTGCTGAAGTAAGGAGGACAGACGTAATGAAAGCAATCGTTTGTGTCAAACAGGTTCCCGATACGCAGGGCAAGGTCGCTGTCAAGGCTGACGGCACCATGGATCGCTCTGCCATGGCTACCATCACCAACCCCGACGACCTGAACGCCGTCGAGGCCGCCCTGCAGCTGAAGGACGAGACCGGCTGCGAGGTCGTCGTCGTCACCATGGGCCCGCCGCCGGCAGAGGGTATGCTGCGTGAGCTGATGGCCCGCGGCGCTGACCGCGGCGTGCTGGTCTCCGGCCGCGAGTTCGGCGGCTCCGATACCTTCGCCACCTCCCAGATCCTGGCCGCTGCCGTCAACAAGATCGGCGTCGGCCCCGAGGACATCGTTTTCTGTGGCCGTCAGGCCATCGACGGTGATACCGCTCAGGTCGGCCCCCAGATCGCCGAGAAGCTGCATCTGCCTCAGGTCACCTATGTCACCGAAATCAAGAAGGACGGCAACGCCCTGACCGTAAAGCGTCAGCTTGAGGACGGCTACATGGAGCTGAAGGTCCAGACTCCCTGCCTGCTGACCTGCATCAAGGAGCTGAACACTCCGCGTTACATGAGCGTTTCCGGCATCTTCGAGTGCTACGACAAGCCGCTTGAGGTCTTTGATTACAACGCTCTGAAGGACGATCCGCTCATCGAGACCGACACCATCGGTCTGAAGGGCTCCCCGACGAACGTTTACAAGTCCTTTGCTCCTCCGGTCAAGGGCGCCGGCATGAAGGTCGAGGACGCTGCCCAGCTGGTCGGCATCCTGAACGACAAGCACCTGATTTGAGGAAGGAGAAACGAACAATGGCTGAATTCAATGCAATGGACACCGCCGCCTTCAAGGGCGTGTGGGTATTCTGCGAGCAGCGCGAAGGTCAGATCCAGACCATCAGCTATCAGCTGCTGAGCGAAGGCCGCAAGCTGGCCAACGACCTGGGCGTTGAGCTTTGCGGCGTTGTTATGGGCAGCGAGCTGAACGAGGACTATGTCAAGGCGCTGGGCGGCTACGGTGCTGACCGCGTTTACAACATCGACAGCCCCCTGCTGAAGGACTACACCACCGATGGCTATGCCAAGGCGCTGTGCGACCTCATCATGGACAAGAAGCCCGAGATCATGCTGATCGGTGCGACCAACCTGGGCCGCGACCTCGGCCCCCGCTGCGCAGCCCGTCTGCACACCGGTCTGACCGCCGACTGCACCCACCTGGACGTCGATGTCGAGAAGTACAAGAACTTCCTGCGCACCACCTCCAACATCGACGTGGACAACACCAAGTTTGAGGAAAACACCAACCTGAAGATGACCCGCCCGGCTTTCGGCGGCCACCTGATGGCTACCATCATCTGCCCCCGTTTCCGCCCGCAGATGTCCACCGTGCGCCCCGGCGTTATGCAGACCCAGCCGTTTGACGAGGCCGGTGCTGCCAAGGTCGTGATCGAGAAGGTCACCCCCGCTCTGACCGCTGAGGACATCCATGTTGAGGTTCTGGACATCAAGAAGAGCGCCGAGAAGCTCGTTGACCTGATCGGTGCCGATGTTGTTGTTGCCGTGGGCCGCGGCATCTCTGCCGACCCCGACAAGGGCATCAAGCTGGCTGAGGAGCTGGCCGGTGTTCTGGGCGGCGTTGTCGGTGCCTCCCGTGCCGTCACCGATGAGGGCTGGCTGTCTGCTGACCATCAGGTCGGCCAGACCGGCAAGACCGTGCATCCCCGCATCTATGTTGCTCTGGGCATCTCCGGTGCCATCCAGCACGTTGCCGGTATGCAGGATTCCGAGAACATCATCGCCATCAACAAGAACGAGAACGCCCCCATCTTCGATGTTGCCACCTACGGCATCGTCGGCGATCTGTACAAGGTCGTTCCCGAGCTCATCAAGGAGATCAAGGCTGCCAAGGCTTGATTCCCGCCCGTAATCAACAAGAGCCGTGCCCCGCAAAGGGCACGGCTCTTTGTTTTTTTGTATTGCTCAGTCTGCCACAGCCGGGGCGGCCAGCAGCTCCGGCGGCAGCTCACTCTCGTCCTCATTGACGAGGGAATCATCGACATCAAATGTCGCACCAAAGGCCTTTGCGGCAGCATCCGCCACCAGATCGGCATCGACCAGCTCACTGTCTGCCATGACATACAGCAGCTTATCATCAAAGCTGACCACGCGGGCCTTATCTGCCTCCACGCAGACCCACTTGCGCATACTGATGTTTTCCTCCATCGAATCGGCGATCTCGCGGGCATCGGCCTTGTCCTTGAGGCGCAGCAGCACCAGGCTGTACGCCTGGCTTCCGGTCATCGGCTCGCTGACTACTGCGGCATCCACCTTGTCCACATTGTCCGCGGTCAGCCCTGCCAGATAGCCGTACCAGCTCTCGTCGGTCAGGTCGATGGCCACCGTCTCCATGCCCATCAGGTCAACCGGCTGGACGTTATAAATAGCATCCACCATCTCGCTCAGCTCCGCGTCCGGCTGCGGCTCAGCGGTCTCACCGGTATCCTCGCCGTCAACGCTGAACTCCGGGTCCAGCTCCGCGCCTTCCTCGGGTCTTGTGGCAGGTTGGTTCGCAAGATCGTTGCTGTCAGCCTTTTGACTGCCGCAGGCAGACAGGAACAGGGCGGTCAGCAGGGCTGTTGCAAAAAGCAGCTTTTTCATCGTAAAATTCCTTTCTCGGTCAGAATATTCTCGGGCGCAAAGCGTGCGTCCCAGTCGTCGCAGGGCAGCTCGTCCAGCAGCAGGGCCTCGGGGCAGAGCAGCAGCCCCGCTCCCTTATAGTGTGCCAGAAATCGGTCATAATACCCGCCGCCGCGCCCCAGCCGGACCCCGTCGCGGCTGGCGGCCAGGCAGGGGACAAGGGCCAGCGCCGCGGCGTATCCCGCCGGGTCGGCGCCGGGCAGGGCGGCGGGCGGTTCCTGAATGCCGAACGCCCCGGGCCGCAGCAGGCGCAATGCCGGTATCTCCACCCAGTCCATCTCGGTTTTGCTCCGCACACGGGGCAGCAGCAGGCGCTTGCCGTCGGCCAGCGCGCGTCTTAATATTTCCGCCGTGTCCGGCTCATCCGGCATGGCCGCAAAGGCCAGCACTGCCCCGGCACTCTGCCATTGCGGCAGGCTGAACAGCGCCTGCGCCATGCCGCGGCCCACAGCCGCCATATCCAGTTCCGCGCGCCGGGCCTTGGCCCATGCGCGGGCTTCGCGTTTTGTCATTCTGCACACCACCTTCCGGGCTATCATACCATATCTGCCCTCCACTTAACAAGACGGAAAAGCCGTCCTGTTGTTACAGCAGCGACAAAATTTTTCCGCCATCTTGCCCGGCGCAGTGAAATAGAGTATAATATATCCTGTATCGCTATGTATTAGACTTATGAAATATAAAAAGGAGATTCCAAACCATGAGCAAGTTCAATTTCATCAAGACCGATATTCCTGACGTGCAGATCATCGAGCCGACTGTTTTTGGCGATGACCGCGGCTATTTTATGGAGACCTACCAGATCGACGAGTTCGCCGCAGCGGGCATCGACAAACCCTTCGTGCAGGATAACCAGAGCCGCTCCACCAAGGGCGTGCTGCGCGGCCTGCACTTCCAGACCAAGCACACTCAGGGCAAGCTCGTCCGCGTGACCCTGGGCGAGGTGTTCGATGTCGCCGTCGACTGCCGCCCCAACAGCAAGACCTTCGGCAAGTGGGTGGGCGCAACCCTGTCCGCCGACAACAAGAAGATGCTCTGGATCCCCGAGGGCTTCGCCCACGGCTTTGTCGTGCTGTCCGATGTGGCGGAGTTCTGCTACAAATGCACCGATGTCTACGATCCCACCGCCGAGGGCGGCATCCCCTATGACGACCCGACCGTCAACGTCCAGTGGCCGGACTGCGGCTGCGAGCACAAGACCAGCGCCAAGGACAAGGAGCACACCCCCTTCGCCGACCAGAAGTTCGATTATTTCGAGAAGTACTGAACTATCCGTATTGGGTACGGTGTACTTTTTATTAGAATATGTTTAAATTATAAATTTTCTTTATGCTAATTGTACAAAATATTTTCACGCTTGTTCCCTCTACTTTTTCTTCTTAAATTTATTAAAGAAATATATTTCAATAGACATCAATCATTTGACCAATCGTTATTGAGCTTTTCCCATTCACTATTAAAAGCAACGAGAACATTATTTTGATCTTGCAGATAAAATGCCCGCCAATTATTTTTTTCTTTTTATAGTATATAACATTCAACCCGATCTTTTTAGTACACACGGAAGGAACATCTAGCATGAGCTTTACACATATAGACTGCTTTAGTGGCCCCGGTGGTATCTGTACAGGATTATGTGCAGCCGGATTTGATACCATCGTCGCTATTGAGTATATCAAAAGTTGTGTCGACACATACTCTGCCAATCATCCATCTGTCCATATGATCCATTCTGATATCAGAGCGGTTACTCCTGATGACATCCTCCCTTATGTTCCATCTGACGGTGTAGATCTCGTCACATCCGGAATGCCGTGCGAAACTTTTTCGACTGCTGGGAATACTTCCCGTTCATTTTATGATGACCGACAGTTTTTATTTAGAGAGGGCATTAGAATTGCAAAAATCGCCAGAGCAAAGCTTCTTTTGTTCGAGAATGTTCCCGGTATAACAACAAAGACGGTTGAAAAGAAATCAAACGCCTTGATTGTGGATTTGCTAAAGAAAGAACTTATAGAAGCTGGATATGGCAACTATATCGAAGTCGTCCTTAGTGCAGACAAATTTGGCGTTCCTCAGCGCAGAAATCGTTTTTTTATCTTGGCAAGCAGTAATCCTGATATCAAATTAAGTTATCCAATTCCTAAAAAATGTAAAATGACCACTGTAAAAGATGCCTTCGCCGGGTTGCCAAATGTGATCCCGAATAGCGGTAAAGAAGAAAAGCAGTACACTGGTACAGAATCTGATTATTCCCTTTTGCTGAAAAATGATTCTTTTTGGAAAAGAGTTTCCAAAAGCAACAACTTAACTTACCAAATGCCTATGAAACATAGAAAGTATACTTTGGAAAGATTTGCGCTACTACGTCCCGGCGAGAGTCTAAAGGATCTATTTGAACGATATGAGGGCAAAGAACGCGAGTCTCTTCAAGCACAGCGTATACTTCCCAAAAAAATGTTTATCAAGCGTAATTATCGTCTCGTCGAAGACGAACCCGCTCCCACCGTTACTAGCCATTGTCTGGATGAATTTGTCCATCCTAAGTATAATAGAGCTTTGACTGTAAGGGAATGTGCTCGTTTGCAGTCATTTCCTGACTCATACGATTTCTGTGGTGGGCCTTATATAATTCCCCATATAAATCGAGAAGTTCAAGATAAGTATGAGCAAATAGGTGATGCCGTTCCACCCTTGCTCGCATACGCTTGGGGTAAAGAAATAGATAAAATTTTAAGAGGTGTAAGCAATGCCTGAAACTCCTAATTATAAAGATTTCTGTAGAGAAGTATATTTACAGACTTATGAATCAACCTATCCAATTGAACTTAGAGACGGTGTTTCCGCTGCAGCCCAACAGGCTGCTCGCCTCAGTGCGCAAAGGAAAGCTATTGATCGAGCCTTAGTAGAGGGACTTTTGCATTTTTCTCCAGAAGTATCGGAAAGAGAAATCTGGGAGGCTATAGGTATAACGCATAAAATCAATGTTGCAAATCTTAGTGACTTTAATATAGCCGAGCAAGATCAAGAACCTGTAATAAATAAAAGTATATCTGCACATCAAAGTTGGATTAAATCAAGCGGCCACTCTTTTGAACGTTATATCTCTAATATTGATAGCGCAGATTTACAGCATAATGAGGTTAGATTCATTTTGCAATCCGATTTAACCAAAATGATTAAAGAAAATCGTTTAGCTAACACCGCCGAAGACATCGCCGGCTTGCGTTCTTGGGGAAAAGATTTTGACTTGTATGCCATTCAGGCGGTTCATGGAGAGACACACGTTTTTGGCTGCATTCAATCTAAAACCAGCATAAGGGATCGTGTTGGACGAGACGTCACCTTTTCACGAAATGCAATGGAGGGGTTATTTTGGTCTGCTGCGGTTACATTAGATGGTGCCTTTCTTAATATGCCTGAATTTATTCACATGGTTAATGGCGGCGGGTCATATTCTTCAAATGGCTGGCACGGGATGTATGCAATGTCTGGCATTCAAGAATCAAATGGTCGCATATATAAAGTAGATGATTCTCTTAACTTATTTGTTGCTCATGCTATTTCTGCTGCTCGTCAGTTTATTTCTGACCGAAGAATGCTAAATCATGAATGGAATGCTTAACGGCCTTAATGGTAGGTCGGCTAGATATACTACGTCTCCACGTGATTTCAGTAATCTGTACCAAGCAATATACCTAAAATTGTTTAAATTCCAACTCAACCATAAGGATACATCATGGAGAACCTGAAAAACACCTTCGCGGGTTTCTGGAAATACCGCTACCTGCTGCAAAACCTGATTTCCCGCGATTTCAAGCTGAAATACCGCCGCAGCGTGCTGGGCGTGGCGTGGAGCGTGCTGAACCCGCTGCTGACCTGTCTGGTCATGTGGGCCGTGTTCGGTGCGCTGTTCAACCAGCGCGGTCAGGGCATCGAGGACTTCCCGCTGTTCCTTATCATCGGCCAGCTGATGTTCAACTTCTTCCGCGAGAGCACGACCATGGCCATGGAGAGCGTGCTGAAGAACGGCCCGCTGCTGCGCAAGGTCTATATTCCCAAATACATCTTCCCGCTGGAAAAGTGCTGCTTTGCGCTCGTCAACTTCTTTTTCAGTCTCGTGGCACTGTTTATCGTCGCGCTGCTGACCTGGTCGCACATCTCGATCGGGACTGTGCTGCTGGCCATTTATCCCCTTGTGATGCTGTTTATTTTCAGTCTGGGCATCGGGCTGATTTTGTCCACGCTCTACGTTTTTGTGCGTGACATCATGCACATCTGGGAGGTCTTTTGCACACTGCTTGTCTACGGCAGCGCCATCTTCTACGACCCGCGCCAGATGGAAAGCTGGATGCAGTACGTCATCAACCTGAACCCCATCTACTGGTACATCACCGCCGTGCGTTCCTGCGTCATGTGGGGCGAGGGGCTGACCCCCAACATGGTGTTGATTCCGTTCCTCTGCGCCGCGCTGAGCCTGGGCCTCGGCATCTGGGTGTTCAAAAAGAATCAGGACAAGTTCGTCCTGTACATGTAAGGGGGCATCGAAATGGCAGAGCAGAAACCCATCATCTCCATCGACCATGTTTCGATGCGCTTCAACCTCTCCAAGGAAAAGCACGAAAGCCTGAAAGAGTACTTTGTCGCGCTGCTGCACGGCGGTGTGCGGTTTGACGAGTTCTTCGCACTGGACGATGTATCGTTTGATATTATGCCCGGCGATTTCTACGGCCTCATCGGCCTGAACGGCAGCGGCAAGTCTACGCTGCTGAAAGTGATTTCCGGCGTCTACAAGCCCAGCGCCGGCAAGGTCACGGTCAACGGTACGATTGCGCCGCTGATCGAATTGGGCGCAGGCTTTGACATGGACCTGACCGCACGGGAAAACATTTATTTAAACGGCACCGTGCTGGGCTACACGCCCAAGTACATCGACTCAAAGTTCGACGACATCGTCGAATTCAGCGAATTGCAGGATTTTCTCGACGTACCGCTGAAAAACTACTCCTCCGGCATGGTCGCGCGTCTGGCGTTCGCCGTGGCAACGATAACGAAGCCCGACATCCTGATTGCCGACGAGATCCTGTCCGTCGGTGACTTCCTGTTTCAGGAGAAGTGTGAAAAGCGCATGGCCGAGCTGCTGTCCGGCGGCACGACGGTCATTCTGGTCAGCCACTCCATTGACCAGATCGAGCGTATGTGCAACAAGGTAGCCTGGCTCGACCACGGCCATCTGCGCCGCATCGGCGCGACGAAGGAAATTACCGCCGAGTACCGAAGGTTTGAGAAAAAGGACGCCATGCCGGCCAAAGTCACCGAGGAATAAGCTATGTCCGAGAACACAAAACCGAACAACGAGCGCCCTGCCGACCTGGCCGTACAGGACAGCGTCGGCGGCATGGCGCGGCGGCTTTTGAACCCCGCCCACCTGCGGGACCTCGCGGGGCGCAGCGTCAAGACCCTGCGGGAGCAGGGGGCCGAGCAGCTCTGGCGCGATGTGAAATTCCGCGTCGGGCTGGCGATGCACCACGACGACTGGCGGCACCGCGCCGACATTCCGCTGCGCCGGGAGCTGAAGGCCCAGCGCGCCGCGCACCTGCAGGGGCCGAAGATCAGCATCATCGTGCCGCTGTACAACACGCCCGCCAAGCTGTTTGACGAGATGCTGCAAAGCGTCGTCAGGCAGACCTACACAAACTGGGAATTGGTGCTGGTGGACGCATCCGACGCCGACAAGCGGCTGGAGCGCCGTCTGCCCAAGACTGTGCCCGGCACGATTGTGTATGAGCCGATTGAAAACGGCGGCATTGCCCTCAACACGACCCGCGGATTTGCGCTGGCGCACGGCGAGTACATCACACTGCTGGACCACGACGACGTGCTCTACCCGAACGCGCTGTTCGAGGTTGTGCAGACGATACAAAACACCGGAGCGGATTTTGTCTATAGTGATGAAATCGTTCTCTCCGCCGATTTGAAGGAGCTGGGCGGCTACCACTTCAAGCCCGACTTTGCGCCCGACTACCTGCGCGGGGTCAACTTTATCACGCATCTGGCGGTATTCAGCCGTCCGCTGCTGGACGCGGCGGGCGCGTATGAGTCGAAGGAGTTTGACGGTGCACAGGACCATGATTTGATCCTGCGCCTGACAGAAAAAGCACAGCGCATCAAGCATATCAAGAAGGTGCTCTACATCTGGCGTGCCGCGGCCGGCTCCACCGCCGCGGGCATGGAGGCCAAGCCCTACGCCGTCGCGGCGGGGGAGCGCGCCATCGACGAGCAGCTCAAGCGTCTCGGTCTGCCGGGCCACGCCATGGCCGTGCCCGACGCGCCCGGCGCATTTCAGGTGCGGTACGAGCTGACCGGCCACCCGAAGATCAGCGTACTGATCCCCAGTAAAGACCACATTGACGACCTGGACCGCTGCCTGACGAGCCTGTACAAAAACGCGGGCTACGAAAATTTTGAGGTCATCGTCATCGAGAACAACTCCACCGACCCGGCAACGTTTGCCTATTACGAAACACTGCCCAGCCGCTTTGCCGACTGCCGCGTCGTCTACTACAAGGGCGTGTTCAACTTCTCGGCTATCAACAACTTCGGTGCGACGTTCGCCGAGGGCGAGCACCTGCTGCTGCTCAACAACGACATTGAGGTGTTGTCCCACGACTTTCTGCGGGAATTGCTCAGCTACAGCCAGCGCCCCGACGTGGGTGCGGTGGGCGCGAAGCTCTACTACCCCGACGACACGATCCAGCACGCGGGCGTGCTGATGGGCATCAACGGCAGCGCGGGCCACAGCCACAAGAGCTACCCTCGCACCGCTGTGGGGGACATGTACCGCTTGGTCACGACGCAGAATTATATGGCCGTGACGGGTGCCTGCCTGATGACAAAAGCGTCGATCTACCGCGCATTTGGCGGGTTGGACGAGGAAAAGTTTGCCGTTGCCTACAACGATGTGGATTATTGCTTAAAGCTGTGGCAGAAGGGGCTGCTGAATGTCTACACGCCCCGCGCCGAAGCCTACCACTACGAGAGCAAGAGCCGCGGCCTGGATACCTTAAGCGAGAACGCCAAGCGGTATGAGCGCGAAAAGGCGAATTTCTACGCGAAATATCAGCAGTATATCGACAATTACGACCCCTATTACAACCCCCATTTCAACAATCTGTTTGAGAATTTCGGGTTGAAGTGATGGAAACCGTATTGCCGAAGCGCAAGTCTCACCATTTGCAGGGTTACGATTACAGCCAAAACGGCGCCTATTTTATCACAATATGCACGCACCAACGCAGAATGTTGTTTGGCCCGAACCGGGCTCCCGTAGGGGCGGATTCCATATCCGCCCGCATGGCGGCGCGCGTTTTCCGGGAGATCATCGGCCAATATCCGGCGGTCCATTGCCGTTATTTTGTGGTGATGCCCAATCATTTTCACGCGTTGGTCGAGATTGAACGGGCACGGGCGGATATGGAATCCGCCCCTACGATTATCAGCATCGTGCAGGCGTTCAAACGGTATTCTACCGTCGAGTACATCCGTCTTGTCAAGCGCGGGCAAGCCGCACCGTTCGATAATCACCTTTGGCAGCGCTCCTTTCACGACCACGTCATCCGCAATGAAACCGATTACCGCATGATTGCGGAATACATTCAATCCAACCCCCGCCTTTGGCACAAAGACTGCTTTTATGAGGAGCCATCCCATGAGCCTTGAAACGAAACGCATCAAAGAACTGTTCGGCTATGCGCGGACGCTGACGAAAGAACAGGGCGTCGGCGTCATGGCCGGGCGGGCCGTCGGCTTTTTTAAGCGGCGGTTCTTCGGCAAAAAAGCGCGGTATCTGCCGTCGAGACAGACGCTGGAGACCCAGCGTGCCGACGCAGCCGCCCGCGCCGACGGCTGGCCAATCATCAGCATTCTAACGCCGCTGTACAACACTCCGCCGCAGTTTTTGCAGCAATTTTTGGACAGCGTGCAGGCCCAGACCGCGCCGAATTGGCAGCTGGTTCTGGTGGACGCCAGCGACGGTGCCCACCCCGACGTGGGCGAGACAGTCCGCACCCGCGCCGCGCAGGACAAGCGCATCGTCTACGCCAAAATCGAGAACAAGGGCATTGCCGCCAATACGAACGAGGCCGCGAAGCTCGCAGCGGGTGAGTATCTGGCCCTTGCCGACCACGACGACATGCTCGCGCCTCATGCCGTCTATTGCATGAGCAAAGCGCTGGCCGAGAGCGGCGCGGCGTTTGCCTACAGCGACGAGGCCCTGTTTGAGAAAACGCCCGAGCACCCGCGCGTCGGCCACTTCAAGCCCGACTATGCGCCCGAATACCTGATGGCCGTCAACTACATCTGCCATCTGGCCGTGTTCAAAAAATCGCTGTTCGACGCCGTCGGCGGTGAGCGCCCGGCCTGTGACGGCGCGCAGGATCACGACTTATTCCTGCGTCTCATCGACGAAATGCAGCGCCGTGACCCCGCAGCCAAGCCGCTGCACATCCCGCAGGTGCTGTATTACTGGCGCGTGCACGCGGCGTCCACCAGCGGCGGCACGGCGGCCAAGCCCTATGTGGAAAAGGCTGCGCAAAAGGCCGTGGCCGACCATCTGGCCGCCACAGGGCGTCAGGGCAGGGTGGAGCCGGGCAAATTCCCGGGCACCTGCCATGTGGTGTGGGACATTCCCGAGCCGCAGCCGCTCGTGTCAATTTTGATTCCCAGCAAGGACCACACCGACGATTTGGAAAAATGCCTGCACAGCATCTACGCCAAAACGACCTACGAGAATTTCGAGGTCATCGTCATTGAGAACAATTCCACCGACCCGGCCACAGCGGCCTACTACAAAAAACTGCCGGAGCGGTATGACCGCGCGCGGGTCGTGACTTACAAGGGCGGCTTCAACTTCAGCCGCATCAACAATTTTGGCCGCAGGTACGCGGCGGGCAAGTACCTGCTGCTGCTCAACAATGACGTCGAGGTCATCAACGGCGACTGGCTCACCCAGATGGTGGGCGAGTGCAGCCAGCCCGGCGTCGGCCTCTGCGGGGCAATGCTCTACTATCCCGACGACACGATCCAGCACGCCGGCATCATCACGGGGCTGGGCGGCTACGCCGGGCACAGCCACAAGTACCACAAGCGCGGCGGCAGCGGGTATATGTTCCGGCTGGCCACGGTGCAGGATTTCTCCGCCGTGACAGCGGCCTGCCTGCTGGTGCGCACCGCCGTTTACGACGAGCTGCACGGCCTGGATGAGGAGTTCACGGTTGCCTACAACGATGTGGACTTCTGCCTGCGTGTGCGCGACGCGGGCTGGCGCATTGTCTGGACGCCCTACGCCGAGCTCTACCACTACGAAAGCAAGTCCCGCGGCTCCGACGAGAACGATCCCGCCAAAAAAGCACGCTTTGACGCCGAGCATGAACGTCTCTACACCGTGCACGGGCGGGAGAATATTCTGCACGACCCCTATTACAGCCCGTCGCTGTCGCTGGATTACGAGGATTTCCGCGAGAGCGGGGATTTGCGGAATCTGAAATGAGTTGATTGCCTTCCCCCGTGGGGGAAGGTGCCCGAGGCCCCGACCGCGGGCGGATGAGGGGCGGGTTTGCCCTATTGCCCGTCAGTGGGAAATTCCCGGTAAGTTTGCCCCCCATCAGTCAGCGGGCGGGGCCGCTGACAGCTTCCCCCTCTGGGGAAGCCATCCTGACAAAAAATGCACGCCGTAAATTTCACGGCGTGCGTTTTTATTATTCTTTTTTATCCGGCGGGAACTCACCCTGCTTTTCGGCTTCCAAGCGGCTCAGGCGGGCTTCGAGCTCGGAGATGCGCTGGTTGACAATATCCGGCAGATCCTGCTGATCCAGATCGTCCGCCGGGCAGCACTTGATATTGCCGACGCGGACGATCTCCGCGGGTACACCGACGGCAGTGGCGTTGGCGGGCAGGTTCTTCAGCACAACGCTGCCCGCGCCGACGCGGACGTTATCACCGATGTAGACCGGGCCCAGCACCTTCGCGCCCGCGCCGATCAGCACATTGTCGCCCAGCGTCGGATGGCGCTTGCCGGTGTCCTTGCCGGTACCGCCCAGGGTGACGCCGTGGTAGATCGTGCAGTTGTCACCGATCTCCGTCGTCTCACCAAAGACGATGCCCATACCGTGGTCGATAAAGAGCTTGCGCCCGATCTTGGCGCCGGGGTGGATCTCGATGCCGGTCAGGTGGCGCGCCAGCTGGCTGACAAAACGGGCCAGGAAGAAACACCGGTGGTTGTACAGAAAATGTGCGATCTTGTGCGTGACCAGCACATGAAAGCCGGGGTACAGGATGATGACCTCCGCCACATTGCGCGCGGCGGGGTCCTTATCGCGGATATTTTTTGCATCTTCCCAAAGGCCCATAGTTCGTTCCTCTTCCTATTTACCATACTTATTATAAATATACCACAAAGCCGGACAAAGTGCAATGCTGTACGCGCCGCGCGCGGATTTTTGCGGATTTTGTCAAATCCTCCAAAAGTCAGCGCAAAAATCTATAAAATCCTTACTTTTGCAAAAAGCCCGTTTGCATTGACACCGCCGTCCCTGCATGGTACAATAAGTAAAACGTAGGTAAAGCCATAGGAAGGAGTGTGCCGGGATGATGCGTTTTATTTCTGTCTTTAAAAATCACGGCACTGTGTTCTTTCCCGTCGCCGCTTTGTGTATGACTTTTTGACTTTTCCCTTTTTGGGAAAAGTTTTTTTTTGCAAAAATATCCCTGCGGGATGTTTTTGCATGGGGCTTTGTAGGGGCGAGCATTGCTCGCCCGCAGGCCGTTTGCCTCATGCGCGGCTTTCCCGCAGAAGCTCAACCACGCAAAGTTGACGGGCGAACAATGTTCGCCCCTACACTCTCAGCTATGACAAAGTTTCCTATTTTTAAGGAGGTTCCCACCATGCTGATCCGCAACGCAAAGGACAGCGCGGGCAAGGCCATTGAGGTCTGGCTGCGCGACGGAAAAATTGCCGCTGTCGGTCTGGGGCTGCTTGTCCCGGAAGGGGAGGAGGTGCTCGACGCGAAGGGCCGCACGGTCCTGCCCGCCTTCATCGACACCCACTGCCACTGGCGCACCCCCGGCTTTGAGTACAAGGAGGACATCTCCACCGGCTCCGCCGCGGCTGCCGCGGGCGGGTACACCTTCGTCAACCTGATGCCCAACACGAAGCCTGTCTGCTCCAGTGCCGAGATCGCCCACGCCGTCGAGGCTGAGGCCGCCCGCGTCGGCCTGTGCGACGCAAACCAGACCGTCTCCATCACGAAGGATTTCGACGGCAAAACGCTGGATCATCTGCTGACCCTGCCCGAGGACATCAAGTTCATCACTGAGGACGGCAACGGCGTCATGAACAACGCCGTCATGGCCCGCGCGTTCGCGATTGCCACCGAGCGCGGCCTGACCATCATGTCCCACGCCGAGGACCGCGAGATCAGCCCCTGGGACTACCGCCTGGCCGAGAACATCGAGACCGTGCGCAACTGCCATCTGGCCGAGTACTACGGCACCCGGCTGCACATGTGCCACGTCTCCACCAGAGAATCCGTCGATGCCGTCCGCATGAGCCGGATGCGCGGTGCGCGGGTCAGCTGCGAGGTCACGCCGCACCACCTGTGGTTTGACGACAGCCGCCTGACCTACCGCGTCAACCCGCCCATCCGCAAGGCGGACGACGTGACCGCGCTGATCGACGCCATCAAGGACGGCACCGTGACCTGCATCGGCACCGACCACGCCCCCCACACCGCCGAGGAGAAGGAGAAGGGCGCTGCCGGTATGGTGGGTCTGGAAACGGCCTTCGGCGTCTGCTACACCAAGCTCTGCCGTGAGCAGCGTTTGCCGCTGGAAATGCTCAGCTTCCTGATGAGCGCCGGTCCCGCCGCCGTGCTGGGCCTGGCCGACCGCAAGGGCATGCTGGAGCCTGGCTACGACGCCGACATCGTGCTGGTGGACCTTGACCACATGTACGAGGTCCACGCCGACGAGCTGCACAGCAAGAGCAAGAACTGCCCCTACGACGGTGCACTGCTGTACGGAAAAGTGGTAACCACGATCAAAGGCGGGAAGGTTACGTTCCAGATTGAAGAATAACACCCCTTCACGCACAAAACACCCGTAGGGGCACATTCTATATGCGCCCGTGCAGGCTGCCGCTGGCACAGTCCCGCGGGCGGATATGGGATCCGCCCCTACGATTCCCAACTTTATATAATAGAGCCGCAATTTATATACATCAAACGGAGGAATCAGCATGCTTACCAACATGGACAAGCTCTACGAGAGCGTCGCAGCAAACGGCCCGGTCTGCGTGGGCCTGGACACCGAGATCAGCTACCTGCCCACCACCGACACCGCCAAGACGGCGGGGGAGAACGTCGTCGCGTTCAACCGTGCGCTGATCGACGCCACCAAGGGCGTCGCGGGCTGCTACAAGGTGCAGATCGCCTATTATGAGTCTCTGGGCCTGGACGGCATGCGCGCCTACGCCGAAACGCTGAAGCAGGCCCGCGCCACCGGCCTGCCCGTCATTGCCGACATCAAGCGCGGCGACATTGCCAAGACCGCCGAAATGTACGCCAAGGCGCACTTTACCGGTGATTTCGAGGCCGACATCATCACGCTGGCCCCCTACATGGGCCTTGACTCCATCAGCCCGTATCTGCCGTACTGCGCCGAGCAGGGCAAGGGCGTGTTCGTGCTCTGCCGCACCTCCAACCCCGGCGCGAAGGACTTTGAGTACAAAAAGCTCGACGATGGCCGCCATGTGTACGACCTCGTCGGCGACAGCCTGACCGCCCTTGGCAAGGACTACATGGGCGAGCACGGCTATTCCAGCATCGGCCTGGTCATCGGCGGCACCCACACCGAGGAGGCCACCGCCATCCGCGCGGCCTACAAGGACACCTTCTTCCTGATCCCCGGCTACGGCGCACAGGGCGGCAAGGCGGCGGACATCGCGCAGTACCTGACCAAGGGCAACGGCGGTGTTGTCAACTCCAGCCGCGGCATCCTGCTGGCCTACAAGAAGCAGCCCGGCGTTGCCTTTGACGAGGCTGCCTACAACGAGTGCGTGCGTATGCGGGAGGATATTCAGGGTGAATGCAACAAGCTGTAATCTGACGGTCCTGCGTCAGGAAACCGTCGCAGAGGATATTATGCGCCTTACGGTCCAGTGGCAGGACCGCAGCCGCGAGCCCCACGCCGGGCAGTTTTACATGCTGCGCGCCTGGGCCGCGGACGCCACGCCGATTCTTTCCCGCCCCATCAGCGTTGACGACTTTGACAACCAGACCGGCGCACTGACCTTCCTGTATCAGGTCAAGGGCGAGGGCACCCACAAGCTGGCCGCGCTGAAAAAGGACGACACGCTGACCGTGACCGGTCCCTGCGGCAACGGCTTTGACACTGCCGCACTGGCCGGGCAGTACAAGCGCATTGCCGTGGTCGGCGGCGGCATCGGCACCGCGCCGCTGCTGCTGCTCTGCAAGGAGCTCTGCCGCGCGGGCGTGCGCCCCGACCTGTTCGTGGGCTTCCGCGACACGACCTACGGCATGGATCGCTTTGTGCCCTGGTGCCGCGACATCTACGCCGCAACCGACTCCGGCAAGGAGGGACACCACGGCCTGGTCACCGACCTGCTGGACGTGAGCAAGTACGACATTGTGCTGACCTGCGGCCCCATGGTCATGATGCGCGGCGTAGCTAAGCTCTGCGCCGCCGCAGGCGTGCCCTGCCTGGCCAGCCTTGAAAAGAAGATGGCCTGCGGTCTGGGCGCGTGCCTGGGCTGCACCTGCCATACGAAAATCGGCCCGGTCACCGTCTGCAAGGACGGCCCGGTCTTTAACGCACTGGAGGTGTTTGACTGATGGCAGACCTGCATGTTGATTTTCTCGGCAAGCGACTGGCCGGGCCGGTCATCGCGGCCAGCGGCACCTTCGGCTTCGGCCCCGAGTACGCGGGCATTGAGGATCTGCGCGTGCTGGGCGGCATCTCCGGCAAGGGGCTGACCCTGAACGGCCAGCCCGGCAACGAGGGTGAGCGCCTCTACGAGACGCCGTCGGGCCTGATGAACTCCATCGGCCTGCAGAACCCCGGTGTGCAGCACTTTATCGACCACGAGCTGCCTGCCATGCGCCGGTGCGGCACCACCGTCTGGGCGAACCTCGGCGGCCACACGATTGAAGAAAACGTCGAGGGCGTGCAGATGCTCTGCGCTGCGGGCGTGGATTTTATTGAGCTGAACATCAGCTGCCCCAACGTCAAGCAGGGCGGTCTCGCGTTCGGCATCCGCGCGGCAGACGCCGGCGAGGTCGTCAGCGCGGTGCGCAAGGTCTGCACCGTGCCGCTCATCGTTAAATTGAGCCCGCAGGCCGAAAGCATCCCCGAGATGTGCAAGGCCGTTGAGGCTGCCGGCGCGGACGCCATCAGCCTGTGCAACACCTTCCAGGCGTGCGCGATCGATCTGGAAAAGCGCCGTCCCGTGTTCAACAACACGTTTGCGGGCCTGTCCGGCCCGGCGGTGCGTCCCATCGCCCTGCGCATGGTCTGGCAGGCCGTGGGGGCCGTCAGCATCCCCGTCGTGGGACTGGGCGGCATTCTGACGGGCAAGGACGCCTTGGAGTTCATCATGGCCGGTGCAGCGGCGGTACAGGTCGGCACCGCGAACTTCCTGGACCCGAAGGCCTGCACCCGCATCACGAACGAGATCGGCCAGTGGATGGACGCCCACGGCGTCAAGACGCTGGATGAGATCAGAGGGTGCGCACGGTAAATCACCGATTGCCTTCCCCTCAGGGGGAAGGTGCCCGAGGCCCCGCCCGAGGGCGGATGAGGGGAGAGTCCCCGCAACCGCCCGTTCACGGGCTATGACGGCAAGCCCGGCCCTCATCAGTCGGCGGGCGGGCCGCCGACAGCTTCCCCCGCGGGGGAAGCCGCCCCACCATATACATTTTGCTTGCATTTTTATACAAAATATGCTACTATAAGTTGAATAACATACAGGAGGAACAAATTATGGCACGCGAAGCACTTGAAGTTTTAAAGGAATGTGAAGCATTTTTAGAGGGGCACTTCCTGCTTTCCTCCGGGCGCCACTCCGGCGCTTACTGCCAGATGGCATTTCTGCAGCAGTACCCCGACAAGGCCGCCGAGGTCATGGCCCCGGTTGCCGAGAAGCTCAAGGAGCTGAACATCGACGTCGTGGTCGGCCCTGCCATGGGCGGCATCGTCTACGCCTACGAGCTGGGCCGCCAGATGGGCAAGCGCGCCATCTTCACCGAGCGCGTCGACAACGTCATGACCCTCAAGCGCTTCAGGATCAACCCGGGTGAGCGCTGCATCATCGCCGAGGACGTCGTCACCACCGGTGTTTCCAGCCTCGAGACCAAGCGCGTCATCGAGGAAAACGGCGGCATCTGCGTGGGCATTGCCTGCGTCGTGGATCGCACCCGCGCCGAGGCCCCGTCCCCGATCCCCATCGTCGCCAGCGCCCTCAAGCTCGACCTGCCCAACTACGCCCCTGAGGAATGCCCCATCTGCAAGGAGGGCAAGCTCCCGCTGGTGCACCTGGGCAGCCGCAAAATGAAGGAAGCTGCGAAGCAAACCCTGTAAAAGATAGGAGATAGGAGATGGGTACCGTTTGCCTTTTCTCCTCTCTCCTCACTCCATATCTTAAATGTAAAGTGAGAGGCTACCAACTATGCAGGCATATCTGATATTGGCCAATGGCCGGGTGTTCCGCGGCGTCAGCGTAGGCTGCCCCGGTACCACCATCGGTGAGGTCGTCTTTGCAACCGGTATGGTCGGCTTTGAGGAAACCCTGACCGACCCCAGCTACTACGGCCAGATCATCACCCAGACCTATCCGCTCATCGGCAACTACGGCATGAACAGTGAGGATGTCGAGAGCACGAAGATTTGGGCCAGGGGCTACATTGTGCGCGAGGCGTGCAAGACCCCGTCCAACTTCCGCAGTGAGGAAACGCTGGATGCCTTCCTGAAAAAGAACGGCATCATCGGCATTGAGGGCATCGACACCCGCAGCCTGACCCGCACCCTGCGGGAGAGCGGCGTTATGAACGGCGCGATCACCACCGAGTTCGACCCCGACGCCGAGCCGGAGAAGAAGGCCGCACTGCTGCCCGAGATCGCCGCCTACGCCGTTGTCGACGCCGTCAAGGCCGTCACCTGCCGCGAGGCCGTGACCTATGAGCCGACGGCTGCCGGTGCATGGGGTGACACGCCGCTGCACGTGGCGCTGCTCGACCTGGGCTGCAAGAACAACATTGTGCGCTGCCTGCAGAAGCGCGGCTGCCGCGTGACCGTGCTGCCCGGCACGACCACCGCCGCCGAGCTGGCCGCCCTCAACCCCGACGGCCTCATGCTCTCCAACGGCCCCGGCGACCCGGCAGAGAACGTGGAAATCATCGCGAACATCCGTGAAATGCTGAGCACCGGCATCCCGACCTTCGGCATCTGCCTGGGCCACCAGCTGACCGCCCTGGCCGCCGGTGCCAAGACCTGCAAGCTGAAATACGGTCACCGCGGCGCCAACCAGCCCGTCACCAGCCCGGCCAAGCAGCGTACTTTTATCACCAGCCAGAACCACGGCTACGCCGTTATGGCGGACACCCTGCCCGAATCCGTCGGCCAGATGAGCTACTTTAACGCCAACGACGGCACCTGTGAGGGCGTCGACTACTTGAAATGGAACTGCTTCACCGTGCAGTTCCACCCCGAGGCCAACGGCGGCCCCAAGGACACCGAATTTCTGTTTGACCAGTTCGTCAGCCGTATGCTGGCCGCGAAAGGAGTAATCAACAATGCCTAAAGACCCGCGTATCAAAAAGGTACTGGTCATCGGCTCCGGCCCCATCATCATCGGTCAGGCGGCAGAGTTTGACTACTCCGGCACGCAGGCCTGTCGTGCGCTGAAATCCGAGGGCGTCGAGACCGTCCTCGTCAACTCCAACCCCGCCACCATCATGACCGACCCCGACATTGCCGATCATGTTTACATTGAGCCGCTGACCGCCGAGGTCATCGAGCGCATCATCGAGAAGGAGAAGCCCGACGCCATCCTGCCGAACCTGGGCGGCCAGATGGGCCTGAACCTGTCGATGGAGCTGGCCCGCAGCGGGTTTTTGGACCGCAGCGGCGTCCGCCTGCTGGCCTGCAAGCCCGACACGATTGACCGCGCCGAGGACCGCCAGCTGTTCAAGGACACGATGGAGAAGCTGCACCAGCCCATCATCCCTTCTAAGGTTGTGGAAGACCTGGACGACGCGCTGGACTTTGCCGAGGTCATCGGCTACCCTGTCATCGTCCGCCCCGCCTTCACGATGGGCGGCACCGGCGGCGGCATCTGCGAGGACCGCGAGAAGCTGCACGAAATTGCCACAAACGGTCTTCGCCTGTCCCCGATCCATCAGATCCTCGTTGAGAAGTGCATTTCCGGCTGGAAGGAAATCGAGTACGAGGTCATGCGTGACTCCAAGGGCAACGTCATCACGGTCTGCAACATGGAGAACCTTGACCCCGTCGGCATCCACACCGGCGACTCCATCGTCGTCGCGCCCAGCCAGACCCTCTCCGATAAAGAGTACCAGATGCTCCGCACCGCCGCGCTGGACATCATCACCGAGCTGGGCATCGAGGGCGGCTGCAACTGCCAGTTTGCCCTGAAGCCCGACAGCTTTGAGTACGCGGTCATTGAGGTCAACCCCCGTGTGTCCCGCTCCTCCGCGCTGGCCTCCAAGGCGACGGGCTACCCGATTGCCAAGGTCGCGACCAAGATCGCGCTCGGCTACACGCTGGACGAGATCACGAACGATGTCACGGGCGAGACCTGCGCCTGCTTTGAGCCGGCCCTCGACTATGTCGTCGTCAAATACCCGAAGTGGCCGTTCGATAAGTTCGTCTACGCCGACAAGTCTCTGGGCACCCAGATGATGGCCACCGGCGAGGTCATGGCCATCGGCAACAACTTTGAGCACGCCATGATGAAGGCCGTTTCCTCCACCGAGCTCGGCCTGGACACGATGACGCTGCCCGATTTCGAGAAGCTGACGACGGAAGAAGTCATCGAGCACCTGCATGTGCAGGACTCCGAGCGCGCGTTCTGCGTCTACGAGGCCCTCAAGCGCGGCGTGGCGCACGACGTCATTTACGACATCACCAAGATCGACTGGTGGTTCCTCGACAAGCTGCAGCATCTGGCCGACATTGAGATGGGCCTGAAAAACGGCGAGCTGACGACGGAAAAGTACCTGAATGCCAAGAGGTTCGGTTTCCTCGACAAAACGATCAAGCGTCTGGCGGGCGTGGACACCCTGCCCGAGGCCCCGAAGGCCGCGTTCAAGATGGTCGATACCTGCGCCGCAGAATTTGCCGCCAAGACGCCGTATTTCTACTCCACCTACGACAAGGACAACGAAGCGAAGCCGTTCATTGCCGAGCGCAGCGACCCCGACAAGAAGAAGGTCCTTGTTTTCGGCTCCGGCCCCATCCGCATCGGTCAGGGCATTGAGTTTGACTATTGCTCGGTCCACGCGGTCTGGACGCTGAAGCAGCACGGCTGCGAGGCCATCCTTGTCAATAATAACCCCGAGACGGTCTCCACCGACTTTGACACTGGTGACCGCCTGTACTTTGACCCGCTGAACCCCGAAAGCGTCGACCACATCATCGAGACCGAAAAACCGGACGGCTGCCTTGTGCAGTTCGGCGGCCAGACCGCCATCAAGCTGGCCAAGCACATGGACGACATTGGCCTGCCGATTTTGGGCACGCCCGCCGACGCCATCGACGAGGCCGAGGACCGCGAGCGCTTTGACGAGCTGCTGGAGCGCTGCGGCATCCCCCGCCCGGAGGGCCGCACCGTCTTTACGCTGGACGAGGCCCTGCAGGCCGCGCAGGAGGTCGGCTATCCCGTCCTGATGCGCCCGTCCTACGTTCTGGGCGGCCAGAACATGATCGTCGCCTACAACTCCGCCGATGTCATCGAGTACATGGGCGTTATCACGAAGCACGTTGATATGAGCCATCCCGTGCTGATGGACAAGTATATTCTGGGTACCGAGTGCGAGGTCGACGCCATCTGCGACGGCACCGATTATCTGGTGCCCGGCATCATGCAGCAGGTCGAGCGCACGGGCGTGCACTCCGGCGACTCCATCTGCGTCTACCCGCCGTACACCTTCAGCCAGAAGGTCATTGACACGCTGGTCGATTACACGGGCCGCTTTGCCCGCGAGCTGAAGGTCGTGGGCCTGGTCAATGTGCAGTATGCCGTCCAGAATGATCGTGTCTACGTCATCGAGGTCAACCCTCGCTCGTCCCGTACCGTGCCGTACATCTCCAAGGTCACCGGTGTGCCGATGGTCGACCTGGCCGTGCGTTGCACGCTGGGCGAGAAGCTCAAGGACATGGGCTACGGCACCGGCCTGTGGCGCAACGGCAAGAGCCCGTACTACGCCGTCAAGGTGCCCGTCTACAGCTTCTTAAAGCTGCACGGCGTTGACACGATGCTCGGCCCCGAGATGAAGTCCACCGGCGAGGTCTTGGGCATTGCGCCCTCCTTCCACGAGGCAATGATGAAGGGTCTGGTCGCGGCTGGCTACCAGTTCAAGACGCCCGGCCCCGGCTCCTGCGTCATCATCTCGGTCAAGGACAGCGACAAGGCCGAGGCCGCCGAGCTTGCCTGGAAGCTGCACGACTACGGCTACAAGATCTACGGCACGCCCGGCACCGCCAGGTTCCTGAACAGCGAGATGGTGCCCTGCAGCGTAGTGCGCCAGATGAGTGGCGCGCGCCCCAACGTCATCGACCTGCTGGAGAGCGGTCTGGTGGATTACATCATCTCGACGAGTCCGCATGGCCGCGACCCGCACCGTGACTCCGTCAAGTTCCGCCGCAAGGCAACGGAGCTGTCCATTCCGACCATCACGGCCATGGACACTGCCCGCGTCCTCGTCGACGCCCTGCGCGGTGACCATGACATCAGCCAGATGGAGCTGGTGGACATTGCGAACCTGCACCGCGAAGCGGCGAAAGGGGAATAAGTAAGCAGCAAACAAACCGCGTCCGCAAAGATGCGGTTTTTGTTTTTTCTTGGCCCCCTCTGCGAGGGGGCTCCGCCCGCAGGCGGTGGGGGAGAGAACCTTGCCACCACCCGCAAGATTTCGGGCAATGGCAAGGTTTTCTCCCTCAGTCCGCTCCGCGGACAGCTCCCTCACAGAGGGAGCCAAGTATGATAGCGAGGTAACGATTTATGAACGCCCTGCAGCGCGACTTAAAAAAGCTCGTCCCCCTGGTGGAGTCTCTCGGCGCGGAGAAGGCTGCCGCCGACCCGCACCGTCAGCGCTTCCACATTCAGCCGATGGTCAGCTGGCTCAACGACGGCGCCGCGGTGCTGTCCACCCGCTATTACCCGGCGGGCGCGCTCACGCTGCGCACCGCAAACCTTGACGCCGTCGTCTACCCGCTGAATCTGTAAGGATGCCCGCTATGGCTCGTGACACCCTGTACGCGATTGGCGAAGCACTGATCGATATGATCCCCTCCGGGAGCGGCTGCGCCTTTGCCGATGCGCCCGCCTTTGCGCCCCGCATGGGGCTGTAAGACTTTGCCCGTCCAGAATATTTTTGCATGGAACGTGCATTTTTTGCCAAATGCCACTTTTTGACGAGATGATCGCGAAAATTTTATAGTTTTTGCCGAAAAACGTTTGATTTCCGAAAAAACTCTTGATTCTGCGCACAATTTTCTCTATAATAATAGCGTAATAATACCGGGCAATTGTGTGCCTATAAGGATAGGAGTTAAAAATATCATGACGAGATCTCAGTTGATTACCAAGGTTGCCAACGACACCAACATGACCGCTGCTGAAGTTGAGAAGGTTATGGACGGCATCTTCGGCACCATCGGCGATGTCCTCAAGAGCGGCGACAAGGTCACCATCGCAGGCTTTGGCCGCTTCGAGATGCGTGAGCGCCAGACCAAGAACTTCACCAACCCCAAGACCAAGGTCACCAGCAAGCTGGAGCCGACGGCCATCCCCGGCTTCAAGGCCAGCGGCCGCCTGAAGGAAAAGGTCTCCGGCTGATTTCGTCTGTATTGATATGATTTGGAAGGGCCCGCGGAAATGCGGGTCCTTTTTGCGTCTAAGCCTCCCTTGTCAAAGGGAGGTGGCCCGCAGGGCCGGAGGGATTCCGACGGGCTTTCCGGGTAACCTCAACACCCCCGCGGCGGCACGAGGGCATGCCGCCCTACATCTGTCCGCGGAGTATACGTAGGGCGGGGTGCCCTCACCCCGCCGGGTCGTGTGCGGCCACCGCAAGCCTCCCGGGTCGTCGAGGACGCCGACCCCTACAGCAGCAAAAAACGGAGCGCCGCATTTTCATACGGTGCTCCGTTTTTATTTTTACAGAATTACAGATGAATATGCCGCGGCACGCCATTGATGTAGATCGGCGACAGCTCGGCCTGGATGAGCGGGCGGGCGTAGCGCTCGAACTTCTCGTTGACGTGCATCCCGTCCTCGGTGATCCAGTCGGCGGGGACCTTCTTCTCAAAGTTCGCGACCTTCGTCACATCGACCATCTCGGTCTCTACGCGGTAGGGCTGGTCGCTCAGGCGCTTGATGGCGGCCATCTTGGCGGTCTCGCCGCGCATGGCGGCCTCCACCGCCGCGCCGCCGACCTGGTAGGCCTCGGTCACGTCGGTGCGGCTGGCCAGATGGCTGGCACAGCGCTGCAGCGTAGAAAACTCGATAGCGCGGGTCTTGCAGCCCAAGCGGACGCGGATCAGGTCCGCCAGATAGCGGCTCGTGCCGCTCAGGATGGCCTTGTGGCCGAAGGCGTCCAGCTGACCTGCCGTGGAGACCAGGTCGCACAGGAAAACGCCGTCCTTGTTCTTGACGCCCTCGCTGACCGCGATAATAACATTATGGCGCTCTTTTTCCAGCTCGGCCACGCGCTTGAGGAACGCCTCCTCGTCAAAGGGGCACTCGGGCAACAGGATCAGGTCGGGGCCGTTGCAGTCCGGACCGGCAGCCAGACTGGCGGCAGCAGCCAGCCAGCCGGTGTGTCGGCCCATGATCTCTGCCACCGTCACGCTGCGCAGGTCGTAGACGCTGGAATCGCAGATGACCTCCTTCAGGATCGTGGCGATGTACTTCGCCGCGCTGCCGTAGCCGGGGGTGTGGTCGGTCAGCATCAGGTCATTGTCAATGGTCTTGGGCACGCCGATAAAGCGGATCTCGCTGTTGACGGTCTTGCCGTAGGCGCTCAGCTTGGAGATCGTGTCCATCGAGTCGTTGCCGCCGATGTAAAACACCGCGCCGATGTCGTTCTGCCGGAACAGCTCAAACAGCTGCACAAACGGTTTCTCGTCAACGGTGGGGTCGGGCAGCTTGTGGCGGCAGCTGCCCAGAAAGCTGGACGGCGTGCGCTTGAGCAGCTCAATGTCCATTTTGTCGCCCAGCACGGTGTCCAGATCGATGAGCTTGCCCTCAAGCACGCCCTCGATGCCGTACTGCATCCCGTAGACATGGGGTGCGCCGCAAGCCTTGGCGGTCTCATAGACGCCCGCCAGACTGGAGTTGATGACGGCAGTCGGGCCGCCCGACTGACCAACCAGAACATTTTTCATAAATTTACCTCTCGTATATTTTATTGCTATTTTACAATACGTATTTTTCCATAGCCGCTGCCACACCGTCATGATTGTTGTCATCCGTCGTGGCATCGGCAATTTTCCTGATGTCGTCGGTGGCGTTGCCCATGGCCACACCCAGACCCGCCGCTTCGATCATCGCGCGGTCATTGCCGGAGTCGCCCACGGCCATCGTCTGCGCGCGGGTCAGGCCCAGGTGTGCCGCCAGCGCTAGCAGACCGCTGCCCTTCGTCACGCCGGGGGCGTTGACCTCCATGTTGCGGGGCAGGCTGGACGTCAACTCCACGCCGGGGCAGGCGGCCTCGATGGAACGCCAGGCGGCGTCGCGCTCGGCCTCGTCGTGGTAGATCATGCTGTACTTTTCGATCTCGTGCGCGTGGGTGCGCAGCGTCGCGTGCATGTCGTCTACCTCAATGCGGGTCGTGCGGAAGTAGCTTTTCAGGTTTTCAGGCACCACGTCCATGTGGTTCTCGGCGTTTGCGCGGGTCGTGTAGCTTTTGCCGCCGATGAAAATGCTCATCATGCCGCCGCCCTGCTCAAGAAGATCGTAAATTTTCAATGCCTGCTCGGTCCCGAACGGCTGGTTCACCAGCTGCTCGCCCGTTGTCAGGTCAACGACGCTTGCTCCGTTGGAGGTCAGCGCGTACCGCACGCCGGGGATGGACGTAAACGCCGCGGGGATGCCGCTGGCTGTACGCCCGGTGGCGGGCAGCACCGCCACGCCGCGTGCACAGGCTGCGCGGATAGCCGCCAGCGTGCGCGGGGTGATCTCTTTTTTATCGTTGAAAACTGTCCCGTCGAGGTCCAACGCCACAAGGCGGATGTCCTTCATACCTTCACACTCCCTTATCTGATTTATTGTACCGCAAAACCCGCGCGATTGCAAGCCGCGCGCGGGTGTGCTAGAATAGTGTTACAGTAAATCTTTGGGAAAGAGGCGGTAAAATGCCCGTACTGCGCACCAAAACCAGCCGTATGTGGCTGCCCGACGCCCTGCGCGGGCTGGCGCTGCTGAACATGCTGGCCTACCACGCCATGTACGACTGGGTGTATGTGTTCGGCCACGAAAGCAGCTGGTACAACATCTGGGCCCCCGGCTGCCATGTGTGGCAGCAATATATTTGTTGGAGCTTTATTCTGCTGTCGGGGTTCAGCTTCCCGCTGGCAAGGCGGCCCGCAAAGAACGGGCTGATCGTGGCGGGCTGCGCGGCTGTGCTGACGTTTGTGACCGCGGTGTTCATGCCGTCGGAGGCGATCTGGTTCGGCGTTCTGCACCTGAACGTTGCCGCCGTGCTGCTGACCTGCCTGGTCTATCCGCTTTTGCAGCGCCTGCCCGCAGGCGCGGGCCTGGTGGCGTCTGCGGCGCTGTTTGCGCTGACGAACCAGCTGCCCGAAGGGTATTTGGGCTTCGAGAATTGGCGGCTCTGTGCGGTGCCTGCGGGGCTGTACAAGACGAACTGGTTCTGGCTGGGCCTGCCAGACCTGACAAGGTTCACGTCGGCGGATTATTTTCCCGTAGTGCCGTGGGTGTTTTTGTTCTGGTGCGGGGTGTTTCTGGCGCGGCTGTGGTGCCCCGACAGGGGAGAGCCGCCCGCCGCGCTGCGTCCTCTGTGTGCCATCGGGCGCAATACGCTGCTGGTCTACATGCTGCATCAGCCCGTAATCTACGGTGCACTGTGGGTATGGCACACGGTGCTGGGGTAAAGGGTCCTAAATATAAACAATATAAAAATTTTCATTTTAGCGAAAATTGTTGTTGACAGACAGGGGGTCAATATAGTATAATCTTTTTTACTGGTTAATAGTATTTGACCGGCAAACTCCTGTCTCAGGTCAAGGGAGGGAAGAAGATGTCGGAGATCCGTGTCAAAGAGGGCGAGTCCCTCGAGAGCGCTCTGCGCCGTTTTAAGCGCAGCACTGCTCGCAGCGGCGTGTTAGCTGAGGTCCGCAAGCGCGAGGCTTATGAGAAGCCTTCCGTTAAGCGCAAGAAGAAGTCCGAGGCTGCCCGCAAGCGCAAGTTTAAGTAAGGTATCTTACAACGAACGACTGTGCAGGTTCGCGTTACGCGCGGGCCTGCACTTTTATTTTACGTGCAGGCGTCGGTGCGGCGGGGTGAGGGCACCCCGCCCTACGTCCTGCGGAATTGTGCATCGTAGGGCGGCATGCCCTCATGCCGCCGCTGGCCGCTGCCGTAACCACTCATTACCCTTATAAAGGTCACCACCATGATTCTAACCCCTGAATACATCTTCAAAACCATCGAGTGCATCCACCCGGATTTTCTCGCGGCACACGGCATCAAAGCCCTCGTGCTCGACGTGGATAACACCCTGACCGCTGACAACAGTCAGGTGCTGGAGCACACCGTGCAGGCGTGGCTGGACGAGATGCGCGCAGCCGGCATACGCCTGACCATCGTGTCCAACAATACGGCCAAGCGCGTGCGCCCCTTTGCCGAGCGCATCGGGCTGGACTGGGTGCCGCTGGCCTGCAAGCCGTTCACCATCGGCCTGCGGGTGGCGCGCCGCCGCCTGGGCTGCAAAAAGAGCGAAATGGCCATGGTCGGCGACCAGATCTTTGCGGACCGGATGGCCGCCGGGCTGTACGGCTGCCCGTGCCTCTACCTGATGCCCCGCACGAACCACGACAAGAACAAATTTGTGCTGTTAAAGCGCAAGTTTGAGCCGTACTGGATCGACAAATACTATCAGAAGGGCGGCAAGCTGTATGAATGATACCCCGCGCTTCGGCACAGCCGGTCTGGCCGACAGCTACACAGTCAAAAAGTTTGACCCCGCCGCCATCGCCGCCTACACGGCGGGCTTTGGCCTGACGGCATTTGAGTACCAGTGCGGGCGCGGCGTGCGGCTGGCCCACGACAAGGCCGCTGCGCTCGGTGCCGCCTGTGCCGAGCGGGACATTGCCCTGTCCGTCCACGCGCCGTACTACATCAGTATGTCGAGTCTCGAGGAGGACAAGCGGCTGCACAGCATCGACTACCTGCTGCAAAGCTGCGCCCTCGTCAAGGCGCTGGGCGGGCGGCGCGTCATCTTCCATTCCGGCTCCTGCGGCAAGCAGAGCCGGGAGGAGGCGCTGGAAAAGGCGCTGGATACGATGGCCCGCGCTGTCAAAGCCTGCGACGAGGCCGGGTTTGAGGACTGCATCCTCTGCCCCGAGACGATGGGCAAGGTCAACCAGCTCGGCACGCTGGACGAGGTGCTGGCTCTATGCGAGGTCGATTCGCGCATTACGCCCTGCATCGACTTCGGGCACCTGTACGCCCGCAGCTGCGGCGTGCAGTTTGCCGACGCCACCGCCGCCGCGGACTACGCCGCCCTGCTGGACACGCTGGCCGCGCGGCTGGGGGATGACCGCGCCGTGCATTTCCACGCGCATTTTTCCCGCATCGCCTACACCAAGGGCGGCGAGAAGTGCCATCTGACCTTTGCGGATACAGCGTTCGGCCCGCCCCACGCACCGCTGCTGGCGCTGCTCAAGGAGCGTCATTTGGCCCCGACGATCATCTGTGAATCCGCCGGGACCCAGGCCGAGGACGCCGCCGCGCTGGCTCAGGGGTACGCAGCGCTGTAAATTGGACAAAAAATATCAATTTTCCCGCAAAAAAGTCCGAACAGGACTTGCAAAATTGCTTTTCATCCTGTAAAATATAAACAGGTATGTATAATTTATTTATGGAGGAATTTCTATATGATTTCTGCAGGCGAATTCCGTAACGGTGTCACCTTCGAGCAGGACGGCCAGGTCCTTCAGGTCGTTGAGTTCCAGCACGTCAAGCCGGGCAAGGGCGCTGCCTTCGTCCGTACCAAGACCAAGAACGTCATCACCGGCTCTGTTGTTGAGACCAGCTACAACCCGACCGCCAAGTTCCCGCAGGCTTTCATCGAGCGCCGTGAGGTCACCTACTCCTACGAGGATGGCGATCTGTACCACTTCATGGATGTTGAGACCTACGACGACATTCCTGTCGGCGCGGCTGACGTGCCCGATAACTTCAAGTTCTGCAAGGAGAACGACACCTGCAAGCTGCTGAGCTACAAGGGCAAGGTTTTCAGCGTTGAGATCCCCAACTTCGTTGAGCTGGAGGTCACCGCTACCGAGCCGGGTGTCAAGGGCAACACCGCCACCAACACCCTGAAGCCCGCCACCGTTGAGACCGGTGCCGAGATTCAGGTTCCGCTGTTCATCGGCGAAGGTGAGAAGGTCAAGGTGAACACCACCGACGGCTCCTACCTCGGCCGCGAGAACTGAGAGTAAGGACGAAAGAAGTTTCATGGCACGTTCCACCGCTCGTAAGAGGGCTCTGAATACGTTGTATGAAGCGGATGAGAAGGGACAGGACATCCTGTCCCTTCTTGCTGAGCGCATCGAGCAGCCCGGCGCTCAGACCCGCATCCGCGGCGTGTTCCGTGAGAAAGACGTCTTCCGCCTCCGCGAGCTTCAGGCAGTCCTCCGCCTGAGCGGAGAGGTTGTCCAGATCGCGCCGCGCCGCGCTGCACGCTTTTTCCCTGTCCAGCAGTTCGGCGCGCGTCTGCTCCAGTTCTGTCCGCGTGTTCCGCAGACTGGCCCGCGCCTCGTCTTCATGGGGGATGCCGCCGGAGGCGTAGGGGTGATGAACCGCCCCGCACAGCGGGCAGGGAACGCCGTCCCGCAGTGCGGAGCGATGTTCGGCCAGTCCGGACACGCTCGCCGCAATGCGGATCTGCTCCTGGCAGAGAGCTTCATTTCCGACCAGCAGCTTTTCCCGTTCCCGCAGGATGCCGAGTTCTTTTTCCGCGGCGGCAATATCCGCTGATATCTGTATCCTTGTCCGGTTCTTTTCGTCCCGGTTCCGCAGTGCGGCGGCCCGCCGCGCCGCGGAGCCGCGCAGTGCGGCGAGAGCCTGGGAGCGGATACGCAGTGCGGCCAGCTCCTCACGCGGCTGCTCCGGCGGCTTTCCGTTCAGCAGTGCGGCCAGCTCCTCCTCTGCCCGTTCGGCGGCGCGGCGGACGGAATCCTCCAGCTCCGCAAGCCGTC
>ENA-UEYI01000246-UEYI01000246.1-human-gut-metagenome-genome-assembly--contig:-NODE-246-length-56627-cov-6.679045_pt1 | contig 56627 bp, 45 predicted proteins | sample MGYA00242900_ERZ507916 | MGnify/ENA primary metagenome ERZ507916 (study PRJEB26167, sample SAMN06115521) | human gut metagenome | host: Homo sapiens | place: China:Chongqing | collected 2015-09-02...
CATGAATTGCATCATGAAAATGAAAAGGCAGATGAAAAACGTGCCGACATATTCGTATTCAAAGCCTATTCTTTACTCTTTGTCGGCACGTTTTTCATCTGCCTTTTCATTTTCATGATGCAATTCATGTGGCGTTATGTAGACGAACTGATTGGTAAAGGTTTGACTTTGGACGTTTTAGCCCATTTCTTCTACTATGCGGGATTGACTTTGATTCCCATGTCCTTGCCTCTGGCTATTCTATTAGCCTCACTCATTACTTTCGGTAATCTCGGTGAGCGTTTCGAACTGCTTTCCATGAAAGCTGCAGGCATTCCGCTCATCCGTATACTGCAACCCATTATCATTTTCAACATCCTGCTTTGTATCGGTTCATTTTATTTTCAAAACGTAACCGGACCTGAGGCGCAAAAGAAGTTCTATACACTCATTTACTCCATGAAGCAGAAGTCGCCTGAGTTGGAAATCCCAGAAGGTATCTTCTACAGTGAGATTCCTGGATACAACATTTTCGTGGAGAAGAAAGGAAAGGAAAACGGTATGCTCTACGGAGTCATGATTTATAGTACGACCGACGGGTATGAAGATGCGCAAATCGTATTGGCCGACTCCGCTGAACTCAAAACGACGGCAGACGAAAAGCATCTTATGCTGACTATGTACGCCGGAGAACGTTTTCGTAACATGCAAGCCCAAGGCAACATGATGGCTCGTGCCAACGTTCCTTATATGCGGGAGACATTCATCCAAGAAACCGATCTGATTCCGTTCGACAACAATTTCAACATGATGGATGCCAACGTATTCAGCGGAAGCGCACAAACCAAGAATTTGCGGGAAATTGAAACCGGACTCGATTCTTTGGCACATAAAAGCGACAGTATCGGCCGCTCGCTTTTTGCCTACTTGCAGAACACGACTTATCGGAGAAAAGTAAACATTGCCTCACAAGACTCGGCCAAGATTGCCCGACAGACGTTGAACTTCGACACTCTGTACAGCCAACTGACCGTCAGCCAACAACAGAGTATTTTACGGAATGCCATGCAAAAAAGCACGGTAGCTACTAATGAATATGAGTTTCGCGGTTTGATTTCGAAAGATATAGACCAGTCTACCCGGACACACTGGGTGGAATGGCACAAGAAATTCACACTCTCATTAGCCTGCCTGTTCTTCTTCTTTATCGGCGCCCCTCTTGGAGCCATCATCCGCAAAGGAGGTTTGGGTGTACCGGTTGTCATATCCGTCACCATTTTCATCTTCTATTATATCATCAACGTGTCAGGAGAAAAAATGGCAAAAAGCGGAGAATGGGTTCCCTGGTTCGGTGAATGGCTTAGTTCCATGGTGCTCTGCCCTATCGGCATTTTCCTGACTTATAAAGCCAATAAAGATTCAGCCGTATTCAATATCGAAGCATATATCAATGTGATACGCAAGATTCTGGGACTTCGCATATCCCGTCATATCGCCCGTAAAGAAGTCATCATACACGACCCGGATTATCCCGTTGTAAAAACAGAACTCATGGCCTTGTCGCAAGAATGGCAAGCATACGCACAAAAGAGCCGGTTACGTCTGCCGCCCAACTACCTGCACATTTTCTTCCATAATATAGACGACCATGAGGTTATCAGCCTGAGCCGAAAAATGGAAAACCTCATCACCATACTGTCCAACAGTCGGGACGCGGCAATCTTGGATGCTTTGAACAAACTTCCTATCGTGTCTACACATGCACATACGCGCCCGTTCCATAATTATAAGTGGAATATGGTATTAGGCATCATATTCCCTGTGGGCATATTCTTTTATTTCCGGATTTGGCGATACAGGTTACGTCTTTACAAGGATATACAACAAATAAAAAAATACAGCGCGTTTATCGCCGAACGAATCAAGAAGATATCTGAAATCGAATAAAACATCATAAAGTCATGGATACATTCAAACTGAATACAATAGAAGAAGCCGTTGCCGACTTCAAAGAAGGCAAGTTCGTAATAGTAGTGGACGACGAAGACCGTGAGAATGAAGGTGACTTCATCACGGCTGCGGAAATGATTACGCCTGAAAAAGTAAATTTCATGCTTCAGGAAGGAAGAGGCGTGCTCTGTGCACCGATTACCATTTCACGTAGTGAAGAACTGGACTTACCTCATCAGGTCAGCACCAATACTTCTATCTTAGGAACCCCTTTCACCATAACCATAGACAAACTGGAAGGCTGTACCACCGGAGTTTCCGCGCATGACAGGGCTGCCACCATCCGCGCATTGGCCGACCCGTCTTCCCGTCCGGAAACCTTTGGCCGCCCAGGGCATATCAACCCGCTGTATGCGCAAGACAAAGGCGTACTGCGCCGTGCCGGACATACAGAAGCTGCTGTCGACCTGGCACGTCTGGCTGGCTTGCAACCGGCCGCTGCCCTCATCGAAATCCTGAATCCGGACGGTACCATGGCCCGCATGCCTGAATTACAAAAAATGTCCGCACGCTTTGGAATCAAAATCATAGCCATACGCGACTTGATTGCCTATCGGCTCAAACAAGAGTCCATGGTGGAACGCGGCCCGGAAGTAGACATGCCTACCGACTACGGGCACTTCCGCGACATCACTTTCCGCCAGACCAGTAACGGACTGGAACACGTGGCACTTATCAAAGGAGAATGGGAACCGGACGAACCGATTTTAGTGCGTGTACATTCTTCGTGCGTCACCGGAGACATATTCGGCAGCCAGCGTTGCGATTGCGGAGCACAACTCCATAAATCCATGCGCATGATAGAAGAGGCCGGAAAGGGCGTTATCCTCTACATGAATCAGGAAGGGCGCGGCATAGGCCTTTTCAACAAGATGAAAGCCTATAAGTTGCAAGAAGAAGGTATGGATACCGTAGATGCCAACGTACATCTCGGTTTCTTGCCTGATGAACGCGAATACGGTGTCGGAGCTCAAATCCTGCATGAATTGGGCGTACATAAAATGCGCCTGTTGACGAACAATCCGGTCAAACGTGTAGGTTTGGAGGCCTACGGACTCGAAATCGTGGAAAATGTGCCCATCGAAGTTCCGGTCACCCCCTACGACGAAAAATATATGCGAACCAAAAAAGAACGTATGGGACACACATTGCATTTCAATAAATAACCCTACTCTCAAAAACAACAACATAATGGAAACTAAAAACATATATGCTTATAACCCGAAAGAGACGGAACAGGCTTCCGTGTTTTCCAAACTCATGCGTAATGTCTATCGGTGGATGACATTCGCTTTGGCCATTACCGGACTGACAGCCGCATGCGTGGCAGGCAATGCCACACTGATGCAATTCATATTGGGGAATCAGGCCGTGTTCCTCGGACTTATCATTGCCGAACTCGTCGTAGCCTTTACCCTGATAGGCCGTGTCAGCAAATTGTCATTCACCAATGCCTCTCTATTGTTTATTCTGTATTCCATCCTTACCGGAGCTACTCTGTCTACCATTTTTCTGGTATACGAAATAGGTTCCATCGCTTCTACTTTCTTCGTCACTGCCGGTACATTCGGAGCCATGTCCTTAGTAGGATATTTCACTCATAAAGACTTAAGCAAAATGGGAACATATCTCATCATGGTACTCATCGGACTTATCATCGCAACCATAGCGAACTGGTTTATAGCCAGCACTACGCTCGACTGGGGTATCACGTATGCCCTTGTGCTCGTTTTTGTCGGACTGACGGCATACGATACCCAAAAAATCAAGGTCATGTTGCGTGAGCATGGAATGGGACTGGACGAAAGCACACAAAAGTTGGCTTTAATGGGTAGTTTCACTTTGTATCTGGATTTCCTGAATTTGTTTCTCCAACTACTGAAAATCCTTGGAAAAAGAAAATAACGGCAGGGAATAAGATTGATTTTTCACCAAAAAGACACCTTTTTCATCGAAAAGGAGTTAAAAGTGTAGCACATATCCGCAGAATTGCCTAACTTTGCAACATCAAGCCACGAGAATCAATAAATTAAGAAACATATATGAATCAACTATCAGACCGTTTGAACAGACTTTCTCCCTCTGCAACTTTAGCTATGTCTCAAAAAAGCAGCGAGCTGAAAGCACAAGGTGTAGATGTAATCAATTTAAGTGTCGGCGAACCGGATTTCAACACTCCGGATCATATCAAAGCGGCTGCCGTCAAGGCCGTAGAAGAGAATTATTCACGCTATTCTCCCGTACCGGGCTATCCCGCACTGCGCGAAGCCATCTCTGCCAAACTGAAAAACGAAAACGGCTTGGACTATGCACCGGCACAGATTCTTTGTTCCAACGGAGCCAAACAATCTGTATGTAATGCCATCATGGCATTGGTCAATGCCGGTGATGAAGTGATCATTCCGGCTCCTTATTGGGTCAGCTATCCCCAAATGGTCAAATTGGCCGAAGGAGAACCCGTCATTGTAGAAGCAGGCATAGAACAAGATTTCAAGATTACGCCCGAACAGTTGGAAGCGGCCATCACGCCGAAAACACGTGCGCTGATTCTCTGTTCCCCCAGCAATCCTACGGGTTCGGTATATTCCAAAGAAGAGTTGGCCGGTCTGGCTCGCATCCTCGCACAACATGAGCGCGTGATAGTCATTGCCGACGAAATTTATGAGCACATCAATTATATCGGCAAACATGAAAGCATCGCCCAATTCGCAGAAATAAAAGACCGCGTAGTCATCGTCAACGGAGTATCGAAGGCATACGCCATGACGGGATGGAGAATCGGTTTCATCGCCGCTCCCGAATGGATCGTAAAAGGCTGTAACAAGCTACAAGGCCAATACACCAGCGGCCCTTGCTCCGTTTCGCAAAAGGCCGCCGAAGCCGCTTATACGGGTTCACAGCAATGCGTAGAAGACATGCGCCAGGCTTTTGAACGCCGTAAAAACCTGATTGTCAAATTGGCTAAAGAAATTCCCGGATTGGAAGTGAACAACCCGGAAGGCGCATTCTATCTGTTCCCCAAGTGCAGTTCGTATTTCGGTAAGAAAGACGGTGAACGTGTAATCAACAACTCCACCGACTTTGCCATGTACCTGCTTGAAGTGGGACATGTAGCTACAGTGGGTGGCGACGCTTTCGGATCCCCCGAATGCTTCCGTATGAGCTATGCCACCAGTGACGAAAACATTGTCGAGGCCATGAAACGGATTAAAGACACCCTGGCCCGACTGAGATAAAAAGAAGTACGTCTTTAAATAATCTAATGCAAAGTATCTCGTCGGAAAACACTGTCGGGGTACTTTTCTTTTTACATAAAAAACGAATAGTATTTTGGATTAAGACATAATTATAAGTATTATATAGAACACAAGGAATGAGAAAAAACATAATATGGATAAGCCTGTTTTCTTTCGCTATGACAACGATAGCGGAATCCTCTATCGCATCTGTAAATACAGGCATTTTTCCCCTCCTGGCAAAAAACAGAAAGAAAGCAGAGCCCAAAGACTCGGTTGCATCTGATTATAAAAAGCTGACGGGAAGAGACTCGGTTGCCCTCAAAGGAATTGCCAATATCATAAAGAAAAACGGCAGTTTCTATTTGGAGTTCCCGGCCCGACTGTTAGGACGTGAATTTCTGGTTACCAACCGCTTGCAGAAAGTGCCTTTGGAATTGAATGAGGCCGGAGTAAACAAGGGTATCAATTATGAGAACCAAGTCGTCACTTTCGAATGGCAACGCGAAGGAAAGAAATTATGTATCCGCCAGCAACGTCTCACTCCTGAAGTTCCTGTCACGGATGCTTTAGCCTCATCTGTAGCAGACAACTATATCAATCCGCTTATCGCCAGTTTGAAAATAGAGGCCGTAGCACCGGACTCCAGTACCGTAGTAGTTAAAATCGACGAATTGTTCAACGGGAAGCAAACCGGGCTCAACGACGTATTCAACAACATCAATCTCGGAACGTCTGCCAATGCCGACCTCTCCCGCATCCTGGACATCAAGGCATTTGAAAGCAATATCACGGCCACTTCGGAACTGACTACCATCGTAAGAGAAGGCATGAGTAAAGTAAACGTGACCGTAGTGATCAGTTCATCGCTCAGCCTCTTGCCTGAAACTCCGATGAGAGGACGCAAAGAGAGCAAAAAGGTCGGATATTTCACGACCCACCGCCTCAGCTACTCAGACCGTCAACAAGAACTTGAAACCCGCCGCTACATCACACGTTGGCGTTTGGAACCATCAGACGAAGCCGCTTATTTACGCGGCGAACTAACCTCTCCGAAAAAACCGATTACATTCTATATCGACCCGGCTACACCGAAGCAACTGCGCCACTACATCCGCAAAGGTATTCTGGATTGGAACACGGCTTTTGAACAAGCCGGTTTCAAGGATGCCGTGCGGGTGGAAGAATATACCGACAGTATGGCAGCAGAAGGAGACGATTTGAAATATTCCTTATTCACCTATGCAGCTTCGGACAAGTCTAATGCCATGGGACCGTCGGTCATCGACCCGCGTACAGGCGAAATCATCGAAGCCGACATCATCTGGTGGCACAACGTCGTATCTTTATTGCGCGAATGGATTGTTGTACAGACCGGTGCTGTCAATCCAGCCGTGCGGAATCCGGAACTGCCCGACAGCCTGATGGGAGATGCCGCCCGTTTCGTAGCTTGCCATGAAGTAGGGCATTCTTTGGGTCTCAAGCATAACATGATTGCATCCTGGGCCTACCCGACCGACTCCTTGCGTTCTCCCGAATTCATGTCACGAGTAGGCGGCACAGCGTCTTCCATCATGGACTATGCCCGCTTCAACTACGTGGCCCAACCGGGAGACCACGTACCTTACGTCTCCCCACACATCGGTCCCTACGACCGCTTTGCCATCGAATGGGGATATCGTTGGTACCCGGACGAGGAAACGGAAAAAAGACAGCTCCGTGCGCTGTTGGACAGCCATACGGAGAAAATATACAAATACGGGGAAGAGCAATCTCCACGCGAAGCTGTAGACCCACGTTCCCTCAGCGAAGACTTAGGTGACAACGCCATGAAATCGGCTGGCTACGGTATAGAGAACCTGAAACGTATCGTACCGGAAATCGTTGAATGGACTACCACCGGCGAAGAAGGGCAGACCTATAAAAACGCGGCCAAGCTCTACGCCGGAGCCGTCTTCCAATGGGGACTCTATCCTTATCATGTCATGGCCAATGTGGGTGGAATCTATTTGGAAAGCACAGAGGTCGGTGACGGCCAAAAGACTTATACTTTTGTGGAAAAGGAAAAACAGAAAGAAGCCGTACAGTTCCTGCTCGATCAGTATATCACCTATCCGGCCTGGTTGTTCGACACCTCTGTTTCCGACTACACTTACATACTGAAAGAAACTCCGCTCGGCACGTTGGAACAAAGCCCTAACGCCATGTACAAGAACACGCTGAACTACTTGTTGTGGGACTTGCTAGACAACAAACGTATGGTTCGCATGTTTGAAAATGAATTTCAGAACGGCGAGAAAGCCTTTACCCCCGTGGAAATGGTAGACATGTTGCACAAACACATATTCAAGCCCACCGTGGCAGGCAAGAAGCTCGACGTAATGACCCGAAACCTGCAAAAGTCGTTCGTCGATGCACTTATCACGGCAGCCGCCGAAGAGGAAGGTGTGAAAATCAACAAACGCCTCCACGCCCCCCTGCCGGCTTTGAATACCACGGCCTTGCCGTGCAACGCCCACGGATGCTCTTCTGCCATGAACGGCGATAATCGCAATGCCCGCCTCATCGACATGTATAGTACGCAAATCAACCGTGTCAGCGACGCTATCAGTGTCAAACGCGGAGAATTGATGAGCATCTTACAATTGCTGAAAAACAAACGAAACATTTCCGACCCTGCCACCCGTTTCCATTACGAGGACATGATCCTGCGTATCCAAACGGCACTCGGGTTGACTAAATAAAAACAACGAAAGGAATGAATATGAGAAGAATTGAATGTATCCTCTTGTGTCTGTTCATCGGGATTCTGTCCATGGCGGCACAGACCCGCACCGTCACCGGATCTGTCTTCGACAAGGCAGACAACCAACCGGTTATCGGTGCCACCATAGCGGTCATGAGCGCACAAGGTACCGTGGCGCATGGCACGACAACCGACTTGGACGGTAAGTTCAAACTGGAAGTACCCTCAGGAACCCAAAACCTGACTTGCCGTTTTATGGGTTATACAACGACCACGATTCATCTTCAAACTGGAAAAGACAACTATACAGTCTATATGGAAAATGATTCCAAACAGTTGAATGAACTGGTCGTCACGGGTTATCAGGCAATCGACCGCCGCAAGTTAACCTCAGCCGTCACAACGATAAAGATGTCCGATGAGATTATCGGTGGAGTCAACAACATAGACCAGGCTCTGGCCGGACAGATTGCCGGATTGTCCAGCGTGACATCTTCCGGTTCACCCGGTGCGCCGGTCAAGTTACGTATCCGCGGAACGGCCTCCCTCAGCGGAACGCAAGACCCGCTCTGGGTGCTCGATGGCATTCCATTGGAGGGTACAGACATCCCGTCTATGGAAGATTTACAAGACATAGATAACATCTATCAGACTTCAATCGCAGGTATTAATCCGCAGGACATTGAAAGCATCACGGTACTGAAGGACGCAGCAGCCACGGCCATTTATGGTGCCCGGGCTGCAAACGGTGTAATCGTTATCACCACCAAAAAAGGAAAAGCAGGCAAGCCGCAAATCAACTTCTCCATGAAGTTGACGTACAACCCCAAGACAGACATCGACCGCCTCAACCTTTTGAACTCTGATGAAAAGGTTGACCTTGAACTTGGTCTATTGCAGTCCGATTATACCTATCGTGAAAACAAAGGTGACGTAGCCCGTATCATTGCAGGCTATGGGCTGACCGATGCCTACAAGGCCGGAGGTTGGAACGCTCTCTCGCCCGAGGCACAGGCTGACATCAATGCCCTGCGGGCTGTCAATACGGATTGGAACGACATCCTCTTTCGGGGCGTGTTCAACCAAGAATACAATGTAAGCCTTTCCGGAGGTTCTGAAAAAGCTACCTACTACTCCGCCTTAGGCTACTATGTGGAACAAGGCAATGTGGAAAGCGTAAAGAACGACCGCTTCAACCTGACGCTGAAAACCGACTACCGTATTAATAGCAAACTGAAAGTGGGAGCCTCCGTATTCGCTAACCGACGCAAACAAAGGTCTTATCTGACCTATGGCGATGGGTTCACCAATCCCGTTTATTATTCACGGATAGCCAATCCCTACCTGCGTCCCTTTGATGATGAAGGAAATTATATCTACGATGTCAACGTACAACATAGCAAAGGTGATATCGCGTCAGACTTTAACATTTTCGAGGAACGTGCCAACACATCCAACATCAACACAACAACATCCTTAATGTCCATCTTCGATGCAGAACTCAAACTGGACGAACATTTCAAGGTCACCTCACAGTTTGGTTTACAATGGGACGAAGGCACTATCGAAAAATATGCCGGAGAAAACAGTTATGCCATGCGACGGGAGAAAGAACAAAACACATATTCTTACAGCGATGGCAAACGTACCTTCCTTCCCGACGGAGGAAGCAACAAAATCACGGACAGCCACCAAACCCAATGGACCTGGAAAGCCATGGCCGAATATGACAACCGTTTCAAGGACATCCATGAATTGGAAGTGATGTTGGGTACAGAAATCCGTCATAATGAATATAAATCCTTGTTCTCTGCCGCATACGGATATGACAACCGGACGCTGACGTCTGTGCCTGTGGTATTCCCCTCGGACAGAGTGGCAGAAAGCCTTCCGCTTCATACCGAAACATTCACAGAAAATGCTTTCGTCTCTTGGTTTGCCACCGGTTCTTACACGCTACTCCGTCGCTACACATTCGGAGGAAGTGTTCGTTTTGACGGATCGGACATTTTCGGTGTTGCCAAGAAATACCGTTACCTTCCACTCTATTCCGTCAGCGGATTATGGCGTGTCAGTGACGAACCGTTCATGAAGAATGTCACAGCCATAGACAACTTAGGACTTCGTGCATCATACGGCCTACAAGGCAACATTGACAAAAACACTTCTCCTTACCTTATCGGGAAATATTTGCAAGCTACCATTCTGCCGAACCATCCAGAAGATGCACTACGTCCGCAGAATGCTCCTAACCCGGACTTGCGTTGGGAAAAGACACAAAACGTGAACGTCGGAATGGACTTGTCGCTTTGGGACAACGCTATCTCATTGAGCGTGGACTACTACTATCGTAAGGGGACAGACCTTATCGGTATGCGTATGTTGCCCTTGGAAACCGGTTATTCTTCCACCACGGTCAACTGGGCCAGCATGAAAAACCAAGGTGTGGAAGTGGCGCTGACCACACGGAACATCCACACCAAAGATTTCACTTGGTTCACCAATCTGAATTTCGGTTTCAACGACAATACCGTCTTACAGGAAACAGTAGCCGAAAACTCCACCACACCAAGCCGGGAAGGCTATCCCGTAGGTGCCATTTTCACTTACAAGACCGCCGGACTGGACGATGAAGGCTACCCATTATATCTTACAAAAGACGGACAAAAACTTTCAGCAAAAGACTTTTTCCAATTAAATAATGCCGGTGCCAGTTCTCTGAGCGCGGAAGAACAACGCAACCTGTTGACCTACATGGGTAGCACTGACCCGAAAGTTTCGGGCGGATTCACGAATACATTCAAGTATCAACGCGTGACATTGAGCGTCAACTGTATCTTCAACTTCGGTATGCACGTGCAGACCACGCCAAGCTACAGTCTGACCACTTATGACCGCGGTCTAAACACAAACCGTGACATCCTGAACCGTTGGACACCCGACAATCCAGAGGGGACATCTCCGAGGCTCATCAACAGCAGCGACAGGCCGGAGGAATATTCTTTTTATGATAACTATCCCATCCTGAACAGTTTGGATATCTACGTCAAGAAACAGAACTACTTCCGTTTCCAGAGCATCCGCCTTGCTTACGACCTGCCTACACATTGGTTGAAGCCTATCGGAGTGAAAAGTGCGTCCGTATCGCTGGAAGGACGTGACCTTTGGGTCATCGCCAGCAACTATCATAATTATCTCGACCCAGAAACGATGGGAAACCCGTACGCCTCCCCCATCCCTAAGAGTTTCATCTTCGGACTTAACGTGAATTTTTAATTAGGAGAATGAACAATGAAGAAAAAATGCTTTAACATAGTGTGGCTCATCGCCGTTTTACTTTCATTCACAGCTTGTAACGACTTTCTCGATATCCAACCCGTCGGCAAGGTCATGCCCAAAACCGGGCAAGAGTTTCGTGACTTGCTCACCGAAGCCTATTCAGCCATCACCAACGACCGAGGTAAGACAGTATACCGTAGCGATGAACTGATTTTAGATAAAGGTTCCACTACCAGTGAAGGTTTAAACTTGTATTTGGACATTTGGAGATGGAAAGACGGAAGTGAGGACAACAATACAATAAGTTTTGGTTGGCGTACTTTCTATTATGTATCTTACATCGCCAATACGGTAATAGAACAAAAAGACGGTATTACGGAAGCATCAGAAGCCGAATGTAACCAATTGGCCGGAGAGGCCTATATGCTAAGAGCTTATATGCATTTCATTTTAGTCAACCTTTATGCTGAACCGTATACACATTGTGACCCTACTGTCACAAAAGGCATTCCCTTAAAGCTTAACAGCGATGTAAAGGCTGTATTGTCACGTAACACAGTAGGCGAAGTCTACTCTTCCATCCTATCGGATATCAATGAAGCAGAAAAGTTACTGAATGTGGAAACATGGCCTGAAGGAGAAACCTACCGTTTCAATAAACTTTCCGTTGATGCCTTCCGTTCCCGAGTTTATCTTTATATGGGAGATTGGCAGAATGCTTATAACAAAGCCAAACAAGTAGTGGAAACACACGGAGAGTTGGAAGACATGACCACCTCTTCCGTCCTGCCTATCCATGACCATTCTGTGGAAGCCATACTTTCTTTAGAGGAAGTATTTGCAGCAGAATTCCAAACAAATGGTAGAGTATCCAACAGCTTATTGGATCTATATCGTTCCGGAGACATGCGAAAAAGTAAATTTTACCGAGCTGAAACAACATCCATAAGTTACGTAACTAAAGGTGGAAGCAACGAATATCGTTGCACATTCCGCACATCTGAATTCTATTTGACAGCAGCAGAAGCCGCCTTGGAACTAAATGACATGGACAACGCACATTATTACCTGACGGAACTCATGAAGAAACGTTATCATAGTTCAAGATACCCCACGTATGAGGCACTTATCTTGTCCATGACAAAAGATGAATTACGACAAGAGATTTATGATGAACGCTTTCGTGAATTGGCTTTCGAAGGACATAGATGGTTTGATCTTCGTCGTACCAATCGGCCTGAACTGACCAAAACATACGATGGGGAAACTTATATCCTCCAAAAGGACGACGAACGTTATACTCTTCGCATTCCGTCAGAAGCGATTCAAGCCAATCCCGGATTGGAAGAAGAATAAGATTTACAATACAGTACAAATTTAAACAAATTTTATTATGAAGAAGTTATTATCTCTTTGCACACTTGCGGCATGTTCTGCTTTAGTTCAGGCACAGCCGTCCTCAGCACCCACATGGACAGAGTCGTTCAAAGCCGTAGCAGAAGTCGCAGATGCCCACCGAACCGCACCAGTAGCTATCACGCAAGACGGCAATGTCTATTCCACCGGACGCTTCAATCAAACGATTGCAACCGACAAAATTTTCCTTGAACCCGTAGCACAAGACAGTTACTTGATAAAGTATGACAAAGCAGGGAACGAACTGTGGGGAGTGCAATTAGCAGGTTCAGCCACCATTAAAGCCATGGTAACAGATGCTGAAGAAAACGTTTATATTACCGGTACACTGGCAGACAAAGTTGTATTCAATACGACCTCAGGAGAAACCATTACCTTAGAAGGTAAGAAAGGAGATGATGGTTCTTTCGTTAGCACCCAAAGTTTTTCTTTCGTGGCGAAATATGATGCTAACGGTACACTCCTTACTGCTAAAACACTTTCTGCTGAAAAACATCCATCGATTACAGAAATGGAAGGAAACGGCTATCTCTATTTTTCAGAAGGAGGAGTTGTTGAAGCAATCCAACTTGACATAGATAAAGAGAAGCTTTATATCTCTGCAAGTTATACAGGAAAGGCGCATTTTGAGAATCTATCTCTGCAAGCCTCCCTTGTGGATATTTCAGGCTTCATGGTAGAAGATGTACAACACTTTGCTATCGTCAGTCTTTCAGCAGAAGATCTGAGCCAAGCAAAATTAGTAGCAGAGTTAAAGCCTTCTGCTCCTATCACCCAAGAAGTGGCATACAATACTTACAGTTTTAGTTTCACCGAATCGCTTGGTTCGATCTATATCGGTGCTATTGGATGTGGTAATCTGACTCTTGCAACCCCTAATGCCTCTAAAGACTTTACGTTCTTCTTCCCCGGAAATGGTATCACTGAGTACGGACACATCATAGCAAGTATCAACGGAAATGACTTACAAACGGCGTCATACAGTGCTCCCAAACCCACAACCGAGAATAAAAAAACAATAGACGAAATTCAAATAGATGGCAATACACTTTATGTGGGAGGCGTATTCAACGACACATTAGCTTTCGACAATACCGTATTCTCCACTAACAAGACCGACCTTTATGTTGCCGCTCTGAACAAAAACACATTGGAGGTCACGAATACATGGGTAAGCGGATATGATGAAGAAGACAACAACAAGAATGAAGAAGTATTCACAAGCATGTTAGCCGCAGAAGATAACATCTACCTGAATGGCTACCGTAAGCAAATGTCGGACAACACGATTCTCAATGGCTTATCTTATACCATTGAAAACGATAAAATCAGTGGTACAAACACAAATGGATTCATAACAGATGGTGCAGTCAATGATAAGTCCTTAGTATTTGCCGAGATTGATAAAGATGGTAACAATGCAGTGAATTACTATCAAGATATTCTTTCATCCATCGAATGCATAAAGGATAATAAGACTTTACCCGCCCAACGTGTAGGCAATACGTTCTACTTCGCAGAACCGAACGACATCACTGTATACGATCTGCAAGGCCGTATGTTGAAACAGGCCAATCATGCCACTTCCGTCAGCATCGACGACCTGAACCAAGGCATTTATATCCTTTCAAATGGAAAGAGTACGCTGAAAGCTCAAAAAACGAATTTCTAAAAACGAATACCTTTCCATACTATCAAAACCCGCCATTCCCGGTACATTCCGGAATGGCGGGTTTGTTTTTACCAAGCCGCACGAATACAATCACGACAGCAACCAAAGGGAATTACACTTTATCTTTTTGAAGCATCTTTCCGCAATTCACCTATTCCCCAAATAATGCCTACCAACATCAATATTCCAAAAGCTGAAATAAAATAAATCAATCCCATAACTAATTTGTTTTTTTATTAGACAACACGAATAAGATACAACCAAAACGTTTCTCCGGAGATGCCCGAAATGGTGGGTTTGCTTTTACAAAGCCGCACAAATACAACTATGGCAGCAACCAAAGGGGATTATCTTTTTGAGGCGTCTTTCCGCAATTCGCGCGTTCCCCAAATAATGACGACCAAAGCGACAATGACCGTCCCCACAACAAACAACCATACGGTATTAATATCTAATTGCATAATGGCAGCCAATATGACACCACCGAAAATCAACTTGGACAAGTCCAGACAATAATCCCCGAACTTCTCACACAGCATACTTTTCTTGACTCAGTTTTTCCATTTTCATAAAGACAAAGATATACGTTTTCCCCGAACCCATCAACAAAACAAAGGAATTTGTTTCCCAGAGTATTCCCAACCGTTTTTCAGGTCGCATTCCGACAAACTGTCAAAACGACAGTTTCACCCTCACGAGAATGCTTTATTCCGAACTGGAACGAGGCTTCGATAAAAAGAAACGATTCTCGCGCATCGGACGAAAGTCCTTCTGTCAGGCATTCCACGCCTCCCGCTAACTTTTTGCACACCGGAAAAGCAGGCCGTACGTAGGCCGGAGAGACATGAGAAAGCCAAAGGCGGCACCCGCTTGTTATCGTGTCATTCGGAATTTGACAACAACTGTCCCCCATTTAGAGAAAAAAGGGCGGGAAACGCTGGTTTTCCCGCCTCTTTCAGCCAACTTTTCCACCCAAATACGGACTTTTCCGTCAGAATATGAGGAGAAAAAAATGTTTTTCTGCGCCGAACGAAAAATCATTCTCATGCAATTGATTCTTAAAATCCATCAACAAAACCCGTAAATAAGGGTGTAATGTGAAAATATGTGTTTGAACGCCCAGCAAAACCCATACACATCGCATTTTTCAAAGGTCTTTTTCCATCCACAAAAACGGCTGTGACTTTACATTTTATCTCCCGAACAGGAATTTTCGCATCAAAAAGACAGGAATGACTCCCTGCTAATAAACAGACGAACGCAAAACTCAATGCGTTTCAAAACCGCCTATCCCCTGCACAAGGCGCGCCGCATTCCTAACACTATCCAAACGGATACGACGAACGGGGCCGTCAGCGTAGTCATTCCCAGACTCATCCCCCAAACCTGCAAAAGGACTGAGATCACGACGGACAATGTAGCCCACGCTGCCCCTGCCCAGGAACGGTCGCCCAAAGCAATGGCGCAAAGCACTGCATTATACCCAAACAAACCGGCATTGAAAGTCGCATAATCGGAACCGACCATCCAGACCATGCCCAAAGGCAACAAGGCTCCCCACACCGTATACAAGGCATGGACACGGGAGTTGAGCAATATGCCGGCCAAAAAGAAAAGTCCGGAAAGCACCGTGCCGCCTTGGAACATGACCTGACCGATATTCAGACTGAAAGCCTGAAACAAGTCGGACGTCGTTTCTTCCGACATCACAGAAGGCAACAACAATGAGGGAAACCACCAACGGCAAAGGGCCAACAACAACCATACGGTAAGAATGAAAGGAGCCGTGAAACCGGGCAAAAGTTTCTGATAACCAAACACGCGGGCTATCCATGTGGAAAGCACGGAACCCGCCACCAACAAAAGGAGGGAAGCTATCCCTGTCTCCATAAATATACCTACGGCAATGCCTACCAACGTACCGTTGAAACCATACAAACCGTCCTCTATATCTTCTTTTGAGTATCCGGAAAAGAATGCCGTCAGCGTACCGACAAAATTACCCAACAGGGCGAAAAGCGCCAATAGCCACGAGTTGCAAGCTATCCCCACTAACATCAACAAACCCGAAACCGCATTGTTCTGGAACATGACTTGCCCCACTCCTCTTCCGATTATAAATAATCCCTCACGCATACTTCTTGTCTTTATAAACGAAAAACCTTCTCCTCCTTTCGGAAGAGAAGGCCTTTCTTGTCTAACTTTTAAAGATTATGTGATCTCCCTTATATTTAGAGAGAAATTGCACCCGAAGGACATACATCAGCGCAAGTACCGCACTCAGTGCAAGCGTCAGCGTCGATTACATACTTTTCACCTTCAGAAATTGCGCCTACCGGACACTCGTCGATGCAAGTACCGCAAGCTACACAATCATCACCAATTACGTAAGCCATATCAATTAGAATTTAAATTATTAATGCCTTGTTTTATTCAAACGATACCGCAAAGTTAGTATTAAAATAGAATCCCCCCAAATATTTTCTCACTATTTTTAGTGATTTTCATCCGAAAAGCCACGGTCAAATGCAATAAGCTACGTATCTTTGCGTTGTTTTCTAATAAATATCAATGATTCATGAAAAGAATTCTGGCCGTCCTCCTTTGCCTGCTGTCCGCATACGGCATGATGGCACAGGAGCGCAAACTCCAGCATCGTCCGTACATCGACCAAAGAAGATTCCACTACGGATTCCTCTTCGGCGTGCACATGCAGGACCTGGAACTGAAAAACAACGGCTATGTAGATCCGGAAACCGGCGAGCAATGGTATGCCGATGTGGACAACTACAGTCCGGGATTCAGTGTGGGCGTATTAGGTGAAATGCGCCTGAACACCTATTTGTCCCTGCGCCTCGTCCCTACCCTGCATTTCGGACAGAAGCACGTGTCTTTCCATGAACAAAGAACGGGGCAGGACAGTACGCAAAACATCAAATCGACTTATATTTCCGTCCCGCTGGACTTGAAGTTCGCCGCCCCACGCTATAACAACTTTCGCCCCTACTTCATCGCAGGCGTAAATCCCATGGTGGACCTGACTACCAAGAAACAAAAAGCCCTGCTCATGAAACCTTTCGACTGTTATATCGAGGTAGGCATGGGCTGCGACATCTACCTGCCGTTTTTCAAGCTCATCCCCGAACTGAAGTTCTGTTTCGGTTTGGCAGATATCTTACAAAAAAACCGCAACGATTTGATAGACAATTCGCTGCGGAAATTCACCAATTCTTTGGACGGGGCATCGTCGAAAATGATTGTATTGACTCTCTATTTCGAATAAGGGTCAGTCCCCTGTCGGCGACATCTCCAACAGCAGCATGCCGACATAACGTCCGTGCTTGCCCATCTGGTTGCAATACACATCCTCCCCGTCGGCATCTTTCAACACTTCGGGATGCTCGAAATAAGTATGCGAATGGCCGCCCAGCACAATGTCGATATGGCGCGTGGCCGGCACCAGTTCCGTGTCGTCTAGACCGTCAATATCCCACCCCAGATGGGAAAGGCATACCACAAGGTCGCAATGCTCCTTGTTTTTCAATTCATCGGCCACCCGGTTGGCAGCCGTAACCGGGTCTTCATACGTCACCCCCTTGTAATTCTCCGAGGCAACCATCCCCTCCAACTGCGTGCCCAGTCCGAACACTCCGACCTTCACGCCCTTACGTTCCAATATGACATACGGGCGTACCAATCCTTCCAACACCGTACCTTCGAAATGATAATTCGCACAAACGATGGGAAAAGTCGCCTCGCGAAATATGCGCGCCATGTTGTCCAATCCAAAATCAAATTCATGATTCCCGATGGTGACCGCATCGTAACGCATTTCGTTCATCAACTTCACTTCCACATCTCCTTTATATAAGTTGTAGTAAGCAGAACCTTGCGAAAAGTCACCGCTGTCAAAAAGCAACAAGTCCGGGTCTTCCGCACGCAAATCGCGCACCAGCGCCGCACGGCGCACAAAACCGCCTTTATCCGCCAATGCCGTATCGGATGAATTCGGATTGACCGGCATCACACAACTGTGCGTATCATTGGTGTGCACGATACGTAATTCCACTTCACCGTCTTGCGCCGCAAACACGGTGCTTGCCAGTCCGCACAAGACCGACCACATCATAATCCTTACCTTTTTCATTGTCCGGTTTCTCATTGTTTAACGATTCTACCCTCCATACGGGCCGTGATTTTATCCCCCTGCGCAGCCGTCCGGCGAATGGACTCCATGATCAAATCGCGTACGGCTATATTCGTGACTTTCTTCGACAAATTATCTTTCAGGGCATACATCTTGTCATTTCCCTCGGCTAGATAGTCCAACGTGGAAATCACATATATACCATTGGGGTCAATCGGTTTTCCCCCGACCTCGGCACGCAGAAGACGCCCGTCTCCCGTAATAACCAGACGAGCCCCGCTGATGCCCTCGCCCCCCACGGCAGCTATCTGCTCCATCAGCTCCGTCAGCTTGCGCCCGTCCAAAGAGAGGATGCACAGGCGGTTCTCGAACGGGGCTATTTCCAACACATCTCCATACGTCACCTTACCCTTAGGCATTGTACTCCTCAACCCGCCGATATTACACAGACCGATATCGGCCATCTTGCCCACCCGGAGCGACCCCTCACGCAACACGTCGGCCACAAAATTAGACAAAAGGCTCTCGGGACGGTCTGCCCGCATAGCCACTTCGCTCTCTCCCAACACCGGCGACATCATACTGTCCACGGCATGACGGTAGGGAGCCACCACGCGCACCGCACCGCTATCGGGCCTGGCGTCCAGACGGTTCGTCACCTCATAGCGTCCGGCTTTCACCTCTTCCAGTTCGTAACGCTGGGCAAACGTAGCCACCGACCATCCGCAACATGCGGATAAAAGCAAAAATCTGAATGTTCTCATCACATCGAAATTATATTCCACTCCAAAATTACAGAAAAAAGCCACATAATCTGTCATTTCATCCGAAAAAAGAAACGGGAGCGGTTGGTTAATTCGCAAAATAGCCGTACCTTTGCACCGCTTTCCGTACAATCGCTGGCAGGATGCAGAGTTCCCTGTTATGTTGTACTGGGACGACAAACAATTTAATGATTAAAACAAACAATGGCAGATTTAATTAAAATTGCAGAAGAAGCGTTTGCTACCGGTAAGGAACATCCCAAATTCAAAGCAGGCGACACCGTTACCGTAGCATATAAAATCGTCGAAGGTAACAAAGAGCGTATCCAGCAGTACCGTGGCGTGGTCATCAAGATTTCAGGCCACCAGAACAAAAAACGTTTCACGGTTCGCAAAATGTCCGGAACGGTGGGAGTAGAACGTATATTCCCGATTGAAAGTCCGAACATCGACAGCATCGTAGTGAACAAGATCGGTAAAGTACGCCGTGCTAAATTGTACTACCTGCGCAAACTTACCGGCAAGAAAGCCCGTATCGCAGAAAAACGTACGATTGCCAGCAAATAAGTCTCATACGTTTCAAAATCACACAGCGTCGGAAAGTATCTCCCATGAAAGGAACTTTCCGACGCTGATTTTTTCTCCCTATCCTCCCGAAAGGCGAGAGGTCAGACCAAACGCAAACCCTCGTCCGTAATCTCGATAAGCCTTTTCTTATAAAGGTCGCCCACGGCCTTCTTGAAAACTTTCTTGCTGACGCCGAACATCGCGTAAATTTCTTCCGCCGGACTCTTATCACACAAAGGGGTACGACCTGCATTATGCTGCAAATGTTCCAAAAGCACTTGCGAAAAATCGTCCACTGCTTCCCGCCCCTGTTTCTGCAAGGTAATATCCAGCTTACCGTCCGGACGGACTTGCTTTATATAGGCCTGCACACGGTCTCCCGTATGTAAAGGCCGGAACAGGTCATTCTCGTAGACCAGACCGGAAAAACGGTTGTCCACAATGACCTTAAAGCCCAAATCCGTTTTTTGCCAGACTAAAATCTGCACCTCATCGCCTTCACGGTAAGGAGGCATCTCGTCCGACAAATAACGTTCCACTTTGGCCGAAGCCATCAGCCGGTAGCTTTCTTCGTCGACATGCAAATGCACGATATAACTCCGCCCCTTCTGCATCTTGAGCTTCTGCTCACGGAATGGCACGAACAAGTCTTTCATCAGCCCCCAATCGAGGAACGCCCCGTAATTGTTTACCCACGCGACCTGCAAATAAGCAAAATCTCCGACTTGAGCCAAAGGTGTCTGCGTAGTAGCGACCAAACGTTCTTCGCTATCCAAATACAAAAAGACATCCAACTCGTCTCCCACGCTGCAACCTTCCGGCACATAACACGCAGGCAGAAGAATCTCTCCCGCATCGCCTCCATCCAAATACATGCCGAAATCCACGGCCTTAACCACCCTGAGGCGATTCATCTTTCCTAATTCTATGTTCATAGGGTTATATTTTTATCATCGGTTATCAAACCGTCTTTCATGTGAATGGTACGGTCTGTCAAACGTGCCAACTCATCATCGTGGGTCACAATGACGAACGTTTGCCCGAACCGGTCCCGTAAATCGAAGAACAACTGATGCAGTTCTCCCTTGTTTTTCGTATCCAGACTCCCCGAAGGCTCGTCGGCAAACACTACGGAGGGATGGTTGACCAAAGCGCGTGCCACAGCCACCCGCTGCTTTTCTCCTCCCGAAAGTTCGTTAGGCTTATGCGAAGCCCTGTCGGACAGTCCCATGAAATCCAGCAACTCTTGTGCCCGCGCCTTGGCCTCACTTGTGGAAGCAGGCCCGATGTACGCCGGAATCATCACATTTTCGAGTGCCGTGAACTCGGGCAATAACTGATGGAACTGAAACACGAACCCGATGCGCCGGTTACGGAAATCCGCCATCTCCTTGCGGCTCAGGCTTTCCATGGCAACCCCGTCGAGCCGGACGCTTCCGCTGTCCGGCTTGTCCAACGTCCCCATAATCTGCAATAACGTGGTCTTTCCGGCACCGCTCGGCCCCACGATGCTCACCACCTCGCCCTTACGGATATCGAGGTCGATTCCTTTGAGCACTTCAAGCGAACCGAAACTTTTCCTTATATTCCTGACTTCTATCATAATCCTTCTATAATCTGCTTATCACATATTGTGCCAAATAACAACCGAACACTGCAGGCATATAACTCACCGTGCCCGTTGTGGTCTTCTTATTCCGTTCTCCCTCAACCTGGACCAAAGCGGCCGGATCGGCCTGCTGGGCGCAAAACACCACCGGCAACGGACGGCGCATACCGTCTCTTTTCAGCCGGGTCCGCACAGCTTTGCTCAACCCGCAATGAAACGTTTCCCACAAGTCGGCAAAACGGATTTGGGTGATATCCGTTTTCGCCCCGGCTCCCATGCTGCTCACGATCCTAATGCGCCTTTTCATCGCTTCTTCAATCAGAGCACACTTGGGCGCTATCGTGTCGATAGCATCAACGATAAAATCAAACTTCGCGCTGTCCAGTAAAGCACCGGCCGAGTGCTCCTCCAGAAATTCAGCCCGCACGGTCAAGTCGAGTTCCGGATTAATATCCTTAAAACGCAGCCCCAACACGCGGACTTTTTCCTCTCCGACCGTCGAATGCAGGGCGCACAACTGACGGTTGATATTGCTCGGCTGCACCCGGTCGGCATCCAACAACGTCAACCGGCCGATTCCAGCACGTACCAACATCTCGGCGGCATACGCTCCTACGCCACCCGTACCGACCACCAAGACATGTGCCCGACGGAAACGTTCCATCTTGTCCGGCCCCATCAGAAGCGACGTACGCTCCAACCAATCCGGTGTGGTCATTGGCTTTCCTCCTTTCCGTTGCTTCGCGACAACCAATTCTTATACCACTCCTTGGCCGCCTCGTAACGCAAATCGGTCGTCAACGGTTCATTCACGCTCACATCCTTCGTGGCAGCCTCGGCATACACATCCGGGAAGATCAGCATCAGCCCCGTATTCATATAATACTTTTTGATTTGGCGGGGAATGTGGTCGAACGACGGGCGGAAGGAAATAGACCCTCTACGCGCTAACACGACCACCAGCATGTGGTCTTCCCTAACCTCCCGCGAAATGCGCTTCAACTCATTTCCGCCATCGGTTTGTACATATTCCGCACGGATAGATGCATGGTAAGTCTCCAAATAACGTTGTAAAATCCGAATGGTATCGGGATGGGCATGGTAAATAATCCTACAGCCCAGTCCTACAGCCAAACGTGCCACACGCTCTACCCAATGATAAAAACCGGCCTCAAACTGAGCCTTGGCCGGCACGGCTACATGAATACGGCGAATCGTATTGACCGGCACCGTACAACGTATCATCGTAATCTGGCGGTTCAGGCGGTTCAGCAAACTGATCAGCACCGGCCCGAAAAACGACTCGGAAGGGGAATTCTGCATGTGTAAGCCTACCACCAGTTCGGAATAATCGTTTTCTTTCATGGAATGGATGATACCATTTGCCAGATTGGTAGCCAAACGCACTTTAGTCTGCATCTGCACGTTGGCAGCGGAAGCCACAGCCGAAGCCGCTTCCAGCAGTTTCATCCCTTTCTCCCGGGCTTTGTCATCATTATCCAACACAACGTTGATGGCACTCATCGGCGCATCCGACTTGTCTTTCCGCATCAATAAAGCCATGTTGACCAAATCGTCCACCGTATCGGGATAAGCCAAGGCAATCAAGGCCGACTCCTCGTCAAGCGGACGGCTCTCGTTGATATTACCGTCCTGCAAAGCCAACCTACGTGCCGCCACATCCGTAATCAACGAACTGACCACACACGTCACCAATATCAGTAATATCGTACCGTTCAGCACATCTTCATTCAACAACCGCTCGCCGGAAGGCAAAATGATATTATAGCCGACCAATACCGCAGCAAGCGTAGCCGCAGCCTGGGCATTGCTCAGACCGAACATCAGTTCCCGCTCCAATACCGACATCTTAAAAGCTTTCTGCGTCACCCATGAAGCGATCCATTTTCCCGCCAACGCCATGGTAATCATCACTGCCGCCACTTTCAGAGCCTCTCCCGAACCGAACAGCACGCGCAGGTCGATAATCATACCGACCCCGATAAGGAAATAAGGAATAAACAAAGCGTTGCCCACAAATTCCAAATGATGCATCAGCGGCGCGCTATGCGGAATAAGCCGATTCAATACCAGTCCGGCCAGGAAAGCGCCTAATATCCCTTCCATTCCGATAAGCTCCATCAGGCCGGCACTTAAAAAGACCATGGCCAGCACAAAGATGAACTGAATGACCGGATCGTTGTACCGACGGAAAAACCACCGGGCGATACGGGGAAAAGAATATACGATGAAAAGGGAAAGCAGGATGACTTTCAACAAAAGGACAACGCCGAACCAACCTCCGTGCACCTCCTCACGGAACATGCCCGAGATGAAAGCCAATACCAACAAGGTCAGCGTGTCGGTCACAATAGTCCCCCCCACCGCAATACTCACGCTGCGGTTGCGCGACACCCCGTAACGAATCACGATAGGATAGGCTATCAAGGTGTGCGAGGCATACATACTGGCCAGCAGAACGGAAGTCACCAAACTATATTTCAGAAGGAACACATTGCTGACGACACCCATCGTCAGGGGAAAAACAAATGCCGCCAACCCCAACGTCAACGCCTGCCAACGAATCCGCTTCATGTGCTGCATATCCATCTCCAGACTGGCCAAAAACATGATGTAATACAAGCCCACGTTCCCGAACAGTTCAAAGCTGCTGTCCTTGTCTAATACATGCAAGCCGTATGGCCCGATAAGTACACCGGCCAAAATCATACCGACAATGTGGGGTATCTTCAGTTTACCCAATAAAATAGGTGCAAACAGAATGATGCTCAACACTAAAAAGAATATCCACGTGGGATCCGTGACGGGAAAATATGTAGACAAGTCGGGCATCTGCATGAGTATCTGTATTAAATTAATATGCAAAGTAACGAAAAAGTTTCCATTTTGTATGTCCAATCGTAATAAATTATCTATTTTTGCAACCGGAATCATCACAACTTCTTAAAAATTATATGAAATGAAAGTAGCAATTGTAGGTGCGAGCGGCGCGGTGGGTCAGGAATTCCTGCGTGTGCTCGAAGAGAGAAACTTCCCATTGGACGAATTGGTATTATTTGGTTCAACCCGCAGTGCAGGTTCCAAATACAAATTCCGTGGCAAAGAAATCGAAGTGAAGCTTCTTCAGCACAACGATGATTTTAAAGACATCGACATCGCCTTTACCTCGGCCGGTGCCGGCACATCCAAAGAATTTGCCGAAGACATCACCCGTTACGGGGCAGTCATGATAGATAACTCCAGCGCTTTCCGCATGGACAAGGACGTGCCTCTCGTCGTACCCGAATGCAACGCAGCCGATGCCTTGGAGCGTCCGCGCGGCATCATCGCCAATCCGAACTGTACGACCATCATGATGGTGACGGCTTTGCAACCTATCGAAAACCTGAGCCATATCAAACGTATCCACGTGGCCAGCTATCAGGCTGCCAGCGGTGCGGGTGCCGCAGCCATGGCCGAACTGGAACAGCAATATCGTGAAGTATTGGAAGGCAAACCCGTCACCGTGAAGAAGTTTGCCTATCAGTTGGCTTATAACGTCATCCCCCAAATCGACGTATTCCAGGATAACGGATATACCAAAGAAGAAATGAAGATGTTCAACGAGACACAGAAGATCATGCACAGCGACGTGCAGTGTTCGGCCATGTGCGTTCGCGTACCGGCCCTGCGCTCTCATTCGGAAGCCATCTGGTTGGAAACGGAACGTCCGCTCACGGTAGAGGAAGTGCGTGAAGCCATCGCCCACGGCGAAGGCGTGCAACTGATGGACGACCCGTCCACACAAACTTACCCCATGCCGCTCTTCCTGGCCGGAAAAGACGATGTCTACGTAGGCCGTATCCGTAAGGACCTGGCTAACGAAAACGGCATGACGCTTTGGCTCGTAGGCGACCAGATCAAGAAAGGTGCCGCACTGAATGCAGTGCAGATTGCCGAATATTTGATTAAGGTCGGGAATGTGAAGTAAACGCCATCTTCGGCCTCCTATCACGAATAACTTAAATATTTTCATAAAATCCAAAGACGGGCAAAACTAACGAATGAGTGGTTTTGCCCGTTACACATTAACCTCAACTCCATATTCATGTATTCCAAAAGATTCCATCCGAAAAAAGGTTTATGCCTTGCAGCCTTATTGTGTTTCAACACTCATGCCATGCCTGCCCATTCCTTGCCCGGGCAAGAAACCACCGGCCATTCCACAGTCGATACGACTTTCACCGCTCCGAACGATTGGGCCGTCACTGCCATCCCGTTCAAACTCTACGGAGAACGACAAGTCAACCACGTAAAAATCAACTGGCAACCATTGAAAGGTATCCAATCCTATAAGGTATATAGAAACGGGCAACTCATCGGAGAAACCCAAGGGAATACTTATGATGATTATGACCTGAAAACGGACCAAACTTACACTTACCGGATAGATGCCTACCGGGAACATCAAAAGACAGCCAGTTCCGCAACACAAGAAACCCGCACCTTTACTTATTCCGGCGAGACGGCTTTGTACGACAACCGAAACGGCCGGCACCTCCGAACCACACCGGACAAACCGTCGGGATTTAAAATCGGCAAGACCTACTTCTCCTACCGTCTGCACCGAACCCACAAGAACTTGAATGGCAAGGAGGAAAACGGTTGGCTGCTTTCCGAATCAGAGTCGAAAACCGGACTAAAAGACAGTTGGAGCAAACCGCGGGAAATAGCATTCTATCCGGACGTAAACTTCGAGGGCATCGGATTCCACTATAATAAAAAGACACGCAAGGTCGTACTGTCCGCCCATTATGAAGACCAAGGCGGATATACCGCAGCTAAAATCTTTCTGGCACAAATCACACCAAAAGGCGGAATCGAAATCGGCACCATGGAGCGCCCCTTGGGGCATGATTCCAGAGACCAGTCCCTGTTTGTCGATGAAGACGGGACGGCTTATCTCCTGTCCGCCACCCACATGAACAGCGACATCAACATCTACCGATTGGATGAAACATGGACCAAACCCGTGGCACTGGCCAACACGATATGTAAAGGCCAACACCGTGAAACCCCTTCCATCATTAAAAAAGACGGAACCTATTATTTTTTCAGTTCCAAAGCATCCGGCTGGTATCCCAGCCAGACGATGTATGCCTCAGCCAACCGTATAGACGGCAAATGGTCTCCGCTGAAGGAAATAGGAAACAACTCGACTTACGGCGTACAATTCAACTACGTACAACAGACCGCCGGAACACGTAAGACGTTAGGGCTGTGGGGCTTCCACTGGGGCGCCCAATACCATCACCGGGACCCGGACGGAACTTTTACCCGTATCTCTCCAGCTACGTTCAACCACGGATATGCTTCGATGAACTACTTCCGGTTCGTAGAATTCCATGACCAATATGGTATTATTCCGGTACAAAACGGCAGGAATCTTACGTTGGGAACCACGGTTGTGCCTTCACACGCACCGGACGATGGTTCCGCTGCTCCGGATTGCATCACAGACGGTTCGGACATGGCCTCCTCTCCTTATTTCAAAAGCAACCATTACCCTTACTCCTTGACCATAGAACTGCCCCAACCTTCCCGTATCTCTGAAATCAATCTGGCCACCCGGTTGGTCAACGGTTCCGAAACGGCTTATAAATACACCATAGAAGGCAGCATGGACGGACAAGAGTACCAAACACTCATCGACGGAAGAAACAGTTGGATCGTGGGATTCCACATCCTCCCCGTCGAAGACCGTTCCGCGTACAAGTTCCTCCGCCTCAATGTATTCCAAATCATAAATGTACACAACAACCATCCGGCCACATGGGCGGACGGAATATACGAGTTCACGGCATTCGGCTTTCCTTTGTAACGGGAAGCCCCCTCTTTCCTATATTCCCTCCCCTCATAAACAAGGAAATGCACAACAGAACGGGCAAAAGCTACGTACACCGCTTTTACCCGTTCTGTCAAAGACCAACACTTACGATTTTAATGCCGTGGCCGGGAAGTTTCCTCCTCATGTCAGTCCGTTGTTACGGCATGATCCTGAGGAATGATCAGAAAACTGAATCCGGCAGCCCCGCCCCCTCCATTCTCCAAACGAAGAAGGACACGATTCCAGCCTTGCTGGAAAGTAAAAGGTTCGATATGCTCGTCGATATGATACCAACTGGTGCCTTTATCCTGCCAAACATCTTTCCCGTTAATCCATATACGGCCGCTGTCGTCCGTACCGATGGCCACCAACATGGTTGTCGCCTCATCGAAGTACAGCTCCGTATAAGCATAATAAGTAGAATGTCCGGTCGTGACAGGCACCGTATTGTGCATGGACTCGCTCTGCATGAATTTCCAACGCAGGGTCCCATCCAGCTTCACCTCCTTCCCAATCATCTTAATCGGGTCGGACTCTGTCTCTTCGATACCCACGCCTACCTGACCATCCGTGTACACGGCGTCGAAATCGACTGAAATTTCAGGCTGATGGATTATGGCAAAATCATCCCGTCCGTAATTCTCCCACGGACCAATCATATACCATGTATTCACGTAAAGCCACCCTTTACGCTCGGCATCTTTAGAGAAACGTCTTCCGGGTAACGCCTGAGCCTTAACCATACTTTCGTTCAAACGAGGGCCACGGTACTTACTATAAGGAGTCATCACCTCATTATTTTCATAATTTACGCCGCCAAGGCCTCCATCTCCGCCTCCGCCACCGTCTCCTGTTCCTCCTCCGGCACCGCCGCCATTTCCGTTGCCTTTCCCATTACCGGCTGCATTTCCGGGTTTGCCGACATTACGGACCAAACCAAAAAGACTCTCCAAGCGTGAACCGGCCAAACCGGCCTGACGGGATGCCTGACTCAATAATCCCCGGTAATTATTCAAGTCGGCTGTCGATCTGACGGAAAGCCCCGCACTGGCATTGCTACGTCCCGAACGCTCCCAGTCCGCCCCTCCGGTTTGCATCGCTATCAACTCCTCAAAATCCGGCATACGGGTGGAACTTTGTTGCAGCGACTTATAAACCTCCGGGAAAGACAAACCTTTCTGCAACGTCTGCTTTGCCGCATTCACCGCCAAGTGGTTCTGTTGAATCTCACGTTCGTACTGACGTAACATCTCATAAATGTCCTGTACAGACGGGTCACTCCCCAACGGAGGATTCCCCGCCTTCGGTATCTTACGGGCGGCAGAAACATCATTGGCATCCTTGGGCGCAGAGCGCGGCAACTTGCGGGCCTCAACCTGCGACAGAAGACTTTCCTTGCGGCTACGCATCTTCTCAGCCATTTTTTGAAATTGCAAAAGCTGGCTCTTTAAACTTTTCTTCACCGACATCTCCGACTGCTCCACCAATTGCTCGGCATAGCGGGACGGTAAAGTACGCTGCGCCTGTTCCGCTTTCATCTTCTCACTCAACTTGGCTACTTTCACGGCACGCGGTTTCAACGCACCCCGATGCTCTATCGGTTGTTTACCTTCCGGTAATTTCAAGGTACCGGCCGGAACTGGAACCGGAGCATAATAAATAGCCCATGCAAAAACCGCACATGCCACAATGGCCACAATCCAAGACAAGACAATGACTTTCCGGTTAGTTTTCGTTGTAGTGTTCATCGTACGTACGTATTCCTATATTATTCAAATTATAAAACTGACAGGCATCCATCACTTCCACAAAACGTCCGAAAGGTGTATCCCTATCCATATCTATTCGTATGCGCCGGTCCGGAGTGGCTATACAGACCTCTCGTAATTGTTCGTGAAGGAAGTTGGCCGTACAAGGCTGCCCGTCCCAATAAAAGTTCCCTTCGCTGTCCAGTCCCACAATGGCTTGTTTGTCGTCCGGCTTGAGCTTGACAGCCGCCTCCGAGGTCGGCAAATTCACCGGAATATCCCTGCTTTTCACTTTTGTCATGGTAGAAACCAAGAAAAAGATCAGCAACAAGAACACGCAGTCAATCAACGGAGACATGGAGACTTCAGGTTCCTCTTCGTTATTTCCCAAAGGTAGTTTCATAAGGCTTTCCTCCTAAGCGGACACGCGTATGCGTAAATCCTTCCAATTGACATTTATCAAATATTTCTATCACGGTACTGACCGGCACCGAACGGTATGCAGCCACATCTATGGATATCTCCGTACCCACCTTTTCCCGCAATCCGTTCAGATAAGTATCCAAGTCTCCGATAGGCAGGTAATCATTCTCGCCGGTATAAGCGTCATGATGCACCACCTCATAGACCTGCTTGTCTTCATCCACGGCAATAATGACCGTATTTTCCCCCGAACGGGTTGTCGACAAGCTGGAAGTCATCTCCGGAAGCGACAAGGGAATCTGCATTTCCCACTTCTTCATCATCGTTGTGACCAGAAAGAATATGAGCAACAGAAACACACAATCTATCAGAGGCGACATCTGAATGTCTACTTTCTCTTCTTCGTCAAGAGGCAATCTCATGGCTATTCGGTTTTCTTGTTCAAATAAATGGCATTCACCACACTTTCTATTCCCATCTCTATTTGCGAACCCAAATTGGAAATCCGGCTCTTGAGAATGAAATACACAGCAATGGAAGGCATGGCCACCACCAGACCGGCTGCCGTAGTAATCAGAGCCTTCGAGATGGAGTCGGACAATATGGAAGCGCCACCCTCATCTCCAAACAAGGCCACAAGCCCGAAAGCCTCGATCATTCCCACTATCGTTCCGAACAATCCTAACAAGGGGGACAAAGATGAAATGACAGTCAGCGGATAAATACGCGAAAGATGGCTCCGGATATCCCGCGCCGCCATATCTCCGGCAGTCTGACATACCGTTTCCCAATCGGCATCCCGATGCTCCACGATAAAGCCGAGCGAATTGCCTAAAGTAGAAGAACTCTTTTTACATAAATCGACAGCACCATCATAATCCTTACGTGCAATGCATGCATTGACCTTTTCTGCCAGGTTCTTAGGTGCCAAACGTCCACGAGTGGAAGTAAAGAAGCGTTGGATCGTAATGACCAAAGCCAAAATTCCCAGCAAATAAAGAGGATACATGATAAAGCCGCCGGCCTTGATCTGTGCGGCCCAGTCTATCTGCACCTGCTGTTCCGCCTCTTCTTCCTCTACAGGAGTGTCCAACGATATGGAATCTGCCGCAGCATCGTTCACCGTTTCTGCCGCAGCCACCTTACCCGGCAATATCTTTGGTGCCACATCGGCAAAAGCATCCTGAGTCGCCCCTAAGATGATATTATCGAAACCGGCATCCCGACGGGTCGGACAAAGGAAAGACACGTCCGTCAACGTAAACTCGCCAAAGTCTTTCCACAAATCCCGGGTAACCACCATCCAACCGCCGGTCACCTTCTTATCTACTTTCAGTCCGGACAGTTCCTTCCCCGGACCGGCCATATATGTATAATTGTATTTTTTCCCGGGCGCATTACCCTTCACATTTTTCACGCCCAATTGCATACCGATTTCCTCTCCGCCCCATTTGATCCAGGCAAATGTAATATAACGGTATTGCCCCGGGCCGGGATTTTCACGGATAGGAATAGACAATCCGGAAATACGGGTAGGTGTCTCCGAAGGTTGCACATAGATGTAATGCGTGCTCTTCTCCGAACTGCCTCCTTCCCGGACGGCATCGGGGACTGAAATCCGGGCACCAGCCGGCACCTTGTCTTTAAACACTTCATAACGGTCCTTGGCCATTGCCTGGGATGTCCCCACCAGACAAGCCAATAACAAAGCCCACACCAACGAATACTTTCTCTTCTTCAATAAAATTCTCATGATAATGACATTTATATAATTTGATAGTTTTTATATCGGCAAAGATACCGAACCGCTCCCATTTTGCTTTCCTATTTTCATTCAATTCCATGACACAAAAATGGAAAAGGCAACTTTTTCCCGAAATAGTTCATCCCTACCGATTTTCATTCAGGCAAACATCCCTGAAAGCCGCCGCAACGCCCCTCCTCAATGCCGACCGTCAGGATTCCCATCGGCTCCACACCTCCAGAAAGTTTTCCAAAACATGTTTCATCTTTCAGGAGTCCCAATAACACGTTTATAATTAACCGTTTAAGAACTGAAAGATAAATAGGCGATGTTTCAGGCAGAAACGCCCCACCCCTACTGAACGATTGGAAAAGTCCTGCCTCAGGACGTGTTTTTTTCTGCGCCAAACGATTTTTCATTTGCCTGAGACTGATTTTCCGTTCTGCGCCAAACGATTTCACCACTTACGGCAAGACGAACACATGCAGCAGCCTGACAAGAAACTGAAAGACGGGCTTGTATCCTTCAGCCGACAAATACACTGGAATACAACCACTTGACGCCCATCCTGAAAGATGAACCCATTTTTTTGGAAAATCCTTGGTGTATAAGCGTGGCATAACGGAAGATACTCATTCAAACAAGACTTTGCTGCCCCAATCGAAATCCTTGTTCCAAATGATATAAGGGTAAGGTACCCATTTTTCACCTGACTTTTCCTGCAAATAAATAGGAACGATATTCCCAGTACTCATACTTCCACCGTAGAAATCTCCTATTATCGGCATAGCCAGATAAAAGCCTTCGGCATTTTCCGCAAAGATTGCCACATGGACCAACGGCATTTTAAATTTTAAACTTAACGGGCTTCCGTTTGACTCTTTCGTACGATCGTAATAGTAAGCCAACAAATAGTAAGGCTCTCCTTTCGTGCCCGCAGTATAGCGGTGAATCTCAGGCCTCGCATACGTCCTATAATAATCCGGCTGAAATTGGAGAATGAGTTGTACGGCCTTCGCCCGAAGATAAGCCTCACAATCCTCCTTTGGCCATGTGTCGAGATTACGGTCGGGGTATTTCCCCAAACAAGTCCGGCAAACCCGCGACACGCTATCCAAAAGGGAATTCTTTTCACCCTTCGATAACGGGAAAGGATTCTCCGCCACAATTTTGTATTCCGGCAAGGTTACAGGCCGATAACCGTCCATAGCAAAAGTACGTTGCCTTAACGGCTCGCCGGAATACAGATTGGCAGCAAAACAAACCATCGACAAAGCCACCAAAATCCGGCAAAAGGAAAATCTTGCCGTGTCCATATCCATGATTTTTTCCATTATCCGACAAATTAAAACAATATCATATTATTCTTCCAATCATAATCCCTGTTCCGTATCATATAAGGATAGGGCACCCAATCTTTCAGGAGGCTGTTTTCATAATCTGGGGCTCTGAAAGAAATCCCCATGCCATTCCGTATCGGCAAGGAAAACCCGGAGGCTTGGGCATTCCAGACGTTCACGTCAACCGTAATAAGCCCCTCTTTCGAGTTGGAATACGGGCTTTCTGTGTCTTCTTTAGAGAAGTCATAATAATAATCCAATCTATAATATGGGACTCCGAACTGTGTCATACGCCTCCGGATTTCGGGTATGGCATACTCTCGATAGTAATCGGGTTGGAATTGGAGAATGATTTGTATGGCCTTCGCCCGGAGATAAGCCTCACAATCGTCCTTTGGCCACGTATCGAGATTGTGGTCGGGATACTTCGTCATATAGGCTTGGCAAACTTGCACCGCACTGTCCAACAGTGTTTCCTTTTCATACTCCGACAACGGGAATGGATTCTCCGCCACCACGTTATTTTCCCACAAAGCTACAGGACGATACCCTTGCATGACATAATAATGCTTTTTGAGCGGCGAACTTGAATCGGCACTTTTACAACTATACATGGCAATAATACCTGCAAGCAAGCCGTAAACCGATAGTCCTATATTTCTGAAACTCCTCATAGTTTTAATAAACTTTCTCTAATTCTCCCCAGGTTGTGGGTAGTTTACGCATATAACAATCATAAGAAACATATAAATCCGCAGATTCATGAATATCATGTCCACTTGTAATCCTTGAAGTATAATCATACACTAATATAGCCGATATCCAGATCTTCCAGATAGGCAAAATGTTCTTCATCAAAATAACCGATCTCTTCAAATACGGATCGTCTGTAGATTGCGGCACCGCCACAGGCGGAAAACACCGGGACAGACTTATCATAATCCGCCGCCGGTCGTCCCTTCCCCCGGGAATAGGCCCAGCCCAGCACGCAGTAACGGTCTCCGGCATCATCGATGAGCTCCGGTCTGTCCCACATCAGCATCCTCGCACTGACGGAAAATATCTTTTCATTTTCGCGGATAGCATCATATAAGCCTCTAACAAAACCGGCTTCTGCCTTTGTATCATTGTTCAGAAGGATCACATATGGTGTCTTCGCTTCCCGGATCCCCAGATTCACTGCATGACAGAATCCGGTGTTTTCCGGTAAAGATATCAGGCGCACACCTTCCCCACACCATTCCTTTTGCAGATATTCCACGCTGCCGTCCACGGAAGCATTATCGATGATCAGCACTTCATATCCGGGGGCATTTTGCTGCTCTCTGCACAGAGAAGTCATGCACTCTGCCAGATATTTCATTCCGTTGTAATTTGGTATAACAACCGTTATTTCACTCATAATGGTTTAAACTCCTCCGGATATTCCGGCAGATAGAGTAATCTTCCTCTTTGCCGTAACGCTTCGGACAACTGCAGACTTAAGGTTCGGATATCCGCACCCTCCGGCAGCGTAGTAATATTAAATATCGGCTGTTCTTTCGGTAGTCTCCGAATCTCGGTATACGGAACTCCCACGATTTTTTCAAACACTTCCCTGCATTCGGGCCGGATACGGATACAGCGAAGATCCAGCGCTTCCGCATCCTGGGACAGCTCCGCGCGGTGCAGATATCCGCCGAATCCCTTCGGCAGTCCTTCATAAAATACGGTTCCGTCTGCCGTCATTCTGCCGCCGATGATCTTGCCATTCTTCCCGGACAATACTCTGCCGCCTACAGCTGCCACATCCGACCTGGCTTCCCATACTTCTTTATATTTTAACCGATAAAATCCTACATGTCTGGTCTCTGTCGCGGTGGCCGGGATATGACGGCGGTCCGCATGATCCTGCAATGCTCTCATCCCCGCATCATACGCATATTTTTTGCTGTTTGGATTGGCTGCTGTGGATGCCTCATGACATCTCCAGTGATACAGCACCTTCGGAATATGGAGTATTCTCTTCTCCGCAGTCTGCCCTCCCTCTGTCAGCACTTCGGCTACACAGCGCAGTATCAGATCATAGTCCTGGGCACCGTCAAATTCCGGACGGAATTGCAGGCTTTTCAGCAATTTACTCTCCATTACCAGAAAATGACAGATATAGTTATTGCTGAGAATTAAATCGTAATTAAATTCTTCTTTATAATTGGGCTCATAGTATCTGGTCTCTTCTCCATCGCACTTATCCTCATCCGAATAAGCGAAGGCGGCTTTGACACCTCTGTCATATGCTTTGATGATCTCATCAGCCATTTCGTACAACGCATCCGGTGTCAATACATCATCATGATCCAGCAGACCGATATACTCTCCCTTCGCATAGGGAAGCGCCTGATTGGTATTAGCAGCGATTCCCGCATTTTCTTTCAGATGCACATAGTGGAGCCTGGGATCTGCTGCGACAGGTTCTGTCCCGCCATCCGTCGGCTGCTCCTTCAGGAATCCCTGCTGCTTCAGTACCTCCTCCACACTGTGATCCTCCGTAGCATCTGCCAGGATCAGTTCCCAATGGGGATAGCTTTGTTGCATAACGCTTGTTATCATTCTGTTCAGATATGCTTCCGGCGTTCGATATAAGGGTACCACAATACTGAACGTAATCGGCTTCTCCCATTTTCTATCACTCTGCCTTACCAGCTCTGCTTCCGAACAGGGCACAAAAAAATAGCGGTCTGTCTCTGTCAGGCGCTCCCTCACAGAGATCCAGGTTTCCCTCAGGCCGTTACGTTGCAGATAATATAGAGTTTTCTTAAGGTTTGCCTTGTTTAGCTTTGCCACAGATACCTCCAGCTTTTCATAAAAGAGCAAACCGCCCTGCTCGGGCGATTCGCTCTTTTGAAAACTAATATGATTTATGGAGCACTGCCTTACAGTACTGCCTTTACATCCTCAGTCAGCTTCTCTACCTTAGCCTGTGCATCCTCTAAGCTGGTTCCCTTGACGCCCATGTAGAACTTGATCTTGGGCTCGGTTCCGGAAGGACGTGCACAGCACCATGCATTGTCAGGAAGCTCGAAGTACAGAACATTGGACTTGGGAAGTCCTGTGGTAGTCTTCTCACCGGTCTCCATGTCGATGATCACATCGTTCTGATAGTCACGGAATTTCTCCACCTTCAGGTCACCGAATGCCTTCGGAGGATTCTTACGAAGCTTATCCATGATCTCTGCGATCTGTCTTGCGCCGTCAATACCCTTCATGGTAATGGTATACTGGGTCTCCTTGAAGTAACCGTACTTCTCATACATGGATACCATCATATCCCACAGAGTCATGTTGTGCTTCTTGCAGTAAGCTGCTACTTCGCACAGACACATCACTGCTACGATCGCATCCTTATCTCTTGCGTGGGTACCTGCCAGGCAGCCGTAGCTCTCTTCCAGGCCAAATACGTAGTTGTTGCTGCCGGTCTGCTCGAAGAGCTTGATCTGCTCGCCAATGAACTTGAAGCCGGTCAGTACCTCGATCAGCTTTACGCCGTAAGCCTGCGTAATAGGTTTGGTCATGTTGGTCGTAACGATGGTAGTTACCAGTGCGGGATTCTCGGGCATGGTACCGGTCGCAGTCTTCTCTCTTAAGATATATTCTGCGATCAGCATGCCGGACATATTACCGGTAAATGCCACATACTCGCTGGTCTTGGTATCTTTTGCATACACACCCAGACGGTCTGCATCGGGATCGGTTGCCAGAACGATATCCGCATCCTTCTCCTTCGCCAGACGAAGCGCATAGGTAAATGCCTTGGGATCCTCAGGGTTCGGGTAATCCAGCGTTGTGAAATTCGGATCCGGATTCTCCTGTTCGGGAACTACATAGACATGCTTGAATCCCAGCTCAGACAGGATACGTCTTACCGGCTTGTTACCGGTACCGCATAACGGAGTATATACGATCTTGATGTCATCTGCCATTTCCCTGATCACATCAGGATGAATGATCTGCTTCTTCAGCTCTGCCATGTACTTGTCATCGATCTCTTTGCCGATCACTTCATAGAGTCCTGCTGCCACAGCATCCTCTCTGCTCATGGTCTTCACGGTGTGATAATCCTTGATGGACTGTACTTCGGTAATGATGTCCTTATCGATAGGAGCGGTTACCTGTGCGCCGTCCTCCCAGTATACCTTATAGCCGTTGTACTCAGGAGGGTTGTGACTGGCGGTAACTACAATACCTGCAGTACATCCTAACGTCCGAAGGGCAAAGGACAGCTCCGGGGTAGGTCTTAAAGATTCAAAAATGTATGCCTTGATGCCGTTGGCTGCGAGACATCTTGCTGCCTCGTCAGAGAACTCAGGAGACATCCGACGGGAATCGAATGCGATGGCCACACCCTTACTCTGTGTACCGCGCTTGATAATATAATTGGCAAGACCCTGAGTTGCCTTACGAACGGTATATACGTTCATACGGTTGGTTCCTGCACCGATCACACCACGTAAGCCGCCGGTACCGAATTCCAGTTCCTTGTAAAAACGATCTTCCACTTCTGCTTCATTATTGCGGATTGCCAGAAGTTCCTCCTTGGTCTTCTGGTCAAAATAATCATCATTTAACCAGAAATTCAGTTCGTCCATATAACTCATTTTCCTATCCTCCTGTTTTATTGCTATCTTTCAATATCTTTCCATATCTTCAGTAAACGCTCTCCGGTGATATTTTACCATAGATTCCCTCTACTGAAAAGAATTATTTAACGTCCGCTAACTGCCGGATCCTTCAGTGCATAATCGCTGCGATCCAGAGAGAAATTCGCATTGTAATAGGGATCTCCCGCCTCCAGCTCTTTTTTCCATTTTTCCCTGAAGTGTGCAGATTCCTTGTTGTAGCGCTCGGCCTTTTCCCCCTGATCGTCCAGTCCTCTGGAGATGGATTCGTAATGATACAGCTCCGCAAAAGGTGTCCACACGTTCAAAAGTCCCAGTTTCCGCAATTTCAGACAGAAATCCACATCATTTAAGGAGATCACAAAGCTCTCATCCAGACCGCCCACCTGCTCATACAGGCTCTTTTTCACCAACAGACAGGCACCGGTCACCGCTGTAACGTTCTGGGTATAACACAGACGTCCCATGTAGCCTAAGTTCTGTACCGGGATGCGATAATGGGTATGTCCTGCCGTGCGGTGTGCTCCCAGTCCGATGACCACGCCGGCATGCTGGATCGTCTTGTCCGCATAATACAGTTTGGCGCCTACGGCACCCACATCCTCTCTCTGGGCATACATCAGCATCTCTTCCATCCAGTTGGCTGTGATAACCTCCGTATCATTGTTCAGCAGTAAAATATACTCACCGGAAGCATAAGACGCTCCCAGATCATTGACCGCAGAATAATTAAAGTCACCTTGATATGTCACAATGGAAATCCGTCCGTCTCCGCTGTGCAGGATACCGCCGTCATGGCCGCAGACTGTATGCAGCTTGCATCTTTCTTCATAAGAATCATCGCCGGACAATCCCAACAGTTGGGAATAATAGTCCTTGATCTTTGGTGTGGTACTGTTATTTTCCACGACAATGATCTCGTAATTGCTCCAGGTGCTGTTCTTTTGGATCGAGGTAATACAACGCTTCAGATCCTCAACGTGATCCTTATTGGCGATCACAATGGAGATCTTCGGATCTCCCAGGATCTGATACCGGATCCGGAAGATCGTGGCACAGGCTCTGGTACTGGTGATCTGAAAATGCTTAAAACCATGCTTTTTCAGATGATCTGCCACAGCTCCCTTTGCCGCCTCAATGGCATAAGGCTTCGCGTCAATGCTGGCTGCGGTACTGCCCTCATGGCTTCTCCAGTAGTACATCAGTCTGGGAACATGAACGATCTTTTCCGCTCTGTCGGTCAGACGCAGGATCATATCGTGATCCTGGGCACCGTCAAATGCGGTGCGGAACAGTTCCTCTCCCTCTAACAGTTTTCGGGAAAAAACGCTGAAATGGCAGATATAATTATTCGCCCGCAGATTGTCCGGTGCATAGTCCGGCTTAAAATGCATGGTCAGCATTTTATTAATATCATTTTCCTTGAAAGTGGTCTCATCACAATAAAGATAATCCGCACCCTGCTCATTGATCTCCTTCACATACGCATACAGTACGGAAGGATGTAAAATATCATCCTGGTCAAACAGGCCGATATAATCTCCGGTAGCCAGCTTGTAGCATTCGTTGGTGTTATAGGAGATACCGCCGTTGTGATCCAGGTGCTTATAGACGATACGACCATTCGCCTTCGCCGCGTACTCCCTGCAGAGTTCCCCGATATAGGAGTGCTCCGCGTCGGAACCGTCCGCCAGACACAGTTCCCAGTTGGGATACGTCTGATTCATGACGCAGTCCAGCATCTGGATCTGGAATTCTCTTTTATTGTTCCACAGCGGAACCAGAATGCTGATCTTCGGCATATAAGGGAATATCGTCTCTTCTTCCTTTTTCCGCTGATCCGCATCAGGAAAGCTTCCGGTTCCGTAGGACTCCATCAGGCTCTTCTGGCGACTCTTGTTGCGGATCTTACGCAGGATATCCTTCGGTCCGCCACAATGGGACAAGCGATCCCTCTGTCTCTGTGCGAAATGGATCAGACTTCTCGCCGGACCCGTGGCTTTCCAGAATTTATTCTTTTTGATCCGGTCCAGTTTGAACTGCAAGTCCTCTTTTTCCGATTCCAGCACTACGATCTTGTCCGCCAGATCCGCACATTTTTCGTGCTCCCTCTCGTAGGCTTCTTGATAATTGATCTCAGACATGTTTTTCCTCCGTCAAATATTTTCCCGTTGTATTCCACAGTTTCAGCTTACTGATCCGATGGACCGCAAGAACGGCGATTCCATAATTTCCCGGAGGCAGCTGCCCTGTTTTCCGTTTCACACAGAAACCTCCCAGCGCCACATTTTTCTGGTCCGGAAGATTCTCCTCCAGTTCCTGCCGATATACAGGTAAAATCTTCATGGACCATACCTTCCGGTCCGCCTCCCGCTGTCCCTGCGTATCTTCGGGAAGCAATACTAAAAGTTTATCATAACATGCGTTATCATCTCCCAGGATCACACTGTATCCCTGGATCCGCTCCGGCCCTGCAGTCTCCACCCGCGCCATCAGGCAGTCATCCTGTCTTGCATTTTCCAGAAGCTCCTGCCAGCTCTCACATCTCCATGCCGGCTCCTGTAAAATATTCCGATCCGTAAGATATGCCGGAACCACACGGCTGTCCAGTCCTTCCCGGTTCAGTCCCATAGGGTAAAAAGGATCCACTCCGCGGAACTGAGGATGCATCTGGTAAAGCAGTTCTCTCTCTTCCGTCAGGCGTCGCATTTTCTCGGGACTTTCGTCGCTTCCGCGGCTCAGGGATTCATGATGATATGCAAAACAGTCATTCAGCACCACATTGTAATATCCCATTTCCACCAGACAAAATCCCAGATCCACATCATTATAGGCCACCCGCAGTGCCTCCCGGAATCCACCCGTCTCCCGGAATACCTCTGTCCTTATCAGCAGACAGGCACCCGTCACTGCCACGCAATTCAGATCAAAGCGATTTCTGCCAAAATAATAAGACTTATCGTCTTCCATGAACTGGAGCTTATGCACCGGCCCCACCGGCAGATTGACAATACCGTCGTGTTGTATTTTCACGGAATCCGGATAATACAGCTTTAGTCCCACGCTTCCCACATAAGGCTGCATAGCGCGGATCACCATTTTGTCCAGCCAGTCATTGCCGCACACTTCTATATCATCATTTAAAAACAGCAAAAACTTTCCTTCCGCCAGTTCAGCTCCCCGGTTGCACATCGCTGAAAAATTAAATTCCGCCGGTTCATAAATATAACGGACAGGGACACCGCTTTCCCGGATCCGTCCGATCAGTTCTTCCGTTTTTTGCTTATTTTCCGCACTGCTTCCGTTATCCACCAGCAAAATTTCAACAGGGATCCTGCCCTCAGACCTTCTCGTCAGGGAACGCAGGCACTTCTCCAGTACCTCCGGATTATCTTTGGAGGGAATGATCACCGAGACTTTAAGCTCTCCTGCGAATAACTCTTTGGCACCTTCCGCCGCCCTGGAAGCCAGTTCCACCGCCAGCTGCGGTGACTCCTTTGTCAGCTGGTAATTTTCCCAGGGAGTGCACTCCCGGCTGTCCCGGTCTGCACGTACATCCGGTCCCTGGATTCCTATTCCGTCTGCAGAAAAAGTTCCATGGAACAACACGTTTTCCATATGACCGACGGAATGACAATCTCTCTCGAACCCTCCGGCTCCCAAAAACAGGCGATCCATCAGCGGACGGATCTCTCCGGCATCTGTAAAAATAATTTCCTTTCCGGTGCTCTCGTTCTCTGTCACGACCGGATTTTCTCCCATTATCTGCAGCAGACTGCTCCGTACCGCAACGACACTTCCCACATAGAAAAAGGCTCTGTACAGATCCGGTGACCAACAGGGTTTGTACCAGGGAATGCAACGCTCTCCCTTCTCATTCATCAGGTCTTCATCACCGTAGACGATTTCTGCTTCCGGATGCTTTGTAAAATAAGCGTTGATCCGCTCTGTCGCATTATCTGCCAGTCGTCCCGCCGCCTGTCGGAAAATGACGAATTCCACAAGTCCCGCAATTTCCCGGGGTTCCGCGCTTTCCCGGTCCTGCTCCGCTGCCCACTGTTCATAGGTGACCTTAAGCTGCGCCAGTTCTTTTTCGTATTTTTTATCCTGCTGTGCGATCAGCACCTGCTTCACCGCTGTCCGAATACCCAAGCTGCCGCTCCCTTCTTCTCCACTCCCATCATATCTTTTGCCATTGCCTGAGGGATCTGTACGATCTCCATTTTCACAGACAACGTATTCTCCGCCTGCCGGTTCAGCACATCTGCCCGGATCGTCATATTGGGATCCTCCGTGGCAAATATCACGCTGGGATGGTCCGCTCCCTCTTCGGATTTCAGGATTTTTCCGTTGGTAGTGAACACTTTCTTATCCTGCAGAGGAACCGGCTGTCCGTTCATGGACAGTTCCCGAATCTTACAGATGCAGGAACACATTGCCGGATCCAGCCGCAGATAATGTACGTTACCGTCGAATTTCACGGTAAACTCTGCCTCTTTTTCCGCAACATAGACATTTTCCGGGAAATAAGAATTTTCTTCGGAAAATCCCTGTCCCTTGTCTTCATAGATCTGTACCCGCAGTTCTCCTTCCGACTGGCGAAAACGCCCGATCCATTCGGTGGGTTTATAGATTTCGCCGCCTAAGAGATTCCGGATCTCACCCATGGACAATTTCTGTCCGGTGACATATTTCTGGAATTCCCGCTCCTGCTCTCTGTACTGTCTTGCCTCATTTTCCGTGATGTCCAGACGATCTAAGATCCGGTCCAGTTCCAACGCATTGCGTCTTTCATTCTCCAGAACATAACAGTAAATTGCCCGGAACGCCAGTGCTTTCGTATCTATGACACGGTCAAAGGTCCACTCGTAATCGATCAGCGTCCAGTGATCCCCGTCCACCAGAATATTGGCAAAGATCAGGTCAAAATCCGCTACCGGAACTTCTTCCCCGAATCCTACCCTCTCCAGATACTCCGCAAACAGGCTGTGGAATCCTTCGATATCCTGTCTGTCCAAACATTCATCCATCAGTTCCGACAACGGTCTGCCCGATACGAATTCAAATTCCGCATAAGGGATGCCGTCCTCTTCTCCCGGATGACAGACATTAACGTCCAGCCGGCTTCCGGCATAACGTCCTTTTAATTTTTCATACGCTTCCGCCATGTGACGCACATGCGCCTCGGCTTCTTTGGTCAGCGGATATTTCCGCACGATCCGATTCCCCCGGTCATCCCGCAGGATCTCCGTACGGATGCGGAAGCTTTCCGCACGGTCATTGGAATATCTGACATATTTCAGGTCCAGAGGCTTGCCGATCACTGCCAGATAAGAATTGGAAAATACAGAAAAAAGACCCTCTTCCACGATTCCGTCAAAAGCACTTTTTTCATCGAATAACAACATTCTGTCACGGTCGAAATTCCGCAGATTATTGGACAGTTCTCCCCGGCCCGGCAGATATGCATCCGAATAGACCGTGGTCATGAATTTATAATCGGGATACGGATAATAAAAACTGCGTTCTCCCACACCGCAGGCATCGAAGATCTTCTCCAGTTTTTTCCGGGAAAAAGTACGCACGACGCCGCCGTTCGGATAATTTTCAATTCCGGAAAACCAGTCTCCCAGGTGATCTTCCTTGCAGCCCGCAAAATATTTCAGTCCGTATTTGTTCTCAATAGCGATAACGATTCGTCCACCCGGTGCCAGATGCTTTTGCAGAATTTTCAGAAAATCTTCATAAGGTGTGCTACCGCCTATGTAAGCCTGGCCGTACTCGAAGACACCAATGAGGCAGATATAGTCATAATCTGCGGGCAGATCCGGTTCCACATCCGTAAAATTGCCTATGTGGATCGTCACATTTTCACTTTCACTGTGCCGGTACGCATTGATCAGACTGCGCTTTTTTGAGAGATCCACGCAGGTCACCGATCCGGCTTTCCGGGATAGGGCTCCTGTAATGGCTCCGCAGCCGCTGCCTACTTCCAACACTTTGTCCGTCTTTTTGATCGGAAGAAAATCCACGATATTTTCCCGCAGAGCCGACAGATGATACAGGATCGGCCAGCTTTTTCTCTCTGCGATGATCCGGTCATATTCCACGGTACTGTATTTTTTTACAATCTCCAGAATCTCGTCTTCCACACTGCCGTCACAATAATAATCCTCTCCGGGATACTTATCCAGATTCAGTGTTACTTTGCCGATGGTCTCTGTCATTCTTTATTTCTCCTCCGCATCCCACACTTTCGTGTTGGAATCCATATCATAATAGCCTACGGTGTTTTTATCGGATACTACTGTAATATTCAGGGCATCATACAGTCTGTGATAGACCTCAAAGGTATCCTTATTGTACCCCGTCACTCCCAGAGACAGCAGATATTCTCCGCCCTGCAGATTCATCTTCTGTGTAAAAGTCACATTTTTCACATCACCTGGTTCCACACTGTCTAAGAACGCCTTCTCGATCATGGTATTGGTACCGGTGATCTCCACACCGATGACATTTTTCACGGAAAATGCAAAAATCGGTGCCGGAATATGATCCATAAAACGGACGCGCATATGAATAGTGAACATGCTGCCTTTCAGGATCGCATTAGTGGGAACCCCTCTGTCATCTGTAATATAAAATTCCTCGATCTGTGCCTGTTTGGTACCATATTCGAGGGCGTTGGGATTCTGTCCCTTCGCCTCCGCGGAAGCCTCAGCAGCATCTTTGGCTGCGCCATCCGCCTTTTTTGCAGCGGCTCTCTGCAGATCTTCATCATCTAAGAGATTCTCCGATTCCTCACCGGCATTTTCGGATTCATCGTACTGTCCCACCAGTACCCGTTTATAAGTATCGATCATGGCCTTGGGGCTGCCTTCTCCCAGAATATTTCCCTGGTTCAGCAGATAGACGCGGTCGCAATATTTACTGATACTGCTCAGATCGTGACTGACGAAGACGATCGTCTTGCCCATTTTCTTGAATTCTTCGAATTTATGATAACATTTTGCCTGGAAAAATACATCACCGACGCTCAGAGCCTCATCTACGATCAGGATCTCCGGCTCGATATTGATCGCCACTGCAAACGCCAGGCGGACGAACATACCGCTGGAATAGGTCTTTACCGGCTGATAGACATAATCTCCGATATCCGCAAAGCTTAAGATCTCCGGCAGCTTTGCCTCGATCTCTTTTTCGGAAAATCCCATCATGGTACCATTCAGATAGACATTCTCGATACCGTTGTATTCCATATTGAAGCCGGCACCCAGCTCCAGCAGAGCGGAGATACGCCCGTTGACCAGCACCCGTCCGGAAGTCGGATTCAATACTCCGGTGATGATCTTCAGGATGGTGGACTTACCGGAACCGTTGGTACCGATGATTCCCACGGTTTCCCCCTGATAGATCTTCATACTCACGCCTTTCAGGGCATAGTGGAGCTTATGTTTGGTCTTTTTACCGAATCCGAAAGCTTCCTTCAGACGGTCCGAAGGTTTATCATATAATTTATAGATTTTCTGGACATTATCAACTTCAATTGCCAGTTTTCTCTTATCCTGCATAATGTCTTAATCCTTTTCTTTCAGTGTTACACTGTCTTTATGGTACCACATGGCCAGAGAACGGTTGGCCTCATTGTCCGCATCCTCGGAGATTTCTCCCATGCACAAAAACCACGGGCGGAACTGATAGGCCGGCAGCTGCACATCTTTTTCCGGTCCGGACAGAATAGCCACCCGCTCCAAATATTCCTGATGAAAATTATAAGCCTCCCCGGTGTGCACATAATAATACGCTCCATAGGACGAATAATGTCCCGCCTGATTGGATGATGCCCGGAAGATCACAAGGCATGCCACTCCGATCAGCACATAAAACCACCAGGCTGCTGCGCCGTTTCGTATCGTCAACTTCTGTATCGTCAATTGCCCGGTTGTCTGCTCCGCTCTTTTCTCCAGTAACTGTCGCAGCCACCCGATCCAATAGATCTCATTCAGAAATAAAAGCAGCAGATAGGTGATTTTTACTGCATTCAGAGTTCTGGACAGTCCCGCATGTCCCAGGGAATACAGGCTCGGTGTATAGCCGGTCGCATACAGACAGAAGGACAAGGCGAGTACGATCCCCGGATAACGAAAACGGTAATCCGTGCTTTTCACTGCCTGCCAGATCATAGGTAGCAACAATAACATCACCATCAGAACCACCGGTCCGGTATATTCCGGAATGTGTTTCACGGCTTCCAAAAAAGATCTGCCGATGGACTCCAGCGGTCCGTAACCCCAGCCCACATAACTGCGGGCACGTACGGAATTTCCCGGAGCCGCCACATTCAGGCCGAAGCCTATGATATACACCAGTGTAGACGGTAGCAGCCACAGCCCCGTCCTGCGGCGTTCCACTACCACGCTGACCAGAAGGATGGTCAGAAGACACAATAATCCCTGCAATGCCGTGACGAAATTGCTTCCCGCCGTAATCATGGCAAGCAGAACCGATGCAGTGAATAACAGACCTTTCGCGGTTCTGCCCTCTGCTCTCTCCAGGCAGATGGCCACAGACAAAAACAAAAGTCCGAAGCCATGCATTCCCACATAGTGGATCCCGCCGTTATACCAGTAGAAGCCGCTCTGAGCGGAATAGATAAACATAAATTCCGCTATGGTGATCACTGCCTGAATTGCCAGGCTGCTCCATTTCTCCATTCGGAAGACTTTCCGCAGGATCACGTGGGTAAACACCATGCTTCCCGCCAAAAGCAGTAACAGAATGAACACCGGTCCTAAGAAATAATACTGTTCTCCCCAGACAGCCGGCATCAGTGTCATGAAAAAAATAGAAGAATACGTTCCCTGCCATGCATACCACTGGGTTCTGGAACAATCCAGTGCACCGGAGATTGCCGCCCATTTCGACTGCTCCTGCTCTATGGCAGCTCTGGCAAATCTTCCAAAGTTATAGTCGTCATAATAAGGAACCGCATAAATCGTCAGTCGAAACAGTGGGATCAGTGCTAACACCAGCAGTCCGCAACAGCCCACTGCCAGCAGTACCCCGCCCGGCTTCCATAACAATATTTTTCTTAACTTTTCAAGAGCACCCTTCAATTACTTTCACCCTTTCTGTTTCCCCCACAACAGTTCCGTAATGTAGTACCCCGTTCCTTGAGCTCTCGGAATTGTAACAATCCATCGTACTATAGCACATCTGCGAAATGCACTTTCAGTCTCTTAAAGATCACAGCACCCAGTCCGAACAATACCACCGTCACGATCCAGAAATACATCGTGGAAAAGAAATCCCGGAAAAACCATTCTTTCTCGTAGATCGCACTGCGGTAGCCATTCACGATATAGACCAGCGGATTCAGCTTCAGGATCATGATCCACTCCGGAGACAGCGCCTCCAGATTCCACAAAATGGGGGTTGCCCACATGCCGATCTGCAGTCCGATGCTGATGATCTGGGACAGATCCCGGAAAAATACCACTACCGCGCAGGTCGTATAACTCAGTGCCAGCACAAATATAAACAGGCAGAAGCTGTAGTACACGATCTGTATCGTATATATGGTCGGATAATAGCCGTAGATAGCTGCCACGATCAGCAGGAGACATACGAAAAATACATGGATAAAAGTAGCCGCAATAATCTTGATGATCGGCAGGATGCTGATCTTAAATACTACTTTTTTCACCAGATAGTTGTACTCTAAGAGTGCATTGGTGCCGTTGTTCAGTGCCTCACTGAAGTAGAACCAGGGCACCAGTCCCGCTGTCAGGAAAAGTACAAATGGCACTTCCACGCCCTCCCGCAGGGGTGTGCTGGTATTTCCCATGATCTTGTCGAAGACGATGTAATACATCGCCACGGTTACCACCGGCTGCGCCATCGCCCAGACCGCGCCCAGGTAAGAACCCGCATATCTCTTTTTAAAATCATTTTTCGCCAGCTTCCAGATCAGATGTCTATTCTGGAATAACTCTACCGGCAGTCCGGTAAATTTATCGTACCAGTGGATAAACGCAAAGCATGCCGCCGCAATGACAACGCAGGAGATGATCTTTTTCGCCAGCTCCTGACTCTGATCCACAGCAGGTCCCGGATTCTTATGGAACACGATGAGCAGAGCCATGATCACTGCCGCTGTCACGAACAGGGCAATGCCTGTTTTCTTACTGATTTTCACACTTTTTTTCATGCTCTTTTTCCTTCATGTACTGTTCCAGAGTGCCCCACTTGGTATCCTTCTCGGATAATGTCAGTTCCATACCTTCGGGGATGGGCCATTCCACACCGATATCCGGCGTGTTATATGCAATACCGCCCTCATCATCCGGATGATAAAAATCGGTACATTTGTAGCAGAACTCTGCGTAATCGGACAGTACCAGAAATCCATGCGCGAAATTTTTCGGAATAAAGAACTGCTTCTTGTTCTCCTCAGACAAAAGTACACCATACCACTGCCCGAAAGTTTTGGAGCCTTCCCGCAGATCCACAGCCACATCATAGACTTCTCCGCGGATCACACGTACCAGCTTGTCCTGCGGAAAATGCTTCTGAAAATGAAGTCCTCTGAGAACTCCTTTTTTAGAAGCAGACTGATTATCCTGTACAAACACTTCCGGGATTCCCGCTGCTTTAAGATCATTGTAATTATAAGTCTCCATGAAATACCCTCTGGCATCACCGAATACCGTGGGGGTAATGATCTTCAATCCTTCGATTTCACATGTTTCTACTGTTATCTTGCCCATTTATTTCATCCTCACTCTTTATTATTTTCATTCATAGGTGATATTCATATCGACTCTGCCTTCAATACCGTCCACTTTTCCCTTGGAGGTATACTGCCAGGTCTTGTAATATCCCTGATATAACGGCACACTGCGGTACTCCGCAAGCCAGATATGATAGTTCTCCAGTCTGGCGGTCTGCAGATTATTGTTGTACCAGTTGCGGCTGGCATAGACGCCTGCTGTATATCCGGCATTTTCTACCGTCCGGCAAAAAGCCTCACATACCAGGGTTCTGGTCTCCGCATTCAGTCCGTCCGCACGGCCGTTTCCTCCGGCACCCTCCGTATCAATAAATACAGGATAGGTCAGTTGGAAATCACGGATCAGCTCCAGCACGGCAGAAGCCTCTTCCACCGCCTCTTTCTCATCTGTAGCCTGGGTAAAAAAGTACACACCCACCGGAATCCCAGCGGCTGTTGCACCTTTCATGTTGGCGACAAACTGTGGATCCTCCACCAGACTTCCCGTAACCGAACCGCGGTAGCCCGCACGAACGATGGCAAACTGCACTCCGGCATTTTTCACCTTATCCCAGTCGATAGTGCCGTTCCACTTGGACACATCGATGCCGACCTTCGCATTGCCGGATGTAGTCTGTAGTTTCTGGATCTCGGTCTTGTCCGCATCTGCCAAAGCTCCTGCCACAGCACTGTCCTCGGCATCCGCATCGACTTCATCCTCTGTCTTGATCAACAGAGAAATATCATCAATGGCCAGATATTCCACTTTTTCTTTTACATGCACTTTGGTCTCGGTGATGGGAACTTTATATCCTTCGATGGGTAACAGTTCCATATAATAATCGCCGGAATCCAGATCAGCAATGTAGATCACGCCGTCCTGATCCAGATCCTTGTAATCTCCCAGACCGTCCACCCGGACATAGAAACTCTCTCCGGTCACCGGTACACCTTCATTGTCCACGATCTGGATACGCAAATCCTTTTCCACGGAAGTCGCCACCAGTGACAGGCGGTGGCTGTTATCTTTCGCCGCCTCCAGGATCGGATTCACATCCGGATCAAAAAACGTATTATCTTTTAAAAAGGCTTTCAGGTCGTTGCCGATCCTGCCATCCGCTTCCGCGGTGTCCGTCTCCCCGGTGCCCTCCGGCACGGGATCCACTGCTTCGCCGTCACCTGCATTCTGCGCTCCGGACACCGCCGTGTTCTGGTCGGATGTGGGGGACAGTTGTTCCCTGTTCACATACATTACCGCCAGTGCCACCAGCAGGATCACCGCCATGGAGACCAGGATCGCCATTTTCCGCAGCTTAGAGTCCATTTGCTACCTCTACCAGATATTTACCGTAATTCGTCTTCAGCAGCGGCTCTGCCAGTGCCAGCAGCTGCTCTTTATCAATAAATCCACGTTTGAAAGCGATCTCCTCGATACAGGAAATATACAATCCCTGTCTCTTCTGGAACGCTGCCACGAAATCTGCCGCATCCAGAAGTGCATCGTGATTGCCGGTATCCAGCCATGCGAATCCACGACCCAGAGTCTCTACCTGCAGGGTTCCTCTGTTCAGGTACTCGTTATTAATACTGGTGATCTCGATCTCACCTCTTGCGGAGGGCTTTACGTTCTTCGCAATCTCCACTACATCGTTATCATAGAAATACAGTCCGGGAACTGCATAATTGCTCTTGGGATGCTCCGGCTTCTCCTCGATAGAAAGTGCCTTGCCGTTCTCATCGAACTCCACTACGCCGTATTCTCTGGGATCGCGCACATAATAACCGAAGATGGTCGCGCCTTTTTCTCTGGCGGCTACTTTACGAAGCACTGCCGAAAAGCTCTGCCCGTAGAAAATATTATCTCCCAGTACCAGTGCCACTCTGTCGTTACCGATGAATTCCGCTCCGATGATAAAAGCATCCGCCAGGCCACGGGGTTTGTCCTGCACCGCATACTCGAGACGCATGCCCAACTGACTGCCGTCTCCCAATAACTCTTTGAATACCGGAAGATCTCTCGGGGTGGAAATGATCAGCACCTCTCTGATTTCTGCCAGCATCAGGGTTGACAGGGGATAATAGATCATCGGTTTATCGTACACCGGCATGATCTGCTTGGATATTGCTTTTGTCAGGGGATAAAGTCTGGTTCCGGAACCTCCCGCCAGTATAATTCCTTTCATAAAAACCTCCTTAAAATACTTGTTTTTTAACACACCGAATGGGAACGACGTTCATCGTTCCCATTTAGCAGATATTCTTTACTTTTCCTCATACATTTCATTGTAGTATTTCTGGTAATCGCCACTGGTCACATTGTTCATCCAGTCTTCATGCTCGAAGTACCAGGCGATGGTCTTGCGGATGCCTTCCTTGAACATGGTCTCGGGATACCAGCCGATCTCTGCCTTGATCTTGTCCGGCGCGATCGCATATCTTCTGTCATGTCCCTTACGGTCTTCCACGTAAGTGATCAGATCATTGTTGATATGTGCCTTGCGGGGATCGGAATCGGGAAGCATCTCCTGTAAGGTCTCGATGATAATATGGATGATCTCGATGTTCTGCTTCTCGTTGTGTCCGCCGATATTGTAAGTCTGGAACAGTCTTCCCTGCTCCTGTACCATGTCGATGGCCTTCGCATGATCCTCTACATACAGCCAGTCGCGGACATTTTTGCCGTCTCCGTATACCGGAAGCTTCTTGCCGTGAAGGGCATTGTTGATGATCAGAGGGATCAGCTTCTCGGGGAACTGGAAAGGACCGTAATTGTTGGAGCAGTTGGTGATATTGGCAGGGAAATGATAGGTATCCATGTATGCCTTCACCAGCATATCCGAGCTTGCCTTACTTGCGGAGTAAGGACTGTGGGGATCGTAAGGCGTGGTCTCATAGAAGAAAGCGTTGTCATCATCGGGAAGAGATCCGTAGACCTCATCCGTAGATACATGCAGGAACTTTTTGCCCTCCTTGAAGCTGCCGTCTGGAAGCTCCCAGGCTGCCTTGGCACAGTTTAACATCACTGCGGTACCCAGCACGTTGGTCTGTACGAAGATCTCCGGGTTACGGATACTTCTGTCTACATGGCTTTCGGCTGCGAAATGTACCACGCGGTCAATATCGTTCTCCGCGAAAATTTTGCCGATGGCTTCCTTGTCGCAGATATTTGCCTTCACGAAAGTGTAATTATCACGCTTCTCCACATCCTTGAGATTCTCCAGGTTTCCCGCATAGGTCAGGGCATCCACATTAATGATACGGATCTCGTTATCGTATTTTTTGAACATGTAATGAATGTAGTTGGAACCGATAAAACCGGCACCGCCTGTTACCAGATAAGTTCTCATTTTCTCTCCGTTCTGCGCAGGTGTGCGCATTTTGCTATAGATAGCGATATTTTACCATAAAAGAAACCGGATATCAACACGGCTTCTCCGCACTTCGTGCTCTCGAATCCGTGACACCCATTCGCATTCCGGACTATCGTCCTACTTGCTCATGTGTGTTTGATTTGCTAATAAAGCACCAGACCTGCCTGCGAGCAGTCGGTCTGGGCTTTATTGCAAATCTTAATATCCCAGGTAGCTGATATTCAAATCGACTTTGCCGCTAATGCCGCTGACTTTTCCGTCGGATCTGTACTGCCACAGATCATATCTTCCGGTATAGGTCGGGGTCTTGGCATACTGTGCCAACCAGATCTTGTAACCGCTCAGAGCACCTGCATCCATCTTGGATGTCAGCCATGTTTTGTTGGCATAGACACCGGGAGTATATCCTGCATTCTTGATCGTGTTGCAGAATGCCTTGCAGACTGCGGTTCTGGTAGCGGAATCGATGGCATCGCCTCTTCCGCCGCTGCCTTCCACATCCAGGAATACCGGATAAGAAATCTTATATCCGCTGATGCGGTCCAGTACCATGGATGCTTCCTGTACTGCTTCTACCTCATCCACTGCCTGTGTGAAGAAGTATACACCTACCTTAAGACCAGCTGCCGTAGCTCCCTTGATATTGGTCTTGAACTTGGGATCCTCGATCAATGCTCCCTGGGATGATCCACGGTATCCCACACGAATGATCACATAATTCACTCCGGAATTCTTAACCGCATTCCAGTCAATGCTGCCGTTCCACTTGGACACATCAATGCCCATAGTACCTGATCCCACTACCAGGGAACCGTCACTTGCGAAGTTATATTTTGCACCCTGGATGACCTGCTCACCGGTCACCTTGCTGCCGTCTGCCTTGAAGAAATATACCTTACCGTCTAACGTCTGCCAGCCGGTATATCTGGCCTCCTCCATGAGGAAAAACTTTGTGGCAGTGTAATAATCCGCATAAGCTGCCGCCCGGTATTGGTTGTCACCGATGGATACATACAGCTGTCTGCCGCTGGTATCCTTTAACGGTGTTTTGGTATCCTCTCTGGGATTCACATCGCCCGCTACCGTAACTGTAAAGGTGGCTTTTGCTTCCGCGCTGCCCTCCTTATATGTGACAGTGATGGTTGCGGTTCCTTTTTTCACACCGGTAACAGTGATCGTTTTGCCACTTACAGCTACCGTGGCAATATTCTTATCTCCGGAATCTGCCGTTATGGTTCCGCTTCCGCTGACAGAGGCTGTTACAGCAGCCGTAGATTTCGGATAAACGGTTACAGCTGTCTTATCCAAAGTGATCTTGATTCCACCCGTGACCTTCACTGCCAGATCCAGTGTCTTAATCTCAGTTCCCATCGTTACGGTGACTGTGATCTTCGCATCACCGGCTGCTACACCTTTCACTGTGATCTTACCGTTTGCATCTACCGCCGCGGTGGCTGCTTTATCATTGGAGTTTGCAGTAATCTTATAAGTTGCACCTGTGAAATTTGTAACTTTAACCTGTGCTGTTGCTTCTTTTCCTGCTTCTACGTTCAGGGATGCCGGTTCCAAAGCAGCGGTCGGCTTTTGGACTTCCGTAACAGTAACTTCCCAGGTATATGTCTTCTGCGTACCACCTGCCTGTGCAAATGCTACCGGAAGGCTGCCGCTTCCCATAGACTGTGTCGTTGCCTGTGACTCATTCGAGGAACCACCTTCCCCTGTCCCTCCCGTGGAAGGAGTCGGCGTAGGTGTCTCTTCTACAGGCTCAGATGTCGGGGTTGCCGTTGGTTCCGTCGTAGGGGTTGCTGTGGGCTTTGTCGTAGGGGTTGCTGTGGGCTCTGTCGTAGGGGTTGCCGTTGGTTCCGTCGTAGGCGTTGCCGTGGGATTCGTACTCGGAACAGGGCTCGGCGTAGCACTGGTGGGCACTGTGTACGTACAGGTAATCGTAACCGGTCCGCCTGCTTTAATTCCGGTAAGCACTCCATCTTTACTAACACTCGCAATTGCTCCATCAGAGCTACCCCATGTCACATTGCTTGCACCGGCATCAGGTGGTGTCAATGTCTTGGTTTCACCCTTCTTAATGGTTATTTTTGCATCTGCTATACGAAGGAATTTTCCGCTGTAAGCCGTCTGTTTTTCCGGATTTACCACAGTATCCTTTGCTACCTCTCTATAGGTAGGAGGTAATTTCTTACTTTCTACCCACTGCACGGTATCTTCCAAAATAGACTCCACCACAGTATCATTTTTCATGGTGTCCTCTTTTGCCGCATTGACCTCGGATTCCTTCTTGATCTCGTTTGCCACATCGACCTTTTTATAAGCGATATCCTTTCTGACTTCTACCTTCTGGGTACCGGTAGGCAGTGTGTAATCCTTATATTTTTCATCGGTCAGGGTATTTACCGCTACCGTATAGTTGCCGGGGGTAATGCCCTTCTTGTAGATAATACCGTCCATGTCATCATCGGTCCAGGTATCAGATTTACCTTTGGGATCCGTGATCGTCACGCTGAAAGGTACATTGGAGATCAGTTTACCGCTCTTTTTATTGGTAAATTTGATCTTTAGATCCTTCTGCACGGAGACCAGTTCCAGTTCAACGGTACCACCATTGGTATACTCGGCCTCATCATATTCTTTTTGTTCCTCATTCTCATCATCGACTGCATTGGCTGCTGCGATCTTCGCAAGCTTTGCATCAGCCACTGCCAGCATACCCTGCTCACCGATCATCTGGATGCCGTCCAGCTGGCTGCCCACACTGACGAACTCCGATACCTGATGATCCACCATACGTGCGCTGGCATATACACTGCCTGTCACAATAGCCAAGATCAGCACTGCCACACCGGTTGCCGTCATAATGCGGTCCATAGTACTCATGTTCAGGAATTTGGTCCAGATAGCAGCTATTTTATTACCACCCTGCTTTTTACTCTTTTTCCCTTTGCCACTGCGAGCAGGTGCCATATCATCGTCGGCATAGTACTCTTCATCGTCGGCATAGTACTCTTCATCGTCGGCGTAATATTCTTCGCCGTCCTCGTCTCCGATATACTCCTCGTCGTCGGCATAGTACTCTCCGCCGTCCTCGTCTCCAGTGTACTCCTCGTCGTCGGCGTAATACTCTTCGCCGTCCTCGTCTCCGGTGTACTCCTCATCGTCGGCGTAATACTCTTCGCCGTCCTCGTCTCCGGTGTACTCCTCGTCGTCGGCGTAATACTCTTCGCCGTCCTCGTCTCCGGTGTACTCCTCGTCGTCGGCGTAGTACTCTTCGCCGTCCTCGTCTCCAGTGTACTCCTCGTCGTCGGCGTAATACTCTTCGCCGTCCTCGTCTCCGGGGTACTCCTCATCGTCGGCGTAGTACTCTCCGCCGTCCTGCTCTTCATCCCAATCGTAACCATCCTGTACGTCTTCTTCCCAGTTACGGTCCGGACGCTTTGTATGGTTAAATAATTTTTTCATTTTATCTATCCCTTCTGCTCATAATTCTTCAGTGTAACAATTCCGTAACATTATAACATTCTATTTCCGGCGCTTCAAGCTGTTCGTCCATTTCTTCAGAATTTCTTAAATCTTTCTAATATTATGGACTTTCTTTCCGTATAATAGTAAAATCAGAATAACTCTTTTTACCACTAAAAGCAGATACTTGAAACGGAGAGATGGAATGAAACGAAACGAACATGTGAATGACTTGCCTGATATTGAGATTGTAGACCTGGAAAATGAAACTGTGCAAGACACAGATTTTGGAAAATCCGATATTTCCGATGATGTCGAAGAATATCCGGATGATGAATATGAGGAAAATGACTGGGAAGAGGAGGAAGTAAAGCATCCCTCTCCTAAGGGGATCCGGCGTTTTTTGAATCTTCATGTCCTTTTTGCCCTGGTATTGCTTGTTGTGGTAGGTCTGCTGGGTTACCGCATTACGCATTGGGGGCAGCGGGTAAGCCAGTCGGATATTTTCAAGGACGGACAGGGATCCTATGATGACAGCTGGGATTCTATTCTCCCTCTGACCGATGAAAACGGTAAAATGATAGTAAACGATGCTTCTAATATTGTAGTGTTCGGAAATGCACCCTTTGCCGATGACCGCGGTTCTTCCGACAATCTGGCCAGTCTGATTGCTAAGGAGACCGGTGCTACCGTATACAACTGTTCCATCAGCGGAAGTTATCTGGCCGCACAGCACACCAATTTTGATCCCACCCTAGCCCCTATGGATGCTTACTGTCTGTATTGGCTGGTGAATCTGGCCGCCGGAGTTCCCCTGGACGGCTATTACAATGATGCTGCGAAAGCTTTGGGTGACAAGACTCCGCCCGAAGCGGAAGAGGTCGTAAACACTCTGAAAACCTTGGATTTCAACACCATTGATACTGTGGCGATCATGTATGATGCCACCGATTATCTGCTGGGAAATGCTATGTATAATGATGACAATCCTACAGATCCTACGCAGTTCACCGGCAATCTGGAGGCGAGTATCGAGATTCTGCAGCGTCTGTATCCGCAGATCCGTATTATTGTAATGTCTCCTACTTACGCATATGCAATTGATGAAGATGGCAATTATGTCAGCTCCGATATTTATATTTATAACGGTCGTGATGTTTTATCCACTTATGTGATCAAGGAATGTTATTCCGCTAACCTTCACAGTGTTTCCTTCATGGATAACCTATACGGAAGCATCACGGAAGACAACGCCAAGGAATACCTGACCGATAACCTGCATCTGAACGTAAAAGGCCGGAAGCTTATTGCTAAACGTTTTGAGTACTTCCTGAATTACTATTCCAAGGGTTACGCTTCTCAGGAATAATAAATAGAATCGATGATTGCATACTTCTGCCACCCGGATGACAATGATATGCTCCTGTCAAATAGACAGCGGGCATATCATTGTCTTTCCGGGTGGTATTTTTTTGCTACCACTCGGTATGCCCTTTTGATCTCGGCTTCAGAGGCTCCCTTGGTTACACCAAGGACTTCATAATAATCGGTCTTTGTCTCTGCCATAGCCTTTACCTTTCATCCTCTATATATTAAACCTCTGTGAAATCTCCATCTACAACATCGCCGTCTGAGTAATCAGGTGTGCCTGCGCCTGTTCCTGCGTTTGCTCCAGGACCGTTCTGCTCATAGAGCTTTGAGAACAGGTTCTGTGCGCTCTCCATCAGCTTATCCTTTGCAGCCTTGAATTCTTCGCGAGTCTTAGGACCTGCATCCAGACCCATCCATCCGT
>ENA-UEYI01000247-UEYI01000247.1-human-gut-metagenome-genome-assembly--contig:-NODE-247-length-56467-cov-7.493634_pt1 | contig 56467 bp, 40 predicted proteins | sample MGYA00242900_ERZ507916 | MGnify/ENA primary metagenome ERZ507916 (study PRJEB26167, sample SAMN06115521) | human gut metagenome | host: Homo sapiens | place: China:Chongqing | collected 2015-09-02...
TTTGCGAGTCGAATCGTTTGAACCGTCATCACGAATCAAGATTTTCATTTCGCAATCTTCTGGAAGTTTCTGCGCAAGCAAACTTTCCAACTGCTCTCGTAAAAATTTTTCTCCGTTATATGTCGACATCAATATCGTCACTTTTCTCATGGTTATTCCTCTTCAAATATCTCGTTCGATATCAATAGGTTTATCTTCTTCTGATCGAAGTTTTCTTCGGCGAACTTACGGGAATTTGCGCCGAAAAGTTCGGTTTCTTCGGGGTGTTCGATACAATAAACGATTTTTTCGCTCAAAGCGCTTGCGTCGCCGCGCGGCACTAAAAAACCGTTATATCCGATCTTTACGGTATCCCTGCAACCGTTTACGTCCGTCGCGATTATCGCTCTTCCCACCGCTTCGGCTTCCATAACCGACATGGGCATACCTTCGCGATACGACGGCAAAACGTACGCCGCACAATCCTCGTAGTACGGTCTTACGTCGTCGGTCGTACCGAGATATACTATACTGCCGTCGTCGATATACTCGCGGATATCGTCGAGTTTAACCGTTCCTTCCGCGCCGAGATAATTGAATACTGCGTCGGGATACTTGCTCTTGACGATTCTCGCGCACTTGCAATACTCGAAAACGCCTTTGGTTTTCAACATTCTCGCGACCATAAGAAACGTGCGGTGATTTTTAAGCGGCTTATACGCGAACTTTTCGAGGTCTACGCCTATGCCGTGGACGATCTCGCATTGCGTTTCGCGCACGAGTTTTCTTCTTAAAAACTCGGCTTTATCGTCCTTATTGAGGAAAAATACTTTTTGCGAGTTGCGGAACGCTTTTTTGTAGAGGTGACAAACGCCCTTGCGGATAATCTTCCATTTCAGCCCGTCGTTGATAAAAACGTCGCCCGCCCCTTCGACCATGGAAAAAATCTTTTTCACGCCCGCTTTTTTCGCCGCAAGCACGCCGAACGTGTTGGGCTTGACCATAAAAGTGAACACGACGTCGGGCTTAACTTCTTTGATAACCTTGCAATACTTGTTCTTAAGCGACAAAACTTTGAACGGATTAAGGCTTCTGTTTTTGTCGGACACGCAGTGAAATTCTATGTGTTTAGCCTCGATAATCGCCTTATGTTCGTCGTCGAACGTAAGTACCGCGACGTCCGCGCCGTTGTTTTGTAACGCTTCTATGAGTTTTGCCCTGAACCCGATAACCTGTTGGGACGACGGCGTAATCAATAAAATTTTCATAATCATATACCTAAACTATGGTTTTACATCAATTTTTTTATTGCGATTTCATTGTATTTCATCATATAAACGCCTTCTTCGTATTCACCGACGCGTCTATCGTTCTTTATGCCGGCAAGGTTATTCAAAATCATGGTCATGTGATCGCACCCACACTCATAAGCGTGCGGATACCCTCCGCCGAAACGCGGATTCACTTCCGAAATGTAATACTCGCCGTCTATATCGAAAATATCGATATCTATCTGCCAGCGCCAACCGCTGTCTTTTACGAATTTTTCAATTAAGTCGAACAATTTATTGCATTTGAACGAAACGGCTTTATCCGTTTCGCCGGCTCTCATCAGCAATTTTTTCTTTAAAAAAACCGAAGTCGTTTCTCCGCTTATCGCGTCGATATAAACGTCCGCGCCGATTTCCTGTCCGTTAAGGAATTCCTGAATCATCAGATTATCGTTATGCTCAAAAAGCAAATCTACGGTTTCTTTATCGTAAACTTTCGATATCGCAATACTCGCGCTTCCGCGAATCGGCTTGACAAAAACGGGATAATCGATAATTCCCGCTTCAACGTCGGCAAAAAACGCCGTCTTGTCGGTATAGCTTTTCGCGCAGTTATATCCGCGCGACGTCAGCCACTCGTACATACTCATTTTATCGAGCGCACGCTCGCACAATTCGTAAGAAGAGCCTATAACGGTCACTCCGATTTCATCGAACTGTTTTTTATTCTTCGCCAACAGCGATAATTCCGGATCTATAAGAGTCAGTATACCGTCGATATTTTCTTTCTTGCAAATATCGAAAATCACGTCGATATACCCGTCTTCGGTCATGCGAGGCACTTTATAGAATTTATCCGCTTCATAAACGGCGGGCGCGAGTTCGCTCATATCGGTAGCGACAACTTTCCCTTTATCGCCGACCGCTCGCTTAAAATACTGTACTATTTTATTCCTGGTTCCCGCGCTTAAAATTAAAAGATTATTCATTGGTTATCCTCTGTCTTTTCGCGTTCGCTTTCCGCTTTCGCCCGTTCTCTTATTTCCGCCAGGTTTCCTTCGGTTTTCGACGTGTCTACGGCTACTCCGCTATGTACAAACACCTTAATCGCCGTTAAAAATATTATTTTAATATCGCGCCATAACGTAATACGATTTACGTAATCAAGGTCGAATCCGAATTTTTCTTCCCACGAAATCGCGTTTCTTCCGTTAACCTGCGCCAGTCCCGTAAGTCCCGGGCGCACGTCGTGGCGATGCCGTTCCTCTTCGGTATAATACGGAAGATATCTGACCAACAGCGGTCTGGGACCGACTATCGACATATCCCCCACGAATATATTGAACAGCTCGGGAAGTTCGTCAAGCGACGTAGATCTCAAAAATTTGCCGTAGCGCGTAAGCCGCTTTCCGTCCGAAAGAAGATTACCGCTTTCGTCCTTTTTGTTGTTCATCGTGCGAAATTTGATTAACTTGAAGATCCTTTCTTCACCGTTTTTACCGCGCTTACCCGGGCGTTTTTGCGTAAAGAACGGGTTCCCGCCCATTGCAATCGCTCCGACCAAAATCAGAATCAGCAACAACGGCGAAAAAACGACTATCGCGATAAACGAAAGCAAAAGATCGTAAAAGCGCTTGAAAAACGGACGATACAACAAAGCGGACAGTATTATCCATACCGCCGCGCAAACTATGCAGATTATCGTTATGCCCCACCACGTCGATATAAGATTCGCGAAAAATTCTTTCATTCGAAACAAGCCCTCACTATATCGATAATCCTGCTTTGCTGTTCGATAGTCATTTTATTGTCGCTCGGCAAGCACAGCCCGCGATTGAAAATATCCGCGCCGACGTCGAAAACTCCGCCCGATATGTATGCGTTGGTTTTCGCTCTGCCGCTGCCCTCACGCGTCACGAATTCGTGCATACGGTACATCGGTTGCATGTGCATCGGCTTCCATATAGGTCTGCCCTCGGCGTTAATCGACGTTATCGCTTCGAGTATTTCCGTCGGGCAAGTCTTACCCTGCTCCGCTACGTACAAAGCGGTAGAATCGTCGCGCACTTGCTTGCACATATATTTTTCGTCGATAATCATAGCCGAAAGCCAGTAGTTCGGTTCAGCACTGTCGACGATAGGATTCATCGTAATCGGCAAATTCCTAAAACCGTCGCGATATCTTTCGTAAATTGCTTTTTTCTGCGCGATATGCTCGTTCAGATACGGATACTGCCCGCGAATTACGCCCGCGACAACGTTGCTCATACGGTAATTATAGCCGACCTCTTCGTGCTGATACCACGCCGCGTTCTCGCGCGCCTGCGTAGACCACTTTCTCGCCTTGTTCGCCACTTCGATATCGTTCGTAAGCAAACACCCGCCGGACGAGCCGGTAATGATTTTGTTGCCGTTATAACTGATCGCCGCATAATCGCCGAACGATCCGCATTGTTTGCCGTATAAGGTCGCGCCCATCGCTTCGGCGGCGTCCTCGACGAGAAGCGCTCCGTGGCGCTCGCATATTTCCTTTATAAGATCGATACACCCCGGGAATCCGTACAACTCGGCGCAAACGACGAGTTTGACTTCGGGATACATTTCAAACGCTTTCTCAAGCGCAATCGGATCCATATTCCACGAGTCCGCTTCGGTGTCGATAAAAACCGGCGTTCCTCCCTCGTAAACCACGGGGTTCAACGTTGCGTCGAACGTCATGTCCGAGCAGAATACTCTCTTGCTTTCAAGCGCTCCGCGCCCGATAATCGGTTTGCCGTAAAGCGTTTCGCCCGCGTGTTTCACGCAAAGGTGTAGCGCGGCGGTACAACTCGAAAGCGCTACTGCGTATTCCATTCCGGAGTTTTCCGCCGCAATGCGTTCCACTTCGTTTATGTTTGCGCCCACCGTAGACATCCAGTTGGTGTCGTACGCTTCGGTCATATATTTCAACTCTTCGCCGTGCATGGTCGGCGAAGCGAGATATACTTTTTTTCCAAAAGGTTTTATCCCGTTGTTTTTACAAAAAGCCATTCCCTTTTGCTCCTTTGTTTCGAGCCGGCGAGGCAAGTCCGCGCCGCTCACATTATACTATATTATATCCGAAATTGCAACGATTGACGATCGGTTATTCGTTCCGCGCGGCGGTTGCGATTTCTTTCTCCGCGGCGCATTCGGCGAGGTAGCGTTTGTAGGCGTAGCGCGTGTAGAGCGTCACCCAGATATAGTAAATAAATATTCCGCCGAGCAGCACGAGTATCGAGAAGATCCCGCGGGCGTAAGAGGCGACGACCGTTCCGCACAGGAATATGTAGGTAAGCGCGCTTGCCGCGGCGGCGTTCACGCGGTTCCACACTACCGGGAATTCCATCGTGCGCCTATTCTTGATGCCGAACACGGGGTTGGGCGGAAGGTCGGGCAAGCAGTTCGACAGCAGACAGAACGCTATGCTGACGAGTATGCAAGCAAGCGAAACGTAATCGAGGCTGGTGAACACGACCGTGACGTCGTATTTCCGCGCCGTGGAAACGACCGTCCAGCACATACAGACGAGATACACTACGTTCATGACGAGCGCGGCGATAAGTATCACCATAAAGTTCCGAGCCACGTAACCGCGATTCCTCAGAAACCTCGCGACAGTCACTATCACAAACGGAATAATGCAGAACAGACCTATAAAATTAAGTTGCCATACGTCGAAAACGAACTGCGTCTGCCCGGTAATCAGATCGTCCACCTGGAACGGTCCCTGAATAAAACTCTGCGCGAGTCCTATCAAACTTGCGGGCAACACGTTGATAAGCAACGTGACCGACGAAAGCCATCTTTCTCGTTTATTCATATCTCCTCCGCGCGGGTTTTTCATCCGCAACCGAAACGTAGCGTTCGCGGTAAAAAGCACCTTTGCTTTTCTTCCCGAACGCTTCCCTTTCCTCACCGAACGTTACGCCCCCGGGCGCAAGTCCCGACAAGTTCGGTATTTTATATTGTAACACAACGACGAATTATTGTCAACGGCTTACGAAAATACGTTGAAAAAACGCGCTTTTTCTCCGTAATTCGGATCAAAAACGCGGCTGCTCCCATTAAGGAACGGATTTTTTTGTTAAAGCAACGAAAATATCGGATCGGTGAGAAGTCCCGTCCCTACGCACACTACGTACATGAACGCAACTATAAGAAGGTTTTCTTTAAGATTTTTGTTCTCTTTGAAAAGCACGGCGTAGCCTATGCCCGCGCCCGCGCTCAGTCCCGCGACGGCAGAACCCAAGGTAAGCCCGCCCATCGCGTACAGTTTCGTGATGACGACCGAAGCCGCGCAGTTGGGAATCAAACCTATCAGCGTAGCGACGAACGGCTGTAATATCTCGGTTTTACTCAAAAACTCGGTAAGTCTGTCCTCGCCGACGAAATAAATAATCAAGCCCAGCACCGCGTTCACCGCGAAGATAAACCCGAGCACCGTCAACGAATGCAACAACGGGTGCAGAATAAGTTCCTTTACGCTCGACTTGCCCGTCACGTTATGCCCGTGGCAACCGTGCACCGCGTTGTCGTCGCGGTCGGGTTCGTCGCGGTCGATATGCTCGTGTTCGTCGTGATCGTGAGTTTCGACGGGAATTTCGGCGGTTTCAGAGGGCTTATCCGCGGAAACTGCGGGAGTTCCGGTTACAGACGCGGCGGTTTTGCCGAACTTAAAACCGTGCGGGCAAAGAAAATGCACAGCGTAGCCCACGACGAGCGCCAGGACAAACTTGACGACGAGAAGCGGCAAGAGTTTATAAGCGTTAGTGTAGTCGGCGAGAAGCACAGGCACGGCTTCGTCGCTGGTGGCGATAAACACGGCGAGCAGCGTGCCGAGGCTGATTTTGCGCGCGGAATAAAGGTTGGCGGACACCACGGAAAAACCGCACTGCGGCACTATTCCGACGGCGGCTCCCAGCGCGGGCGCGGCGTGCGAAAACAGCGCGCGGCTTTTCGTCACGCGGGTAGCGAACTTGCTCTCGACGAGTTCTATTAAAATGTAAGTCGCCACGATTATCGGCGCGAGTTTGAGCGTGTCGATAAGCGCGTCGAGCAACGTTTCCCACATAAGGAACGCCTCCGATACCGTCGTTTTATTGAAAATGCGTTATTGGCGAGCCGCAGGGTCGATCCCGCCGCTCGCCACACTATTATATACCTTATCACGTAATTTTTCAAGCGCCGAAACGTAATTTTCTCCTATCCTTTATTATTTAACCCCGCGACCGCAAAAATCCGCCGCTTCGCCGTCTTAACTTTCCCGCCGTTTTCCTCGCCTTCGGACGGCTTCGTTGCGGTCAAATTCGCAATTAAAATCGAAATTTTAAAAAACATAGTAAAAACGTTTGCCAAAAATTTCGTTTTGCGCTATAATACCGATTGTGTCAGACGATTTGCGTTTGATATAAGGCAATTTTATTTTTGCCGATATGGCTCAGAGGCAAAGGCACGTCCTTGGCGCGACGCGGCGGCACGCAGTGCCGTAAAAACAATTCGGTGAATTGTTTTTAGCCAAAGCGGACGCGATTTATAATCGCGGCAGGCAGACGAGGTCCCGCGGGACCGGAAAAAACTAAATAATTACGACATATCTTGTGCTGATATGGCTCAGCAGGTAGAGCACGTCCTTGGTAAGGACGAGGTCCCGGGTTCGAATCCCGGTATCAGCTCCAAAAGAAAAGCGGTACTCAACGAGTACCGCTTTTCTTTTGGAGCCGGTCAAGAGATCGAACGCGCCGATAGGCGCTGTTCGCGGTGACGCTAGCCACCAAGGGAGCGTAGCGACCGCCATCCCGGTATCGGTCAGCCGAGAACGCCGCTTTCCTTTTCGGTCCGCTCGTGGGATCGAACGCGCCGATAGGCGCTGTTCGCGGTCGGCTTGCCGACCAAGGGAGCGTAGCGACCGCCATCCCGGTATCCGTGTACCCCAAAACGCCGCTTTTCTTTTGGCCCGATGCCGGGGATATACGGCTAATTACTCGTTCTATGCGGCGTGAGGATGACGTTCTGAAAGTTTGACTGCGCGGTCTATTTTAAATTATAACGCGCACTTTCCGTTTTTTACCATCAAACCTCGGGCGAGCGAAGTGAGCGTGAGGATCCCCTACACGGAACCGCTGATTATCCTTTTATTACCCCCCCCTCACGCTACTCAACCTCTAAGAAGGTAACGCAGAGCGGGTTTTCGATACCGGGAACGCGGGAAACGAAACGCATTTTGCCGGAAGTCAGCGAGAAAATCGTGAGGTCGTTCGTGTACTGGTTGGCGCAGACGATATACCGCCCGCAAGGCGTGAGCGCGAAGTCGCGCGGAAAATCGCCGCCGCAACTTATTTTCTGTTTCAGCGTAAGGCTCGCGCCGTCGACGGCGAACGAAACGAGCGTGTTTTCGCCGCGGTTGGAGATATACAGCGTTTTGCCGTCGGCGCTCAACCGTATCGCCGCGGCGGTGTTTTTCTCGGCTTCGACCGGGCATAAGGTCGTATCGATATACGAGAGTTTACCGTCCTCGTAGCCGAACGCAGACACGGACGAAACCAGTTCGTTCACGCAGTATACGTACTTGCCGTCCGGGGAAAACGCGAGGTGGCGCGCGCCGTAGCCCGCCGGGACTTTCGCGCTCGACACGAAATTAAGGTCGCGGTCGTAAGTGAACACGGTATCCAAGCCGAGGTCGGTAACCAGCACGAATTTTTTATCGGGAGTAACCGCCGCCATGTGCGTGTGCGCGGCGGTCTGGCGCGTAGGGTGAACGCCCTTGCCGCGGTGCGTAACGAGTTTGCCGCCCGGGAACTTAATTACGCTGCCCGAGATGTAATTGACCGCGTAAGCCTCGCCGTCCGCTACCGACAAGTGGCAAGTGGCATAGCCCTCGCACGAGCGCTCCTCGGACTTGTTCGTAAGCGTGCCGCCGAGGTTATCGAACGAAAAGAACGTGCCGAACTTGCTCTTTTTCTCGTCGCCCTCGGTGATGACGTAAGTCTTGCCCGCTTCGTTCGCGATATACATCGGGCGATAAACGGGCGTTTTTACCGAAAGCGTCATTTCGCCCTTGTGCCATTCGTAAGTATATATGCCGCCGTCGTCGGCGCACGAAGCGACGTAAACCAGTTTTTTCATTGTTTTCTCCTTTTTGTGAGCGTCGTGGGTTGTGGATTTTTGGTATGATAATTACTTTCTTGCTGTCGGGGATCCTCACGCAACCTCCAATCAATCCACGTTATCTTGAACGAAGCGGTAGCGAAGTCCTGAAGATCCGGCCGTAGGCGCATTTATATTATTTTTACGCTTCGCCGGATTCCCGGGCTTCGCTCGAAATGACGTATAAAGTTGAAAAACGTTTACCTACCGTTAAACCCGCCCACCGTAAATCGCGGAAAACCCGCCTTTACGCGGTATAAGTGCCGTCGACGGTAACGAGTATCAGTCCGACCGCTACGGCGTGATCTACGCCGCGGGCGGTGAGTTCGTTGGTTTTCGCGGTCTTTTTGGCGTTCATGAGCAAAAGAACGTCGCGGATAAGCGCTTCTCGCGAGCGCTGACCGTTGAGTTCGAGGGCACAACGCGCGGCAACGGCGATTTCCTCGGGGCAGACGTCCGAGTAATCGCGGCTCGTCTTGTCGTCGAGCGGACGGAAAACCTCGGGTTCGGCAGTCAGATACCGATATTCGCCGCCGTCGCTGCGAACGAGGTTTATAAGACCGCGCGCGGCTTCGACGATCGCGGCGCAAGCCTTTTTCGAGGTCCTAGGTACGGCGAAAATCTCGCGCAGTCTTAAGGTAAGATACTCCTCGGTCACGGGCGATTCGACACTGACGATCGCTTCGGCTTTGGCAGCAACGGCTTCTCTGCCCTCGTCGGTCGTCACGAAGTCCGCGCCCGCTTTCGACGGCGTTCTGACGGCGAGTTTTTTATAAGCCTTTTTATAGCGGCCGAGCGTTTCTTTGGCGGCTTTTTTGTTCGTCTTGCCCGCTCCCGTAAGCGCGGCGACGGCGGCTTTGATCTTCGCGATCTCGCGCTTCGGGTTCGAAAGATAATCGATCGTCCACAGATTAAGCACGTTCCACCCGAGCGTTTTCAGTATGCGGGTGCGCACGGTGGCGCGGTCGCGAACGCCGGGAATACGAGCTTCGTTCTCGCCGTCGCAAACGATAGCGAGGATATATTTGTTCTTGTCGCGCGGGTCGACCACCGCCGCGTCGATCTTAAAGTCCGACACGCCCACGTTGTAGTCGCATTTAAGTCCGCGTTCGGACAGCGCTTCGGCGACGAAACGCCCGATCCCGGTAGGCTTTTCGCCCGCCGCGGCGTAATCGATCGCCAGCATTTCTCGCCCGCGTTCGGCGTACTCGAGGAACGCTTTCAGGCTCTTTACGCCCTTTGCCGAAGTGCGCCCGAGGTCGATCATGACGGAACGAATGGACGAAAACACGCGCATTTCCATACGCGCGCGGGTCGCCGCAACGTTGAGTCGCCGCTCGCCGCCCGCCTGATTAAGAGGCCCGAAGTTAAGCGACAGTTTGCCCGCCTTGTCGGGGCCGTAGCCCACGGAGAAAAGTATAACGTCGCGCTCGTCGCCCTGCACGTTTTCGAGGTTCTTTACAAACAGCGGTTCGGCGCACTCGTACGCCTCCTTCTGAAGCCCTAACCTATCGATCTCTTTCGCGAGTTTGTCCTCTACGTAGGCTTGCTGAGAGGCCGAGAACGTGACCACGCCGATCGAGCGCGTTTTGCCGATCGGGTCGCGAAGCCTATGGATAACGTCGGACACGAGCGCTTCGGCTTCGGCAGCGTTGCATTTACTGCCGCCGCGATCGTAAACGCCGTCGACGTAGCAAAGCGACACTCTGCCGTCGGACTCGGACGGCGAGGGGAACGTAAGCAAGCGGTTGTCGTAGAAGAACGCGTTGGAGAACGCGATAAGGCTTTCGTGGTGCGAACGGTAATGCCAAAGAAGATGCCGCTCGGGCATGCCGACCGCCAGACAGTCGTCGAGTATGCTCTCGAGGTCCTCAATCTCGGGGTGTTCCTCGTCGCGGAAGTCCGACCCGAAGAACGAGGTCGGCGGCAACTGCCGCGGGTCGCCCACGACCACCACGCGTTCGGCGCGGGCGATCGCCCCTACCGCCTTGGCGGTGGGGACTTGCGACGCTTCGTCGAATACCACGAGGTCGAATTTATCGAGCGAGGGGTCAAGGAACTGCGCCACGGACGACGGACTCATGAGCATACACGGACAAGCCGCTTTCATTATATTCGGGATTTCGGTGAAGAACTTTCTCAGCGTAACGCCCTTGCCGCCGGTCTTGTCGGCGCGCATCAGCACCACGCGTTCGAGGTTGTGTTCGCCGTCCTCGAGCGGCGACGGAATACGCGCGGTGAGCGCGGCTCTCAGCGCGGCTCGAGCGTACTTTTCGTACTCGTCCGAAGCGCCGCGGAATCTCTCGATCGTTTCGTCGAGCGCAAGCCCGGAGAACCGACAGAGCCGATCATCAAGCGCGACTTCGCTCTTGATAAACTCGGCGTACACGCGCTTTTCGAAGCACCTTAAGACGTCCTCGGGCGCGACTTCGCCCAGCGACAACGGCTCGAGGACGAACTCGAACCCGCTGCGGCGGCACTTTTCGGCGATTTCGCGATAGCGGCACCACCCGGAAATCTTGTCCATATTCTTCTGAACGCCCGCGACGTACTCGATCTCGGCGTTCAGTTCGGCGCTCGTACACTCTTCGTCCGCGGAGAAAACCTTCGCAAAGTCCGCGCGCGCGTTTTCGGCGCGTTCGTACTCACCCGCGTAGTAGTCGAGAAGCAAGAACGGCTGATTTTCCGCGATTATTCTGCACGACTCGAAGAACACGCGTTCGTCGAACTCGGCGTAGATCGCCTTGCCCGCGGCGGCAAACGCGCACGTTTCTTCCGCGGCGGCGAAGACGCGCTCTTCGCTGCCGGTAAACGCCGCGGCAAGTTTGACTTTCCGCTCCTCTATTCTCAATCGGTTTTCGGCGATCGCCGTCAGCGCGGAAAAGTACTCTCCCCTGTCCGACTTAGCGAGCGCGTACTTGACTGAAGTCGCATAACGCTTGGTAAGTTTAGCCGAAGCCGATTCTTTCTTGCCCGCTTCTATAACTTCGCTCGCGTCGAAAGCAGATTCGGGAAACGCTTCGAAACGCTCGGCGAACGCGGCTTTGAGGCGTTTTTCGCGGTCGAAAAGCGCGACCAGACTGTCGGCGACGGCAAGAAGTTCGACGTTTTCTCTGCGCTCGAGAAGTTTTGCGATATTTTCCGAGCCGCGCAGGAATTTCGCGAGCGCGTACAGCCCGGCGAGTTTTTCGCGAGTGAGCGACACGGTGCGCATATTGAAGTGCGGCACGAGCGCGCGGGCATAAAAGCGCAGCGACCGCAGTTCGCGGGCGTAGATTTCCAGCGTCATGTCCGCGCTTTTGCGCCACTTGGGCGTGTACCCGACGGCGTTGATGCCGCGGAACGGCGAACGCCCGAGTACTCCGCACTCTTTCGCGCTGACGGTAAGGTCGGTGAGCATACCGACGTACTCGCGGAAACTTTCGCGCGTGAGTTTTTCGTAGAAAAGGCTGTCGATAGTAAAGCAGTCGGGCGCGTCCTCGTTTTTAAGATACCCCACGATCGCGTCGTAAATCGAGAAGCCTATGGGCTTTTTCTCGTGCATGGCGCGCATTTCGCCGCCCAGTTTGTCGGTAATCGCGGCAAGTTCCGCGCACGAAGTTTCGTCCGCTTCTTCGCTTTTCGTCAGCGACGTCGTGCGGGCGACAGACGAAATCACGTCCGACTTTTTGGTTTTTTCGGAGTAAAGTTCGAGGCAGAAATCGCCTATGCCGATCGCTTGGAGCCGCTTGTAGACGACGGATAATGCCGCCATTTTTTCGGCGACGAACAGCACGCGCTTGCCGCGGTAGATATTGTTCGCGATAATATTCGTTATCGTCTGACTTTTGCCCGTACCCGGCGGTCCGTGCAGAACGAAACTTTTGTCGAGCGAATCGACAATCGCCGAGTACTGCGACGAGTCAGCGCCGATAGGGAGCAAAACCCCCTCGTCTATCGCTTCGTCCGCCGATCTGTCGCCGCCGAGCGCGTCGAGCGCGGTGAACTCGCTTTTGTTGCCGATCAGTGAACGGATAAGTTTGCTGGAGCGTAGCGCTTCGGTTTCGGTGCGCACGTCCTTCCACATTCTGTAGCCCGAGAACGACAGCGAGCAAAGGTACGCGCCGTCGACGACTTCGAAGCCCGCCTGCCCCGCGATCTCGCTGCGCACTCTCGCGACCGCCGCCGAGTAGCCGTCGGGCGTTTCCGACCTAAACTCGGACAGCGCGCGAAGGTCGAGGTCGAAACAGCGATATAGGTATTCGAGCAGCGTGGTATTGACGTGGATATCGTCGCCTTGGACCTCGATCGAGTACGACGGCGAAGTCGTGCCCTTTCTCGCCATGGTGACGGGGAAAAGCAGTACCGGCGCGTAGCGGAACTCGTCCTCGCCCGAGGCCTGCCAACGCAGGAAGCCCGCGGCGACGTACAGCGAAGCCGTGCCGGACTCCTCTTGTCTGCTCTTTTCCTTGCGGTAAACGACGGTAAGCGCGCGGTCGAAGTCCTTTCCGGACAGCGGCACGCGCAGTTTGCCCGCCTTGTATTCGTAGTTAATAAGGTCGCGCACCGGCTTTAACGAGGTCGCTTTGTCGAACGGATCGGCAAGCGCGCCGAGCAGCGTGCTTTCGCCTGGAAGCGTGGGCGCGAGTGCGAACTCCTCCCCGCCGCAAAGCGCGGAAATAAGATCGTCGAGGTCTGCCGTCAGCAGTTTTACCGCCGCAGAAGTCGGACGGAAATTAAGCAGCGGGTTGCGCATATCGAGGTCGAGAAGCCTCCGCTCCCACTGCTTTTCGCGCGAAACCACGGTATCGCCGCTTATTTCCCCGCCGAGCGCCTTTATTTTCTCGGGTTTTGCGTCGCGGTCGTATTCTTTCGGCTCGATAAGATCGTAACCCGCGCCGCGCCTGACCCGCTCGGGCATGGGTTTTATCCCCGAGATACGCGCGTATGTAAGGTCGATAAAGAAGTCGGGCGCGCGTTTCGCCACGTCCGCGGCGGCGCGGCGTTCGGCGCTCTCGAAGTTCACGCCGTCCGTTATGCCCGAAACCGGCACCAGCGACATTTCGTTCACGCCCCGCCGCGTGCGGTTGATTATGCCCGAAGCGTCGTCGACGACCGCGCTTCCGAAGCACTCGTCGGTAAGGAACGCGCCGACGTACCACTCTCCCGCAATGCGTCCCAGTACGCAGTGAATCCCCGCGGTTTCAAGAAGCGAAGCGAATAACAGCGCGAGTTCCGGCTCGGTCGCGGTCTTGTTTTTCAGTATCTCTTCGTGGCTCGATATAAGTATATCCATAGAGCCGTCGGTTCCGGCTTTTACTATCGACCGTTCGCCTAAGACCGAGTACGCCGCGGCGAAATAATACCTTACGTCGTTGCGATCGCAACCGGCGTAGAACGCCGTTTTACCGCGCTTCCAGTCCGCGAGTTTCTTGTCTATAAGCGCGCCGAGCGACCTTATCGCCGCGGACTTCGTGACGAACGCGGCGAGGTTTTCGGGTCTTAGCCCGAAATCGCACTCGTTGAACGCGAGCAAAGCGACTTCCGCGGTGTCCTCGGCGAGAAGTTCGCCGTCCGCAGTCAGTACTTTCACGGTAATGGTGCCGCTCGTCCGTTCGTTTATCGCGGCGGCGTACAGCGGCGAAATTATACAGCCCGGTTCGAATCTCAGCGTGCTCTTTTTCGGCAAACGCGCCGTGACCGAGTACGGCAAAAGGAACGCGGGTTCGGAAAACACTTCAACGCGCGCGTCGTCCACGTCCGTTTCGCCCGCGTTGCGAACGTAAAGCCGATTTATCGGCGGTTCGCCCGAGCGCAGCATATAATAACTGATCGCCGCGGCGTAGCCCGTTTCCAGTCCGACGTTGTATTCGGTTCGTTTTTTCTGTGCCATTCAAGCCTCTCGTAAAAAAATATCGTAATATTCTAGTGATAGTTAAACTAACCCTAGTCTACATTTTATCATATCGGAACGCAAAAAGCAACCCCCGCGCGAAAAATAATTCCGTTCGCGGCGTAACCCGACTTTTTCCGTTATAGGCGCGTACGATACGTTAAAAACCGACCGCGCGTTATTTTCGGTCGGTTTTTGTCGAAACGGTTATTTTAGGTTCATTTTTGTCGAACGCACCGTTACTTTCGGTTCATTTTTGTCGAAACCGCCGCGTCAGTCGGCGATATCCTGAAGCGCGACGGGAGTGAGTTCCGCGTCGGACTTGCCCACTTTCAGCGCTTCGACAAACGCGGCGACCGTGTCGAGCGAGGTAAATACGGTTACGCCGCTCTCGACGGCGAGTCTGCGGATGCGGAAACCGTCGCGACGGGTGTTTCTGCCCTTGGTCGGCGTGTTGACTATCAGTTTCACGCTGCCCGACTTTATCATGCGTTCGATGTCGTCGCACTCGTGAAGCTTGCCGACTTCCTGCGCTTCGACTCCTCTCTCGCGGAGCGCGGCGGCGGTGCCGGAAGTCGCGTAGAGTTTGTACCCGAGGCGGTGCAAATCCTCGGCGAGCGGGATCATTTCCTGCTTGCTCTTGTTGGACACGGACACAAAAATGCCGCCCTTGCTCATATTGATCCCCGCGGAATACAAACCCTTCAACAGCGCTTCGCCGAACGACGGCGCGATACCGAGGACTTCGCCCGTCGATTTCATTTCGGGGCTGAGCGAGATTTCGAGTTCGGGGAGTTTGTCGTTGGAGAACACCGGTACTTTGACGGCGTGGAACTTCGATTTTTTGTATAGTCCGGTGCCGTAACCCATATCCGCGAGCCGCTCGCCCATACAGCAGCGGGTGGCGAGCGCGACCATAGGTACGCCCGTAACCTTGCTGATGAACGGCACGGTACGGCTACTGCGCGGGTTGACCTCGATAATGTAGATTTCGTCACCCTTTAATATCAGTTGGATATTGATAAGTCCGACGGTGCGCGTGCCGAGCGCGAGTTTTTCGGCTACGTCCACGATGTTTTTCACGGTGTCGCCGAGGAAGGAGGACGGATAGCGCGAAATGCTGTCGCCGCTGTGTACGCCCGTACGCTCGATATGTTCCATTATGCCGGGGATAAGCACGCTTTCGCCGTCGCAGATCGCGTCGACCTCGAGTTCCTTACCCGAAACGTACTGATCGACGAGGATCGGATGTTCTTGCTTGGCGGCGTTGATTATCTCCATATAGTCGCGGATTTCGCCGTCGGTGTAGGCGATCTCCATACCCTGCCCGCCGAGAACGTAGGACGGGCGGACGAGTACCGGGTAGCCGATCTCGTGCGCCGCCGCGAGCGCTTCTTCAGCGGTAAAAACCGTCTTGCCCTTGGGCCGCTTTATATTCAGTCTCTCCAGAAGTTCGTCGAACTTTTCTCTGTCTTCGGCGTCGTTTATCGCGTCTACGGTCGTACCTAAAATCCTGTAGCCCGCCTTATTCACCGCCGCCGCGAGTTTGATGGCGGTCTGCCCGCCGAACTGCACGACCACTCCGTCGGGTTTTTCGAGGTCGAGAACGTTCACGACTTCCTCGGGCGTGAGCGGTTCGAAGTACAGTCTGTCGCTGACGTCGAAGTCGGTGGACACGGTTTCGGGGTTGTTGTTGATAATGATCGCCTCGTACCCCGCCGCGCGCACCGCTTTTATGCACTGCACGGAGCAGTAATCGAACTCCACGCCCTGACCTATACGGATAGGTCCGCTGCCGAGTACGACGATCTTCTTGTTTGCGGTAGGCACGGACTCGTTCTCTTCCTCGTAGGTCGAGTAATAGTACGGACTGACGGCTTCGAACTCCGCGCCGCAAGTGTCGACCATTTTATAAACGGGCAGAACGCCGCTGTCTATCCTCAGCTTCCTTATTTCGTCCTCGCTCGCGCCGCACCAGCCCGCGATCGCACGGTCGGAAAATCCGTGCCGCTTGATAGTTTTGAGGAACGGTTTACTTAGACACGCGAGTTTTTCGCGCTTTATCTTCTCTTCGGTTTCCACTATGCCCTTGAGCTTGATAAGGAACCACTTGTCGATCGCGGTTATCTCGTGAATAAGCTCGACCGAAACGCCCTTCCGGAGCGCGGCGCACACGCAGAACAAGCGTTCGTCGTTCTTTTGCGGAAGCGCGGCGTACAGTTGATCCTTGGTCATCTTGCCGTACTTGGGGTTGTCGAGCGAATAGTAACCGAGTTCAAGCGAGCGCACGGCTTTAAGGAGCGCGGCTTCGAAGTTCGCGCCGATGCTCATGACCTCGCCTGTCGCTTTCATGCGCGTGCCGAGCGTCTTGTTGGCTTCGGTGAACTTATCGAACGGCCAGCGCGGGAACTTGCACACGACGTAATCGAGCGTGGGTTCAAAGCACGCGTAGGTCTTGCCGGTCACGCCGTTTATTATCTCGTCGAGGTTGTAGCCGAGCGCGACGAGCGCCGCGACCTTGGCAATCGGATAGCCCGTAGCCTTGCTCGCGAGCGCGGACGAACGCGACACGCGGGGGTTGACCTCGATGACGGCGTAGCGCATAGAGCCGGGGTCGAGCGCGTACTGCACGTTGCAGCCGCCCGAAATGCCCAGCGCGGAAATTATGTTAAGCGAAGCCGACCTGAGCATCTGGTATTCTTCCTCGCGTAGGGTCTGCGAGGGAGCGAGCACTATGCTGTCGCCGGTGTGTATGCCCACGGGGTCCAGGTTTTCCATATTGCACACGGTGATTACGTTGCCCGCGCCGTCGCGCATGACTTCGTACTCGATCTCTTTCCACCCCGAAACGCACTTTTCGATAAGGCACTGGTGGACTCGGCTCGCGGCAAGCCCTCGGGTGCAGATCCCGACGAGCTCGTTCTCGTCCTCGGCGATGCCGCCGCCCGTGCCGCCCAGAGTGTACGCGGGGCGCACGATTACCGGATAGCCGTTTTCCGCGGCGAATTTAACCGCTTCGTCGACCTTGGTGGCAATAACCGAATCGATACACGGCTCGCCGATCTTTTCCATCGTTTCCTTGAACAGTTCGCGGTCCTCGGACTTCTTTATCGACTCGACGGGAGTGCCTAAAAGCCTTACGCCGTGCTCGTCCAAAAATCCGCTTTCGGCGAGTTCGCACGCGAGGTTCAGCCCCGTCTGTCCGCCCAGCGTGGGAAGTATGCTGTCGGGCTTTTCCTTTATGATTATGTTTTTGAGTACCGCGGGAGTGAGCGGCTCGAGGTAAACTCTCGACGCCATTTCGCGGTCGGTCATTATCGTTGCGGGGTTGGAGTTGACGAGGATAGTGTATATCCCCTCTTCCTTGAGCGCGCGGCAAGCCTGCGTGCCGGCGTAGTCGAATTCCGCCGCCTGACCTATCGCGATAGGTCCGCTCCCGATTATCAGTACGCGTTTTATGCTTTTATCTCTCGGCATGATTATCTCCTTATTTCAGTAGGTCGGCAAACTTCTCGAACAAGTACCCGGTATCCTTAGGACCGGGGCTGGCTTCGGGGTGAAACTGCACCGAAAACGTCTTGCCGTCGCCATACTCTATGCCCTCGCAAGTGCGGTCGTTGAGGTTGACGTGACTCGTTATCCCCACTCCCTTCAGCGAGTCCGCGTCCACGCAGTAGCCGTGGTTCTGGCTCGTGATAAAGATCTTGCCCGTGCTTAAATCCTTGACCGGGTGGTTCGAGCCGCGATGCCCATACTTCATTTTCACGGTGTCGCCGCCCTTGGCCAGCGCGATCAATTGGTGACCGAGGCAAATGCCGAAAATCGGCTTTACGCCCAGCAATTTTTTAACCTGCTCTATCTCGAACGCGTTGTCTTTCGGGTCGCCGGGACCGTTGGTGAGCATTATGCCGGCGGGGTCGAAATCGAGAATTTTTTCGGCGGGAGTGCCGGCGGGGAACACGCGCAAATCGAAGTCATAGCGGCGAAGCGAGTTTAATATATTGCGCTTAAGCCCGTAGTCGACTACCGCCACGCGCTTGCCGCCCCCGCGAATATCGTAGATTTTGCGGGTAGTGACTTCCGCGACGGGGTTCACGATTTTGTACCTCGCGACGGCGCGTTTCTGCGCGTCGGTGGGGTACTCTTGCGATATTATGCCGTTCATCGTGCCGGCGTCACGCAGTTTCCGCGTGAGCGCGCGGGTGTCCACGCCCGAAATCGCCACGATAAGGTTCTTTTTAAGATACCCCGCAAGCGTGGTTTCGGCTTTCCAGTTGGACGGAAAATCCGAGTAGTCGCGCACGATAAAACCCTTGACCTTGGGCTTGTCGGACTCGGTGTCGAAGCGGTTCACCCCGTAGTTGCCGATAAGCGGGTAAGTCATATTGACTATCTGCCCGCAGTAACTGGGGTCGGTCAATAGTTCCTGATAACCGGTCATGCCGGTGTTAAAGACGACTTCGCCGATACTGTCGCCGTCGTAGCCGAAACTCTCGCCCTCGAACACCGTGCCGTCGGATAAGTAAAGATACGCCATGACTCCTCCTTACAGCGCGTCGCGGAACGCAAGCACTTCCGCCTTTTGCTCCGCCGCGATATACCCCGTTTTTACCGCTTCATCCAGCAGCCTTTCGAGGTCGCAAAGCGCCGCGTAACGCGTACCCGCCGCCGCAAAATTGTCCTTCCCTCTCTTGATATTGTAGGTGAAAATGCACGCCACGCCCATGACTTCCACGCCCGCTTCGCGGAGCGCCGCCACAGCCTCGAGGCAACTGCCGCCGGTGGAAATAAGGTCCTCTATAAGCACCGCTTTCTGTCCCTTTACGGGTTTGCCTTCTATGCGGTTGTTTCTGCCGTGGCTCTTGTTCTCGCCGCGGACGTAGCCCGTCGGAAGCCCCATTCTGTCCGCAACCAGCGCCGCGTGAGCGATGCCCGCGGTCGCCGTGCCGTAGATCGCTTCCGCTCCGGGATATTCGCGCTCGATAAGTTCTTTCAGCCCGTCCTCGACGGCGTTCCTTTCCTCGGGATACGCCAAAAGTACGCGGTTGTCGCAATAGATGGGCGATTTGATTCCGCTCGCCCAGGTGAACGGTTCGTCAGGGCGCAGAAATACCGCCTTGGTTTCGAGCAGACACGTTTCGGGTTTCTTGGTCATATTTATATCTCCTTTCGATTGTTTTTCCGTGTTTTCCGTTTTTCTTAAATGCCTTTGAATTCTCTTACCGCGCGCAAGTACGCCTCCCGCGGGTCGGGAGCGGCGGTTATCGCTCTGCCTACCACGATATAGTCCGAGCCGAGCCGAGCCGCTTTTTCGGGCGTAACCACGCGCTTTTGGTCGTCCGCCGAGCCGCCGGCGAACCTTATGCCGGGCGTAACCGACAACAGCCCCAGTTCCTTGATAATCGGCGCTTCGAGCGCGGAACAAACCACGCCGTCAAGCCCCGCCGCCTTCGTGTTCTCGGCGTAGCGGCGCACCGTTTCGTCCATGGGCGTATCGATCAGCAATTCGCCTTTCAGCATTTCGGGCGAAGTGGACGTCAGTTGCGTGACCGCGATGACTTTCGTGTCGGGCGAAGCCGCCTTTACCGCTTCTTTCGCCCGTCGCATCATCTCTCTGCCGCCCGCCGCGTGTACGTTTATTATATCGGTTTTAAGCTGAGCCAGCACTCTCGCCGCCGCTTCCACGGTGTTGGGAATATCGTGCAGTTTGAGATCCAAAAACACCTTGAAACCGCGCTCTTTCAGTTCTTTCACGAGTTCGTAGCCGTAGCGGTAGTACATTTCCATACCGATTTTAAGATACGGCTTTTCGGCTTCGAGCGCCATAAGCAAGCGGTCAAGCCCCTCCCTGTCCTTAAAGTCGCAAGCGATAATAACGTCTTTCATCTGTCCGTCCTCCCGATAATTTCTTTTACGCTCTTCGCTCCGATCGCCTCGAGCGCCGCGGGCAAGCGTTCTATTATATTTTTGCACGCGAACGGCTCGACGAGGTTAATCGACCCCACCATCACCGCGCTCGCGCCCACCGACAAAAAGTCGATTACGTCGTACTCGTTCTCTATGCCGCCCATGCCGATAACCGGCACTTTCACGGCGTTTGCCGCCTCGTGCACCATGCGGAGCGCGACCGGCTTTATCGCCGCGCCCGAAAAGCCCGCGTGCGGCACGCGCGTTATCGGCTTACCCGTCCTTCGGTCGACCGCCATGCCGAGCAAAGTATTGATAAGCGTGATTCCGTCCGCTCCCGCGCCCTCGACCGCTTTCGCGATCTCCGTTATGCTCGTGACGTTGGGCGAAAGTTTCACGAAAACGGGCTTGTGCGAAACCGCCTTGACCGCCCGCGTGATACGCGCCGCTACCTCGGGGTCGGTGCCGAACGCCATGCCGCCCGTCGCGACGTTGGGACAGCTGATATTCAGTTCCACCGCGCACACGATATCGTCGCGGGAAAGAAGTTCCGCGGCGTAAACGTAACTTTCTTCGTCGTGACCGCCAACGTTCGCGAACACTTTCTTGCGATAAATCTTTTTTAGCCGCGGGAAAATCTCGTTGTACACCTTGTCCGCGCCGGGGTTCTGAAGCCCGACGGAGTTCAGCATACCCGCCGTCGTTTCCGCAATGCGCGGCAGAGGGTTGCCGAAGCGCTCTTCTTTGGTCGTGCCTTTTATCGAGAACGCGCCGAGGATATTTATATCGTACAGTTCGTCGAACTCGAAGCCGTATCCGAACGTGCCGGAAGCGGGTATTATAGGGTTGTCGAGCGTTATCCCGCCCAAATTTACCGATAAATCCGTCATCGCATTTCCTCCGCGGTCATCACCGGACCGTCCTTGCAGATTCGCTTTGCGCCGAGTCTGGTTTTGCAGCTGCACCCCATGCACGCGCCGAAGCCGCAACCCATGCGAGCTTCGTACGACAGTTGCCCGTCCGCGCCGGTGGCGACGAGCGCCGCGAGCATAGGCTCGGGTCCGCAAGCGTAGAAGTAGTCGTACTCGCGCCGGTCGAACACGGCGGTAACGAAGCCTTTCGTGCCGAGCGTGCCGTCGGCAGTGGCGACCTTTACGTCCGCAATTACCCCGAACTTATCGAGATAATACGCTTCCCGTGCGGTGTTAAAGCCCGCGATAACCGTCACGCGCTTGCCGTTCGCTTTCAGCCGCTTCGCGAGGTTGTATAGCGGCGGCAAGCCGATACCGCCGCCTATAAGCGCGATATTTCCCGCCGCGACGTTCTCGTCGAAGCCGTTCCCCAGGCCCGCGAGCGCGTTGATTTTTCCGCCCGCTTTCATTTCGGACAGCGCCCGCGTTCCCTCTCCTACGACCTTGTAGACGATAGTCAAGCCGTCGTCGTCGTAATCGCACACGGAAATCGGGCGGCGCAGGTACTTGCCGGGGATTCTGATGTCGATGAACTGCCCGGCTTTAAAAAACGCGGAAACGTCGCCTCTTAGCCGCATTTCGAATACGGCGGGCGCAATTTCCGCGTTTTCTATAATCTCGTAGATTACTTCTTTCATTATTCCTCTTCCGATTCCGTCGCCGCTTCGACCGGTCTGCCGTCGCGAAGTCTGACCGCGCCGTCCACGATGACGTCGGTCACTCTGCCGTAAACTCTCGATCCGTTGAACGGAGTGTTCTTGCCTTTAGACGCGAACTCGCGGCTGTCGACGACGTAACTTCTCTCCACGTCGACCAGCGTAAGATTCGCTCGCTCGTCCTCGCGCAGTCTGCCTCCTATGCTCGCGATCTCGCGCGGGCGCACGCTCATAAGCCGATTAAGCGCGACCATATCGATAACGCCCGAACGGACGAGCGTGGTATAAGCCGCCGAGAACGCCGTTTCCAGTCCGCTTATGCCGAACGCCGCCGAAGCGTAGTCGGTATTCTTGTCCGCGACGGAGTGCGGCGCGTGGTCGGTTGCGATAACGTCGATCGTTCCGTCCATAATGCCCTCGATGATCGCCGTGCGGTCGTCCTCGTCGCGAAGCGGCGGGTTGACCTTGGTCATGGGGTCCAGGCTCGTCACGCACTCGTCGCTGAGCGCGAAGTAGTGCGGGCAGGTTTCCGCAGTGACGGGCACGCCTTTTTTCTTATAGAACCGAATAAGTTCCACCGAGCCGCGGGTGCTGACGTGGCAGAGATGCACGGGAAGTTTCGTGGCGTCGCAGAGCGCAAGGTCGCGCGCGATCCCCGCTTCCTCGGCGGCGCGGGAAATGCCGCTAAGCCCCACGGATTCGGCGTTGAAACCCTCGTTGGCTACTCCGCCCGCGGAAATGGTCTTGTCCTCGCTGTGCGACAGTACCTTCAGCCCCACGCTCGCGGCGTACTCCATAGCCGACTTCATCAGTCTGCCGTCGGACACGGGGTTGCCGTCGTCGGAAATCGCGATTACGCCCGCTTTTTTCATGGGCAGCATATCGGCGAGTTCTTCGCCCTTAAGCCCTTTGGTTATCGCGCCCACGGGGTAAACGTGCGCGAATCCTTCGTCTTTCGCCGTGCGCGAAATAAACTCCGCTACCACGCGGTTGTCGCACACCGGGTCGGTATTCGGCATACAGAGAATATCGGTAAAGCCGCCGCGTACCGCGGCGCGCACTCCGGTAGCGATAGTTTCCTTGCCCTCGTAGCCGGGCTCACGGAGGTGCGTGTGAAGGTCGCAAAAGCCGTAAAACAGATATTTATCCGTACCGTCGATGACGATATCGGCGTTTCTGTCCACTCTGCCGATCTTGGTTATCACGCCGTCGCGAACGAACACGTCGGCTTCCTTTACGTTGTCGCGAACGAGTTTCGCGTTCTTTATCAGTATCGTTGCCATATTATTCTCCTCTCCCCACCAGCGTAAGCACCGCCATGCGCACCGCCACGCCGTTTGTGACTTGAGTATTTATGCGGCTTCTGCCGCCGTCCGCAACCGCGCCAGAAATCTCCACGCCGCGATTGACGGGACCGGGGTGCATCACGATCGCGTGCGGCGAAGCGTAGGACAGCAGTTCGTCCGTAACGCCCCAGCCCGCGTTGTACTCGCGTAGGCTCGGGAAAAGCCCTTGCTTTTGCCGCTCGAGTTGGATACGAAGCGCCATTACGACGTCCGCGTCCTTTACCGCTTCTTTGGGATCTGTCGTAACGCGACATTCGCGTTCGAAGCCCTCGGGAAGCAGCGTTTTCGGTCCGCAGAAAACGACTTCCGCGCCCAGCGTTTTCAGTCCCCAAAGATCGCTTCTAGCCACCCTCGAGTGCTTGATGTCGCCGATAATCGCGACCTTAAGCCCCGAAATCCAGCCGAACTCTTCGCGCATGGTGAAAAAGTCCAGAAGCGCCTGCGTGGGGTGTTCGTTCGCTCCGTCGCCGGCGTTGACCACCGCGGCTTTTATGTTTTTCGATAAAAATAAAGGCGCTCCGCTTGCCCGATGCCGAATAACGACAATATCCGAACCGAGTGCGTCCAGAGTCTTGCCCGTATCGATAAGCGATTCGCCTTTTTGCACGCTCGACGACGAAACGTCCAGCGAATTGACGCGCGCTCCCACGGCTTCCGCCGCCAGAGTGAAACTCGTTTTGGTGCGCGTGCTGTTTTCGTAAAACACCGTGGTGACTTGCTTGCCGCTAAGATCGTCGCGCCGCTTGCCGCTCAGCCACGATTTTTTCATTTCGGACGCCAGATCGAGAACGTCGTGTATCGCGTTCGCCGACATCTGCCTGATTCCCAGTAAGTCTTTCACTCGCTTTGCTCCTCCGTTTTAGAAAAAAACTGCCCGTATAGGGCAGTCGCTGATCACGAACTCGTCGTTTTCGTCTATGAGTTACCGCCCGTAGACTCAGGCTCTTTCCGCTTGGAACGCCGCGTTCCTCGCACGAGCCTAGGTTATATTACCATATCGCGCGAAAAAAGTAAAGCGTTTTTAAGACAATAATCTGTGATTGTCGCGTGAAAAGTCCGACACGGAACCGCTATCCCGACCACGTCAAACCTCTGGCGGAGCGACAGCGACGCGGATATCACACGGCAAAGCCGTATATCACTTCGCCGCAAGGCGAAATATCACTCATTACCCATTACGCGCGTTTGCGGCGAGAAGAAACCGTACCGTAAATTACATTTATTATAAGGAACAGAACGACCGTGCCCGAAAGCACCGCCGCCATTGCGCCCGAGCCCATGGACAGCCCGAAAAAGTCGAACTCGACGGCGTAGGACGAGGCGAGCGCGGAATAGACTTCGCCGCTGCCGCCCGCGAGTGCGCCGAGCGCGCTGCGCATAAAGAAACTGCGGAACAAGCCCGCGGAGTAACTTCCGGGGAAAAGGCAAGTTATATAGCGGACGTAGACCGGGAGTATGCCGACGGGCATATACGCGCCGATCACGAAGCCCACCACCGCGCTGACAATGCCCACGAACGCCGAAAACGCCGAATTCGTGCGGAAAAATCCCGATATGAACACGTTGACCAGCGTGGACGACAGACACGACAGCACCGTCACGCCGTAGGCGGAGAACGCTTCGGCGGCGGTCATGAAGAAACTGCCGCTTATCGCGAGGTAAATAAGGCACACGGCATAAACCACCGAGCAGATAAACAACGTGACCGTGAAATTATAAAGGAAATAACCGAGCGTGACCACCCCGCCACCGACGGGCGAAGCGAGCGCGTCGCGCGTAAGCCCGCGTTCGCGATCCTGCACCATGACGGTGTTAGCCGACAGCGAAACGGTGATACAGCCCACGCTCATCACTCCCGCCGCCACCCACGAATCGATAAACGCTTTGATCGCCGCGTCCGAAAGTTCCACGCCGCCCGGAAGCCCGCTTTTCACCGCCGCGAGCTGCACGTCGCCGAGAAACAGCGTGTATAAAAGCAGAAGTATCAGCGGCGCGAGCAGCGAGAACAACACAGCCGCCTTGTCGAGAAGAAAGATTTTCAACGTTCGGCGGCTGAGCGCAAGCAGCGCGAAAAAGTCGTCCGCCGGTTTTTCTCTCGCCGCGTGCAAGCGTTCACCGCGCGGCTTGTCGATTTTATTATCGGCTATATTTTCGTTTGGTTGCGATTCCGTGAATTCCTCAAGACTTTCGCGGGTTTCGGAAACGTTATTTTCGTCGATCATTGATTTTCGACCTCCTCGCGCGTTCTGCCGGTGGCGCTTAGGAAAACGTCATCCATGTCGCCCTTTACGATCTCGAAGTCGTCGGGATTGCCGAGTTCGGACAGAAGATCCAGCGCTTCGCGCACTGCCGTCACGCGCACGCGATAAGCGTTCGATTCGTATCTGTACGGCTTGCCGACTCGCCGCAAAACCTCGTCGAATTCCGCGGTTTGTTCGCGGTAAAGCACGACGTAATCGCCCGAAAACCGTTCTTTCAGTTCGTGCGGAGCGCCCGCCGCAACTATCCTGCCGCGATCGATTATCACGGCTTCGTCCGCTTTCGCGGCTTCTTCCATATAGTGCGTGGTGAGGAACACCGTCGTTCCGCGCTCGCGACGCAAGTTCTCGATGATTTCCCACACCTTTTTGCGGGTCATGGGGTCAAGTCCCGTAGTCGGCTCGTCGAGGTAGAGTATTTCGGGCGAATTTATAAGCCCGCGGGCAAGATCCGCCCGCCGCTTCTGCCCGCCCGACAGATTTTTAAGCGGTTTGTTCATTATGGGGTCGAGGTCTAGTAGGTCGCTTAGTTCACGGATTCGAGATTTCAGCGCTTTTCCGCGCAGTCCGTAGAACGCCGCGCGGGTCGCGAGGTTGTCGCGCACCGTCAGTCGCTCGTCCAGCACGCTCGACTGAAAAACTATGCCCGTTTTTCGCTTGATTTCGGCGGAGCTTCGGTCGGGATTGAGCCCCAGTATGCGCACTTCGCCGCCTGTTTTTCCCAAGACCGAGCATAGAATATTGATCGTGGTTGACTTGCCCGCGCCGTTTACGCCGAGATACGCGAAAAGCGCGCCGCGCGGCACGGCAAAACTCACGCCGCAAAGCGCCGTTTCGCCCTCGCCGTAGCGCTTTATAAGGTCTTTCACTTCTATCGCGATTTCGTTCATAGCCATATAGTACCCCTATTTTGCGAGATTGTCAACGATTTGCGCTCGTCGCGCCGCCGCGAAAATCGCCGAAAACGGGCGAAACGGTTGCATTTTTACGCGTAATTTGTTATACTAAAGTAAACGCGGATAGTACCGCGGGTTTATCGAAGAGGTGTCGGCTAATGAAATTTATCGTGAAAGCAAACGCCACGACGGCGAATATCGGATCGGGCTTCGATTGTTCGGGGCTTGCGCTCGATCTTAAAAACGAGATACTCGTGTCGGACGAGGGCGACGAGCCGCTCGTTATCCGTGCGGGCGCGGGCGTGCCGACGGACGAAAGCAATCTTATTTACCGCGCGATGACCGAGGTTTTCGCGGCGGTCGGACGCTTCCCCAAAAGCGTTACGATAGAACAGACCGACCGCATACCCATGGCTAGCGGTCTGGGCAGTAGCGCGGCTTGCGTGGCGGCGGGCTTGACCGCGGCGAACGTGCTGACCGGCAACGCGCTTTCGTTCCGCGAGATAATCGATCTTGCGGCGAAAATCGACGGACACCCCGACAACGTTCTGCCCTGTCTTGTCGGCGGAGCTACGGCGGCGGTCATGAAGCGCGACGGAAGCGGCGTGGAAGAATTTATCCGCGTTGAACTGCCGGGCAATCTGTTCGCGGCGGCGCTCACCCCGAACTTCCCGCTCGAAACCAAAAAGGCGCGGAAAGTTTTGCCCGAGGTCTACCCGAAAGCGGACGTCGTTTACTCTCTGTCGCGGGCGGTGGTGAGTTTTGCCGCTCTCGCCGTAGGCGACGCGGGCAAACTCGCTTGCGTGGACGACAAACTGCATCAGCCCTACCGCATACCGCTTATCCCCGGATATAACGAGGCTGTCGGCGCGCTGAAAGACGCGGACGCTATATGCGCGTTCCTCAGCGGCGCGGGTCCTACCGTTCTCGGCATTTTCAAGGAAACGCCGGGTCTGTCCCGCGACTCTCTCGCCCTCTCCGCTCCCTCCGGCTGGACGAAACGCGTTCTGTCGTTCGACAATCACGGGGTTATAGCGGAAAAGATAGGGTAAGAAAGATTATAGTAAAACGAATACCACCTTATACGTTATTCGTGCGTAACCCCGGAAATCCGGCGAAGCGCAAAATTATAATTTTATGCGGCTTCGCCTAGATCCCTCGACTTCGCTCGGGATGACGTATAAGGATAAGTACTTCTCTTATAGTATGGGATTCCCCGAAACAGCCGAGCGGTTTGCTCGGCTGTTCCTCTGAATGACGGTTAAAAACGGAAACTGCGCGGTAAATTTTAAAATAATAACGAGAAACCTACGTTTTTTACCGTCATCCTGAGCGCGTAGCGCGTGAGGATCCCCTTCTTCAAGCGGATAATAATCCTTATAAAAATACTACTAAATTATAACGAGCAGCCTTAACTCTTACCTCGTCATTCAGAGATAAAAGGTCATTACCCTATTTTGGCAATGACCTTTTATCGTGGAATCCCCTGCATTAAACAAGTAATTATCCTTAACTCGCGCGAAGCGCGAATATCACACCTTACCCCACTCGCTACTTACGACAACTTGTTCTTGTCGGCGGCGAGGGTTTCGGCGTTTTCCATACCCTTCAATATCAGCATTGACGGCTCGAAGCGCGGGTCGAGTTTCAGACTGGCCTCGAAGTCCTCTTTCGCGCCCTCGGGGTCGTTCATACCGAGCCTTGTCAGCCCGCGATAGTACAAAAGATAATTGTATTTTTTCGGCGCGGTTTTCATCGCTTCGTTGATTATGCGGAAGTTGTCGGACAGCAGTTTCACGCGCTTTTCAAGCCCCGCCATAGCCACGAGCGACGAACGCGCGGTGATATTAAGGAGAGTTATTTCCTCGTCGTCGGGGAACGAATCGAGCAGTTTTTCCGTGCCGTGCATTACGTACTCGTACTCGCCCAGCATGAGCGCGCGCTGATACTTCGCGGTTTCGCGGCTGATACCGTTCTCGTTCCGCTCGGACTTCCACTCGATAAACGGGCGGTACCACTCGGCTACGAGCGGGTGTTCGCCGCCGAGTTCCGCGGTCGTACAGCAGATATTGTCGGCGTACTTGCCGTCGAGCGCGGCTTTGTACACCCCCGGGTTATTGATTTTCGCTTCGATCTCGCCGAGCAGGTCGTACTCGACGGGCGCGCCGATAAGAAAAACGTACGGAAAGTACACCAGCCACAGCGCGCGGAGTTCGTCCGTCGCCGAGTCAAGCGAAATTATCCGCGCCACCGCTTCGTAAAGCGTGGGCTTGTCGGGAAGCGCGGCGTTCTCGCCGGTAATCTCGCCGCGACGGTACTTCTCCTTCCACGCGGGCGAGCCTACGTCGAACTTGTAATAAGTCTTTTCGCCGTCGGTTATCTCGTAAACGTGATCGAACGCCTTGACCCCGGGGTCGCGCGACACGAACGAACAACCGTACTTTACAAGCACCTTGGAAACGCGGTGCAGTTCCTTTGTGTCAAACAGGCAGCGGAACGAGTACACCGCCATTAAAAGATTGCGCTTTTCGCCGTAACTTACGCTCGCGCGGTCGATAACCGCATAGCAAAGTTTCGTGAGATAATCAAGCCCTCTCGTATCGTCGTCCGGCTCGTTCTCTTCGTGAGTTTTTTCGTCCGCTCCCGCGGGTTCTGCGGGTTTATCGGCGCCGCACGCGGAGTTTTGCGCGCAAGAAGCGCACTCGGACTCGTCCGCGGCGCAGGTATCGCATTTATTTTCGGAGTTTTCCGCAGCGAACCCCGCAAGTTTCTTTTCGTCGTTTTCCATAAATTTGCTCCTTAGGTAAGGTCAGTTTAACTATACTGCGTTTTTTCGTTTCGGTCAAGGATATATCGGCACGAACAGACAAAACGCTGTCAGCGCGATAAGACTGGTAAAGTTCACGGCGGCGTTGATCGCAAGATAGCGCAGGCGTTCCTTCGGACGATACAGCGAGAAATTGCGGAAAGAAATCACGCTCGCCATAGACGAGATCAGCGTGCCGCAACCGCCGATATTGACCGCGACGAGCAGTCGCGCGTAGTCGGTCGTAAAGCCCGCGAGAAGCACGGCGCTCGGCACGTTGGAAATGACCTGACACGAGATAACGCCGGTGAGAAGCACGCTTTTGCCGAGCAGAAAGCGGAAGAACTCGTCCACCGCGCTTATCCTCGCGAGGTTGCCGGTAAAGACGAAGAACGCGCAGAACGTGAGAAGCAGCGAGTAGTCCGCTTTCATCAGCGCGCCGCGGTCGAAGATCAATAGAAGCGGCACGACGAGCAGCGCCGTCCAATACGGCACGACCCGGAATACCACGACTATCATGTATACGAACGCGACGGCGTAAACGGCGGTTTTCGCCTTGTCGGGGGCTTTGGTTTCGCCGTGCGCAGGCGCCGCGATCGGCTCGCGCTTTACTAAAAGGCACAGCGCCGCGATCACCGCCACCGCCGCGAGCGTGGGGAAAATCATGATGCGGAAGAACTCGCCCGCGGGTATCGCGAAACGATTATACAGGTACAGATTTTGCGGGTTGCCGAAGGGCGTGAGCATACCGCCGAGGTTCGCCGCGACGGTCTGGAGCGTGAACGTGTACGCCATTTTGTCCTCCTTGCCCGCGGCGTGAAGCGCGCAGTACCCCAGCGGCAAGAACGTCAACAGCGCCATATCGTTGGCTATCAGCATAGAAGCGACGTAAGTGATCGCCACGAGCGCGGCGATAAGCGAACGCGTAGACCTAAACCGTCCGATCAGCACGTCCGCGAGCGCGCGGAAAACATTCTGGCGTTTCAGCGCGGCTATCACCGCCGACATACCGAACAATGACGCGAGCGTGCGGAAGTCGAAGTAGCCGAGGTACTCTTTGTCCGGCGGCACGAAACAGCACGAGATCGCCGACGCGACCAAAGCCACGACCAAAACGGCGTTGTTTCTCAAAAACGCCGTCAGGTAACGTACTCTCGGTACTGTATTAAGTTGCTTTTCGTTCGTACGCAAAATTCCCAAATTCCGACTTTCGTCCGAGTCTATCCCGCCGATTATTCAAGACGGAAAGTAACGTATTCCGAAACGTCGGAATTCGTGCCGATAAACGCGCGGAATTCGCCGCTCTCGGCTTTACGGGTAAGGTCTGCGCCGTAGAACGCAAGCATATCCTCGGTGATTTCGAACGACACGGTCGCTTCTTCCCCGGGCGCGAGCGTTACTTTTTTATAGCCCTTGAGTTCCTTGATGGGGCGCACCGCCGAGCCTACGAGGTCGCGGATATAAAGTTGCGCGGTTTCGGTCGCGGTAACTTTGCCCTCGTTCTTTATCACTGCGGAAACGGTCACCGTGCCGCCGCGTTTCATCGTTTCGGACGAAACTTTAAGGCCTCGGTAGCCGAAAGTCGTATAGGTCAAGCCGTAGCCGAACGGGTACAGCGGGCGTACCGGTCCGTCGATGTAACTCGAGGAATAGCCCACGCGCCTCGTGTCGTCGCTTACCGGTCTGCCGGTGTTGTAGCGGTTGTAGTAAATCGGGCATTGACCGGTGAACGCCGGGAAGGACGCGGGCAGTTTGCCCTCGGGCGCGACCTTGCCGAACAAGAGGTTCGCCGCCGCCGAGCCGCCTTCCGTACCCGGTTGCCATACTTCGAGGATCGCGGGCGCGATTTTCGACAATTTCGTGATAGCGAGCGGTCTGCCGCTGAACAGCAGTACCGCGGTATTCTTGTTCGCCGCGACCACGGCGCCGAGCAGTTCGTACTGCGCCGCTGGAAGTTCGAGGTCGAGTTTGCTGTTGCCCTCGCCGCTGTCGTCCTGCGGCTCGCCGAGCGTGAGGATAACCGCGTCCGAAGTCGCCGCCAGCGTGACGGCTTCCTTTATAGCCGCCTTGTCCGCGACCGCGCCGATAGCGCCGCTTACGCCCTCGGCGTAACGCACGGAAGCGTTCGGAAGAAGGTTTTTCACTCCGCTGAGAACGGTGACGGTATCGTCGGCGTTACCGTAGCAACGCCACGTCCCCAGAATATTGCCGGTATTGCCGAACGGTCCGATAACCGCCACGCGCTTCGCCTTGTCGGAGAACGGAAGCACGCCGTCGTTTTTGAGAAGCACTGCGGCTTTTTCCGCGGCGGTTCTTGCGATATTGCGGTGCTTTTCGGAAAGCAGTACGTCCTCGGGTTTTTCCTTCAGCGCTCTTCCGTAGGGATTGTCGAACAAGCTCATATTTTCTTTCTGAATAAGCGTGCGCTCGAGCGCCTTATCGACTTGTTCGATCGTGATTTTGCCGTCCGCAATCAGTTTTTCCATACAATGGATATAGGTCGCGGACATCATTTCGATATCGTTGGTCGCTTCCATAGCCATATACGCCGCTTGCTCCTCGCCCTCGGCAACGCCGTGAGTGATGAGTTCGCGGAACGCGTTGTAGTCGGAAATAATTACGCCGTCAAAGCCCCATTCTTTTCTGAGGATTCCGTCCACGAGCCGCTTGTTGCCCGCCGACGGCACGCCGTTGAGCGAGTTGAACGAAGTCATTACCATATCCGTACCCGCGTCCACAGCCGCCTTGTACGACGGCAGATAGTATTCGCGGAGCGTGCGTTCGCTCATGTCGACGGTGTTGTAATCTCTGCCCGCTTCCGCGCCGCCGTAAGCCGCGTAGTGCTTTACGCACGAGTGTATGCCGCCGCGATGATAGCCGCGGACGTGCGCCGCGGACATATCGCAGTTAAGGAGCGGGTCTTCGCCGGTGGTTTCGGCGATTCTTCCCCAACGCGCGTCGCGGGCGAGGTCGACCATAGGCGAAAAAGTGACGTTCACGCCCATTGCGAGCGCTTCTTCGGCCGCCATTTCGCAGCAGTCTTCCATAAGTTCGGGCGAGAAAGTCGCGCCCATGCCGAGCGGGATCGGATAATTCGTTCTGCAGCCGTGAACGACGTCCATCATAACGGAAACCGGGATCTTGTGCGGATCGGCGGCAAGATGCTTTTCCTGAACTTCGCGCACCTTGTCCGTACCTCGGATATTCAGCACCGATCCTATTCCGGTGAGGTCGTCTTTGGTCAGCCCGAGGTCCGCCATAGGACCGGTGGCTTCCGCGCCGGCGTTACCTAAAAAGAATTCGGCGTTCAACTGCGTCAGTTGCATCAGTTTTTCTTTCAGCGTCATTTTCGCTATCAGCGATTTAATATCCATATTCTATACTCCTTTTTCTTTCGTGCGATTACAGCAGAGTTTCCACGCCGCCGCCCAGCATAAGCGAAGCCGCGCCGATAAGTCCCGCGTCGTTGCCGAGCGTGGCGACCGTGATTTCCGCTTCCGGTATGTTCTCGCCGCCGTAAGTGTTCGCTTTTACGTACTCGCGGAGCGGCTTTAACAGATACTCGCCCTGAGCGCACACGCCTCCGCCGAGGATAATCGCTTGCGGACGGAAAATATTGATAAAGTTGCCTATGCCCTCGCCGAGGTACTCGACGTATTGCCTTACGACTTCCGCCGCCGCTTTATCGCCTTTTTTCGCGCACTCGAACGAAGTTCTGCCGTCGACCGCGTTTATGTCGCCGCCTACGAACTCCCACATCGCGGAGTCCTTGTGTTTTTCCATAGCGCGTTTGGTGTCGCGGATAAGCGCGGTAGCCGAAGCGTAGGCTTCCATACAGCCGCGTCTGCCGCAAGCGCACGGCTCGCCGTCCTTGACGATGACCATGTGCCCCAGTTCCGCGCCTTTCGAGCGGAAACCCTCGAACAGCTTGTTCTCGATAATCACTCCGCCGCCCACGCCCGTGCCTAAGGTCACGAACACGGTGTCGGAATACGCCTTACCCGCGCCGAACTTGGTTTCGCCGAGCGCCGCAACGTTCGCGTCGTTGCTGATCTTCGCGGGAAGGTCGATATACTTATTCAGTTCTTTAACTACTTCCGCATGCTCCCACGCGAGGTTGCACGAATAGTCGACTATGCCGAGCGCGCTGTCGATAGCGCCCGGGCAGCCTATGCCCACGCCCGAAATTTCTTTCATATCGATACCCGCGTCGGCGGCGAGTTTTTTCAGTTGCGCCGCGATATCCGCGACGATCTCCTCGTAGCCGCGTTCTCTGCCCGTCTTGACGGACGATTTAATAACGATTTTGCCGTTCTCGTCGACTATGCCGGACTTAACGCCCGTGCCGCCTATATCTACACCGAATACGTACATAATTTTATCTCCTTTCCGCGCCGTCGATTTTCCCCGGCACGGCTTTGTCTTTTCTTAATAATAACACATTACTTACGAAACACACAAGCGGAATTAACGAACTTATCGCAAACGCCGCGTTTAATCCCAAAGATTCGGCTAAAAATCCCGCCGCAGTCGGGAAAATACTGCCGCCGATGTCGCCGCATATCGCAAGCAGCGCGAACACCCACGCGCCCGACGAGGAAAACCGCCGCGAGGCTATGACAAGCGTACCCGGCCAGAGAAGCGAGCAAGCGAAGCCGCACGCTATGCATGCCGCGAGCGCCGCCCACGGCACGGGTACGAAGCCCACGACGAGGTAGAGAACGAAACTTAGGAAACTGCACGCAACCAGCGTGACGTTCATATTCAGTCTGTCGCCCAAGATTCCGTAGCCGGTACGGGCTATGCCCATCATCACGGCGAACAAGCCCATACCCACTATGTCCGAAGTCGCCTTTGAAAATCCGAGCGACACTTGCGAAAACGTAGTGACGTACTGGTTCATTATCGTTTCGGTGCCGCCCGCGGTGCAGATCGCGAGCATAGCGAAGATCATGTACGGCGAAAACATCGCTTTACCCTTTGCTTTCGCGCCGCCCTCTGCCGGCACGCGGTTTATCGGACAGATCGAGAACAGTACCAGCGCGGTCAGCGGCAACGCGCACCAGATAAGCACGATATAATGCCAGTTCTCCGCGCCCAGAAACACCACGAACAGCGAAGTCGCGACTATCGTTATCACCTGTCCCCACGCGTAGAACGAGTGCATCATGGCGAGCGCGCCCGACTTCGACTTGCTGTCGGGGATCGCGTCGGTAATCGGCGTGATGATGACCTCCAGCATGCCGCCCGAAAACGCGAAAATCACGGTGGCAAGCATCATAGCGGGGTACACCAGACCGTTGTTTTTAATAAACGGAAGCGTCGGAAGAATCGCCAACAGCGCAAGTCCAGCCGCCGACAGCGACACGGACGTTATCACCGTTTTACGATAGGAAAGTTTGTCTATAAACGCGGTGAGTATCACGTCGGCTATGAGTTGCGCGATGAAATTCACACCCACGAAAACGCCCAGTTGCCACACTTCGAAGCCGTAAAGTTTCATAAAAGAAGTGAACAAAAGGGCGATGATGCTTGCTACCACCGCCTGATTCGCTATTCCCGCTATGCACGCCGCGAACGTGAGTTTGTACGATCGCGGCGTTTTTATCGCGGAATTTTCGTTAATGATCTCGCTCATAAATATATAAGTTTTCGGGTTGTACTTCGGTTTCTCGGATGGTTTTATCCGTTCAGTCGTTCTTTTTGGCGATGACGTCTATCGAATCGAGCAGTTTTTCCCTTTCTTCGGCGCTTCGCCCGGTAAGGTACTCGTCGAACATAGCCGCCGCGCGACTCTTGACCACCGCTCTGCCGCTCTTCTTTATCGGCTTTGCGGGAGCGGGCTTTGCCTTGTCCGCGGCTACGATCGGATCCATAAACCTCGCCGCTCTGTCCTCGGTCTTTTCCTCGGGTTCGGCGATAACTTCGGGTTCGTTGTCTTTTTCGGGTTCCGCCGCGACTTCTTCCGCTTTTTCGGGTTCGGTCGGCGCGGGTTTCTCGGGCGCGGCGGTAATTTCGGGCTGCGCCGATTCCGTCGCGGGTGCGATTTTCTGTTCTTCGACAACTTCGGGCACGGGAATTTCTGCCGCGACTATAACCTCGCCGGGCGCGGCGGGCGCTGAAACCGCGGGTTTGTCGTCTTTCGTCAGCACTTCCGAAGCGGAATTTATCGGCACGACGATCTTGCGGGTCGCGGGTTTAGACTTCTTTTCAGGCGCGGCGGGTTTAACCGGCTTTACGACTACCCGAGCGCCCGGTTCGCTTCCCGCAGACTCTGCGGTAATGCGGCTGAGAATATCCTCTACGCTCACCGGCTTGTAGTCGTCGGCGATTTTCACGTCCGCGCCGAAGCCGGATCTGTCGTTCGTTTCGTCGACGTTCGCGACTCTTTCCAGTTCTTCCGCGGCGGGGCGAGCCGAAGCGATACGTCGCATGACGTCCTCTATCAGCGCGGCTTTGTTGACCGCGGGCGCGTCGGCGTTTTCTGGTTTTGCCGTCGGCGTTTCGACGGCTGACGGCGTTTCCTCTTTTATTTCCGTATCCGCGGCGGCTTTGTCCGCGATTTCTTCGGGCTTGTCCTCGGACCCTTCCCTCTTTTCGTCCGCGGTTTTTTCGTCGGTATCGTGGGTAGCGGTTTCTTCTATGGGCGCGGGCGCGGCGAAAATCGGCTTTTCGCTTGCCTCCGCGGGCGTTTCGGGAATTTCGGGAGTTTTTGTCACCGTTTCGGGCGCGGACATACTCTCGGTTTCGCTCTCGGGTTCGGTTTCGCCTTCGGGTTCGTCGGAAGCGGCGAACGCGCCGGGTTCGTCGTCGCCCACGGTGTAGTAGCCTTCGCCGTCCTCGCCGAGGTTATATACGTTGCGGGTCAGACTCCAACGAATGCAGAGGAATACGAGCAGCGCGAGATCGACGAGCGTGGCGACGTAAAGGAGCATTTCGATACTCGCTCTGTCGAACACGACTTCGAAAAACACTCCGAGGTACGGAATCGAGAACACCGTTTTGCCGTCGTACCGGAACGCAAGCGCGTTACCCTCGATCGCGCTGTCCACACGCATAAACTCGGTCTTGTACGCGATGGAAATAAGGCACGCACCGATACTGAGAATCAGCACGATTATCGCTAAGGTCATGCCGAAAGCGAACGCCACGCCGGACAAGCGTTTTCTCATTCTCGCCGCAACTATTATCGTCAGCGTAAGCAAAACCGCTATCGCCGCCAGAATCGCGATGAAAATGATAAGTTGCGTTTTGTCGGAAAAATCAATCATATAAACTTCTTCCTTGGTTCTGATATGATAATTATATACCGATTGAATCATAATGTCAATAATAACCGTCCTTTACGCCGGAATTTAGACGTGTTTTGATAATTTTTACAGCGTTTTCTCCGTCTGCGACCCTGGGTTTGTCCGAATTCTGCCGCTTGCCGGCAATCAATTCGCCGCGGGCGGGCGCGCCTGACGGTATTTCTCGGTTATGCTTTCTTTGGTTTCCATTTTTCGGTTCTCCCTTTAATTTCTTTTAAATACGCGCACGGCGGTGACGGTCATATCGTCGCGGTTCACGCCGCCCGCGCGGGTTTTCGCTTCGCTCATGACCGCGCCGACCAGCGTTTCCACGTTGTCGCCGCTCGTTTCGTTTATCAGCGTTTTCAGCTCGTCGCCCGAGAAAAGGTCGGACACTCCGTCGGAAACGAACACGATTACGTCGCCGCCTTGGAACTCGTCGCGGTTAACGAACGGCGAGATTTCGTCAAGCGCTCCGAGCGGCAACGCGCTGCCCTCGACCGCGGTCGTGCCGCGCTGCGTTTTCACGTACGAAGCGGGGCTGCCGAGTTTAACGATAGTGCGCTCGCGGGTGAAGAGATCGCACAGCAATATGTCGAACGCGGCGAAACTCTCGCCCGCGTCCGCAGACAGAAAGCGGTTAACTTCTTCCAGCACGAACTCGCCCGGAAAGCCCGCTCTGAAGAAACTCTCCACGAGTTCCACGGCGGTTTCGCTGATTCTGCCCGCTTCTCTGCCGCTTCCCATACCGTCGCAAAGCGCGCACATAAACTTGTTCGCGCCCACCCGCACGAACGAGTGCGTATCGCCCGTCGCCGCGCTGTTTTTGGACGAGCCGGCGACCGCAAACACTGCGTCGAACGGCGGTTTTTCTGTCATTTCCACTATCGCGTACCCGGGGTAAGCGCACTTTTCCGTGCGTTTTAACCGATATTCGCCGCCTAAGACCTTGCCCGTTGCCGCCGCGATCTCGGCGGGATCGGCGTTTTTGTTCGCGGTAAATATAGCTACCGAACGCTCCTCGCCGCCCGCGACTATCGCTTCTGCGACCGGTATGCCGCGCTCGGACAATTCCGCTTTCAACGCGCGTTCGCTCACGTCGTCGAAACACGGCTCCGCGCAAACGTCGTAAGCCGCCCGCGCCAACACGTCCGAAACGCCCTTTAGCTGACGGACGAGCGCCGCTCGTTCCTCGCGGTCGGCGGCGGACGCTTCGTTACGCCCGCGCGCAATCGCCGCGTACTCGGCGGTCAGCGACAAAAATCTCGCCGTGTCGGGGCAATCGTTCTCTATAAAATACGGTACGTCCAACGCACCCGCTCTGCCGTTTTTCTCCGCTATCTCGCTGAGTTTCAACAGCGCTTCGCCGCGCCCGTCGCACTCAGCGCGTTTTTCGCACGCGGCGCAGATCGCTCTTTCCGCTTCGGCGGCGATCTCCTCGCACGTGGGTCCGCTTTTCCTCGAACCCGCCGACAGCGCCCGGCGCATATCCGAAAAGATTTCCGACAGCCCGTTGATTTTCGCGGCGAACTCGGCGTTCTTTCTTTCGGTAACGTAGCGGAACGCCGAAGCCGTGACCGACGAGAAATGCGCGGCTTTCACGGCGCGTACGGCTTTTTGCGGGATAGCGGCGTACAGCGCGCCGCCTAAGAAGAACGCGAGCATATCGAGCGGAAGCGCGGTCGCGTCCGTAAAGAAATACAGTTCGGCAAGCACCGCCGCCATGACCGCCGCCACCGCCGAAAGCAAGCGCGTCGCGTCGGAAAACGTCAGATACGCCGCGCCCACGAAGGTTGCGAGCGCGAGCGGAGCTGTCGAGCCGAGAGTTATCGAGCCGCCCAAGCCGACAAACGCCGCGGCGAACAATCCCGAGCCTTTTCCGAGTAACCCTACCGTAACGCCGGCGGCGAACGTAACGAGAACGTAGCCGACCCTAACCCCGAAAATCTCGAACGTGAAAGCACCCGCCGCCGCTACGCACAGCACTATGCCGGCGCCCGCCATGTCCGCGTCGGTGGGTTTCACTCCCGCCGCGAACGCGCCCGAAAGCGCCCTGTATGCAACGAACGCAAAGCACAGCGAGAACAGCGCGCCGAGCGGCGCGTACAACTTCGATCCCGCCGCCAGTCCGAAGCCGAAAAAGCCGCCTGCCGCTACGCACGCGGCGATTACTTTAAGCGCGATCGATCGCTTTCCGCGGAACTTCGGCGCAAGCGCCCGAGCCGCAATGCACGCGACCGCCGCTATCGCCGCCGAAACCAGCACACGAAAATCGGCGCCCGCAACGAGCGCCGTGACGACGTAAAGCGGCGCGGCGAAAAGCGCCGAAAATCCCGGCGCGAACGCAACGGCTATCATAAGACCCGTCGCGAACGGACGCGCGTCACCCGTGTTTACGCGCCAGTCGCATACGAACGCCAGCGCTAATATTATGTATTTTACGACGCTTTTCATCCACGCGCGATCGGCGACCGACGCGGGCTTTATCTCCGCCGTTTTTACTTCCATTTTATTTGCTTCCTTTATTTTTATACCGTTTTTTCGTAGGGTTAGTTTAACTATCACTAGCGGCATAACGTTCCGTTTCCGTAGCCGCCGGGCAGTTTTGGCGATCCCGGCGGCGGAAACGGCTTTTTTGAAAAGTCAGCAAAATCGGCTTTCGGCAAATTCTACTTACGTTTTCTCAACCAATGCCGTTTACATGAATATTGTAGCACTTTTTATACGACAAATCAATAAATATTCGGGTCGAATTACCGCGAGTTTGCGCGAATTTTGTCGAAAACCGTTCCCGATTTTTCCTAACGGCATAACGGCGGAAATAACGGAAAAAGCGTTTAAAAAATAAGCCCCGGACGAAGCGAACGAGGCTTATTTTTATTTTTTGATTTCGCCCGCGTTTTGCGGGCTGCGGTTACGGGATTTCCGTGCCGCGAGCGGTTACGATTTTCCGCACCGCAACGCGCTTACGCAAGCGTTACGCGAGGACGACTACCATAAAAGAACTAGATCTTTTCTGGCGGGGTCTGCGCGTGGAAACTCTTGACAGGCGCGGTAGTCACGGGGCGCGCGGGCTTTAGATACTCGAGAGCGTTGAGTATGACGCGTCTTATTTGCTCGTTGTGATAAGTCGGGAGCGTTTCGTGACCCGGGCGGAAATAGAAGAGTTTGCCGAAGCCGCGCTTGAACGTGCAGCCCGATCTCATTACTTCGCCGCCGCGGAACCAACTGATAAAGACGAGTTCGTCGGGCGCGGGAATGTTAAACGGTTCGCCGTACATTTCCTCGTGTTCGATATCGATATAGTCGCCCAAACCCTGAGCCACGGGGTGGGTCTTGTCGATAACCCACACGCGTTCGTTCTCGCCCATTTCGCGCCAGGACAGCGCGCCGGTAGTACCCATAAGTCGTTGCATAGGCTTGGACTCGTGCGCGGAATGGAGCGCGAGCATGCCCATGCCGCGATTGACGTAATCGACAACCATATCGACGACCTCCGGGCTTACGTTACCGTGATACCAATGTCCCCACCACACGAGAACGTCGGTGTTTTTAAGGATTTCTTCGGTCAGCTCGCTGCCGTCGTCGTCCGGACCGTGGACAATCATCTTGACCTCGTGCCCGTCGCCTGCAATGAGAAGACGCAGACACTCGTTCATACCCTCGGGATAAGCTAGTTTACCCTCGGGGCTGTCCATACTGGCGTTATGCTCGGTAAATATCGTGATTTTCATTGCTGATTCTCCTGCTTTTTTCGGTGGTTAAGCCGCTTTTCGATCAGTCGAAGTAGTAGGGTTTGCCGGTCTTTTGCGACTCGTAGATGCCTTCGAGGATTCTCGTGACGCAAGCGGCTTGCTCGGCGGTAACGTAAAGGTTGCCTTTGCCCTGAATAGCGTTGGTAAAGCAGATCGCCTCGAGTCCCGGAGCGTCGGTTGCGCCCGCGCCGTCGAAGAACGCCACGCCGCCGGTCTTGAAATCGGGTTCGAGAATGTACTGTCTGCCGTTCATAACGCCGTTGACGCGGAGTCTGTCCCAGGTAAGTTCCGCGCCCGCTTTGTCGCCGCAAACGGTGGTAGCCGCTTCGAGCGGGTTAGCGTAGTTGAGTGCCCAGGATGAGCGGAGGTTGATGGTAGCGCCGTTCTTCATAACGACGAAACCGAACGCGGAGTCCTCGGCGGTGAACTTCTCGGTATCCCAGTCGCCCCAGGCGTTGCCGGTGCCGGTCTGTTTGTTGAGTTTGTGGTAAGTCTTGCCCACGCAGTAAGCGGGTTCGTAGTTGTTCATCGCAAAAAGCGTGAGGTCGAGCGCGTGCGTGCCGATATCGATCAGCGGACCGCCGCCCTGCTTCTTTTCGTCGATGAACACACCCCAGGTAGGAACTGCTCTGCGACGGATAGCGATAGCCTCGGCATAGTAGATTTCGCCGAAGTAGTCCTGATCGGCAAGGTCTTTAAGATACATGGCTTCCTTGCGGAAACGATTCTGATAGCCGATAGTGAGGATCTTGCCGGATCTGTCGCGGGCTTCGATCATCTTCTTGGCTTCCTCGTAGTTCATAGCCATAGGCTTTTCGCAGAGAACGTGCTTGCCGGCGTTGAGCGCGTCGACGGTGATGCGGCAATGCTCGCTGTTGTGCGTAAGCACGAGCACCGCGTCGATCGTCTTATCTTTAAGCAGTTCTTTGTAGTCGGTGTAAACCTTGCTGGTTTCGTTGCCGTACTCTTTGTTAGCCTTGATCGCGCGCTCTTCGACGATGTCGCAGAACGCCACCATTTCGGCGTTCGGGTTCTTCTTTTCGGCGGGCATGTGTTTGCCGTTAGCGATACCGCCGCAGCCGATAACGCCTATTCTTACTTTTTCCATAATAAAATCTCCTTTTTGCGATTTTAGTTTTTATTTTTGCGGTCGGACGTTTCGCCCGCTCCCGCGGTTTACGGTTTTATTCTGCCCGCGTTATTTCGCGAGTTTCTTCATATTGTCGCAACTCTTTTTAAGGTACTCTTCGTAAGCGCAGGGATAACTCTCCACTTCCATTACGAACAATTCGATCCCGAGTTCCTTGGCGTATTCCATGACCGCGGCGGTATTGCTCATACCCTCGCCCACGATCGCTTCGTGATACTCGGTGGGGTTAGCGATATTCGTGCGCTTGTCCATTTCCTTGATGTGAAGCGCGGTAAGGCGTTTTCCGTACTTGCGCATAAGTTCCACGGGGTCGTGACCGCCCGCAGTCGCCCAGAAAATATCGAGTTCGGCGGTAAAGCCCGGGACGGCTTCCATGAGTTCGTACACTCTGTCCGCGCCGTCGCGATATTCCTGATTGTGGTTGTGATAGCCGAATACCACGCCGCGCTTGTCGAGAATCGCTTTGACTTCTTTGATTTTTGCCGCAATCTCGGGAAGCTTGTCGCGAAGATCCTCGTAGGATTCCCACGGAACGTAAACGCGCTCGATTCCGACAGTGTCGATATATCCGAGGTTCTTTTCGATGTCGTTCAGCATGATATGCGCCGAAACGCCTTTAAGCCCGCGTTCGTCCAGAAGTTGCTTGATCTCTTCGGGCGTTCTTCCGTAGAAACCCGCGAACTCCACGCAGTCGAAGCCGCTTGCCTTGATTACGTCGAGTACGTTTTCCAGTCCGTAATTCTTGATTTCTTCACGGACGGAATAAAGTTGAATACCGAATTGTTTCATAATTACACCCACCACATTTCACCGGCTTTTTCGGTGATGATAATATCTTTAAGGAAGTTAACGGCTTTCTCGAGACCTTCTTTCGGCGACATAAGGCTGTCCTCGTGTTCGATGGAAATACTGTCGTCGTAGCCCGCTACTTTCAGCGCGCTGATTATCTTCTTCCACTCGAGCGCGTCCGTGCCATAGCCCATAGTGCGGAACACCCAGCTTCTGTGCGCGACGTCCGCGTAGGGCTTGGCGTCGAGTACGCCGTTGACGTGTACGTTATGCGCGTTGAGGCAAGTGTCTTTCGCGTGGAAGTAGTACACCGCGTCGCCTAAGTACGCGATCGCGTCCACGAGGTTGACGCCTTGCCAGATAAGGTGCGACGGATCGACGTTGGCGCCGATCATCGGTCCTACCGCGTTTCTGAGTTTCATAAGCGTTTCGGGGTTGTACACGCAGAAGCCCGGGTGCATTTCGAGCGCGATCTTCTTCACGCCGTTCTTCGCCGCAAACTCGACCGCTTTCTTCCAGTACGGAATAAGCACTTCTTCCCACTGGTACTTGAGTTCGTCGAGGTATTCGTTCGGCCACGCGCAAGTAACCCAACTGGGGTTCTTCGCGTCGGGGTCGGAGCCTGGGCAGCCCGAGAACGTGATTATTCTCGTCACTCCGATCTGACCCGCGAGTACGCAAGCAGCCTCGAAGTCCTCTTCGAAGCCCGCCGCCACCGCTTTGTCGGGGTGAACGCAGTTGCCGTGTACCGACAACGCCGATATTTCCATATCGTGTTTTTTGAACGTCGCGACCAGTTCGTCGCGCTTTGCCTTGTCCTTTATGAGGACTTTCGCGTCCGCGTGCTTGGTGCCGGGATAGCCGCCCACGCCCAACTCGAACTGACTGACGCCGATCGATTTGAGATAGCCGAGGCTTTCGTCGAGGCTCATGCCGCCGAGAACGCCGCTTACTACGCTGAGTTTCATTTGATTCCCTCCGTTTTCGTTGATTTATACGACCCCTTTCGGGGTGATTGACTAGATTTTTTCGTTGATTACACGATGCTCGCGCGCCGATTGCTCGGCAAGCTCCATTACTCTGAACACGCGTTCTTCTTCGCGCTTCGTCACTATCGTGGGCGCGCCGTTTATCACCGCGTCCATAAAATTGCGGTAGAACGCGTTCTTGTCGCCGCGCACGATATCGATCGGTTTGTCCGAAACGGTTTCGCTTCTTCTCGCCGCCATGGTCTTTGTGAAGCCGTTGCCCGCGTTTACGCCCTCGAGTTTGTCGTCGTCGCGGATAACGCACCTGACTACTCTGCCCTCGACGTTATCTCTGCGCCAGTTTGTGACGGTTGCCGTGCCGTCCGTTCCGTAGACTTGCCAACGCGGCAGTTCGATAAACGAATTCGTGTCCACGACTATGCGGTATATAAGCCCGCTTTCGAAACGCACTTCGAGGTCGAAGCCGTCCTCGACTTCCGCGCCCTCGATATACGAGTAGTCGCAGTAAACGCCGACTACGGGTTCGTCGATCATTTGCAGCATCTGGTCGATAAGGTGTACGCCCCAGTCGGGCATCATGCCGCCACCTTGCGACTTGATCTTACGCCATGCGCCGGGTATGCCGTTCGAACCCATTACCCGCGATTCGATACGGTAAACTTTGCCGATTTCTCCGTCGTCGTACACTTTCTTGACGGACAGATAGTCGTCGTCCCATCTGCGGTTCTGGTGCGGCGAGAAAACCTTGCCGTACTTTGCCGCCGCGGCGTACATTTCCTCGAGTTCGCGGCTGTCCATTGCCGCGGGCTTTTCGACGATAACGTTTTTGCCGCGCCTCAGCGCTTCCAGAACGTAAGGAAGATGCAGGTCGTTGGGCGTTGCGATAAGCACGATTTTTATGCTATCGTCGCTCATGATTTCTTCCGCGGAATTAAAGTTGTGCAGTCCGCACTCGGTCGCGAACGCTTTGCGCTCGGGGTTTATATCGTAAACGCCCGCGATTTCCAGTTTTTCCGGGTAGTCGCTGTCGTTGAGCCGCTTGATAATGTACTTGCGGTGATTGTTCCCCATTCCGCCGAATCCGATAATTGCGATTTTCATAGTAGTTTTTTGACCTTCTTTGCGGTAATTTATCTTTTTTGCGGGCGAATTCTCTTTTTCTCCGCCCGAATTATTGACTTTATATTCTTACTAATGATATAATACCACCGAATATTGACAATTTCCTATCATAAATATAGAAAACATTTTCAAATATTGCGCCGATTTTAAAAGCGCGCCAAAGGAGCGATAATGAAAGACGTATCTTACGAATACTTCCACGACAAAGACACCGAATTGTACGTTTCCGAGGGGAAAAGCGGCGTGTGCCGCTCGCACTTTCACCGCAGTATCGAGATTCTGTACGTCATGGAAGGCGCGATCCGCACGGAGATAAACGGCAAGGATTATTTTGCCGAACCCGACGATATTATTTTCGTGCACGGCTACTACACGCACGCTTTCAAGCCCGAGCCGTTCTATCGCAAGGTGTTTTTCGTTATTCCCTCGAACTACGGCAACGACTTCGACGCAATCTTTCAGCGGTCGAGTCTGCCGCCGATTTTAGACGACAAGGATTTTAACCGCGAAAACCTGCGCGACCTCTTTCAGAAAATGTACGACGAGCGCGAAACCATGCCGCCGCTCGTTAAAAAAGGCTATCTCAACGTGGCTCTCGGCTCGATCATCGACCGCTATCCCCTATTACCGCTCGAAAAGAACGAAGGCGTGGATATGCTGGTCGGCGTTCTCAATTATATCGACATCAACTACGCTTCGCCCGTCACGCTCGATGCTCTGAGCGAAACTTTCGGCTACAACAAGTACTATTTTTCGCGGCTTTTCAACAAGTATATCGGCGAAAACCTGAATAATTACGTCAATATCGTGCGGCTTCAGCACTTTATGTCCGCCGCCAAGCGCGAGGAAAACACGCCCATTTCCGAACTCGCGTTCTCTTGCGGTTTCGACTCTCTCACCACTTTCTACCGCTATTTCAACAAGATCTACGGCGCAACGCCAAAGGAAGTCCTCGCGGGGAAGTAAGACGCGAAAAAACGCCGCGAACGAGCGCCGGCGAGCGATATCCTCGCTGTCGCTCGGGTTAAGGATAAGTACTTCTCTACCGTGGGGGATTCCACGCAAATGCTTGTGCATTTGCTCTGAATGACGGTTAAAAACGTAAACTGCGCGTTAAATTTAAATTAGAACGAGAAGCCCACGTTTTCATACCGTCATCCCGAGCGAACGAAGTGAGCGTGAGGATCCCCTACAACAGAGAAGTAATAAACCTTACGTCATCTTGAGCAGAGCGACAGCGAAGCCCTGAAGATCTAGCCGAAGGCGCATTTATATATTTTTTTGCGCTTCGCCAGATCCCGGGGCTACGCTCGGAATGACGTATAAGGTTGGATATTATCTAAAAGCAATGTGCAGTTTAACTATTACCTCGTCATTCAGAGCGCGGCGGCACGCCGCGCGTGGAATCCCCTACGGCAGAACAAATAATTATCCTTTAACTCGCGCGACAGCGCGAATATAACTCGTTATCGCTCGCGCGTTTCGTCTTAACGTTATATTATACCGCCGATAGCGCGAACGAATCGTGAATATGCGATAAGTGCGCGAAAATTTTACGGGTAAAATTATGGCGGCGGGCGTTGAGTTTTTGCGAAAAATCTGTTATACTTAATAAATGCAAAAACTTTCCCCGAAAATCAAGTCGATCGCCCTCTCGCTGGGCGCGGTCGTTATCGCCGCGGTATGCTTGTTTATCACGGCTTATTTCCTCGTGAAAAGCAACGACGATATGAATTCGAAGCAAGGGCTTCCCGATATACGAAACTGCGTAATCGACTTTTCGGGTACGGACACGGACGGCAAGTACCTCAAGCAGCATATGCAAGGCACGTACGAATTTTTCTATAACAAGCGGCTGATAACCGACGGGATCGAAAACGCCGAGCCGGACGCGGTCGTGACCGTGCCGCACCGCTATACCGAAACCGCGCTCGGCGGCAAGCGGCTCGATAACTCCGGCTACGCTTCTTACCGCGTGTTCGTCGCCGGTCTGAAGCCGGGTACGCCGATATACTTTCTCAACAACAATTTCGTGGGCGCGTTCCGCGGGTTCGTGAACGGCAAACTCGTGTACTCCTACGGCTCGCAGAACAAGACGGGCGAAGCGTGGTCGGACGGCGAAGCGGAAGTAATGCTGACCTACACGGTCGAGGACGAAAAACCGCTCGAGATCGTATTCGAAGTGTCCTCGTGCCGGGAGGGCGGGCTGACTTCCGCGCCACGGCTGATGATTTCCACGCGCGACGCCGACCCGCCGTCGCCGTACCTTACTAACAATATCGGCTTTATAATTTTAGGACTGACGGTAGCGTTGTTCGCGTTCTCGTTCATCATCAACTTCGGTCTGCCGTCGTTGCGCCGCGACTATTCGTTCGCGTTCGTCATGACCGCCGTGACGATAATGACGGTATTCTCTATCGCAGTTTACTGGCGGCTGCTCGCGTTCATGCGGCTTCATTCCTATAATATAATGATCGACGCGAACTTTATCGCCGTGGCGCTTCTTATATACTCGCTCCTCTACCACTTCTACCGAAGCGGAGCGGTCAAGCACATGCGCCCGATCCTTATCGCGGTAAGCGCCGCAACTATCGCGGCGATCGCGGTCTATATCGCGCTCGTCGGCACCGTCTACCGCGTGATAGCGCCGCTTATCGAGTGCGCTTGCCTTATCGGACTTATTTACCCGCTTATCCGTTCTTTTCGCGCAGAGCCGGTGCGCAACGTCACTTATTCGCTGTTTCTGCTGTCCGTCGCGACTTACGTTCTCTGCACGGCGTTCGACCTCATGAATCTGACGGTCGCGGGCATGGAACAAAGCATAGCCTACGTCATGATCCCCATGATTCTGTTCGTGATCGCGCTTTACCGCGAAATTACGGTGGAAAACTCGCGCAAGGTCGTGGACGCACTGCGGCTCGAAAAGGAACGCGACGCGATAAAAGCCGACGCTTTGCGGGCGCAGATAAAGCCGCATTTCATTTTCAACAGCCTTGCTTCCGTTCAGCACGCTTACGAAAAGGACAAAGCGCTCGGCGACAAGGCGCTCACCGCGTTCAGCCGACATCTTCGCGCCAACGTGGACGCGGGCGAGGACGAGCTCGTGCCGCTCTCCCGCGAGATCGGGAACATAAACAACTACGTGGAACTCGAAAACATGCGCCGCGAAAAACCCGTACGCTTTCTTTTGGATTGCGCCGACCTCGGGCTTTGTCTGCCGGTACTCAGTCTGCAACCGTTTATCGAGAACGCGTTCAAGTACGCAGGTACCGAAAACGTGGACGGCGGCTACGTTCAACTGCGAAGCCGCACTACCCCCGGCGGTCACGTCGTGGAGATTATCGACAACGGCGCGGGCTTCGATCCCGCTGCGGTGAAAAGCACTTCCGTGGGGCTGAAAAACGCGAGCGAGCGACTACGTATACTGGCAAACGCGCGGGTCACGGTGGACAGCGCGGTCGGAAAAGGCACGCGCGTTATAATTGAACTTCCCGAAATCAACGACGAAAAGGACGGTAAAAAATGAACGTAATAGTAATCGACGACGAACCCGCGCCGCTTCTCACGTTTGCGTCGCATATCCTCGATAACGCCGCGGTCACGGCGAACATGTTTTCGCTGAAAGTAGACGAAGCGCTCGAGTTCGCGCGCACGCACGAGCATAAAGCCGTGTTCCTCGACATAAAAATGCCCGCGATAAACGGCGTGGACCTCGCCGAAAAGTTTATCGGAATCAACCCCGACGTGCGCATAATTTTTATCACCGGCTACGCCCAGAACGTGCGCGAAATCAAGCGCCGTATCGGCAAAAACTTTTTCGCGTTCTGCTACAAGCCCTACGACGCCGCCACGCTCGGCGCGATCCTCACCCGCCTTGCGGACGAGGACAACCGCACGGCGACTTTCCGCACCTTTCCGCGCTTCGATTGCTTCGCGGGTTCCGTTCCCGTCGACTTCGGGCGGGCGAAAGCCAAGGAACTTCTCGCGATTCTCGTCGACCGCCGCGGCGGTTTCGTCACTATGGAAGAAGCGATAACCGCGCTGTGGCAGGAAAAGACCGCGAATCTGTCGAAACAACTCTACCGCGACGCCGTGTGCAGGCTTCGGCTGACGCTGAACGAGTACGGTATCGGGCATATTCTTAACGTCAAGCGCGCCCGCCTCGCGCTCCGCACCCGCTACTGCGCGTGCGATATGTGGGATTTCGTCGACGGCAAAACCCCGGGCGCGTTCCGCGGCGAGTATATGCGCCCGTACGAGTGGGCGATAAAGACCGAATCGTTCTTCTCCGCAAACTCAGAAACCGACTGACCGCGGCGCGTTTCCATCGCGGTGATTATTATAGGAAGGGATATCCTCGCTCCGCGCGGGTTAAGGATTTGCACTTCTCTACCGTGGGAGATCCTCACGGAGCAAGAAAAAAAACACCCGTTATGCGGGTGTTTTTTCTTGCTCCTCAGGACGACGTATAAGGTTTGGTCTCCTTTTTACTGATTATCGTTGTTTTTATCTTCGTTATTTATACCTAAAGCGGACTTCACCACCCTATCCGCGGCGGCGCGGTACTGCTCGTCGGTGAGTACGCCCTCGTCGTGAAGTTTCTTAAGATCCGCGAGTTTCGCGTCCACGCTGTCCCCGTCGGCCGCGGGCTTACCCGGCGCGGGCTGAGTTTCGTCGAACGGATCGATAACGCGGATCGCGGGGTCGGCGTGCGTAGATTCGTCGCCGCGCACGCTTCCGTCGGGGTAATAGTAAGCGGTCACTCTGGCGCCGTCCGCGTTGTCCTTGGCGGCGAGCGAGATTATTTCGAACGCAAACGCCACGCCCGCGCCGAGCGCAAGCACGATCGCGAGTCCGCCGCTGACGATATACAACACGAAAATCACGCCGAGAAGTATGCAACTGACTATCCCGAGAGCTTTGCGCGCTTTGGGGAACTTGCCGCTGCAAAGAAGCGCACATACCACGATTTCGCCAGCGCCGATTAAGATAAAGATCACGCCCACGGCGATAAACGTCGCTTTCAGCGCATCGTAACTCATTCCGAGTTCTTGTAGCAGTCGCGGGTCGACGAACTCGAGCAGCGTGTCGGGCGCTGCCGCCGCGAGCAAGCCGCTGAGCGCGATAAACGCGCCTAAAATTATGCCGATAATCGAGGATATAATTTCGAATTGTCTTTTTCTTTTCATGATTTTCTCCGTAAACGGCGGTGTTTCGGGGTTCGTAACGTTCCCCTTGCCGTTTTTTCCTATAATTATATAGCGAAATTCCCGCCTTGTCAAGAGGGAAAACGATAACGAGTGATACCCTCGCTATGCTCGGGTGATATTTTTGCTACGCAAAAGCGATATACGGCTTGCCGTGTGATATTCGCGCTACCGCGCGAGTTAAAGGATAATAACTTGTTCTATGACGGGGATTCCACGCGCAAAGGTATACGCGGCGGACGTTTCGTCAATAATTATCGCGGGCGGTTCCGCTACGTAAGGCGGGCGCGAATAATTATTCGGCAAGGTGAATTTATGATTACTTACTGTTTGGGCGACGCGGCGGTAAAGCGCGCCGCGTTCAGATCGACCGGCAAAGCGGCGACGGCGGCGTGCGCCGACAACGACGAGGTTATAGAAGCGCTTGACGGCGGCGGAAAGCGTTGGTTTGCTATCGGCAGCGTGCCGTTCGGCGACATGACGGTCGCGGAATACGTGGCGTATCAAAAGTCGCTCGTCACGAAAAAACCCGTGCGCGACGCGGAAATCGCGTATTACGCGCGGCTGTTCGGGCTGAAACGCAAGATCGCGACAAAAATGAAACGGCTGTCTGTCCCCGAATACCGGCTGGCGCAGTTCACGGCGAAGTACGACCTCGCCGTGCGCGAAGCCTATCTCAATTTCGACGGGTTCGCGTACTCGAAACGCGCCGCGAAAGCCGTGCGCGGGCTGGCGGCAAGGCTCGCCAAGTACTTCGAAGTATTCGTGTCCGTCGGCGATTACCGCTTTATCCCCTACGGCGCGAGCGTGAGAAACTACGCCGCGGACGGAACGAAAACCGACGTCGTAACGCGCAGTTTCGTAGGTCGCCGCGCTTCCGTCCGCGCGCTTCGTAAGGCTGTCGGCGGCACGTCGCTTACCGACGAATTCGGCATAAAAATCAAGTCCGCCTCCGTTTTCGAAAAGTAGTCTGAAACGATATATTCTTTTTCTCCGATATGGACAATTAAAGGCGAAATATCGCTTTTGCGTAGCAAAAATATCACTTCTGCGTTAGCCGAAATATCACTCGTTATTCTCTGTCGGTAATATCGCGATTCGAGTGCACCAAGGCGTAATACTTGCCTTTCTTTTCCATAAGTTCGGCGTGGGTGCCGGCTTCGGCGATGCCTTTATCGGCGATATAGAAAATGCAGTCGGCTTTGCGGATCGTAGACAGGCGGTGGGCGATGACGAAACTCGTTCTGTCCTCCAGGACCACGTCGAGCGCCTTGCGGATATTCTCCTCGGTGTGAGTGTCGATAGAACTGGTCGCCTCGTCTAAGATCAGAATTTTCGGATCGGTCAGCACCACCCGCGCGAACGAAATGAGTTGGCGTTCGCCGGTAGACAATTGCCCGCCCTGCTCGCCCGTTTTCGTGTAGTAGCCGTCGGGAAGTTTCCTTATAAACTCGTCGGCGGACACAAGTTTCGCCGCGGCGATACACTCCTCGTCGGTGGCTTCGGGGCGCGCGTAGCGAATATTATCGATGATCGTGCCGGTAAAAATGAAACTGTCCTGCATCATTACGCCCACCTGGCGGCGGAGCGAATACAGCGTAACGCGCGAGATGTCGTGACCGTCGATCTCGATCGAGCCGGCGTTCACGTCGTAAAAGCGGCTGATAAGCGACACGACGGTGGTTTTTCCCGCGCCGGTAGGACCTACGAGCGCCACGGTCTTGCCTTTCGGCACGTCGAACGAAACGTGGTCGAGTACGGGGTGCCCCGGTTCGTAACCGAACGTGACGTCCTTGAAACTCACGTTGCCCTCGACGGGCGGCAGTTCTTCCGCGCCCTCGCCGTCGTAAACGGTAGGTTCGGTTTCGATGACTTCGAACACGCTTTCGAGGTTGGAAGTCGCCATAGTTATCTGCTGGAGAATGTTCGCCATATCGTTGAGCGGAAAACTGAGCATACTCATATACGAAATGAAACTGATGAGTTTGCCCATACTGAGCGTCCCCAGTCCCATGCCGCTCGTCACCAAATAGATAACGACGGCGTAAACAAGCCCCAGTCCCATATACGAAAAGCCTTCCATAATCGGGTAATGCAGTTCGTTGACGTGAGTGATGCGGTTCCACCTGTGCAGTACTTCTCCGTTAAGCCCGCGCTCGATGCCTACGTTTTTATCCACGCGGTTGAAAAGTTTGGTGACGGTATTGCCCTGAATGTTTTCGGCGATGTAAGCCGTGCGGTTACTGCGCTTGTTGCGGTATGCTCTGCGACGGCGCGACAACGTTTTGCGGATAAGCAGAATACATATCGCCATAGGCACGGTGACGACGAGAACGACGGTCGCGAGCCGATAGTCGATAATGAACAGCCACGCGGCGATAATGAGAATCTTCGCGAAGTCCACGATAAGCATCATTACCGAGTTCGAGAACACGCCGGCGAGTTCGTCGAGGTAGTTCGTTACTCTGACTAAAATCTTGCCGCTCGGGCGCGAGTCGTAGTAGTCGAACGCGAGTTTCTGCAGCCGCGTGAACGCCGCGTAGCGCATATCGCGGACGATCGCGTGACCGGTTTTCGTCATATACAACGTTCTGAAGTACGAGAACACGGCGTTGCCGATAACCGCGAGCGCGTACGCCGACAGCAGTACCACGGCAAGCGCCACCCAGTCCAGTCCGAAAGCGCCGGTCTTACTTATAACGTAGTCGACGATATACGAGTTGATCATCGTGGGCAATAGCGACACGAAACTCATAACCAGCATCAGCACGGTCATCGTGATTATCGTTTTGCGGTAGGGTAAGCAGAATTTGAGGGCTTTTTTGACGGACTTGCCGTTGAACTTGTAGACGGCTTTTTCGTCCTCGTAGTAGCGATTTCTTGCCATCAGTCGAGTTCCTCCTCTTTCAGCGCTTCCTGCTCGGTGAAGATCTCGCAGTATCTGCCTTTTATTGCCATGAGTTCGGCGTGAGTGCCGCGCTCGACGATCTCGCCGTCCTCGAAGTATAGTATCTCGTCGCAGTGCGCCACGCTGCCCGCGCGGTGCGAGGAAATTATCGTCGTGCGGTCGCCGTAGTCGCGGTAAAGATTGTCGGTTATTTCGCGCTCGGTTTCGTAGTCGAGCGCCGAAGTGCAGTCGTCGAGAAGTATTATCGGCGCGTCCTTTAGTAGCGCCCGCGCGATTGACACGCGCTGTTTCTGTCCGCCGGACAAGCCCAGTCCTTTTTCGCCAACGATCGTGTCGTAGCCGTCCTCGAGAGACGCTGCGAACTTATCAACACAAGCGTCCTTTGCCGCGGCGAGAATTTTACTCTCGTCCGCTTCCTCGTCGTACAGCGCGATATTGTTTCTCACGCTCTCGGAGAACAGAAACACGTCCTGCGTGACGACGGAGAACGCGCGCCTCAGTTCGTCGGGGTCAAACTCCCTGACGTTCACGCCGCCGAGGTCGACTTCGCCCGAAGTGCAGTCGTAAAGGCGGGTCAGCAGCTTCATAAACACGGACTTGCCCGAGCCGGTCTTGCCCATAATGCCCACGCGCTTGCCGTACGGAATCTCGACGGTGACGTTTTTGAGCCGTTCCTCTTCGTCTGCGCCGAAACGCATACTCACGTTTTTAAGCGTAATATCGGGTTTTTCGGGTACGGGCTTGGGGCTTTCCGGCTTGTCGACGAGAAGCGGGCGGTCGGCGAATTCGAAAAAACGCTTGGCGCACACCACGCCGTTCTGGATATTGCCGATCTGTCCGGCAATACGGACGATACAGCCGTTTATAGTGAAGCAGTACGACGTGAAAGTCGCGAACTCGCCCACGCTGAGGTGACCGCGCGTGGCGAGGATTATGCCCGCGATAATGGACAGTATGCCCACCGCTTCGCCCAGCACGGTGAAGATCATCGTATATTTCGAAGTGGTTTTCGCGAGGTTGACGTAGTTGTTCATAAACGCGTCGTTGTATTTCGTAAACCGCTTGATTTCGTCGTTTTCGGTGGCGTAAGCGCGGATCACGCGCACGCCGTTTATGTTTTCCTGAACGTAACTGCTAAGTTCCGCGTTGCCTTGACGGATGACGTTGTATTTCGCTCTCAGCACCTTGTTGTAGCCCTTGACGAGCACTGCTGTGACTATGCCGGTTATGACCGGGATAATCGCAAGAACCGGGTTGATGCGGATAAGAAAGATCGTCGCGAAAATCATTGAGATTACGGACTCAAGCAGAAACGGCACGAAGTGTACGTACAGATCCTTGATCGCCGTGGGGTCGTTGTTCGTCACGTTCATCAGGTCGCCCGCGGTGTAATTGCCTAAAGTCAGCGGACTTTGGCGAAGCATGCGCTCGAACGCGAAGTCGCGGATCTTGTTTTCGCCTCTTATCATCGTGGGGTGAGAAATATTCCAGCGCAGATAATGCGACAAGTACTTGATAAACAGTACCGCCGCCATCGCCGTGAGCATAACGGCGAGCATGCCCGTATAGTCTGTCGGCTCGAAACCGTCCAAAAGCCGCGCGAAAACGTTGCTGTCGCTGTACGACGGCTCGCTGCCGAGCGCGGGGTTTATTATTCTGTCTATGATAAGCTGCGGGATCTGCGGAAGCAGCGTTCCCGTAAGCGCTATAACGAGCGCCAAAAACAACGCCGTCCAGAATCCCCAGATGTGCTGTCTGAAAAACGGATAAGTTCGCGCTATCACGCCTCGTCGCTTCTTTTCCATGAGTTCCGACCTCCCGTAGGTTCGCTTCTCCGTGATTTGTTCGATTATTTTACCGCTTTACCGTGAGTTTGTCAACCCCATTTTCCGAAAAACGATATGAAAAAGTTGCTGAATAAATTTTCGGAAACATTCAGCAACTTTGTACAATTTTTTTGTAAGGGCGGTAATTCGCCCTATAACCCGAATTTTCGGATAAGGTTTTTAATTTTAACGAAAAGTTTCCGTCCTTAACCGTCATCCTGAGCGAACGAAGTGAGCGTGAGGATCCCCTACATAGAACAAGTAATTATCCTTATAAAAATTCAAATAAAAGCAATGATCAGTCCTACTTTTAACTCGTCATTCAGAGCGCGGCGGTATACCGCGCGTGGAATCCCCTACTGTAGAAAAGTAATTATCCTTATAAAAAACAAATGCCGTCCGATCTTACGTCTGACGGCATTTGTTACGGGCATAGAACCTATAATATAGATTCTCGTGCTAATGGTGGCGGGAGTGGGACTTGAACCACACGACCTTCGGGTTATGAGCCCGACGAGCTACCAACTGCTCTATCCCGCGTTAAAAATAGCGAATTAAATTGTTTGTTGCGACTATTTCGGGAAACCCTTGTCGCTTCGGGTTATACTCGCGTTGCTCGTGCTACGTAAGAGCCCGACGAGCTACCAACTGCTCTATCCCGCGTTAAAATATATTTTTTAGTTTATCAACAGCGAAAACTAAAATCGCAAGCCGTATAATGCTTGGAACAATATTCTACCATATATTTTACGTTTTGTCAATAGGTTTTATGAATTAAAATGAATTTTTTTAAATTTATTCTCCGATATTTTCCTCGGCAGTGACGGCGGATTCTTCGGCGGCTTCTCCGGCGGTTTCGGGAATGATCACGCTTTCGTCGGTAAGTATCCCCTCTTCCACGGCTTTTTGAGCGGCGGCGGCGCGGCGGCGGCACTTACGAAAAATCACGGCGAACATTACAATATGCGCGGCGGCGGTGATGAGCCAGCTGATCGGGTAGGAAATATAGAGCATCGGAAGCGAACGATCGGCGGCGAAAACGGTGAATATCCATACCACTCTCAGCATACACGCGCCGATGAACGAGTTTATCGTAGGAAGCGTGGAATACCCCATGCCGCGCAACATACCCATCATAACGTCCATAATTCCGCATAAAAAGTAAGTCGGCATAATTATTCGCATACGCACCATACTATAATCGATAACGGCGGGATCGGGCGAATAGCATCTTGCGAGGTATCTGCCAAAAGCCCAGAACGACATTCCTAAAACTATGCCCACGCCCGTTACGAGAATAAGGCAGTCGCGGAGAATTATTTTGATTCTGTCGTACTTACCCGCGCCGTGGTTCTGCCCGGTAAAAGTGATTGCGGCGCTGTAGACGGCATTCATGGAAACGTACACGAAGCCCTCGAGATTGGTCGCGGTGGAATTGCCGGCGACCACGTCGTCGCCGAAACCGTTGACTGCCGACTGGATAATAACGTTGGAAATAGAGAAAAGCGTACCGTAAATACCCGCGGGCAAACCAACCTTTATTATTTCCTTGATTTCTTCGGCGTGGAACTTTAGGTTTTTAATTGAAAGTTTACAATAATCGGTTTCGCGGATAAGACAGATTACGACAAGCACGGCGGATACCACTTGCGAAATTATCGTCGCGAGCGCAACGCCTGCCACGTCCATATTGCAGACTATAACGAAAAACAGATTGAGAAGCGCGTTCAGTACTCCCGCGATCACGAGGAAGTACAGCGGACGGCGGGTATCTCCCTTAGCGCGGAGAACGGACGCACCGAAGTTATATACGAGCGACGCGGGACTGCCGAGAAAATAAATCTTGAGATACAGCGCGGCTTTGTCGATGACGTTCTCGGGCGAATTCATAAGTTCGAGCATACCTTTGGACGCGAAAAATCCGACGATACCCACGATAAACCCGTTTACGACCGCCAAAAGCATAGACGTATGCGTAGTCCTCGACGCTTTTTCGGGGGTGTTCGCGCCGATCGCGCGCGCCATAACGACGTTCGTACCTATCGAAAAACCGATAAACAAGTTGGTGATAAGATTGATGAGCGAACCGGTCGAGCCTACCGCCGCAAGCGATTGTTTGCCTGCGAACTGCCCTACCACCACTACGTCGGCGGCGTTAAACAGAAGTTGAAGAACGCTCGAGAGTATCAGCGGAATACAGAAAACTATTATTTTCCCCATAAGGGGACCGTTTATCATATCTATTTCTTTTTTCTTCGTCTTTTCCATATGCTATCCGATTATAAACCATATCAAAATAAAAAGCA
>ENA-UEYI01000259-UEYI01000259.1-human-gut-metagenome-genome-assembly--contig:-NODE-259-length-55157-cov-33.334005_pt1 | contig 55157 bp, 49 predicted proteins | sample MGYA00242900_ERZ507916 | MGnify/ENA primary metagenome ERZ507916 (study PRJEB26167, sample SAMN06115521) | human gut metagenome | host: Homo sapiens | place: China:Chongqing | collected 2015-09-02...
GGGATAACAGGCTGATCCCTCCCAAGAGCTCATATCGACGGAGTGGTTTGGCACCTCGATGTCGGCTCGTCACATCCCGGGGCTGGAGAAGGTCCCAAGGGTTAGGCTGTTCGCCTATTAAAGTGGCACGCGAGCTGGGTTCAGAACGTCGTGAGACAGTTCGGTCTCTATCTGTTGTGGGCGCGGGAGATTTGCGGGGATCCGACACTAGTACGAGAGGACCGTGTTGGACCGACCTCCGGTGAGCCGGTTGTACCGCCAGGTGCACGGCCGGGTAGCCGCGTCGGGGACGGATAAGTGCTGAAAGCATCTAAGCACGAAGCCAACCTCAAGATAAGATCTCCATACAGGGCCGTCGAAGACGACGACGTCGATAGGCTGCAGGTGTAAAGTCAGTGATGGCAAAGCCGAGCAGTACTAATTGCCCGAAAGCTTTCAGAGCCGCCGGCTTCCCGCAAGGGGAGTCAGGCGGGGACAAAAAGACACAGACTCGACAGTGAGTTTGCTTCCGATCAATGATTTTTTAAGCACAACGTCCGGAGGACGCCGCGGAGGCGGCGCAAGAGTCCCTGAGACGTATAAAAGAAAAAGTAAGGCGGTCATAGCGCGGGGGTTCCACCCCTCCCCATTCCGAACAGGGAAGTTAAGCCCCGCCACGCCGATGGTACTGGTAACCCGGGAGAGTAGGTAGCCGCCCCCTTACGAAGCGCCCCTTGGAGCAATCCGAGGGGCGCTTTCTTTTTATCGTCATTGCCGGTGTCACGGTGCAGGCAACCGCCGAAGGATGTTTTTTTCAAAGGGGATGGCAATCCGCAGATGGAGGCAACCGCCGAAGAGCGGTTGTATAAATCACGGAAAATAATTTTAGCAAGTTAGGTCAGCCGTCCCGCCACAAGTAGTGGCGTACCTCCGGCACGCGAGAGGGGAAGGATGTGCAGAATCCCGGCACGCATCCGCTTCGCTTCGCGTACCGGGTTACGGAAAAGTGCCGTCGCTCCGCGACGATGCCGATGTGGCTATGGTATTTCTACAACCGCTCTTCGGCGGTTTTCCTTGGGGATAGCTTGTTTCGTTGGAAAAAATACTTATCTTTGCCTTGAAAAGGAGCTAAATGATGAACTATGAATTAACACCTTCACTACAGGCGACAGGAGGAGCCGAAAAATGGAGCTAATGCAATTTGTGTTAGGCAGTGCTTCGTGTGCGTTTGCCTTATGTGCTTTTATTCTATGGATGCGCCGGTGCGATGGCGACCGGTCGCGGCTTACACTCAGTTTTGTATGGATGTTTTTGGCGTTGTTGTTCTCTAGCCGCGCCTTTGTGGACGGGCAGTTGGTGCCGTCGGGAGTACTTCCGCCTGTGAATTTGGTTGGTGGATTGCTTATGGTGACGCTGCTTTGTTTATATCCTATAGAGGTGATTCGTCCGGGATGGCTCAATGCACGGCGTTTGTTCATGCTGTTGTTGCCAGCCATATTAATTGGAGTCATTTTTTATCTGTCAGGAATTAAGCTCCGTCAGTTGCAGACGTTTGGCGATATGCTTGCCCACATCGGCGAGCCGAATGTCTATTGGCGTCTTATACTTCTTTTCGGAATCATTCTTCCATCCGCCCTGCTGCTCCACGTCATCCCCTATAACTGGATGAAGAGCCGCGTCCGTTTGCGTTGGATAAGGCATTATACGTACACCATTCTGCTGATTTCCGCTCTCTATGCCGTGTTTATGCTGACTCGCAGTGCGTCGGTCAGTGTGGTGCATCTGTTTGTTTGCCTCACGCTGGCTATGATAGTGACTTATGAGGAACTGTTCGCCCGCTTTTGCCTCCCATCGGATTGTCACACCGAATTGCCAGTAGAACCTGTAAAGTCAAGCTCGCCGTCGGAGGAAGAAGAAAATCCTCTTGTCATTCAGCTAAACCATTTGCTTGAAGAGGAGAAAGTGTGGAAAAACCCAGACCTCACCGTTGCCAGTCTGGCTCAGATGTTGGGCACCAACCGCAGTTATCTTGCCCAAGCCATACAGGAGGCAGGCTACGTCAACTTTGCCGATCTGATTAACCGCCACAGAGTGCAGGCTTTCTGTTGCATTGCGGAAGATGGCAAGGTGAAGAGTGTGCAGGACGCTTTCTTCCTCGTTGGCTTCCGGTCGAAAGAAACTGCATTGAGAAGCTTCAAGAAATACACAGGCTCTTTGCCCAGCGAATACTTGATGAAGGTAGCCGCAAACCGTTCGAAAACGTCTGAATTGTAGAATTGACACCTGATTTTGTGGTTTTAGCACGTCTCCGATGCTTTTTTTATATACTTTCACGCACTATTTATCAATACTAAAAAACAAAATTATGCGAATAAAGTATCTGAAAAATTCGGTGGCATCGCTGTCGATTCTAAGTGGACTATTTTGCTTGACTGGATGCCAGGATGATGGAGTCCTGAAAGGAGAGGTAGGAATCGAAGAATATGTGCCGCAAGGGACAAATGATGTGGCCGGCAGTGTGCTTATACATATAATAGAAGAGGGTGACGAGAACAGTCTTGTCTTGCCGTTGAGCGTTTTGCGCATGGTGGACATAGAGACAGCGCAGAACGATTACGTTAAATTCAACTGCGAGCAACGCAATGACGGCAAGTGGTGTGCCGTTGCCCAAATACAGAAAGCACTCGACAAGCCATTTGTGGTCATTCCGGTAAAGATTATACCCAAAGAGTTTCCAGAGAAGGCACGCACCGTGTTGATGGTGCTCCGACAGAAAGGCGCCACGACAAAATCCGGAGATGCCATCACCTCCGTTTACAGCGAAGTGTTGGGCAAGGGAACCCGCTGCTACGGTCCGGTAGGCAACACGCTTGGCAGCGTGCTCCTTTATGACCAAATCAGCAAGCTTGGCGAGGAGTATCTGACCGCCAACACCACGCAAAAACAGTTCTCGATGCTTGAATTCTCGGGCGACAGCTACGAGAAGACTATGGAGGACTGGTCGGTCAATGTGGGAGCATCGTTTAAGAAGACACGAAAGAAAGGTCTGACATCTTCAGAAAAAGGCATATTGAAGGATATTAAGGATTTTCTGGGAGACGCGGAATATGAAAGACAATTGACCTCTATGCTGAAAAAGAAGCCCTCCTATGTCTGGACAGGCTCGTTTGACCTTGGAGTGAGCGGAAGCCTCTCCACAAGCGAGTCATACGAATACTATCTGAATCTGTATCGCGTGAAGATGTCGGAGGTGCGCATGAATATGTCGGCCTTCGAGCAGGAGAAGAAAGACCCCGCCTTGCTGGCACTGCTTTCGCCCACCTTTGTCAGAGCTTTGAACGTAGACAACATCAATACGACCGCATTCTACGATGATTGGGGCACCGACATTATCACGCAAGGCTCGTTTGGCGGCTACAACATCTATATCTACGGCCGTCAGGAGAACGTTTATGAATATAGCGTTGGCTTTGACGCGCAGGGCAGCCTCTCGCGCAGCAAACCAACAAGCACCGGCAAGACGTGGAAAGATATCTATGCGAATGCCCATAGCGACTATGCGGAGGGACATTTCGACGTGGCTTACCAAAACGAGAACTACGAGAAAGCCAGCAAGGCAGTATCCCTGCAAACCTCTACCGGAGGCGACCTTGCCATCGACGATCCGCAGAAGTGGCTCGACGGCTTCAATACCGACGGTTCCGACAGTAAGTGGGCGCTCATTGGCTACAACGTAAGCAGCGATGATAAAGACAACACCCTCTGCCGTCTGTATCCTATCGAAGAGTTGGTTGGCCAGATAGCGTTTACCTACGACCAAGTGGTTACGGATAAAACAGAAGCCGACATTGAGGCAGTCACCCGTCTGCTGAACAACTACAGCGAGTTGCTAAACGCCAAAGACGACTACCTCGACTCTAAACAGGTGGTGCAGCGGGCAAAGTCGAGATTGGTGTTGGCAGACATTATGATCAAGAGCGGCTCGAACGGGCATAAGAATGGAGAACCAACCCCCTTTGTCGCGCAAGACCCGAACGATCAGAACAACTACTTGACTTATTATCCCGTCATGGCAAACTCCAACGCTCCGTGTGAAAATGGATATGCATTCGAGCCGACTTGCCATCATTATATAGACGCTACAGACAATGACGACAAGTATATCTATTATGCGTTGGCGCCAAGCGACAAATGCTTAGGCATCGTGGATGCCGTGTTCTGTCAAGAGGGAACAGCCAAAGACTTCAACGGTGGAAAATACTACATTCCGCGAGGCGTGCATGCTGATCATGATATGGATGGAGCGCTCGACAACAACTATCTTTTTGTGAAGTACTATGACGAGGGCGTAGACATCGACCCGTCGAAGAAGATTACCGCCATAGGTTTCGCCAATATCGACAACCACGACGTGATTATCTCATCGACTGGCGGAAGTGAGCTGCGCATGAATGCCACAGAAACGGAAGAAAACAAGTTCAACCAGTTTTGGGATAAGAAGAATTGGAACTGGTATGCCGGCGACCGGTCAGGCAAAAGCTGGGTTTTCTACGAGGGTGGATTGGTAAGGCATAATCGCTTCTATGTGGTTTACACCACTCAAGACCTACCCATCCAGCACTTCCGCGAAGGTTCCGTATGGCAACCGAAAAGGTGGGGAGAGTGACGCATCCACGAAACATATTGCGAGGGGGCATGTCGGTAACCACATGCTCCCTCGCAATGTTTGTTGTGCGTAAGGAATCGCTCTTCGATAGCGGTTTGCTTGATTCTGTAATTGTTTTTATATCATTGTCATTGCGTTGTGTCTCAGTGAGATATAAAGAATAGAAAAAGTATGTTTAAAAACATATTTAATGAATTTTAACCAACAAAACATTTGTAAAAGGTGGTTTGTGACTATAAATTTGTAAACGTAGTGGATATTTTGCTTAGACATAATAATCTTTTAAGGATTTCATTTAACACATAGTACAAGTAATTATGATTACCAGTAAGTACCACAGAAGAAGACTATTGCCGGCAATGCTGTTGGCGATGCTGATGTTGTCTTGTTATATGGAGGCAGCAGCTGTAAATCCGAACTCAAAAGAACAAGCAAGTGATTGTGCAGTCGGGAGAATGCAAAAACCGGACGACATGCTGGCTGCGCTTTGTGATAGAGAAGGAAATCAGACAAATGTTGAAGTCACCGGCACAGGAGGCTTGGATGATCAGATCGATGATGGAGTAATATGTGTTGACGGGATATATTACGTTCTCGACCCTGGAGCCATGGCAGCAAGGGTAGTTGCCAAAAACGAACTTAATTCTACATACCAAGGACGTATAATCATACCGTCGTCTATAAAAGTGGACGGAAGAGAATATACAGTCAAGTCGATAGGAAGGAGAGCGTTTGCCGCCTGCATGGAATTGGACAAGGTGTTTATACCCAAAACTGTTGAAGTGGTAGAAAAAAGAGCATTCGAATCGGCAGTAATTGACGATATTGAAATAGAAGAAGACTCACAATTGAAAGTGATAGAGGATTATGGGTTTATGTTCTTCTGCAAAAATAGAGGACAGGTAGTCCCGGATCATTTCCGGCTGCCTGAAGGTTTGCAGGAAATCGGAGTGAGGGCATTTTGTGGAGCATTTGCAGATCTTGTGATACCGTCGACAGTGTGGCGTATGGGAGATTTGTCACTTGCAACGAATATCAAGGATTTGTTTTTGAAGTGGGAAAGACCAGTCAATACTCCGTTGAATATCTTGGAGTTGTCGGGTTATAACGATGTGGATTATAAAGGCTCCATGTGTCCGACACCTGTAGAGATACACGTGCCGTCAGGCTCCCTCCCCACCTATAGATTGACAAAGCCGTGGTGTTTTTTCTCATTGGATGAGATGCCGGTTGAAGAGGCAACCATTTATGCCGATATTGCAGGACTGCGGTATCGATTGCGCGGCAGCAAAGCCGTTCTGCTACCACCAAGCGAGGGACAATATTCAGGAGATATAGTATTGCCTGAAACGGTTAGTTATAATGGGAAAGAATATAAGTTGGTCAGAACTGAAGGCGCGTTTAACAACTCGAAAGTTGTTTCGGTAGCCTTCCCATCCTCTGTAAAATATGTGGTTGATGATTTTAAATATTGCATGGAACTGCAGACAGTGACATTCCCTGAAAATTCGCGATTGAGATTTTTCAGCGCGATGGAGGGGTGTCCGAAATTGACTGAATTCGTTTTTCCGCCATCATTGCAGGTGCTTTACGGACAGTCTATGATGTATCTTGACGGACTCAAGACCATTGATATCCCAGGTTCGGTTTCTTATATTGGAGCATATACATTTGTGAACGGAGCACTGACAGAAGTGACCGCACATTGGATTTGTCCGCCAAAAATGCTGCCGAATGATGTGTTTATAACAAAAAGCAATCCGCGAATCCGTGTGCCGGTTGGCGCCAAGAAGTATTATGAAGCGTCGGAAGCTTGGAATAAATTTGAGATTGTCGAGGATGAGACAGTGGAGGCTTTTGTGAAAGTGTATACAGAGGGCCGCGAACGAGTGCTTACGCTTCCAGTGGATGAGAGTGCCGACTACTATGAGTTTGAGGCTTTTAAAAATGGAGAAGTAGTTAAGTCGCAGACTCTTTCACTCATAAAGAGTATAAGAACAGCCAGTGCAAATAGAGAGGCAGCAACCAAACGCATAGGTTTTGATGTCTCATCGTTGGATGACGGCAGTTACCGCTATAGAATCCGAGCGGCATCGGATACGGAAGGCTTGATTTCGTTGTTTGAGGGAACGTTTGTTGTAGGTGATGACAGTGGTGTGGAAGATGTCGTTTCCGATGGCGACACAAATTATGATGTCTTTGATATTATGGGCGTCTGCATACGGACGAATATGCAAGAAGCGGAAATCTCTGGTTTGACGCCTGGAATATATATTTTGCGCCCTGTTCTAAACGCTAATCCGTCAAACGTTCGGAAAATCATAGTGGAATAAGGTTAATGCATAGATGAAGAAGGTTGCAGTGCGCCTCTGCCACACAAGCTGGGAATAGGCGCACTGTCAATGAATTTTCTCTTAAAAATTTGGTTTATAAAATAAACCGAATTAAATTTGCACTTGAACCAAGGGCGGACAGGCGAGACCGCTCTTTTTTCAAAGTCAAATGGTTTATTTTATAAACCAAGTATTAACCATCAAATTTTTCATAAAATGGAAGACAGAAAACTCACCGAAAAAGAAAGCCTCGAAGTGATAACTTCGATGATAGCACTCACTAAGCAACGCTATATTGGCGATGGACGCATTTTGCTGCTGTTTGGCTACCTGACAGTTGCTGTTTCTGCGTTGATATGGATACTCCTCGTGATTACACAAAATCCTGTGTGGAACTGGCTATGGTTTCTTGTTTGGATTATTGGAGGCATCGTTGCTCCGATAAAGGCAAAGAAACAACAGATTGAAAAAGGGGTAAAAAATTATTCCGACACACTCACATCCCGCATTTGGTCTACAGTCGGCTTCAGTGCAATCGCCGCCACAGCCATCTGCCTCGCATTTCTGCTTGTCAAAGGAATTGACGCATGGCCTATGATGTTGGCGTTCGCTCTGATAATCGTTCCCTTCGCCGAGGTTGCCCAGGGAATTGTTTTCAAAGAGACAACGCTTATTGTTGGAGGTGCGATAGGATTGTTTGCTGGCTTATTTACGGAGGCATGCATCGCCGGGGATGTAGAGCTTTATGCATCATGGTATATGCCATTGTTTATAATCGCGTTTGTGGCGATGATGATAATTCCCGGCCATATTCTCAACCATAAGGCACGAAAAGAAAAATGAAAGAACTGAATCCGCTTCTGCACTCGCAACTCCGTCTTGCTGTAATTTCCATACTGATGAATGTTGAAGAGGCAGATTTCGTTTATCTCAAGGAGAAAACCGAATCTACAGCCGGCAATCTCAGCGTTCAGCTTGAAAAGCTGTCTACCGCGGGATATATTTCTATTGAAAAGGGAATGTCGGGCAAGCGTCCCAGGACGACATGCTCAATTACTTACGATGGAAGAAAGGCTTTTGAAGAATATGTCGAGGCGTTGAAAACATACCTTGACTTATGATGAAAACAGTCAGACCTTACGGATAGGGCATCTTGTGTGCATAAGTGTGCGTTAGACAACAAAGCAGGGACTGCCGAAGAGGCTGTCCCTGCTTTGTTGTTTTGTTTTGAGGATATTTTGATGTTCTTCTGAACCTTATTTCTTGAGACGGTTTCCGTAGCGGCTCATGAACTTGTCTACGCGGCCGGCTGTGTCGACCAATTTCTGCTTACCAGTGAAGAAAGGGTGAGAAGAACTCGTGATTTCGAGTTTTACGAGCGGGTAAGTAACGCCGTCGATTTCGATTGTCTCCTTAGCAGCGACAGTCGAGCGAGTGATGAAAGTTTCGCCGTTCGACATATCTTTGAAAACAACCTCGCGATAGTTTGATGGATGAATGTCTTTTTTCATTTCTATATCTTTTTTATTATTACAAAGTTACGCGCCGCTGGTAAAGGCGACTTCTGTAATGGCGTGCAAATGTACGCATATTTTTCCATACGGCAAACATTTACGGAGTTTTTTTGTCGCAACGTTCGCAATATTAAAGGATAAGCGGATGCGAGAGGTGTCGCATCCGCTTGTCTTAGTCAAGCCGTGTTAGGGCTTATTTTTTTGCGTCGAGTTCGCGAAGGAGCTCGTCGACCGCAGCTTTCAGTTGTGCGTCCAAACCATTGGCAGCGTCCTCAGGAGAGTTCAGCACATATATGTCGGGCTCCAGTTGCGAGTTCTCAAGGTAATTTCCTTCCGCGGTGCGGTATCCGATGACCGGAGTGCCGAAAATCAGCGAAGAGTCCTGCAGACGTTCCCACCAAACGCTTGTCATGGTGCCAGGCACCGGAGCGCCGACAAGTTTGCCGAGACGCATGTGTTTGTATACCCAAGGCGTTCCGTGAGCGTTGGAATAGTTGGCCTCGCCCTGCACCATGATTGAAGGTTTGTTCCATCGGCGGCTCGGCATGTCGCACGCTTCTCTTCCGCGGTACACCTGAGTGAGATATTTTGTTCCGCTGAACAGAATTTCGAGATCTTCGTGGAGGCGTCCGCCACCATTGAAACGGGTGTCGATCACGATTCCCTCCTTCTTGTTGTATTTACCAAGCACGTCAGAGTACACTGTACGGAAACTGTTGTCGTCCATCGATTCGATATGTACGTATCCCAAGCGGCCGTTTGACCAGCGGTCCACGTCGGCGGCGCGTTGTTTGATCCATCGGCGGTAAAGCAAAGCACCGCAAGCGCCGTCAGAGATAGGTTTCACCACCTCGTCCCACTGCTTGCCGCCATCGGAAAGCGAAATCAGCACCTTCTCTCCGGTCAGCCCGGCGAGCAGCGCATAGAAGTCGGTGTCGGCAGAAATTTCCTGTCCGTTGATTTTCTCGATAATGCATCCCTTCTTCACCTTTGAAGACGCGTTGTCGAAAGGACCTCCGGCAATCACCTCGTCGATTTTCACGCCCTTTCCTTCATACGAAAGGTCGTAGAACAGACCTAAGTTGGCAGTGGCATCTCCACGGGCACCGGCACGGAATCTGCCACCCGTGTGCGACACGTTTAGCTCACCGAGCATTTCGCTGAGCAGCTCGGCAAAGTCGGCGTTGTTGTTGATGTGAGGCAGGAACTTGCGGTATGCAGCTGTCATCATCGGCCAGTCCACACCGTGCATGTCAGTGCGGTAGAAATGGCGGGCCTCCTGGCGGCAAACGTGGTCAAACATATATTCGCGTTCCTTTGCCAAATCCATCTTCATCTCAGCCTTGTAGCTGATGCGTTCCATCTTGTCGGAAGCCACGGTGAGTTTCTGCATTATGCGTGAGCCGAGAATGAAAATGCACTTGCCGTCTTTCTGCACGTCGAACTGAGCCGACGACGTGTCGAGTTTCTTCAGGCATTCCGTGCTCTTTTTGCGCAAGTCGAGTTTCCAAAGATCGTAACCCTCCTCGAAAGCCGACAGGTAGTACAGGCTTTCTCCATCGGCATCGACGATGGCATCGGCAATTTCGGAAGAGTTTGGCGTGATGCGCACAATACGGTCCTCGATGCCGTCAAGTTGCACGTCAATGTCTTTTTTCTCTTCTTTCTTGTCAGCCTTCTTGTCGTCTTTCTTTTTGCCTTTTTTCTTGTCGGCGTCAGCCTTTTCGGCATTTTTCTTCTGCTCCTTCTCCAATTCCTTCTGCAATTCGTAATCCTCCTTGCTAAGTCGGAATTTGTCGTAGGCATCCTTGTTCATAAACACAAGCATCACGTCGTTGAGCGAACCCCACGAAGCATGGCTGCGCATGCCGTAGCGGTCTGTGAGGAAAAGCACAGCGTTTCCGTCGAGCACCCATCTTGGCTGCGAGCTGAAGTATCCGCTGCCAGTCAGGTTTACCGGCTTCTCCGATCCGTCAGCCTTTACGATAGCCACGTCGGAATAAGGGTCGTGTCCGTTGCCGATGATTTCAAGCGAGAACCATTTTCCATCTGGCGACCAAGCATAGTTGAAGCCACCCATAAACCATTCCGAACCGTCGGTCACCTGCCTCACAGCTTTAGTGGCCACATTGACCACCATAAGCCGGCATTCATCCTCGATGAAAGCCACCTCCTTGCCGTCGGGCGAGAATTTTGGATTCTGGCGGTCGGCGAGCGAATCGGCGAGCAGCGGTTGCTCGTCGATTAGAGTTGCATTAGGGAAGTTGAGGTCGTCGGAGCGTTTTATGCGAGCCGTGTAAAGCCCCCAATGCCCGTTGCGTTCGCTGGCATATACGAGCGACCGGTTGTCGGCGCCGAAGTCAACGTCGGCCTCGCCCTCCACGGTGTTGGTTATTTGTTTTGTTGTGCCATATTCCACCGATGTCACAAACACATTGCCGCGCACGGTGAAAGCCACCTGCTTGCCATCGGGCGACACGCTTGCCGAAGTAGCGCCGTTTGTGAACGACAGGCTTGACGGCAGGTCAACGTCGTCGCGCACAATGTCGATGTCGACGAGCGCCGGTTTCTCACCGTTTAGCTGAGTGTAGATGGCTCCGTTGTAGGTGTAGCACATCGTGCCGTTGTCGGCAACGCTGAGGAAGCGCACCGGGTGAGTGTTGAAGTCGGAAACTTTTGTCAATGCCTTCGGACTGTTGAGAGGCATGGCGTATACGTTCATCGAGCCCCCATTGCGCTCACTGAGGAAATACACCGTGCTGCCGTCGGCCGACAAAGCCGGGCACAAATCCTCTCCGGCATGAGCCGTCAGGTTGGTGTGCTTGCCGGTTTTGGTGTCGTATGCCCAGATGTCGCGTGTCACGGACGACGTGTGATGTTTGCGCCATACGTCTTCATAACCCTTGCGGTCCTGATATACAAACATGCTGCCGTCTTTGGCAAACGACAGGCATTCGGCTGGAGTAGGGAGCACCTGCTCCTGGCGTCCGCCAGTGGCTGGCACTTTGTACAGCTCAAGCAACACGTCGGGGAACAGCGCACTTGCCGCAGGTTTCTGATTGTTGGCTGAGAAATAGACATATTTTCCATCGGGCGAGAAAGCCTCAGGCGCTTCACCTCCCGACTTTGTGGTCAGACGCACTGCCGAACCACCGTCGGCATTCATAATAAACACATCGTTGTTTCCGTATCGGTCGCTGGCAAAAGCAATCTGCTTTCCGTCGGGCGACCATACAGGCACCGACTCGTATGAGTCGTGCGATGTTAGCCGCACGGCAGAGCCTCCAGCAGAGGCAACTTTGTAGATGTCGCCCTTGTAGCAGAATGCAATCTGCGATCCGTCGGGCGAGATTTTTACATCGCGCATCCACAACGGAGTGGCGGCAAAGCCCACCGCAGCCGTTGACGCAACGATGATTGTTGCAAAAAGTTTTTTCATTTTATAATTCTATTGTTTTGTTTGAATATTCGCTCTTTCCCAGATGTGGTCAGGAATCATTCTCCATACCGCCACGAGCAAGCGGTATCGCCAGTCGATTGTCGCCACGCGTTTTTTGCGGCGCAAGGCGTCGACAATCATCCGTGCGGTCTTTTCCGGGCGCATAAGCATCGGGTAGTTGCCCGACCGCAGCAGGTCGGTGTCGACAAATCCCGGACGGATGTCGGTGAACGTGATGTTGGCGCGAGTCATTGCCGACAGTTGCGCCAAGCATTGTATGTAAGTGTTTTGAAAGCGTTTTGTGGCAGAGTATGCCGGGGCGATGCCCAGCCCTTTAGTCCCGGCAATCGAGCTTACGGCGCCGATGTGTCCGCCACCATGGCTTTTCAGATAGTTGAATGCCGCATCGATCATACGGGTGAATCCCACAACGTTTGTTTCTGCCGTTGCGATTTCTATGCCCGGGTCGAGGTCGCGGTTCTGGCTTCCTATCCCAGAAACGAGCAGGATGGTGTCGACGCCGCCCATGCGCTCCGCCAAATCAACGAGCAGCCCGCCTGCGTTTTCGTCGGTCACGTCGATGCGTTGCCACACAACGTTGCCGCCTTCTTCGGCAAACTTGCGCAGCCTGTCGTCTCTGCGGCCAGCCACTCCGATGTTGATGCCTTCGCTCCGCATTATGCGTGCCACCTCAAGACCGATACCCGAAGTGGCGCCTACGATTATAGCATTTTTCATATTCATAAGCATTTTAAATAGTAAAATTACAACGTTTCCGGCATAGACCAAGACGCGTGATGCGTAATTAACAATCTTTAATCAGAAGGCGTGGCGAGGTGATGAAACCATTGGGTAAAAGAGTGTTGGATTAGGTAATTTTAACAAAAAAGCACGCTGTAATTGTTGCGTGAAATAGATTTGAATTAATATATTTGCAATGTACGATAAATCTAACTCTCAATAAATCCGATAATGAAAAATACTTACAAAACCATTTTGCAGGAAATGAGTGAGCGCACGCTGAAGGCTGACACGCTTGAAGGCGACGCACAATTGTTTGCTCTTCTTCGACAGACGGCATGTGCTTCGGGCGACCTGCCCGCAATGGCGGATGTGGACAACGCCGTGCTTATGGCGGTGGAAAAATGTCGTGCTGAAAGAGGCGACGATGCCGCCTGCCGCTTATGGACGCTTTATGAGTACAGCAATGCCGGAGCCTCTCTTGGCTGCGACTTTGCAACGGCGATGAGCAACGGTGATACGAGTTTTGCCGAGGCGATTTATTCGAAGGCGAAGCAACTGAGCGAGCAGCTGGCGGAAAAACGCGAGTTGCGCGATGCTTTCGGTGCATTGTTCCGCCAGTTCTCCGCCGTGTCGTAGGATTTCAGTCCTTCAAGCAGGCGGTATGATTTTGACGCCGGTATGTAAGCAATAATATAGTGAATATTTAATGCTATGAATTGATTTGTATTGCAGCTAACTTTTGTGGTGGCCTGCAACTAATTTTTGTGGTGTTTTGTTTGGCGTTTTTGCGGTGATGGGCAATAATCTGGCTCGGATTTATTCGGAGGAGGTCAAGTGATCAAAAGATAGGCTGCGGTTCGGGAAAGAAAATTGAGCAAGCTCTTTTCTCGCACCTTGCGCTATCTTTTGATAAGATAGGCTGCGGTTCGGAAGCGCAAAATCAAATAAATTTGTTTTGCTCTTCTCTTACTTTGCACTATCTTTGCGCAATAATTCACAATGATATAAAACAAAAGATTTTGATGAAGCGGATTCTTGTTGCCGTGTTGTTACTGGCGGCATTTGTCGGGATAGGTAATCCCAAAAATTTCAGTGTTGTAGGAGTGGTTGTCGACTCGTTGGAAAATGAGCCGGTGCCGTATGCCACGCTTCGTGTAGACAAGCGCGGAGGAACAGAACCGACGCTCGGCATAAGCGGAGCCGACGGCGCGTTTGACGAGAAACTGGCTGAGCCGGGAGTTTATACGCTGACGGTAAGCGGCACAGGTATGCGTCAACGTTCCATTGAATTTGCGGTGGGCGACTCGGCGCGTGTGTGCAACCTCGGACGCGTGGCGCTTGTTTCCGGCGTTGAGCTTGAAGAGGTCAGCGTGGTGGCGCAGAAGCCTTTGGTGAAGGCGGATATCGATAAAGTCACATATCGCGTTGAAGACGACCCCGAGGCGTTGTCGAAAACGGCTATCCAGATGCTTCGCAAGGTGCCTATGGTGACGGTCGACGGGCAGGACAACATAACGGTGAAAGGTTCGTCGAATTTCAAGGTCTATGTCAACGGCAAACCAAACACGATGATGAGCAACAACCCGAAGGAGGTGCTCCGCAGCCTGCCGGCAAGTTCGGTGAAGTCGATAGAGGTGATAACCGACCCCGGTGCCAAATATGACGCGGAGGGAGTGGGCGGAATCATAAACATCGTCACGCAGGGCTCAAGGATGCAGGGGTATAACCTTTCGGCCGGACTGACCGGCAGCAACAAAGGTCCGTCGGCCTATGCCTACGGTTCGGTCCAAGTTGGGAAATTCACGATGAGCGGCAACTATTCGTATAGTTATGAAAGCCGCAACAATAGTTCTTCGTCTGACTATGAGCGTGATGACTATGACTCCGACGGAAGAGTGAAACAGACATTACGCAGTGTCAGCCGCGCTGACGGCAGCCGCTCGCAGATGCACTATGGATCGCTGTCGGGCAGTTACGAGGCAGACTCGCTCAATCTTGTGACGTTCAGTTATGATTTCTACACATGGCGCGACAATAGCCACGGCACGTCGTCGTTCGTAATGCTTGATGCGGCACAGGTGCCGGTCTATTCCTACAATACGTTGGACAAAAGCTTGTCGAAATATGGCAGCCATTCGGTAGGTGTCGACTATCAGCATTCGTTCAAGAAGAAAGACGAGTCGCTGACAGTGTCGTATAAGTTTGACAAATCACCGAAGCGGACACAGACAGAAACAACGTATTCCGATGTGGTATCAGTGCCGTTTCTCACGTATGCTCAGGGACAGGACAACAAATCGCACATTGCGGAGCACACCGTGCAGGTAGACTATGTGAATCCCATCAATGAACACCATTATGTGGATGCGGGAATGAAGTTCATTGCGCGCAAAAATGCCAGCGACAGCCAGACGCTGCTGCTGGAGCAGGTTGACGGCTCTTTGCCGGGCGACGAAGACAGTTCGGTTGACTACAGCCAGCGTCAGAACATTGTGGCGGCATATGCGGATTATAATCTGAAAATACAGAAATTCGGGTTCAAGACGGGTGTGCGCTATGAGCATACGTTTATGAACGTGGAATATGAACGTCATCCCGACCGCAACTTCAGCAAGAATTTTGACGATGTGGTGCCGTCGGCGGCCATAAGCTATGGTCTTTCGGAGATGTCAAATATCCGCGTCGGCTACAATATGCGCTTGAACCGTCCGGGCATCTGGTTTCTTAATCCGTTCCGCATTTCGGCGACGCCCAACGATGTCAGCTACGGCAATCCGGACTTGTCGACGGAGAAGAGCCATAGCATCAGTTTGAGTTACAATATTTTCACTTCGAAGGTAAACCTCAATGCCGACGCGCGCTATAGTTTTGTCAACAATGGCGTGACGGGCTATTCGTTTGTCGACGAAGATGGCGTGCGCAACTCAACTTATGGAAACTATGTGCGCACGCAACGCACGTCGTTGTCGGTATGGATGAGTTGGAACATCACTGATAAAACAAGCTTCATGTTGTCGGCAAGTGGCAGCTATGTTGATTTGCGGAGCAAAGAACTCGGTTCAAGCAACAGTGGTTTCGGTGGCAATCTTTATGCACAACTGCAGCAACGTTTGCCGTGGAAGTTGGATTTTACGGCTTACGGCGGATACGGCACGCCCTACATCTCGCTGCAAGGCCGTTCGGGCTCATATAATTTCTACGGACTTTCGCTCAACCGCTCATTCCTCAAAGAAGACCGTATGGAGGTATCTCTCTTTGCGAGCGACTTCTTTTCGGCATGGAAAAAATATTCAAGCACAACTGTCACCGACACTTATCGGCAGACGTCGCATTACAAGGATTATGCATGCCGCTTCGGAGTCAGCCTGTCATGGAGGCTTGGCAGTATGAATGTAAACGTGAAACGCACGGAACGCTCAATCAGCAACGACGACGTGATGAAGGGTGGCGGCAATGGCTCTGGTGGGCAACAAAAGAATTAAAAAATTCGTGTTGGTGCCATTTTTTACTGATTATTGCTAATTTTGCCTTGAAAAAACAACTTAGACAACAATGAACAGAATAGCATTGATAACGGGGGCTACGAGCGGAATCGGAGAGGCTTGTGCCCGTAAATTCGCCGGCAGCGGCTACGATTTGGTGCTGACCGGGCGCAACAAGGAAAAGTTGGAGGCTATGAAGGCTGAATTGGAAGGAGTGGAGGTGACTACGCTTGCTTTCGACGTGCGCGACCGCAAGGCGGCGCAGGAGGCTCTCGACAGCCTTACTGGACGTTGGCGCGACATTGACGTGCTGGTCAACAACGCCGGGCTTGCTCTCGGCCTTGACAAAGAATTTGAGGGCGACATCGATGAATGGTCAACAATGATTGACACCAATATCAAGGGATTGCTTACGATGACGCGCCTCGTTGTGCCACACATGGTGGAGCGCAACCACGGGCACGTAATCAACATTGGCAGCGTTGCGGGCGACCAGGCTTATGCCGGAGGCAATGTGTATTGCGCCACGAAGGCGGCTGTGAAGGCTCTTTCCGACGGCTTGCGCATCGACCTTGTCGACACCTGTGTGCGCGTCACCAACGTGAAGCCTGGACTTGTGGAAACCAATTTCAGCGTCACGCGTTTCCGTGGCGACAAGTCGAAAGCCGACAGCGTCTATGCCGGCATCCATCCGCTCAACGGCGACGACATAGCCGACGTGGTGCTGTATGCCGCCAACGCGCCGGAGCATGTGCAGATTGCCGAAGTGCTTGTGCTTGCCACCCATCAGGCAAACGGATATACGTTCAGCAAGGATACGTCGCGAGTGGAGCATTTGTCGTGAGACTATGAAAGCCGGATGTCAGAAAATGCTTGACGGCGAGTTGGATTGAAAACGTAGTTCAGAAAAACAAAATAGAAAAGGCGCCGTTTGGGCGCCTTTTCGTTTTGGTGGGATTGCGAAGAAATATTGATTATTTCTTCTTTTTAGTTTCTTTTTTGATGCCGTCGCGAATCAGCAGAGCGTCGATTGTAGGCTCCTGACCGCGGAAACGCTTGTAGAGCACCATAGGGGCTTCTGTGCCGCCGCGGCTAAGCACGTTGTCCTTCCATGACTTGGCAATCTCAGGATTGAAGATGCCGTTGTCCTTGAAATATTGGAAAGCGTCGGCTTCGATGACCTCTGCCCATTTGTAGCTGTAGTAGCCAGCTGCATAACCTCCGGAGAAGATATGGTTGAACTGCGGAGCCATGATGCATCCGTCAACGGCCGGGAACATCTGCACTTGCTTCATCGCCTCGCGTTCGAACGCGATAGGATCGGTCACAGGCGCTGTCGTTGTGTGGTATGCCATGTCGAGGTAGCCGAAGCTGAGCTGGCGCAGGCAGGCATACGCCGCGCCGAATTGTGATGACTTGATCACCTTGTCGACAAGCTCCTGAGGAATAGCCTCGCCTGTCTGGTAGTGGCGTGCGAAACTGTCGAGGAATTCTTTTTGTGTCAAGAAGTTCTCGTTGAATTGCGACGGCACTTCCACAAAGTCGCGGTACACGTTGGTTCCCGACATTGATTGATATTTAGTCTGAGCGAGCAGGCTGTGCAGGCCGTGTCCGAACTCATGGATGAACGTTTCCACCTCATAGAACGTAAGCAGGGAAGGCTTTGTTTCTGTAGGCTTTGTAAAATTCATTGTCAGAGTTACGTGCGGACGCTGGCTGACGCCGTCGACGATGCGCTCCGGGCGGAATTCAGTCATCCATGCGCCTGAACGCTTGGTGTCGCGTGGGAAGAAGTCGGTGTAGAGCACACCGACGAAGTTGCCGTCGGCGTCGGTCACGTCAAACGACTTCACTTCCGGATGGTATACCGAATAGTTCTGGTTTTCGGTGAAGTGCAAGCCGTAGAGACGCGTTGCAAGACCGAACACACCTTTGATTACGTTGTTGAGCTCAAAGTAAGGACGGAGTTCCTCGTCATTGTAAGAGTACTTCTCGTTTTTCAGCTTGTTGGCATAGTATGAGTAGTCCCAGTTCTGGAGCTGGATTTTCTTGCCTTCGAGTTTCTGAGCATAGTCGGTCAGCTCTTTCAGCTCCTTTTTCCATGCCGGCTTGTAAGCGTCGCGCAGTTGATTGAGCAATTTGTAGACGTTGGCAGGAGTTTGCGCCATGGTGTCCTCAAGGCTGTAGTCGGCATACGTGTTGTAGCCAAGCAGTTTGGCGATCTCGTAGCGCACTTCGGCGATGCGGCTCAGGATTTTTGTGTTGTCAAATTCTCCGCCGACGCATTGCGTGTTGTATGCCTTGTACAGCTTCTCGCGCAGGTCGCGGCGTGAGGAGTATTTCATGAACGCCATGTATGTGGGCTGTTGCAGCGTGATAAGATACTGACCCTCTTTGCCTTTTTCCTTGGCGGCAAGAGCGGCAGCCTCCACCGTGCTTTCCGGCAGACCCGCAAGGTCGTCTTTTGTGAGCCACAATTCATACGCGGCAGTGCATTTCACCGTGTTTTGCTCGAATTTGAGCGTCAGTTCCGACAATTCCGCCTGAAGCTTGCGATAAGCGTCGCGGTCGGCGCCCTCAAGGTTTGCACCGCTGCGGGCAAACGAGTCGTAGGTGTTTTTGAGCAGCGTTTTCTGCTCAGTGTTGAGGTCGAGTTTGTCGCGGTTTTCGTAGACCTCCTTTACGCGTTGCCACAACTTCTCGTTGAGAGAGATGTTTGCGCTGTGTTCAGCCAGTTTCGGGGCGATGCGCAGCGAAATCTGGTTCATTTCCTCGTCGCCGTCGGCCGACAGGATTGGATAGAATGTGAGCAGCGTGCGGTTGAGCATCTCTCCGGCATTCTCAAGCGCCTCGATAGTGTTTTCAAACGTAGGGCGCGAGCGCTGGTTGACGATAACCTCGATTTCGCGGTCTGCTTGTTTGATACCTGAATCGACTGCTTCCTCATAGAAACTCTTCTCGATTCTGTCAAACGGCACAACGTTGTGTGTCGTTTTGAATTCCTCAAAGAATATATTTTCAGCGTTTGTCATTATTGGTGCTGTAAATAATAATGGAATGATTAATGATTTGAAATTCATATTTTTATAATAACTGATGTTTTTGCAAATTTACTACATATTTTCCGAAGTGCCCAAACCTTTGTATCGGATTTTGTCGAATATCAGCGCGATGGTGAGTTTGTCCACACCGGCATCGAGCAGGTAGTGGCGGTCGTCGTCAAGGGTTTTCAGCACCTCGCTGCCGCCTGATTTGTCAACGGCGTCCATATAGCTTGCCACGGCGTCTTTCACCTGTCCGCTGCACAGCAGGGCATGTCCGCGGTTGATGTAGTCGTTTGCGCCGGGCTGCTTGGCGATGATGCGGTTGTAGTAGTCCACACTTTGGCTGTAGTTTCCAATCAGGAACGAACACCATGCGATGGGGCGCATTGTCCGTTCGCCTTTTGATGCCAGATAGTCCACTTTGAAGAAGTATTTCAACGCCTCCTCAATCCGTCCGCCTTCAAGCAGACAGTTGGCAATATTGTTGGCAAGCGCCACATTGTCGGGCTGCAGCGCTTCCGCGCGTTTGTAGTTGGCGATGGCTTTCTCCGTATCGTTTACGGCCCTGTAGCAAAGCGCCAGATGCTTGAGGGTCCACACATCGTTGGGTTTGAGCAGCTCGACTTTCTCATAGTCGGCGGTGGCAAGCACGTATTGTTTCAGTTGCTCGTGGCAGTAGCCAGTCTTCTGATAGTCGGAGGCTGTAGGCAAGTCTTGTTTCAACACTTTGCCGAATGTCGACAGCGCGTCGGTGTAGCATTGCATGCTGAAATAAAACTCGGCAATCAGCCGCAGGCTTTTTGTGTCGGAAAGGGCGTCGCTGACAAACGGTACGTCAATAAGATTGAGCCTTGTCGAGAACGGGTTGTAGAAATCGTTGCGGCTGCGAAACAGGTTGAAGAAGCGGTACAGGCTTTGCACATATTTGTTGGCGATGTTCTCCCGCTGCTTGTCGGGGTTGGGGAGGCTGCCTGCCATTTCGTTGATGACCTGCTCCTGCTGCTCGTCGAATTGTGCCATCATCATCGAGCGATGCTGGTCGGGCATCGTGGCTACCGACAGGGCGAATGAGAATTTGTCGCTGTCGCAGAATGCTCCTGTGCGGTCAACCATCGACAGCAACATGCTGCCGCTGTTGCCGGCAAACACGCGGAATATGCTCGAGTGGCGTGGTGTGAACGGAACAAACCAATTCGCCACGTCGTTGAAGAATGGAAAGCTCTTCAGCCTGGCGAACGAACTGAGAAACACGTCGCTGCCTTCAGCCTGCATGCGGCTCAGCTCTTGCATCTTGTCGGTGATGCCCGACTCGTTGAGCATTTCCTGCCAGTCGGGGTTTTTTGCCATTTCTTCGATGTCGTCTGAAAACCCGTCGCGCATCTTGCGCCGCATCTCCGGACTTAGTTTCATCAGTTTAGGCACCAATTCGTCGCGCACCTTCTGACTGATTCTCTCAGTGGAGCGGCTGCGGATGAATTGCAGAAACACGGTCATGATGTCGCGGCGTCCGCGCTCGCTGTCGGCAATGTTGGCAATACGCAGTGAGATGGCGCTTGAGTGCTTTATGGTTTCGCGGTGGCAGTGCATGGCAATCAGCGCGCAGCACAGCGCTTTCATTGACAGCGATGCGTCGTTGAAAGCGTTTGCGGCATAGAGGTCGAGCAGCGACAGCAGAAGGTGCTCGCTGTAGTGCTCGAGCAGACTGAGCATTGTCGCCGCCATCGCCAATTCCTTTATTTCTGCCGTGGCGTCGGCGTCGGCAAACAGCTTGTCAAGCGTGCCGGCTTCGTTAGCGGTCACGGGAAAAGTGACCCATATATGCTTGAAAACAGCGTTGGCGGCTTTTTCTTTCTCCATTAGCAGTGTCCTCTCCTGGTCACTGTCGCGTTTGTCTGCCGGCAGCTCGTAGAACAATGCTGTCTTGTCGGCACATTCGCGGTATGCCTCGAGCAGCGCCTCCAGACTTCTGGGGTACTTGCGCTCCATGCGCAGCGTCTCGTAGTATAGTTTAGGCGAGTTCTGCACTGTCAGCTCTTGTTCGGTAATGTCGGCAAGCTCCATCAGTTTTGCGGTGATGCCGTTGTGGATTTCCTCGCGTTGAGGGTCGTTGCATCCGTCAGCAACATAGCGGATCATATATTTGTATGACTCCTCCAGCTCGTCGAGCCGGTTGTTCAATTGCCAGTTTTGCAGCGTCTGTGCCGTCTGTCGCAGTTCGGCGAACGCCTCAGCAAGGCGTTTCTCGGAAAGCAGCGATTGAATGCTTTTTTTGTGGAAGTCGGTCATTGTCGTATATTGAATTTATTTGCGAATATACAAATAAAGAGCAAAAATCTTGCCATAAGTCATTGCAAAAGTTGGCGAGGTGTTGTCAGGATTTGGAGGAAATAGTAAATTTGCAGAAAAAATAGAATATGGTACTACAACGTTGGCAGACGGTTTATCTGCTTATTTCAGTGATAGCGATGGCTTTGGCGGCGGCATTCCCGGCGGTCGAGCCGTTGCGTGTTGCGCAGCCGGTGGTTGAATTGGGCGGCGCTGTCTTGGTGGCACGTGTGCTTGCCGCCGCAATTGCAGTGTTTTTGCTTGTCACAATCACTAAGTTTAAAAACCTGAAAATGCAGCAAATGCTGTGTTCTGTAGGTGTTCTGCTCATGTTGGCGGAAATTGCCGTTGTGGCTGGCGGATATTTTATGGCGGTTGTTGAGCCGAGATTCACGATGACAGCTCCGCTGCCTGTGCTTGCGCTTGCCTGCACGCTGATGGCGAAGAGCCGTATCCAAAAAGACTATAAAATCATCCACGATTGCGACCGTTTGCGCTAATGTATCGGTTTGAAAATCAGAAGAATGTGAAAATCTTTCTGAAATATTTGGACTGATTGCTTTGTTTTTAGGAAATTAATGGTTACTTTTGCAGTCCGAAATACTGAATAATAACGAAATAAGATACAAAAATGAAAAGAACATTCCAACCTTCGAACAGAAAGAGAGTGAACAAACACGGTTTCCGTTTAAGAATGTCGACTGCCGACGGACGCAAGGTGCTTGCTCGCCGTCGTGCTAAAGGTCGTGCACGTCTGTCGGTTTCTCACTCTATCAATAAGTAATACTTTAATAGGGTTACGCAGAACGAATAGTTCCGTTGTCGTATTCTTGCGATGACGGTTCTTTTTGTGTGTATACGCGTCTGGTTTTTTGCGCCTCTTTGCTTGCCGGCACTCCGGATTTCTCTGATTCTGAAATCTAAAAAAACGAATCCAAATCTTTAAAAATGGAAAAAGACAATCTTTTGTCGATAAAATGTGACATTTTGTTGGATTTATTTGGAATTGTGTTTACAAAGTGATAAATTTGCCGTCGAAAAGAGGTAGGATATATAGATTTTGAAAAAGGAGGTTTGAAAAATAGATGCAATGTCCAGACAAAGCTTCTCTGGCAAATTCCAGATGTTTTGTCGGCAATTGGCATGGTTTGATAAGCGAATAGATTAAAAGAATTTTATTTCATATTGATTTGTTTTATGTGTGATGATCCCCGGGAGGCTGCGAAGTTTTTCGGGGTTTTTCGTGTAAAACTGTCAATTTGTCGGTAAAAACGCAGTTAAAATATCAAAAGTATTGTTTTTACAAGGTGTGTGTATTACTTTTGTGGTGATACAATGGTTTTAGGTTTGGATTTTTAAGTTTTGATTATGAAAAGGATGTTTGTTGTTCCAGCATTGTTGCTGGCAATGTCGGTGTCGTCGCAGGTGGAAACTTCGCTTGTGATGACTCGTGTTGATGGCGGAATGCAGGAGTTGTGTAATCTCTGTTTGGAAAGTGAACATTTCGACATACGTAAATGTTTTTTTTACGATGGATGGCGATACGTTATATTGTATGGCAGTGTCGGTATAGTAGGCACTGCATTTGGCGGAGGCCGTCCTTGACAATGGCATTACAAGTGCAAGAAAATAAGATTTGTTTCATGTGTGAATTTTGGCATCTCGGAGGCTGTGAAGTTTCTGGGATGTTTTTTTATTGTGAAATTTTCAAAAGGCATATTTTGTTTGTAGTCGGCATTGGACTACCTTTGTATTGCTTATTTTTTAATCAGTGAAAAAATATAATCGATGAGAACAAGGATATTTATGCTGTTGCTGGCGGTGCTCGTGCTGGCAGGATGCGGTAGAGAGAAAAAAATCGAGTCGGAGCTGCTCGGCATAGAGGAGAAAGACGGATATACGCTGGTGACCGTGCGCGATCCGTGGAAGGCTGGACAGACACTTCACCGCTATGCGCTTGTGCCACGTGACAAGCCGCTTCCCGACGGGCTTCCCGATGCGACGGTGATAAAAGTGCCGTTGCGCTCGGCGGTGGTCTACAGTGATGTGTATGCCCGTCCGATTGTGGAGCTGGGCTGCGGAAATGCCATCGTCGGAGTACTCGATGCGCAGTATTTCAAGACACCCGAAGTGGTTGCCGGTTTGAAATCAGGAAAGATATCCGACTGCGGCTCGTCGATGTCGCCATCCACTGAACGTGTCGTCAGTGCCGCACCGGAGGCCATATTCCTGTCGCCGATGCAGAACAGCGGTTATGGAGCGATAGGCAATATGGGAATACCTATTGTTGAGATGGCAGACTATATGGAGTCCACGCCCCTTAACCGCGCACGCTGGATTGAGTTTATCGGACTGCTCTTCGGCAAGAGCGACCAGGCAGCGAAGGTCTATGCACAGGTGGCTAAGGATTATGCCGAGGTGAAGGCTGTTGCTCAGAAAGCCGACAAGCATCCCATGGTGATTTCAGAATATGCCATCAACGGAGTATGGTATGTGCCAGGAGGCAAAAGCTACAAGGCTTCGCTTTATGCCGATGCCGGCGCAGCATATCCATGGGCTGCCGACCAGTCGACTGGATCGTTGTCGCTCGACTTTCCGCAGGTGCTCGACAAGGCTCAGAAAGCCGACTTCTGGCTTGTCACCGTCTACGGACAGACGCTTGACCGCAAGTCAATGCTTGCGCTTTATCCGCACAACGACCGTTTCAGCGCGTTTTCCAATCATGGAGTCTATTATGTCGATTCCGCCACAAGCGGGATTTTTGAGGAAACACCGTTCCACCCCGAGCGTCTGCTTCGCGAATACGTGAAACTGTTTCATCCCGACTTGTTGCCTGGCTACTCGTTGCAATATTATAAACCGATGGGGGATTGATAGATGGCACGTTTCCGTATAGTGACGGCTTTGCTCGTTTTTGCGATAGTCGCTCTCGCTTTGTCGCTTCTGCTTGTGGGCACAGTCGATGTGCCGGCTGTTGAGGTGTGGCGCATTCTGACCGGTCGTCCGTCAGACTATGAGCCGTGGAATTTTATAATATTCGAAAGTCGGCTGCCGCTTGTCGTCACGGCTGCGCTTGCCGGAGGAGCGCTCGCCGTGTCGGGACTGCTGTTGCAGACTCTGTTTGGCAACACGCTCGCCGACCCTTCGATTCTTGGCATCTCCACGGGGGCAAGTCTGGGTGCCGGATGCGCTATGCTTGCGTTCGGCAGCTCGTTTGCCACTGTACTTGGTGTCGCCGCTGGCGGATATGTAGCCACGCTTACCGGCGCATTTGTGGGAGCGATGGTTGTGATGGCTTTGCTGCTCGTGATGTCAAACGTTGTGAAGAGCAGCACGATGTTGCTGATTGTTGGTATCTTGATAGGTTATATCGCCTCGTCGGCAATCTCGTTGCTTAATTTCTTTGCCACAGAAGAGGGCGTGCATTCGTTTGTGATATGGGGACTTGGCAATTTCTCCGGAGTCACGCTCCGCCAATTGCCGGTTTTTGCCGCTGTTGTGGTTGCGGGGCTTGCCGCCTCGTTGCTGCTGATAAAGCCGCTCAACGCCTTGCTGCTGGGCAGGCGTTATGCTGAAAACCTTGGCGTCAACCTTCGCTCCACGCGCAATGTGCTGCTTGTGGTCACCGGACTGCTTACAGCTGTTGTCACGGCATTCTGCGGTCCTATAGGATTTATCGGACTTGTGGTGCCCCACGTGTCGCGTCTGCTGCTTCGCACGTCCGACCACTACCGGTTGATTCCAGTGGCTATCCTTGCCGGCGCGGTTGTGGCGATGGCGTGCACGCTGGTGAGTGTGTTGCCGATGGACAACGGAATGATTCCTATAAATGCAATCACGCCGATTGTCGGTGTGCCGGTGATACTTTACGTGATAATCAACCGCCGTAAGATATTCTATTTCAACTGACAGAGATGAAACGCTTGCTCGAAATTAAAAACGTGTCTGCCGGATATGTTGTGGACAAGAAGACAAATGTTGTGGTGGCTGACGCATGCCTGTCGCTTTGCGGCGGACAGCTTGTGAGTATGCTTGGCGCAAACGGTGCCGGCAAGTCAACCTTGCTGCGCACCATTGCCGGGACGCAGAGGCCGCTGCAGGGGGATGTGCTTGTCGATGGAAAATCGTTGAAATCAATGAGCCGCAAGGAGTTGGCCAAGATGGTGAGCGTCGTGTCGACCGACCGCACTCAAGCCGGCGGATTGACTGTTGAGGAACTTGTGGGACTCGGGCGTCAGCCTCACACGGGATTCCTCGGGCGTCTTGACAGCAGCGACCGTGAGATTGTGGCAGAGGCGATGGAGGCGGTGGGAATAAGCCATAAGGCTGAAAAATTTGTCGCCGAACTTTCCGACGGCGAGCGCCAGAAAGCGATGATTGCGCGCGCTGTGGCGCAGCAGACACCCGTAATCCTGCTCGATGAGCCTACCTCGTTTCTCGATGTGGCAAGCCGTGTCGACGTGTTGCAGCTGCTTCACCGTCTGGCTTACAACGAAGGCAAGGCCATACTGCTGTCGTCGCACGACGTCTCGTTGTCGTTGTCGCTCAGCGACCGCTTGTGGCTGCTTTTGCCAGGGGGCGTAATCGTTGACGGGCAGACGGAGGATTTGGTGCTTTCGGGACGGTTGGATGAACTGTTTCTGTCGCGCTCGGTGACCTTCGATATGCTGACAGGAGAGTTTGCCGCGGTGCTGCCTGCCGGACATAGGTCGGTGGCATTGCGTTGCGGCGACCCGTCGTTGAGTCTTTGGGCAACAAATGCGTTGCTCCGCAGCGGTTATGCTGTGGGTGACGACGGCAAGGTGGAGGTGTCTGTTGTGTCAGCCACCGACATCAGCGTCGGCGGCAGGCGCTGCAGCTCATTTGCCGGGATGCTCGGCGCGCTTGAAGTGGAATCCTAAGCACACGTTGTCGTATTGTCGTGTCAGCCGCATAGCCATTTTAAACGTGGCGTTGTCGGCGTTGTCGGCAACCGCCGACACCAATCCGATAAGTTGTTTGACGTCGACGGTGAGCGTCATGCGGTTGCCGTCTTTCTGCAGATAAGCCTTCTGGTTGCTGTAGGCAGCCGGAATGCGTACCTGCGATGAGTGGAGCGAAAGGTTGTAACTGTTGCCTGAAATCCTGTCAAGGCGTCCTTCCACGGGCACGTCGCGCACGAAGATGACAAAGGTGTTTTCGTCGGAAAACTCAATATGAGTGTCATCGAGCTGCAGTTGCTCATAGTAGGGTGTCAGTCGGTTTTCGGCGATGGCGGCCACGGCTTCCCCGCTGAGGTTGCCCACGGCATTGCCCGACTTTAGGTAGACCGCAGGTCCGGTCGCAAACCAGTTGGCTGCAATTGTGGCAGTGTCGGCAGTCGCTGGCTTGTCGGTCAGTGCCGACAGGTGTTCCTTGGCCTTCGTCACATTCTCTTCGCCAATGTAGTCGTTCAGCACCTCGCCGTCGGAAATCCATATTTTATAGCCTCCGTAAGCGGCGGCGGCAAGCACGATGAGCAGTATCAGTTTTTTCATATCCGTCAGTTTGTATGTGCGAAGATAGACAAAAAAAAGAAAAAAGAGTCTCCGTTGGGGAAACTCTTTTCATAGAAGCTTGTGTGGGAGCTATTTTTTCATGCGGAAGCCGATGCAGATGTGGTCGTAGTTCGACAGCATCGACGTCACGGTGTTGATTGTCTTCAGGTCGCCTTTCTTTGCCACCGCCTGCACAATCGTCATCAGTTTCTTAACATCCATGGAAATCGACATCTCGTTGCCCACTTTCTGAACGTAGACCGTCATAGAGTGCTCGTCGTTGGTGAGTCCGGCGATGGTTGAGAGCAGTTGCATTTTAAACGTGCCGTCGCTGTTGGCTGTGAGTTTGCCCTTGATGGGTGCCTTCTTCACAGTGAGCGTGAAATTTCCTTCGGAGTCGAAAACACAGGAAGTGTTGAGCAGTCCCAACTTTTTGTAGTAGGGCTTGAGTTTGGCTTCGGCTGCAGTGGTCATAGCCGAACCGCCAGCCTGCTGGGCAATGTTGCCTGATTTCAGCACCAATGCCGGCCCGGTTGTCTTCCATGTGCCTTTGAGCTCGGCTACGGTCACTGTTTTGTTTTGTGCCACGGTCTCTTTTACCACATCTCCAAGACCGTTTAATAAATCTTTCAAATCCTGGGCTTCGGCAGATGCCATGCAAACTGCTGTCATTGCCAAGCCGCAAACAAAAATCTTTGCTACTTTTTTCATCATAAATATGTTTTGCTCATACAAAGTTAGTCATGGGATGACAAAACCGGACAAAAAAATCGAAATAATAACAATCTTTATCGAAATTCTCGGCGAAGATGAGTAACTTTGCACATCTTATATAGAAATTGAAAATTATTGACAATATGAACGAATTAGCGTCGAAGTACAGCCCTGAGGAAGTAGAGGGAAAATGGTACGAATATTGGCTGAAACACGACTTGTTTAAGTCGACTCCCGACAGCCGGGAGCCGTATACAATCGTTATCCCGCCGCCAAATGTCACTGGAGTGCTCCATATGGGACACATGCTCAACAATACAATCCAAGACATCCTTATCCGCCGCGCGCGGATGGAGGGCAAGAACGCTCTCTGGGTGCCGGGAACCGACCATGCGTCGATTGCAACGGAGGCGAAGGTGGTGGCGCGTCTTGCTTCGAAAGGTATAAAGAAGACCGACCTTACACGCGATGAGTTTCTTAAACATGCGTGGGAATGGAAAGAGGAGCATGGCGGCATCATCCTTGAGCAGCTGAAGAAACTCGGCGCTTCGTGCGACTGGAGCCGCACGGCGTTTACGATGGACGAGGTGCGCTCGAAGAGTGTGCTTCACGTGTTTGTCGACCTTTTCAACAAAGGCTTGATTTACCGTGGCGTGCGTATGGTCAATTGGGATCCTGCGGCGCAGACAGCTCTCAGCGACGAGGAGGTGGTCTACAAGGAAGAGCATGGCAAGCTCTACTACCTGCGTTATAAAATCGTGGGTGAGGACGGCTATGCAATTGTTGCCACAACACGTCCGGAAACGATTATGGGCGACACGGCGATGTGTATCAATCCCAACGACCCGAAAAACGCCCATCTTAAAGGCAAACGTGTGATTGTGCCTCTCGTTGGCCGTGAAATCCCTGTGATTGAGGATGACTATGTCGATGTTGAGTTCGGTACGGGTTGCTTGAAAGTGACTCCTGCTCACGATGTCAACGACTATATGCTCGGCGAGAAACACAACTTGAAGAGCATCGACATCTTCAACGACAACGGAACAATCAGCGAGGCTGCCGGACTTTATGTGGGTATGGACCGCTTTGCGGTGCGCGAGCAGATTGAGAAAGATCTCGCCGGGGCAGGGCTGCTCGAGAAGGTTGAGGCTTACACCAATAAGGTGGGCCACTCAGAACGCACAAACTCTGTGATCGAGCCGAAACTGTCGATGCAGTGGTTCCTTAAGATGGACGCGCTTGCAAAGCCGGCTCTCGATGCTGTGATGCAGGACGACATCAAGTTCCATCCGTCAAAGTTCAAGAACGTTTACCGTCATTGGATGACCAATATCAAGGATTGGTGTATCTCCCGCCAATTGTGGTGGGGACACCGCATCCCGGCATATTTCTTGCCGGAGGGCGGATATGTGGTTGCCGAGACAGTCGAGGAGGCTTTGCGCCTTGCTCAGGAAAAGACAGGCAACAAAGAGCTTAAGATTGAAGACCTGCGTCAGGATGAGGACGTGCTCGACACTTGGTTCTCGTCTTGGTTGTGGCCGATTTCTTTGTTCAACGGAATCCTTGACCCTGACAATGAGGAAATAAAATACTATTATCCAACAGCCGACCTCGTTACCGGTCCGGATATCATCTTCTTCTGGGTGGCACGTATGATTATGGCTGGCTACGAATACAAGAACGATATGCCGTTCCGCAATGTGTATTTCACAGGTATCGTGCGCGACAAGTTGGGACGTAAGATGTCGAAATCGCTTGGCAACTCGCCTGACCCGTTGATGCTTATCGAGAAGTTCGGCGCCGACGGAGTGCGTATGGGCTTGATGCTTGCAGCGCCTGCCGGAAACGACATTCTGTATGATGACTCTCTCTGTGAGCAGGGACGCAACTTCAACAATAAGATTTGGAATGCTTTCCGCCTTGTGAAAGGATGGGAGGTTGCCGACATCGAGCAGCCGGAGTATGCCAAAACTGCTGTGAAATGGTTTGAGGCAGTGCTCAACAAAACGCTTGCCGAGGTCGACGACTTGTTTGGCAAGTTCCGCTTGTCGGAGGCGTTGATGGCTGTCTACAAACTGTTCTGGGACGAATTCTCTTCGTGGTATCTTGAAATGGTGAAGCCTGCCTATGGAAAGCCTGTCGACCGTGCCACTTATGAGGCGACTCTCGGATTTTTCGATGCGTTGCTCCGTCTGCTGCACCCGTTCATGCCGTTTATCACCGAAGAACTTTGGCAACACATCGCCGAGCGCAAAGACGGCGAGAGCGTAATGACAGCATTGCTGCCTAAGGCAGGCGCGTTCAGCGAGCAGACAATCGCTGATATGGACGTTGCAAAGGACATCATCGCCGGTATCCGCACCGTGCGCTTGCAGAAAAACATTCCCAACAAGGAAGAACTTGAGTTGCAGGTGATGGGTGAGGGCAATGTGCCGGTAGAATCGATCATCAAGAAGCTTGCAAATCTGTCGGCAGTCGCAAATGTGTCGGAAAAAGATGCCACTGCAGCGGCGTTTATGGTAGGCACAACTGAATATGCCGTGCCTCTTGGCAACAACATCAACGTTGAGGAAGAACTGAAGAAGCTTGAGGCTGACCTTAAGTATCAGGAAGGATTTCTCCAGAGTGTGTTGAAGAAACTCAGCAACGAGAAATTCGTAAACAACGCTCCTGCCAAGGTTATCGAAATGGAACGTAAAAAGCAAGCCGACGCTGAGGCGAAGATTGCAACCCTCAAGGAAAGCATCGCCGCCCTGCAAGGCAAGTAAGAAAATATACTTATAAATAAAAAGAAGGCGCATTCTGTTGAAGAATGCGCCTTCTCTGCATATAGGCTGTACTGAAGGGTTTTAAATTTGCCGTTGAGAATGAATGACAACTTCCAAATTGGCATACGAAGCGGCGTTTCCTGACGGCTTTGTGACGTCGGTCAATTATGTCGTTCCAAAAGAGCTGAGCGACATTGCTGAGAAACTTGAGGCTCTTGATGTGGAAGGTGAGGATGCGGTGGCAGAGGTTCGGGCAGAAATTAAGGGAATAGAAGCTGGCGATTACACGTTTCGGTTTACCGTGGAGGACGGTTGTGAAAATTGCCCTACTGACGAGGCGGCGGAGGCAATTCTTTATGGCGAATATCCAATCGAAGAAGTGTTTTCCGACTTATGCAATGAGCCGTTTGGCGAAGATTTTATCAATGACCTGGCGGAAAAGAAAGATTTTTGCGATGAATATGTCAATTATAGTTGCGGAGGCAGTTGCGACTAACTCGACTATTATCTTGATGCATGGAAATATATCATTGACCACATTGTTTCAGGTCAGATAACAGAGTCCACGCTCGATTCAAGGCTTGAATATTTTGACGAGTGCTATTATCAAGAGGAAACAACCGTCGAGAAATGGCACAAAACTAATTGAAAATGGGGAATTTTCCATAAAATGCACAGACCATTTGCAGACATGCTGGACCACAGTCTGTGCTTTCCATTTGCCAACAAAGTTTAATCTTTCCCAAAATAAAAATTTAATAATTGATATCTACCCCTCTTTCCACTCCGTCATTATTCAATGTGCGATTCACCTTCTTCTGCCTCTTGCCAAAGTCAAATCTGTAGGTTGCTCCCAGCAATACCATATTTGCGTTATTTCTGATATTCTGAATGTATTTTTCGGGATGAACTTCTGAAATGGTAATTTTTTCAATTGTACTTCCTCGTTTTGTAAACAAGTTTACTCCCGTCGCAGAGAAATACCAGTTCTTATAATTGTACTGAAGTGTTATTGTATTCCAACGCTCAGTTGTGCTAAATATATTTCCAGATAAGTTATATCGTGGTTTGATTTATAAAGTTGCTGATAATCAGTCACTTAATCAAATTTTATTAGTTGTATTATGTTAATTAACTCTCTTATTTTCAAACGATTACATTAGAATTAACGGAGTGTTGTTAAAAAAAGGAAATAAAAATATGGGCATGGCCAACCATCACGGTTGTTCATACCCATTAATGTCGATTATGATTTATTCAATAACAATAATTAATCCCGTCTATTTCAGTTTTCTGTAACCGTAAGCCGCGTTATTTCCCAACTGCTCTTCGATACGGATAAGCTGGTTATACTTAGCCATACGGTCGGTGCGGCTCATCGAACCGGTCTTGATTTGACCAGAGTTTGTAGCCACAGCGATATCAGCGATGGTGGTGTCCTCTGTTTCACCAGAACGGTGTGATGTAACAGTTGTGTAGCCATGACGATGAGCCATCTCTATAGCATCCAAAGTCTCAGTAAGCGAGCCAATCTGGTTCACCTTGATAAGTATGGAGTTAGCAGCACCCATTCTGATGCCCTTCTCCAAGAACTTCACGTTGGTAACAAAGAGGTCGTCGCCGACCAACTGGCAACGGTCACCGATGGCAGACGTAAGCTTCACCCAGTTGTCCCAATCGTTCTCGTCAAGACCGTCCTCGATGGAATCGATAGGATATTTGGTAATCAGTTCTTCCAAGTACTTTATCTGCTCTGCAGCCGTGAGCTTCTTGCCGTTAGGATCCTTTTTCTTACCGTCCTTCAGCTGTCGATAATCATAATACCACTCTCCGTTCTCCTGAACAGCAAACTCGCTGGCAGCGCAGTCCATGGCGATCTTGACATCCTTTCCCGGCTCATAACCGGCATCCTTGATTGCCTGGCAGATGCTCTCAAGCGCATCCTCTATGCCATTAAGCGCAGGAGCGAAACCGCCCTCGTCGCCGACGGCAGTAGAAAGGCCGCGACTCTTCAGGAGCTTTGCCAAGGCATGGAACACCTCTGCACCCATACGGATGGCTTCCTTCTCATTAGGAGCGCCCACAGGACGAATCATAAACTCCTGGAAAGCGATGGGCGCATCAGAGTGAGCACCACCGTTGATGATGTTCATCATAGGAACGGGGAGGGTGTAAGTGTTGCTGCCACCGATATAGCGATACAACGGGATATGGAGATACTCGGCTGCTGCATGAGCCACAGCAAGCGATACGCCAAGAATAGCATTGGCACCCAAGTTTGACTTGGTCTTAGTGCCATCCAGCTCCAACATCTTATTGTCTACAGCACGCTGCTCCAAGGCTGAGAAACCGACCAAAGCCGGTGCAATCACGTTATTCACATTCTCTACAGCCTTTAATACTCCCTTGCCACAATAGCGGCTCTTGTCGCCATCACGAAGCTCCAAAGCCTCATTCTCACCTGTTGAGGCACCAGACGGAACTGATGCACGGCCAACAACGCCAGACTTTAATGAAACCTCAACCTCTACTGTAGGATTGCCACGAGAGTCCAAGATTTCTCTTGCATGAACTTTTTCGATAATCATAATACAATAATATATTTAACTTTATAAAACTTTATATAAACCGCATGAACACAACACGGGGCGCATAAATACGATTTATTTACGGGTGTAAAAATAGTAATCATAAGAAAAACCACCAAATTCAGAGCATCATCAAAAATAGGTATTCTGCAGAAAATACCTATATGTAAGTATGATATTGCATAACGATGAATATAGTTTTCTTACGGTATTAAACTTTCAGGCATGATCTGCGTCTAACACATAGATGATGTTTATAACATCTATCATAACTTAGATATTGTTTGTGGTTGGAAATATTTTGCTTATGAAACTTAACAAAATACATCATGTAGCCGTGATTTTACTCTGACTATGAGCAGTCTAAGCTGTTCTATACAGAAGTGCTGGGCTTGAAGATCGTAAGCTAACATTATCGTGAGAAACGCCAATTATGGAAGGCAGACTGCTGGATGGGCGACACATACGTAGTGGAGCTGTTCTCCTTTCCCAATCCTCCTGCACGTCCTTCCTATCCTGAAGCAGCCGGTCTGCGCCACCTCGCTTTCGAGGTGAACAATCTCGCATCAGCTGTCAGCGAGCTCGACAGTAAGGGCGTAAAGCACGAGCCGATACGCACGGACGAATATACGGACAGATGGTTGCTCGGGATGGAGGCGCAAGAGTATGAATACTAAACACTTTGGCGAAGACATCACTTTTAGGTATTGCCCGACTCACAACGAAATTGTATCTTTACATCGTAACTAACAGATAAAAGATTATGACAGGAATGACAACAACAATAATAATTGGACTTCTGATTCCGCTATTGGGAACGATGCTTGGTTCGGCTTTCGTCTTCATGATGAAAGACGAGATGTCTGCGCGATTGCAAAAGTCGTTATTGGGCTTTGCCTCTGGAGTGATGGTAGCAGCGTCCGTATGGTCGTTGCTCATTCCCGCTATGGAGATGAAGGCTGACAGCGGCGCATGGTCGGTAGTGCCGGCAGCTGTGGGATTCATTATGGGCATAGGTTTCCTGCTGCTTATTGACGAGCTGACACCCCACCTCCATATCGGAACCGACGAGCCTGAGGGCATACGCTCACACCTGTCAAAGACAGCTATGCTTGCACTTGCCGTAACCATCCACAATCTACCCGAAGGAATGGCTGTAGGCGTGGTGTTTGCAGGAGCCGAAAACGGCGCTTCGCATATCTCGTTAGCCGGAGCCATTTCTGTGTCATTGGGCATTGCCATTCAGAACATTCCCGAAGGCGCTATCATCTCAATGCCCATGCGTGCGGCAGGCAACAGCCGATGGAAGTCCTTCGTGTTAGGATCGCTGAGCGGAGTGGTAGAGCCTATAGGAGCCATAGCCGTTCTGCTGCTTGCCTCACTCATTATGCCCGCCCTCCCCTACATGCTCGCCTTTGCAGCAGGAGCCATGTTCTACGTAGTGGTGGAAGAACTGATACCAGAAGCCTCAAGCGGCCAACACAGCAATCTCAGCACCATAGGTTTCGCCATAGGTTTCGTGCTGATGATGGTGCTGGATGTTGTGATGGGGTAATCTCTACATTTAGTTTATGCTTCTCTGTGAATGACATTTTCCTTCATCATCACCTTTGCCACATTCTGTGATGCGAATGATGCATTGTAGGAAAAGTCCAACTGGTTCTTGTGTCTTGCCTGGCAATGCGTAAGGCCGGTATATTGCTTTGCATCGCGAAAACAAAACTCTATTTGGAATCTTGAGCGATATGTGCGCAACACATCCTCACCCGACATGGATGTCTTTGTTGAGAAGAAAAGCTTGTGCTTTCCGTTCGGCATAATCCAAACGACAAGACGCACTTTCTGCTTCAATGCCTTTGAATAGGCTATGAGTGTGTAGGCTGTGCCTTCAAGTCCTTCAATATGCAGCTCAACCATGCGTGTGAGGTCAAGTTTCTTGTAATCGTTTTTTCCGTCAAGTGTCTTGGGTCGTCCCGGTTTGTGGGACCGAGGTCCCGTATATACATAGTATAGGCCCGCTGTATCCCTGAAGCGGCTGACAAGATGGGACCCGTACTCTTTGATTCCATCCACAAACGGACGGATAGAGAAGAAAGCATCAGCGACAACGATATCGGTGACCTTCAACAAATCCTTCTTGTAACGCTTGATGACCGCTATGTAATGTTGCACGAGAGTCATGTTGCGCAGTTTCAACTCTCCTGTAGATGGAGTCTGATGGGCGCGCAGCATCATACAACTGTTGGCATAGACATCGACAAGAGCCAGTCCCATGATTTCAAGTCCATGCTTCATGGAACTTGTACAACCTGACCAGAAAGTACCGATATGCGGAGTCTTCTTGCCCGACTTGCTGATGTAGCTCGGATCGATAGCTATAGCCAATAGACCATCCATATTCAAGAAACGTCGGCATAGGGCAAGGTTGAATTCCAACCAGTCTATGCATTTTGCTCGGCTACGGTTGAAATTCGTTCTGAAAGTCTGCTCACAATGGGTGCCGTAGCGCTCCATTTGAGTGAAGTTTATCTTTCTTTGTATCGTCATGTACAATAAAAGGATTTCCAAGAGAAGGTTTTCGAAAGTTTTGCTTACCTTTGCAGATGAACTTTTTATACCTCTACGACAGAATTGAATAGGCTAAAGCTAGTTCTAGTTGAACAAAAGAAAACTGGAAAAAGGTTGGCAGCTCAACTTAGAAAGTCGACATGCACAGTGAGCAAATGGTGCAGCAACACTGTACAACCTGATTTGCATACCCTTGATCAAATTTCAAAACTTCTAAATGAAAATGTAAAAGAACTCATAAATGATACAAATATAAAAAATAGCAAAATATGAAAATCTTTGGCATAGCACTACTTGTATTTGCAGCATTAAATTTTATTGTTGCAATTCTTGCAGCATCCAATGGTGCAGCAGACGCTGCAGGACAAAAAATGTCTGCAGGCTTCTTATTATCTATTATTGGAGGCTTGCTCTTTTATTTCGGTAAGCAAAAGGACAAAAGAAAGATAGAAGAGACATTAGATAAGAAGGAAGAAGAATTAAAAGCTCAATGTATTGCAGAAGAAAAGCAACGAATTGAAATAGAGAAAAAGACAGAAGAAGAAAAAAAAGAAAGGAAATAGAGGCCAATAGCAAGAAGTATAAGATTCTAAACTTCTATCTTGATTGCTCTCATTGGCACGAGCAAGAAAAGGAAATTAAAAAAAATGCTCTTGCTCTTCCTATTGAAATCGTTGACGTAGACAAGGATGATGATATAGTAGAAAAATATCATGTTCGTAGCTTACCAAAACTTATTTTGGTAGATTTCAATGGTAAAGAAATCAAAAGATGGAAGGGGATTACTGATACTTCTGAAATAAATGATTACCTATACACCAATGGCTACGCAGAAGCACCTGAAGTCAACGATGAATCAGATTTAGACTCTCTTTTGCTTGACGATGATGAAGACTGTGAGGATTATCCAAAACCAATGTTTGTGCTTAGTCCTGATGATATGCAGAAACTCATGTCTGCTGAGCTAATGGAAAAATCTATAGGTATTGCTGCTGAAGGTGGAACTAAGGAACAGACACAAGTCAAGTTTGAGATTCTTCTCGGGAAACGTGAGAAAACAGAGGCTATGCTTGCCATAGAAGAACCCATAAGGGAATTCTTTCATAATATATATGACAATGCTGCAAGGGAAGCTTTTAATAGTTCAGACAAACCTTTGTTACGAAAGTTAGCAGTAACAACCAGCTTAATGCAAGCATACAAATCGGTTAATATTGAAGAAGGAGAGCTTCATTCTGCTAAAGATAAAATGACTCAAATAGCTAACAATTTTGGCGTTAGCATTAATCTTATAGAAATGGAAGTTAAGAAAAAAATAACAGAAGAATATTCAAAATAATTATGATAGTATTAGCAATTATAGCTTGTATTGCCCTTTTTATTTGGGCAACAAATTCTAAGAAGAAAATTGACGAAGAGGAAAAAGTTGCATTAAAGACTCCTGGTCAAGCAACCCGACTTAGAGACAATTTTGGAGATTTAATCACTCTTTTACTTCAATCGGAAGATCATTATATCAAGTTTGAAAGAAGTTATGATGAATCAATTAGAATAGGCAATTCTAAAAACCAAGAACTGTTTCTGAGTTACTCGTCATTAGGATCGAATGGACCTAAACTTCTTGTTGCATGTATCGAACATTCTATTCTTTTGAAAGAACTGAAATTTGACAAGAGCAGATCCACAAATTCAATTTACCAAGAAATCTCAGATTATTTTCTTTAATACAATACATTATGAGTACAATCCTTATATTTATATTGGTCATAGTGGGTTTTACAATCTTTTCATTTATAAAAGATTCTATAGCCGAAACTGACAAAATTGTTAAAGAAGGAGGCATCTATAATAAATATAAGATATTGATAGATAATTTCATAGACCCCGAGTCAGGGATGAAAGTTATTCAAAAAAACAATAAGTACATGTGTGTTGGTATGAATAATAATGCAGGAAGTGTTGTTTTCCATTTTCAACACACATTCAACAAAATCAATATAACATTTGAAATGAAAAATGTATTTATCGGAGATCATAAATTGGAATGGGATTTTCCAGAAACAATGCCTCAAATAGACATGATTAGACATATAGAAAACCGCACAAGACAATATATGGAAAACGTTACTTCACAATTTAAATAACATGAAATATACTAGTGATTAGATCAACAGCCTTAGTTTTGCTGAGTACATTAAACTAATGGCTACCGAACTAAACGAGATTGGTTTTAAGGAACATGGGCAATACGAATATTGTTCATTTGAGAATGACCCTGCAATGCAGCGGCTTTTTATGATGGGCCCAATAAACGACCCTAAAGCTATGGCCTTTCTTAAATCAAAAGGATTAATTGAAAATGGAAGATGTCCTTCTTGTGGAGCACCAATGTCCGTCTATCGTTATACATGGGCTGACCAAAGAGATACGTCCAAGAAATTCTACGTCTGCTATGGATGTGCAAAAAATCAAGGAAGAGGAGATGGTCATAGTATGGATGGGTGTACTAGTGGGGCACCAAATCAAACAAGCTCAGGAGTTGGGTGTATGCTTAGCTTGATGCTCTTGCCATTTTATCTTATTAAAGCAATGTTCTAACTGTATATCTCATGGGATTCTTTTCATCTTTATTTGGACAAGCCAAGGAACTAACAAAATTAGGAAATTCCGTGGCTAATGTCAAGAATATGTTGGACCAATTCGAATCTGATCCAGACAACACCTTTCTTTTGTGTTCAGCATGGATCTGCAAAGTCGGAATCATTGATCTTATTGAGAAATATGGTTGGGCACCCAATTATGTTGTATATGTTCCAATAAATGGACATCAAACGAAGATGTATATGACGGAAGTACTTACTTCGATACATCCTCTTTATCCAATACCAGGGATATGTCATGAATATAAATTGTGGCAAGGCTTTTATGGTTTGCGGTATGGGTGGTTGCTCTATTGTATTGGATTTCTTCGCTTGCATAAGCTTCATCATTGCTGCATATCGCTTTTCCGTCAGCTGGATATTGCGATTAAGAGTCTCTGCATTTTTATTGCAGTTAGCTGTGACAATAGTTCGTTAAAATATGAGATAACGGCTAAGCGGCTTTACGCTGCCAGCCAAAGAGTTCTTTGACAGTATGACTAATTAACTTTCGGTTCGGTATTCTCCGACACTTGTCAAAAATTAATTTAGCGATGTATGTGCTTGCCATGATCTCCTTGAAAGAAGCCATGGAATACGGCATCCCATTTTCCTTCATCATCACCTTTGCCACATTCTGTGATGCGAATGATGCATTGTTAGAAAAGTCCAACTGGTTCTTGTGTCTTGCCTGGCAATGCGTAAGGCCGGTATACTGCTTTGCATCGCGAAAACAAAACTCTATTTGGAATCTTGAGCGATATGTGCGCAACACATCCTCACCCGACATGGATGTCTTTGTTGAGAAGAAAAGCTTGTGCTTTCCGTTCGGCATAATCCAAACGACAAGACGCACTTTCTGCTTCAATGCCTTTGAATAGGCTATGAGTGTGTAGGCTGTGCCTTCAAGTCCTTCAATATGCAGCTCAACCATGCGTGTGAGGTCAAGTTTCTTGTAATCGTTTTTTCCGTCAAGTGTCTTGGGTCGTCCCGGTTTGTGGGACCGAGGTCCCGTATATACATAGTATAGGCCCGCTGTATCCCTGAAGCGGCTGACAAGATGGGACCCGTACTCTTTGATTCCATCCACAAACGGACGGATAGAGAAGAAAGCATCAGCGACAACGATATCGGTGACCTTCAACAAATCCTTCTTGTAACGCTTGATGACCGCTATGTAATGTTGCACGAGAGTCATGTTGCGCAGTTTCAACTCTCCTGTAGATGGAGTCTGATGGGCGCGCAGCATCATACAACTGTTGGCATAGACATCGACAAGAGCCAGTCCCATGATTTCAAGTCCATGCTTCATGGAACTTGCACAACCTGACCAGAAAGTACCGATATGCGGAGTCTTCTTACCCGACTTGCTGATGTGGCTCGGATCGATAGCTATAGCCAATAGACCATCCATATTCAAGCAACGTCTGCAAAGGGCAAGGTTGAACTTCACCCAGTCTATGCATTTCCATCGGAAGGCGGACTATTCGTATAGTAGTGACAACTGGTCGACGGTCAGTTCCGCGCCTGTCGACACTGCAGTTTCCAGATAGTCGGAAGTCTTGATGTTGCGCGACTCCTCTTCGATTGAATAGGATGCGTGGTTTGACGATGCCACCATCAGTTTCAGGCGCGTTGCGCGCTTGTTGCGTATTGAGTAGACCACAGGCACGTTGAAGCGCGTGAACGACGTTGATGGTTTCAGATAGCCCACACCACGGCCAATTTCCACTTCTTTCCCGTCCTCGTCGTTGACAAGCGAGATGACCACAAGCCCTGTTTCCGAGGTGTCGTGATAGTCCTGCACGAATGTGTATATGCCGCTGACGGCGGTTGGACGGGAACGGAAGGCTATACCTTCATTATATGTCTCCAAGCCGGATTTGTCGACCGAGTAACTGCCGAGAAACAGTTTGCCGGCAGAGCGGTTTGCCAGGGTGGGAGCATAGGAGCTGTAGTAGTGCCGGTCGGTGCGTGCGTCGCGCGCCGGTTCCACTCCGTGCCAGCTCCATGCGGCGTTGCGCAGCCGCACGGCCCATTGCCCTGAGCCAGTTGACGGAATGATTTCTGTTGTAGGCACTTGGAACCATGTGTTTGAGGTTGAGGCAAACTTCGCGCACGTTTTTTTGTTTACGCTTGCCCACTTCTTCGGTTCGCTGACGATGATGTCGGCTTTGTTGTAGATTGGCATCCAGCTCGACAGGTTGGAATATTTGCCGCCACAGTTCACGTGCTTCATACTGATGGTTTCGTCAATGTCTTCAAAGTCGGCGTTGGGCAGTTCGAGAGCCGACTCTGTCGTCACTCCGAACCCATGGGAGTCGTTGCTGCCTGAGATTACGGCGATTTCGTAGGAAGTAGACGGGGTGAGCGTTTTTACCGTGACGCGGCGGTCGGCCACGTTGCGTTCGGTCACGGCAGGATGCCATCCGCCTCCGTTTGGTTTCACAAGGACGCTGATATAAGGAACAACTTCGCTAAGGTCATCGCCCTCGAACATCAGGTCGACTTGCGACGACCAGATGTTTTCTTGGCTGCACATCACTTTATATTCGGGCACGTCGCGCTCCACGGCGACAGGCTCTGTATATTTCAGGCCGTCGTTGTAAGAGGCTCTCACGAGAGTGGCACTTATGCCAGGAGCGAGAGGCAGGGTGGCGGTGTATCTGCCCACGGCTACGCGTTTGACGTTTGCGGCTGTCACTTCTTGCCATTGGTCAAGGCTTGACGGACCTTTCGTTTCAAAAGTTAATTTGTCGGCAGGCAGGTCGCCGCTGCATTCAATCTCCAGCGCGACTTTGTCGGCGGAAGGGCGTATGGCGGCGGGCTGTATCAATGCGATTTTTACTGGGCGTATCTCCACTGTCAGCACCATTGGCGACAGCGCTACGCGTCCAGCCTCGTCGCGTGCCTGCAGAATGATTTTGTGCACGGTGGCAGCCCCGCTTTCGGAAGCGTGCATTAGGGCTACGATTGCCGACAGGTCGAGCGATGCGTTTGTCGCCCCCTTTTCAAGCCCTGTGGCAGTGATGCCCTGCGACGCAAGGGTGGCGGCGTCGGTGGCGACAATGTCGGTCTCGGCAGTCCAGTAGTTGTCAACCATATTGTTGGATATGATTGTAAAATACAGATTTCTCAATCCTCCAGCCACGTTGATGTCAACACCGAGCCGTTTGTCCGGACTGTTGTATTCAAGCATGCTGTAGCTGTTGTCGTTGTCGAAGCCCACGGCAGTGATAGTAGGCGACTGGGTGGAGAACAGAGCGTCGTCGACCGTCAGCCGGTAAGGCGTAGATGCCGTGTGTTCATCGTACACGCATGTCAGGTTGTTGCCGTCGGCATCGAAGCGGAATTGATGGTGTGTAGCGGCATAGGCGGCGAAAGCATCGAATGGCTGCAGAGCCACTTTGCGTCCCGAAGCGTCGGCGATGGCAAGCTCGCAGCGCATGTTGCCGGGACGCAGACAGGCTGTCCGCTTTTCGCTGGTCGTGAAGTCCACATATTCTCCGGATGCAGTCTTTGCGCGCATCATGATGTTGTCCGCCAAATTTTTAGCCGCATCGGTAAACGAAACCGACACAAGAGTCTGAGCCACACCGCATTTTATGTCGACCGTGGTTTCTTCATCTTCTTTCACGCAGTTTGGTTGTTCAGCAAAAAATGTCGGGGCAATGAATCCTTCTTGGTCCTTGTCGCCGTAGCTGGCGGAAAAGATATATTCACCCACAGGCAATTTCTGCGATCCGCTCTCGAATTTGGCAAGAGAAGCCCACGACTTCACCGTCGCCGTGCGGCAATTCATGGCAGAGAGAGCCAAAGCGTCGGCAGAAGGGGCGTCGACGTCGATGCCAGCCGCTCCTGCCACAGGAGTGACGGAGGGGTCGACCGACAGCAAAAACCGCACGTCGCCGTATCCGGTCACCAATGGGTTGGGGTCGTTGCTGCATGCCGCAAGCAGCAGGCATATTGTCGCTTGTAAAAAAACTTTCTTAATCATAGACGCAAATTTAATGTTTTCTTTCTATTGCCGAAAGCGAATGTGGGGTTACGGAACAATTTATGGAGCGTTTAGACTAAAATTTGCATATTTCGGCGATGCGTTGTAACTTCGTGGGCAAATCAACAAACAAACATATCTTATTCGAATGAAGAAACAAATTTTGACGGCTTTGTGCGCGGCGGTGTTGACGCTGCCGATGGCGCATGCCGAAAATCCGAAACAAGAATTCCGTGGAGCATGGATCCACACAGTGCATCAGAGCCAATATGCCAAAATGACAACAGATGAGACAAAGGCATACCTCTGCGACCAACTCGACAAACTTAAAGCCGCAGGCTGCAACGCCGTGCTTTTCCAGGTGCGTCCGAGCGCCGACGCCTTCTATCCGTCGGAACTGGAGCCGTGGAGCCGTTTCCTGACTGGCACTGCCGGCAAGGCCCCGTCGCCTTATTGGGACCCGCTGCAGTTTATGATTGAGGAATCTCATGCGCGCGGCATGGAGCTTCACGCATGGCTTAACCCGTATCGTGTGACGACATCGAAAAATGAGAAATTGCCAAAGGACCACATCTATTACAAGCATCCCGAGCGTTTCGTCGCTTACGACGGCAAACTTTATTTCGATCCAGGCTTGCCTGAAAACCGCAGTTTTATTGAGAGTGTGGTCAAAGACTTGATTACGCGCTACGATTTTGACGCCATCCATATGGATGACTATTTCTATCCTTATCCTGTGGATGGATTGGATTTCCCCGACAGCAAGTCGTATAAGAAATATGGAGAGGGGATGGACCGCGGCGACTGGCGCCGTCATAATGTCGACTTGCTCATCGAGGGATTGCACGAGGTGATTGAGGCGCAGAAGCCGTGGGTGCGTTTGGGCATAAGTCCGTTCGGAATCTGGCGCAACAAGACGAGCGACCCGCGTGGCAGCGATACAAACGGATTTCAGAACTACGACGGCCTCTATGCCGACGTGTTGCTTTGGACGGAAAAAGGATGGGTGGACTATATGCTTCCCCAGCTTTACTGGACGCTTGAGAGGAAGGTGGCATCGTCGGAGAAACTGGCGTATTGGTGGAACGACAACGCCAACGGTCGCCACATGTATATCGGACAAAACGTGAAGACTACGATGGACACTCCAGATCTTGCCCCGTCGACCGACCCTACGCAGCTCGACCATAAAATTCGCCTGTCGCGTGAGCTGCCCAACATTCAGGGTAACTGCTGGTGGCCTGGGTATATGATCACGGCCAACTATAAGGGCGTGGCCGACTCGCTTGCTATGAATCAGCAGCGCACAGTGGCTCTCGTGCCCAACTATCCGTGGATCGACGACGTGAAGCCCGGCGAGGTCACTTCGCTCCGCCGCGACGGCGACCGCCTTCTTTGGAAGGCTCCGTCGACCGCCGACCCTATGCAGGAGGCGCGTGCCTATGTGGTCTATCGTTTTGACAAGGGCGTTGACGTTAACATCGACAACGCAGAGGCGATACAGTGTGTCACTTACAAGCCGGAATATGCTCTTGGCGCCGACCATGGCCATTTCACCTATGTGGTTACGGTGCTCGACCGTGCAAACAATGAAAGTGCTGTCGGGGAAGCTATAAATGTGAAGCAGTAGCGGTGCAAAAAATTGATAATGTGGTTTCAAGATTTTCGGTCGAAAATTTTGAAACCACATTTTTTATTTCTAAATTAGCAACCACAAATCTAACTCGCTATGACTGGAATAAGCAGAATGCTCGACTTTTTGACCGCGCTGAAGGTTAACAATGACCGACAGTGGTTTGGTGTGCATAAAGAAGAGTATAACGACATCCGCCGTCAATGTTTGGAAGAGGTAGGCGTGCTGATTGCCGAAATAGGGCGTTTCGACCCGCATCTTGCCGGAGTCGCGCCAGAGCAATGCGTGTATCGCATCTATCGCGACATCCGTTTTTCAGCCGACAAATCGCCGTATAAGACCCATTTTGGAGTGGTGCTTGGTCACGGAGGTAAGAAATGCAAGGAGGCCGCCTACTATCTGCATATTGATCCCGACGGCTGCGCGTTTTTCAGTGGCGTATGGTTTCCGGAAATGCCTGTGCTGCGCTTTCTGCGGCGCAACATCTACGATAATCTTGACGAATTTCTTGAGATTATAGACAGTCCTGCTTTCAAATCGGAATATCCCGGTCTGATAGGAGAAAGCCTGAAGACGTTGCCAAAGGGCTATCCGAAAGACTGTCCGCGCCCTGAAATTTTCAAAATGAAAGAATTCCTTGTGCAAAAAAAATATAAAAAATCATTGTTTGCAGCCGGAAATTGGCAGAAGCAAGTTGCAAAAGACGCTCAATTGGCAAAACCGTTCAACGATTTTTTGAATTATGCATTTGAAGAATTGCACACTCAATGATGTAGTGTGCGCAATATGTGGTGCGATTGCACAAAAAAGGCGATTCTGAGTAGTCGGAATTACACAAAAAAAGGTCGATTGTGCCAAAAATTAAATAGAACTAAATCCTTAAAAAGATTACATATTTTACTTTAAATTTGTAGCAATTAAACACAAGAACTATGGCTAAAATCAGAGGAGCAGTAGTGGTTAACGAAGAACGGTGCAAGGGGTGCAACCTATGTGTGGTGGCATGCCCCACAAAAACTTTGTCGTTACAGGCAAAGGAGGTGAACGACCGTGGCTACCACTTTGCCTACATGTCTAATCCCGACGCTTGCATCGGATGCGCAAGTTGTGCGTTGGTTTGTCCCGACGCTTGTATTGAAGTTTATAAAGTACGCGTAGATTAACAAATCGAAAAACGAATTTCACTATGGAAAAAGAAATAAGATTGATGAAAGGCAACGAGGCTCTTGCCATCGCGGCTATCCGCTATGGAGCCGATGCCTATTTCGGATATCCAATCACTCCGCAGTCGGAGGTGCTTGAAACGCTGATGGCAGAACAGCCGTGGGAAACCACGGGCATGGTTGTGCTTCAGGCAGAGAGTGAGGTGGCATCGATCAATATGGTCTATGGCGCGGCAGGAACAGGCAAAGTGGTGCTGACGTCGTCGTCGAGTCCAGGTATCAGTTTGATGTGCGAAGGTTTGTCGTATATCGCAGCATCGGAATTGCCAGCCTTGGTTATCAACGTGAGCCGTGGCGGACCTGGACTTGGAACTATCCAGCCGTCGCAGGCTGACTATTTCCAGGCAACAAAAGGCGGAGGTCACGGCGACTATCATTTCATCGTGCTGGCTCCGTCGTCGGTGCAGGAAATGTGTGATTTCGTTGGTCTCGGATGGGACTTGGCGTTCAAATACCGCACCCCGGCGATGATTCTTGCCGACGGTGTTGTCGGACAGATGATGGAGAAGGTGGTGCTTCCGCCGCAGCGTCCGCGTCTGACCGACGAGGAAGTGCGCAAACGTTGCCCATGGGCAGCCACAGGACGCACACCGGGTCGTGCGCGCAACGTAATCACGTCGCTTGAACTTGACTCTGCAAAGATGGAGGAGAACAACCTTCGATTCCAGGCAACATACAAGAAAATTGAGGAAAACGAAGTGCGTTTCGATGAGTATGCCGTTGACGATTGCGATTATCTCATCGTGGCATACGGCTCAATCGCGCGTATCAGCCAGAAAGCAGTGGAGATGGCACGCAAGGAAGGAATCAAAATCGGAATCCTCCGTCCAATCACGTTGTGGCCTTTCCCGTATGCAGAGGTTAAGCGTTTGGCAGAACGCACAAAAGGCGTACTGACAGTGGAAATCAATGCCGGACAGATGGTTGAGGACGTGCGTCTCGCTGTCGACGGCGCAGTGAAAGTGGAACACTTCGGACGTTTGGGTGGCATCGTGCCTACGCCTGACGAGATTCTCGAAGCGTTCAAACAAAAAATCTATCAGAAATAACTAAAGCATTCCCGTCATGGACATCAACGATATTATCAAACCTGAGAATCTGGTTTATAAGAAACCGGCTTTGATGAACGACAATCACATGCACTATTGCCCTGGCTGCAGCCACGGTGTTGTTCATAAACTCGTAGCCGAACTGATTGAAGAAATGGGACTTGGAGACCGCGCCGTGGGCGTTGCGCCTGTGGGTTGTGCCGTCTTCGCCTATAATTATATTGACATCGACTGGATTGAAGCTGCCCACGGACGTGCGCCTGCTATCGCTACTGCCGTAAACCGCTTGTATCCAGGTAACCTCGTTTTCACATATCAAGGCGACGGCGACTTGGCTGCCATCGGTACAGCCGAGACTATCCATGCCGCCAACCGCGGTGAGAACATCACGATTATCTTCATCAACAATGCAATCTACGGTATGACCGGAGGACAGATGGCCCCGACGACGCTGCTTGGCATGAAAACTGCCACAACGCCTTACGGACGCCGTGTCGACCTGAATGGATATCCGTTTAAAATCAGCAACGTCCTGTCGCTGCTCGACGGCACTTGCTACGTGACGCGTCAGAGCGTGCACACTCCTGCTGCCGTGCGCAAGGCGAAGGCTGCCATCAAGAAGGCGTTCCAGAACACGCTCGACAAGAAGGGCACCTCGGTGGTGGAGATTGTCAGCACTTGCAACTCTGGCTGGAAAATGAGTCCGGTAGATGCCAACAAGTGGATGGAAGAGAATATGTTTGCCAATTACCCTATGGGCGACCTAAAAAATGAGTAGACGATGAAACACGAAATTATTATAGCCGGATTCGGCGGACAAGGTGTGCTGTCGATGGGCAAGATTCTTGCCTATTCGGGCTTGATGGAAGATAAGGAAGTGACATGGATGCCGGCTTACGGCCCTGAACAGCGTGGCGGCACGGCGAATGTGACCGTGATTCTAAGTGATGAGAAGATAAGCTCGCCGATTCTTAACGCTTTCGACATCGCTGTGGTGCTCAACCAGCAGAGCCTTGACAAGTTTGAGAGCAAGGTGAAGCCGGGAGGCATACTCATCTATGACAACTACGGCATTCATCGCGCTCCAACGCGCAAGGACATAAAGGTCTACAATGTTGCGGCTATGGACGCTACGTTGGAGATGAAAAATTCAAAAACGTACAATATGATTGTGCTCGGCGCGCTCTTGAAGGTGTGCCCGATGGTTACATTGGAAAGTGTGATAAAAGGCTTGAAGAAGTCGTTGCCTGAGCGCCATCATAAATTGATTCCTCTCAATGAGGAGGCTATCCGAAAGGGTATGTCGCTCATCAACGAGTAGGATTGACGAGACTCGCACATTATTTGTGACCGGAACCACGCTTGCAGGCGTGGCTCCTATGAAACTGAGTTGATATCGGCATCCGTCACTTTTTGTGGCGGATGCTTCTTTTCTTGCAACAGATGGATTTATATTGTTTTTATATCCAGGATTCAAATAATTTCTACTGACCCGATACTTGTCCTGTTTTATCATAAGATTTAGAACCTAAGTTATACTTAGAATCTAATTCAAAACGAGGTCGCCAATCTATTGGTAATATGTCTTTTCCAGTTTGATATTTAGGTATTAGTTTCATAAATGGAAAGACCTTTTTCCTCTCGCTGGGGCTGTTGGCTCTCGCCGGGTATGAAACCAGCAACCAGGGCGACAAGCTGCTGCTGGACGGTGCTACGCTGCTGGACAAGGACTGTTTCATCTACGGCGGTGCGCTCACGCTGGAACTGGAAACTTACCTGACCGACCGGGTGGTGCTGCTCGTCAATGCGAGGGAACGTATGCTGTTCGGCTCGGACATCGGCAAGTTCCACACGCAGGTAGGCATGGGACTGAAATTCATTATCAACTGACCGCTATATAATAATGTATATGAAGAATGTAATGTATAAAATCATCGTGGGCTGCTACATCGTGGCCGCCCTCGTGCTTGTAACCGCCTGTAATGACAGCTTGGACATTCAGCAGGCTTACCCGTTCACGGTGGAAACGCTGCCCGTACCCAAGAAACTGAAAGTGGGCGAAACAGCCGAAATACGCTGCCAACTGGTGCGTGGCGGCGACTACCAGCCTACGACCTACCAGATACGCTATTTCCAGCCTGACGGCAAAGGAAAGCTGGAAATGGATAACGGTACGGTGTTCCTCCCCAATGATCTGTACCCGCTGGAGAATGAAACGTTCTGGCTCTACTACACTTCGGCATCGATAGACCAGCAGACGATTGTCATCTATATCATCGACAACTTCGGGCAGATGCAGCAGGTTTCGTTCTCGTTTAACAATGATAATAGTAAAGAAACATAATTAAAAAACACTACCAAATATTATTAATTTGGTAGTGTTTTTTATTGTCAATTTGAATTAATCAGCAAATTCAAATAAATTATTCAATAGCTCTATTGAATCTCGTAAAAAGTCATTTTCTGTTGAAATGCTATTTATATATTCTTTATAAATAGTTGAAGCATAATATTCAATAGAATCATCATCTGTTTTATTTGTTATATTAGTTCCAAATTGTTCATCAAAAGATACTATAAAGTTCTTTATTATGTGCTTATTGAAAACATATTGGTACTTATTTTCATCTCCATTAAAAGCACATGACAAAAAATCATCGAACTCCAGATTTTCTAATTCTGGGCGTTCTGGTTGCTTTTGTCCCTTAAATTTTTTATTCATTTCTTTGTATTCATCAGAAGTGGTTCTTGTAAGATTTTCTTTAATGTTAGTAAAATAATTAGTCACAAATTCCTCGATATCTGTTCTTGATTTTTCTGATAATTTTTCTAATAGATTAATTAATACGTTGCTTTCAGAAAATAGCGTTGATTCTATACAATAGCCATCATGTCGAAACACAGAAGAATCTCTTCCTAACTTTTGTTTTAATTTTGTTTCATATTCAATAGCTTTGTTTACGGTACAATAATCTTTATCATATACCAACTTGTATTTCTTATTGGTGACTATTTGGGGGAGTAGTCTCTTGTAATAATCAATTTTTCTTATTAAATCACCTTTTCCCCTTAAATAAAAAAATATGGGTTTAGATGTGATTTTCTTATGTGTTACGTCTATGTATTTTTTGCATAAATGTTGTATATATTCAATATCATCATCTCCTTCTGTAAAACAAATAGATTTAGTTGAATTTAATTTATCTAACGCAACAATTATGCCTCCTAGTTCTTTCTTTACTAAATCATAATTTGATAATTCAAGAGCATTTAATATGTGTGAATCTTTTGCTTGTTGACTTAAATAGAATAATTCTCCATTATTTGTATCACTAACAAAATTATCATTATGAGAAATAATAAAAGACTGAACATTGTTTATTTTCTTTATTTCTTTAAGTAGACTTTTTTGTGATTTTACATGAATATGTGAATCGGGTTCATCTATTAATAATAGATTGATTGAAGTATTAGAAAGAAATTCAATAGTTGAGAAAATTTCTGCTACTTGCAATAGTCCACTTCCTTGCAAATGGATATCAAGACTCTTATTATCTATTTCTATTTGTAAATCGATATATTCATCAATGTCTTTTCTATCTCTATTATTATACTTAATTTTTACGGTATGACCTAACACAGAAGATATTTGTTCAGCAATTTTGTTAATACCACTATCATCTCGTTGAATGATTTTATTTCTTAAAACTTCACCTGATTTACCCAAAGAAATTTTTTGCAAAATTTGCCCTCGATTCATAAATGGTTCTTTTTCCAATATATTCGCAACAGGTTTCGCTTGATATACGAAAATTGTATCAGTAAGTTTTATTCTGTCAGCTTTTAATGCTGTAGCAAAGTTGGTAAATTCTCTATAATTTAATGTTTGGAATCTAAGATAAGAATTTCTAATTGATTGCGGTTTGCTGATTTCAAAGCCTAATTTATATTCATTATCTTTATAAATTATTGTTAATGATATTTTTGCAATATTTGGAGATGAAAAAAACAGGTCTACATCATTCATTAACCTAATAAATCGCAATTCATTAAAAGGTAAGTATCGTTTTACATTGTCATTTTTATAGAAATCTGTTTTATTAGGTCGAATAATGCTTTCGAAGCACTTCTTCCATAATAAAATTGCTTCAAATATAGAAGACTTACCAGTATTATTCTCACCTATTATAATATTAATTTTTTCATTTAATGGAATCTGAATATCCTCAAATCCCTTAAAATTTTTCAGTTCTATCAATTTGATTATCATAATATCTATTTCTAATACAAAGATATTGATATTAAATGAATTTGCGCATAAAGTAGAAAATAGTTCCTTTGCCCTTTTTTTCATGAGTAACAGAAAATAAAGTAGCAGCGGCATTTCTTCCGCCTTTGTATCAACTAATTTTAAGGCTCCGTATTGGCGCATTTTTCTCTAACCACACCGTTACCTGCTCCATGCTGTATTCGCCTGTTATGACCGCCGTATGGTCGTTTATGGCTACAAACCGGACACTTTCATAGCTGTTTACCCAGCCTTGCAGGGAACAGACACCCCGCGTTGCAACATCTTCAAAAACACTGCGGTCTATTTCGCTGATTGGCTCGCCGAAAACTATCGTCATTATCTGAAAATCCGGTTTGTTCTCCAGCAGTTGCAAATGGTGCAACGTGCCGAACTCGTCAGTCTTGCGACCCCACGCCCAAACATCGTTATACAAATCATCGCCCCACTGGTGCGGGTGGTCGAAGCGGACTTTTACCCCCGTAGTGTGTTCGTTTTCCTCCGTGCCCTAGATAACGCCCGTTACCATTAAGCCCGTAAAAATGCACTCGCAACGCCTGCCGATTAATTCTCTGTTTACTTCTGTCGTTTTCATATCCCTAAAATTTACTTGTTGTTACTATGTTCCTTTTTCGCTACCCACTCGTCACGCCTGCGGCGGCACTCGTCCAGCGTTTTATCCACTGTGGAAAACAGTTCCCCGTCCGTGTGGCGGTAGTCGTACTGGTAAAATATCCGTCCCTTGAATGCGACCGGACGGTATTTTACAAACATTTCCTCTCCCGGTGCTTGGGTGATGCTCACCCCGTTTCTGTTTAATGATTGCATGATATTTTGTTTTTTATTCGTTATATACTCAATAGGGAAAGCAACAGCATGAAAAGCAGAGCCACGCACAACGCATAAAACGCCGACAGACAGACCCGGAGCAGAAAACAGGCGGCACGAAATACAAGATATGCCGTTACCGCCGTGATTGCTCCGGCTGTGCAGGCGAGCCGCCACACAAGGCAGAACAATAACACCCGCAGGATGATTTTATAAATGCTTTTCCGTTTTATCGTTGCTCTGTTTATTCGGGCAGGGTTTTAACCCTGCCCGAATAGTCGTTTAAGCCACCCGGAATACAAACCCGTCATCAAACCAGTAATCGCACATAAAAAGGTCACGGGCAAACCTTTCATAATCGAAATATCTCTTGTTCTATATCTGTTCAATTTATATGGCAGATATATAGAACAAACTCAAAATCCTATTACTGACTATACATATAATGGATATTTGGAAAAGAGGCACTATAAAAGTTCAAATCAAATTTATATAACATACAACTCTAAACAATATACATTACATACAGGAGATCGGATATTGGACAAAATAAAGGCAGGAGAAATACCTAAGCTGTATTATTCTTCAAAAACAGATTATCTCTTTTTTGAAGATGATTACTTGCCTATTGGTTATGCTCAAGCCGCTTTACTTTTCACGATTATTTTTCCGACTATAGGAATTATAGTATGGAGAAAAGAACTTGATAATGATATTCGTACAATGTAAGAGACACAAACTACATAAAATAGTAGCCAAAACAGAAGGAAAAGCAGGGAAATGAGGCTGAAACCGCAGAATCACATAAAAGAGGGATAAGATTTCATGTTTTCCACTCAGTCCAAACACTTTACGTATGGTAACGTAACGGCTTTAGCGAAAATTGTATTAATTTTGTGGATAAGAACTGGATTGATAGTGAGATGACCGACAAAGAATACCAGAAAATGATAGCCGATGCCAGACGTAGCGTGAGCCGTAAATATGGTTTTCGCCAAAGCTCTTATATCAACTTCAAGGTTGAGGGCGACTATTTTTTCTGTCTTTATTTTCTTTCCGATGAAGCCCGGCTTACTGTCAAGCCTATGTATGCCGATGATTTGTGGTGGAATATATGGGATGCCTCGGATAACAAGAAAGAACCTTTGAGCTTGCGTGGAACAGGAGCTTACTCTCTATCAGGGCAAATCCTAACTTCAGACGAGATAACGAAAGTTACAGACAAGGGGGAACTCACTGATATAATTGATGGAATGTTCAAAAATGCAACGGATGCAATATCAAAATTCATAATTGCCAATCCTAATGCAGACTCATTTTTCCCTGACGAGTCAAAAATGGATTATGACCCCGACCGACTGCTATATCTTATGACTCTTATTCATAATGGCAAAGAGGAAGATGCTTTGGCAATTATCAAAGAAGCCCGCAAGAATAAACATAGATGTATTTTTCAGAGCGGAATGTTTAGCGATAGCTACACATATATCCGCCGTTGGTGCAACCGTGAACAAGTAACCATTCGAATAAGAAATGTATTTGCATACATTTTCAACAACATTGTTCAGATACGTGCATACGCATTGATGGCTCTGGGTAGAAACAACAAGAAAGACACCCTTCCCAGCGTTTATGATATCAGGCTTTTGGATGGTGGCATTGTGATGGCATTATGCTTTTCAATCATATTCCATTGGCATAATTGTACGTTGGCGTGGATTACACTTGCAGTTTATTTTATATGCGGGTGGTTCATGGACTTTGAAAAACGGAGTGAACGATATTATATCCGTTTCGGGAATTTACCCGATAAAACAAGACTTAGATGGAAAATCGGCATGTGGATTTTCGTAGTTACACTCTATATCTATTCATTCGCAAGCTTATATTTTTTGAACTATGAAACTGACCGATAAACCATTATGGATAACAATACAATACATTTGTGTATTGTTCCTTTCCGTGTGTCTTTTAGGACTCATTGTAAGCGATTTGATATTCGTATGGGTGATTGCCATGTTCTTTTGGTTATTCATTCCTGCATTTATTGTTGCCTGCATATCATTTGTCTGTTCGCTAAGGTGCAATAGCAAACATAAGAAAATATTGTTGGGGTTGAATGGTGTAAATATTCTTTTGATTTCATTCATATTTCTCAATCCGTTCAACAGATGTGATGCCGATATTATGGAAAGTCATTATACAGAATATGGCAGACGCATGGAGCAGATATATCGTAATCTTTACAATAAAATGACTCCCGGATGTTCCGTAGATATTGAATTTGAGCATGGCGATGTTTCTATCTTCCATTTCTCAAACAGCAGTGGTGAGATGAAATCCAATTGGGATCCGAGCGAGGAAAAGATAGATTCATTACTGATCCAAAGTGGTCTCGACAGAAATTCGTTAATATGGCTGAAGAAAGAGTTGGATGAAATAGGCTGTATTTCTATTTCCTTGCAGGCTATTCCTGACGCTCCTTTTTGTATCGGATTCCGTCGCATCGGTATGGGAAAGTATTACTATCAGATATATCATATACCGCTCTCCTCTGATGAACAAAAGAAAATCAATGAATCTGAAGCCTCTATTGTTTACTCACCTTTCGTAGTGTTTGAATATGCCGGAGGAGCTATAGGCTCTCAAAATTTTATCGGCAAAGATGAATACCTGAAAAAGAAAATGCAATTATATCATGAAATTGACCGATAGGCGATCTTGGAATGGAGATTTATAAAGGGATTACAAACTGATTCCTCCTCGTCCTATTAAAAGATAAATATATCCGTGACCGCTTCAAGACGGGGAATATCAAAATCTCTTTCCATAATCCGCCGTATCTCGTCATCTGTGAGGAAGCCTCTATCCACGTATTCAAGATGGAAGTGATGGTTCAGGAATGGGTCGTGTGTCATCACACCGCACTTTTGTGCGAAGATGACAACAGTCTTGAAAAATTTGAGTGTCTTTGTGGCAGAGTTAGGTTTTAAGGCAACAACTGTTCTCAGATAAATTTCAAAATCGTGGATTATCAAATGAGTAAGTTCTCCCGGCATTAAATCTTTTCTTCCATATTTGGTATGCAGGAAGTTCACGAAGTGCTTGCGTGCTGCTGAATACTTATGGTACAAAGCAATGCTCTTACCTGCACCTACCTGTGCCTTGATGTCTTCAAGATACTTATCATAGAACTCTACAAACGTGGTCTTGACCTTATTCTTTCCCAAGAATATGCTCTTGATTTTATCAAGTGTAAGGTCTTCGTCAAATTCATGTTTCTTGAAAATCGTTTGCAGAGAACTTGAAATGTTATCCAATTGAGCATTCAAATTCAAGGACTCGCTGCTGCGACCTTTCATCCGACTGGTGGAACTGTCCCATAGTTTCTTATCAATGCAGATAGTACGACACTTTAAAAATCATTTTCATAACGATTCAAATTTTGTGTAGCATTACGGCTACAAAGTTCGACATAATTTGTTATGAATCAATGATTTCAAGGGATTCAAAATGGGCTTCATTTAGCAGTCACTGCTACATTTTTTTGATGGGTCGTCAATCTGTAGCAGCCAGTGTAGCAGAAATTGACTGAACTTTGACTGCCAAACCCTACATACAAGCCTTCACCTTGTTGGGGTGCCTATATAGAAAAAGCACCGTAATCTATTGATATACGGTGCTTTAATGCTGTTTTTGAAGGCTTTTGTGAAGTCCTTCGTTTTTGTTTCAGCGGAGAGAGGGGGTTTTGAACCTATAACTCTAACCGCTTATATTTCAGCTACTTTGCTTTCAAAATTTCAAATAGGTAACGAAACAG